>Ga0207706_10000228_pt1 | contig 61381 bp, 64 predicted proteins | sample KBSC53metaG_FD_184318 | JGI IMG/M metagenome (GOLD analysis project Ga0207706, IMG submission 184318) | Corn rhizosphere microbial communities from Kellogg Biological Station, Michigan, USA - KBS C5-3 metaG (SPAdes) (version 2) | ecosystem: Host-associated > Plants > Roots > Rhizosphere > Soil ... | reverse complement strand
TGCGGGCGACGATTTCCTGGCCGGTATAGCACCCCTTTGTGAAGCTGATCGCATCGAGCAGGTCGAGATTCAGCATCTGCGGCACGTAGTGTTCGGTCGTCTCGGCAGAGATCTGTGGCAGACCGGCGGCAACGTCCGCGGCCTGCCACAGCTGCTCGGCCGCCGGGTCCTCGGCGGCGGCACCGGGCCGGGCGAGCAACCTCCGGCCGTCCGGGTACTCGAACACGAGGCCGGCGGCGACGTCAGCAGGCTGGGCCGTTCCAGCGGAGCGGCTCGCATCACTGCCGACCCAGGTCACGGACCAGTCTTCGAGCGCATCGATCCTGGCTTTCGCGCGCAGCACGAATTTGCGCAGCCGGCCGACCACCGGCGATGCGAGCGCTGCGGGTAGCAGCGCATAGAGCGCGTCGTCGCGACCGAAGAGCCGCAGGATTGCGATCACCCGGCCCTGGGCCGTGGCATACGCGGCGAGCTGCGTCCGACCCTCGAGCCTACCGACATCGCTGGTCAGCTGGCCCTGCAGGAACGGGACTGCATCGGGTCCGCTGCAGCGGATCACTGCGAGCGATCGCAGGCACCGTTCTTTGCCGTTCATCGATTTTGCCTTGAGTATCAATATGGTGAAGGAGGGCTCAATCTGGCAGACTTCTTGGCCGATCGCCATGCAGCCTGCACAGCCAGAATCAACCGAGAGCGGGTCGCCGACCGGCGAGGCCGAAGCTTCGGTGCCCGCGCAGCCGCAACCCGCGGCCAGCGATGCGCAGGCACCCCGCGAGATCGGAGGCCGGGAGGGACCCGACCCGACCCGTTTCGGGGACTGGGAGAAGAACGGTCGCTGCATCGATTTTTGACGAGGTACGCGCGAATGGCTCGACGTGAACGGCCGCTGTCACCGTTCATGCAGTATCGATGGCTGTACTCGAACACGCTGTCGATCCTGCACCGCCTGACCGGAATCCTGCTGAGTGCGGGCTTCCTGCTGCTTATCTACTGGCTCGTGGCGGCGGCACGCGGCGCCGAATCCTACGAGCGGGCGCTGTCGTGTCTGGCGTCGATCCCGATGCAGGTCATTCTCGCCGGCGTGCTCTGGAGCTGGTGCTACCACTTGCTGAACGGCGTGCGGCACCTGTGCTGGGACGTCGGGATCGGTTTCGAGCTGCGCGTCGCGCGCTTGAGCGGCTGGGTCGTAGCCATCGCTTCGCTCGCGCTCGCTGTGGTGCTGTGGTTCGTGCTCCACGGCGGATTCGGGGAGGTGGCATGAGTCTCACGAGCCCGCTCGGGCGGGTGCTGGGGCTCGGCTCCGCGAAAGAGGGATCCCGGCACTGGTACGCACAGCGGCTGAGCGCGATCGCGCTGGCAATTCTCGGCATCTGGTTCGTGGTCGCCCTGGCGGGACTCGACGGCGTCGACCTGGACCGTGTGCGGACGTGGCTCAGTGCACCGCTGACGACGACGCTGCTGCTGCTCATGATCGGCACGCTGGCCTGGCACACGATCCTCGGGCTGCAGGTGGTGATTGAGGACTATGTGGGCTCGAGAGGTCTGCGGGTTGCGCTGCTGATCGCGATGAAATTCGGGTTCGTGCTTGCAGCGGTGGCGGGCGCCATCGCGGTGCTGCGGCTTGCAGTCGGGGTGCCGGCATGAGCGGCGCCACGTTCATCGATCACAGTTCCGATGTGGTGGTGGTCGGCGCTGGTGGGGCTGGGCTTCGTGCGACTTTCGGGTTGGCGCAGGCCGGTCTCGCGACCGCCTGCATCACCAAGGTGTTCCCGACCCGCAGCCACACGGTTGCGGCGCAGGGCGGGATCAGCGCCGCCCTGGGCAACATGGGCGAGGACGACTGGCGGTTTCACTTCTACGACACGATCAAGGGCTCGGACTGGCTGGGCGACCAGGACGCGATCGAGTTCATGTGCAGGGAAGGACCGTCGGCCGTGATCGAGCTCGAGCACTACGGGGTGCCGTTCTCGCGGACCGAGGACGGCCGCATCTACCAGCGGCCATTCGGTGGCATGACGACGCACTACGGCAAGGGCATTGCGCAGCGGACCTGCGCCGCGGCCGACCGCACCGGGCATGCGATGCTGCACACGCTCTACCAGCAGTCACTCAAGCACGAGGCGCAATTCTTCGTCGAGTACTTCGCGATTGACCTGATCATGCAGGACGGAGCCTGCCGCGGCGTCGTCGCACTCGACATGGCCGACGGCACGCTGCACCGGTTCCGCGCGCAGACCACCATCCTCGCGACAGGTGGTTATGGGCGCGCGTACTTCACGTGCACCTCCGCACATACCTGCACGGGCGATGGCGCGGGCATGGTGCTGCGCGCGGGTTTGCCCTTGCAGGACATGGAGTTCGTTCAATTTCATCCGACGGGGATCTACGGCGCCGGCTGCCTGATCACCGAGGGCGCGCGCGGCGAGGGCGGCTACCTGACCAATTCGACCGGCGAGCGCTTCATGGAGCGCTATGCGCCGAATGCCAAGGACCTCGCCTCGCGCGACGTCGTCGCCCGGGCGATGACCATCGAGATCAACGAGGGTCGCGGCGTCGGCGAACACCGGGATCACATCCATCTGCACCTGGAGCACCTGGGCCCGGAGGTGATCAAGGAGCGCCTGCCGGGGATCGCCGAAACCGCGCGGATCTTCGCCGGCGTAGATGTGACGCGTGAGCCGATCCCCGTTCTGCCGACCGTTCACTACAACATGGGCGGGATCCCCTGCAACGTGCATGGCGAAGTCGTGACGCTCGCGGACGGCGAGCCCGATGCGATCGTGCCGGGTCTGATGGCCGTGGGAGAGGCGGCCTGCGTGTCGGTGCATGGCGCAAACCGGCTGGGCTCGAACTCGCTGCTCGATCTGGTGGTGTTCGGACGCGAGGCCGCGCGGCGCTGCGCGGAGACCATCGTCGCCGCCGCCACGCAGCGGCCATTACCGGCGGGGGCGGGGGACCTTGCGGTCGACCGGCTCGAGCGCCTCCGCAACGCGCGCGGCTCGCGGCGTACCGCCGACCTCAGGCTCGAGATGCAGCGGGTCATGCAGACCCACGCCGCGGTGTTCCGCACCGGGGAATCACTGGCCGAAGGAGTGCGCAGGCTGGGTCAGGTCCGCGCGTCCTTCGACGATGTGCAGGTCTCCGATCGCGGACTGATCTGGAACACGGACCTGATCGAGACACTCGAGCTCGAGAATCTGCTCGCGCAGGCGATCGCGACGATCCATTCCGCCGCCAACCGTCGCGAGAGCCGCGGTGCACACGCGCGCGACGACTACAAGGAACGCGACGATACGGAGTGGCTCAAGCACACGCTGGCCTGGGTGCGCGCGGACGGACAGGTCAGGCTCGGCTACCGGCCGGTGCATCTGAATACCCTGACGAGCGACGTCGAGTCGATTCCCCCCAAGGCGCGCACCTACTGATCGCACACCGAGGACCACGCGTCGATGCCACAGTTCCGCCTTCCCCAGAACTCGCGGGTCCGGCCCGGTCTCGCGCATGCGGCGCCGGCGGGCGCTACGCGTGTACGCACGTTCCGGATCTACCGCTTCGACCCCGAGGCCGACCAGAACCCGCGTATCGACAGCTACACGATCGACCTCGACCGATGCGGCCCGATGGTTCTGGACGCGCTGATCAAGATCAAGAACGAGGTCGACACCACACTCACCTTTCGACGCTCCTGCCGCGAGGGCATCTGCGGCTCCTGTGCGATGAACATCGACGGTGTCAACGACCTCGCGTGCACGAAGTCGATTGCCGGGATACGCGGTGATGTCCGCGTGTACCCGCTGCCACATCTGCCGGTCATCAAGGATCTGGTCCCGGACCTCAGCAATTTCTACGCGCAGTACGCCTCCGTCAAGCCATGGCTGCAGACCCGCACACCGGCGCCGCCGGACCGGGAGCGCCTGCAGTCGAAGGATGACCAGGAGAAGATCGACCGGCCCTCGGCGTGCATCCTGTGCGCCTGCTGCTCGACCGCCTGTCCTTCATACTGGTGGAACAGCGACCGCTATCTGGGGCCGGCGGCCCTCCTCGCAGCCTACCGTTGGATCATCGATACCCGCGACGAGGCGACCGGTGAACGTCTCGACGATCTCGAGGATCCCTTCCGTCTCTACCGCTGCCATACGATCATGAACTGCGCCGAAGCTTGCCCGAAGGATCTAAATCCCGCCCGGGCGATCGCCGAGATCAAGAAACTGATCGTAGAGAGGCAGCATTGACCCATGGACGCGGATCGCGAGCTGTCCCGGCTGCGCTGGCGATGCCGGCGCGGTATGCGCGAGCTCGACGAGCTGTTGTTGCGCTATGTCGTGCGTCGGCTGCCACATGCGAGCCGCGGCGAACGTGACGCATTCGCGTGCTTACTCGATCTGCCTGATCCCGAGCTCCTCGGCTATCTTGCCGGTCGCGGGCCGCGCGCCGCGGCCGACCCGATGATCGAGGATGTCATTGCCCGTATTCGCAGCAGTGAGCCTTGACCTGCCTCGCGTCACTCTGGCCGAGGCCGCCGCCGCGGCGTTGTGCGTCGTCGGCGCGGTTACGGTCGAGACCGTGCTCGGCCGCTATCCCGCGGCGCCCGCCGGGATGGGACTGCTCCTGGGTGTGTTCACGACTATTTGGCTCTTTCTGGACTCAGTCCGGCCCGGACGCGCGTTGCGTAGGGTAGTCTGGCTGACGGATGGTGCCTGGCGGCTCGAGTTCCGCGACGGCAGCACACTGGTCGCTCCCCTCGGGGCGGGCACGCGCTTGCTCGGCCGTTCGCTGGTGCTGCACTGGCGAGTGTCTGAGCGGTCGTTTGCGCGCTGGCTCACCCCGTGGGACGTAGACGATGGTCAGCTTCGGAAGGTGACCGTGCGACTCGCGTGCGCCGCCCGTCTGCGGTCCTGCTGAGGCCGGCAGGCGCGGTTTCCGATCCATGGTTTCAATGCCGAACTTTCCCCCCTCCGACGGGTCTATGGAGTCGCACGAGACGCAGGACGCGATCGACCGGCCGGGCTCCGGTGTCGAGCAGAGCGACCTGGAGCTCGTGCGGCGGGCGCAGCGGGGCGAGCGGGGTGCGTTCGATCTGCTGGTGCTCAGATATCAGCATAAGGTCGTCAAACTGGTGGCACGACTGCTTCGTGATCCGACTGAAGCCGAGGACGTGGCGCAGGAGTCCTTCGTCAAGGCCTACCGTGCGCTCGGTTCCTTCCGAGGCGACAGCGCGTTCTACACGTGGATGTACCGTATCGCCGTGAATACCGCGCGCAATGCGATGGCGTCGCGCCAGCGCCGGCCGATCGAATACGAGGGCGGCCTGAGCGAGGGAGAGCAGTCGATGATGGAGTCCCGCCTGCGGCACACCGACACCCCGGAGGCATCGGCCCTGTCCGAGGAGATCCGGGCGACCGTCAATCGTGCCGTCGAGCAGCTACCGGAGGATCTGCGCACGGCGATAATCCTCCGCGAAGTAGAAGGGCTCAGCTACGAGGAGATCGCCGAGGCCATGGAGTGTCCGGTAGGCACCGTTCGTTCGCGTATTTTCCGGGCCCGCGAGGCCATCGACCGAAGCCTGAAGCCACTGCTGGACTGAGTACACCTCAAAATGACAGATCAGATCCGCGAACAGATGTCGGCGCTGCTCGATGGCGAGCTGCCGCAGGACCAGATCGGGTTGCTCGTCCGGCGCATGGAACGTGATACCGAGCTCAAGCGCGCGTTCGGGAGCTACGTCCTCATCGGCGAGACCCTGCGCGCGCCGGGCGGTACCACTGCGAGCCACGGCTTCGCGACGCGGGTCCAGGCCATACTCGCGGACGGGAACACCGCGCCTCCGGCGGCGCTCGACCCGCACACCGGGCGGCGCTTGGGGTGGCTCAAGCCAGCCGCGGCGGTCGCAGTGGCCGCAGGCACGGCCTTTGCCGCCGTGCTGCTGATGCGTCCCGGCGATCCGCCTGGAGGGGTGGCGACGGTGGCCCAGGTCGATGAGGGGTCGAGCGTCATCGCGGACTTCGCGGCGGACGACAGCGCGAGCCCAACGCCGGCGCAGAGCCAGAGGCTCGCGGGTTATCTGGTCGCGCATAGCCAGTTCGCGACACCGATCGGCCGGCGCAACGTCTGGACCAGCGTGCTCGCCCAGGATCCGGGCATCGCGCGCGTCGCATACGAGACGGCCGAGGGCCTTTGATGAGACTGGCGCGGCCGGCGTTCGCCCTGTCCCTGGTGGCGGCGCTCTGCCCGGCCGCGAATGCGACGCCGGATGAAGCCCGGACCTGGCTGGAACGGATGAGTGAAGCGCTCGCGACACGCGAGTACGACGGCCTCTTCACGCATTCGAATCTCCGTCAGAGCGAGACCATGCGCATCGTGCACCGCATGGAAGGCCGAAACAGCGTCGAGCGACTCGTGTCGCTCGACGGCAGCGGTCGGGAAATCGTCCGCACGCCACGCGAGGTGCACGCCTACCTGCCCGATCGCCGCGTCGTGCTCGTCGAGCCGCGCACTGACGGTGGCTCGCTCCTGAAAGCGTTGCCGACGCCGGGCGCCGAGCTCGATGCCCAGTACCTGCTCGAGGCACGCAGCGGCTCGCGGCTTCTGGGCCGGGATGTCCGCGTGATCGAGATTCGTCCGCGCGACGCCTACCGTTACGGCTACCGTCTCTGGCTGGACGAAAAGACGGCGATGCCGCTGCGATCGGAAATTTGCGACCAGGCGGGCCGGGCGGTGGAACGGATCCAGTTCACCAAGCTCGACATGCACACCAACATGCCGGCCAGCGAGACCGAGCCCTCAGTCGACGCGTCCGGTTTCCGCTGGGTGCGCTCGGCGCGGCCGGTCGCCGACCGCCGCGTGGCCGCGACGGGCTGGCGCCCGCTAAAGGTGCCTCCGGGGTTCCGCCTGGTCGGCTCACGCGTCCAGTCTCTGCCAGGGAATCCGATGCCGGTGCAACACCTCGTTTTCTCAGACGGCTTCGCGTCGGTGTCGGTGTTCATCGAGCCCGGATCTCGCAGTGCGCCGGCACCCGCCGAAGCCTCGCGGATGGGTGCCGCGAGCACGTTCACTACGACCGTGCGCGGCTACATGATCACGGCCGTGGGCGAAGTGCCGCCGACCACGGTGCGTGACATCGCCACCTCGCTTGCGCCAGCGTCGGATGTGGGCGCAACCGCGCCACCGGCCCGATAGGTCGGTCTGCATGGAGATCCGGACCCGGGTCAAGGAAGTCCATGGCGAATGGGCTCGACTGGTCTGCGAGCAGACCGGACAATGCGAACTGTGCGGTAGCGGCAGGGGTTGCGGCCTGAGCCTGATGGGTGCGGCGGGCGAGCGCCATCTCACAGTGCCGTGTCGTCCCGATCGGACGCAAACCCTCATCGCAGGCGACCCGGTGCTGGTGTCGGTCGCCAATGGGGCCATCATCCGGGCAGCGGCTCTCATCTACCTCTTGCCCGTCGCCGGGCTGCTGGCGGGCGCGGCAATGGCGCAGATGCTCGGCATGGGCGACGGGGTCTCGTTTCTCGCCGCGCTCGTCGGCGCGCTTGCCGGTGTGGGCTACGGCCGGCGCACCGGGGTCCGGAGGTTTCGAGTGACCCTGGTGTCGCGGGAAGCCGGCAACGCGGATGCTTGAGTCCGATTCCGGGCTCGTACTCTACGTTCGCGAGGGTTGTCACCTGTGCGATCAGTTCCTGATGGAGCTGTCGCTCGAGCTCGGTCCCATCGTCGAGCGCCTGGCGGTAGTCGACGTAGATGGCGACCCGGAGCTTGCCATCCGCTACGGTCTGCGCGTGCCGGTGCTCGCGGTGGCCGGCGAGGTGCTTTGTGAGGGGGTGCTGGACGCCGACCGGCTGCGGGCGGCAATACGGCTATAATCGCCCGCTTTCGCCTGCCCCCCAGGGGCCAAAGGAATCTCGCACACGGTCGCGCCTCTCCGATGGTGCGGGCGAGAGTCTGGCCGAGGTTCCGCAAGCCCGCTCAATGAACCTGATCCGCAACTTCTCGATCATCGCGCACGTCGATCACGGCAAGTCCACGCTCGCCGACCGCTTCATCCAGCTCTGCGGCGGTCTCGAGGCCCGCGAGATGCAGGCCCAGGTGCTCGACACGATGGCGCTCGAGCGCGAACGCGGTATCACGATCAAGGCGCAGAGCGTCTCACTGCGTTATGCCGCGCGAGACGGCCGCACCTATCAGCTGAACCTGATCGACACTCCAGGGCACGTCGATTTCTCGTACGAGGTGTCGCGCTCGCTCGCCGCCTGCGAGGGCGCGCTGCTCGTCGTCGATGCCGCACAGGGTGTCGAGGCGCAAAGCGTCGCGAACTGCTACACGGCGCTCGAGCAGCGTCTCGAGGTCGTGCCGGTGCTGAACAAGATCGACCTGCCGTCGGCCGAGCCCGACAAGGTGATCAGGGAAATCGAGGAGATCATCGGCATCGAGGCGCGCGATGCCGTGCGCGTCAGCGCCAAGACCGGCGAGAACGTCGAGGAGCTGCTCGAGGCGCTGGTAGCCCGCATCCCCCCGCCCAGCGGCAGCGAGGACGCACCCCTGCAGGCGCTCATCATCGATTCCTGGTTCGATAACTATGTGGGCGTCGTGTCGCTGGTCAGGGTCAAGAACGGCTCCTTGAGAACGGGCCAGAAGATCCGGATCTGGTCGACCGGCCGCACCTACCACGTCGACAAGCTCGGCCGGTTCACACCGAAATCGGTTGCGACCGAGACGCTTGCGACCGGCGAGGTCGGGTTCGTGATCGCGGGTGTTCGGGAGATCGATGGCGCCCCGGTCGGCGACACGATCACCGGTGACAGCCGCCCGGCGAGCGCCGCTCTGCCGGGGTTCAAGCAGATCAAGCCGCGGGTGTTCGCCGGCCTGTTCCCCGTACGTTCCGAGGACTACGAGTCGTTCCGCGACGCGCTCGCCAAGCTCAAGCTTAATGACTCCGCGCTGCACTACGAGCCCGAGGTCTCGACTGCGCTCGGGTTCGGCTTCCGATGCGGGTTCCTGGGGCTGCTGCACATGGATATCGTCCAGGAGCGGCTGGAGCGCGAATACCAGCTCGACCTCGTCACAAGCGCGCCGACCGTGGTGTACGAAGTGGTCACGAGCGACGGCGAGACCGTCAGTGTCGACAACCCCGCAAAGTTGCCGCCCGTCGACCGGATCGCCGAGATCCGCGAGCCCATCATCGTCGCCAACCTGCTGCTGCCGCCGGACTACGTCGGACCGGTGATGAAGCTCTGCCTCGACAAGCGAGGCGTGCAGAAGAAGCTGCAGTACCTGGGTAGCCAGGTGTCCATGCAGTACGAGCTGCCCCTGGCCGAAGTCGTGCTCGATTTCTTCGATCGCCTCAAGTCCGTCAGTCGCGGCTATGCCTCGTTCGACTACGAGTTCGACCGCTTCCAGGCGGCGCCGCTCTCGCGGCTCGACATCCTGATCAACGGCGACCGGGTCGATGCGCTGTCGATCATCAGCCATCGCGAAAGCGCCTATCAGCGCGGTCGCGAGCTGGTCGACAAGATGCAGGAGCTGATCCCGCGGCAGATGTTCGAGGTCGCCATACAGGCCGCGATCGGCTCGCACGTCATCGCCCGGTCGACCGTCAAGGCGCTGCGCAAGAATGTCACCGCGAAGTGTTACGGCGGGGACGTCAGCCGCAAGCGCAAGCTGCTCGAGAAGCAGAAAGAGGGCAAGAAGCGCATGAAACAGCTCGGCCAGGTCGAGATTCCGCAGGAGGCCTTTCTTGCCGTCCTGCAGGTCGGCCGCAAAGACTGAAGGGCATAGGGTTCACGGAAAATTTCGCAAGACATTGATGCAGCGCGGGAAATGAACAATACTCGCGCCCGATCGCGAGGTGATGCTTGATCCTGGACTTTTCGTTTGCACTCGTCGTGGCAACTCTCGTCACCGGCCTTGTCTGGGCCGCCGACGCCTGGTACTTCCGGCCGATACGCGTGCAGCGCGCGGGCGCGCTGGCCGGGACCGTGCCGCTGCGGGAACCGGTAATCGTCGAGTACGCGCGCTCGTTCTTCCCGATCATCCTGATCGTGCTCCTGATCCGCTCCTTTCTCTTCGAGCCGTTCCGCATCCCCTCCGATTCGATGATGCCGACGCTGCTCGATGGGGATTTCATCTTCGTCAACAAGTTCACATACGGGCTGCGGCTGCCGGTGGTGAACACCGAGATCGTCGACCTCGGCGCGCCGCAACGCGGCGATGTCGTCGTGTTCCGCCTGCCGTCCGATCCGTCGACGAACTACATCAAGCGGCTGGTGGGGCTGCCGGGCGACCACATCCTGGTCTCCGACAAGCGCGTATACGTCAACGGCGACCTGCAGCCCGTCGAGCTCAACGGGCCCTTCCAGCCGATGAACAGCACGCCGCTCGCGCAGATCGCATTCGAGCAGCTCGGCGACGTGCGTCATCGCGTGCTGTACATCGACGAGCGTCCGTCGGTTGATTACGAAGGCGTGGTGCCGGACGGGCACTATTTCTTCATGGGCGACAACCGGGACAACAGCCGCGACAGCCGCTTCCCCGAAGTGGGCTATGTGCCGACCGGAAACGTGGTCGGCAAGGCCGTGCGCATCTGGCTCAACTGGAATCTACCCAACGCGCCGATCTGGAACCGCATCGGCGACGCGATTCACTGACCCATCCGGAGTCGAAGCATGAAGCAGCGTCAGCGTGGCATGACTTTCCTCGGGATCCTCATGATCCTGATCATCCTGGGGGCGGCAATCTACGGCGGCATCCGTGCCGTGCCGGTGTACCTCGAGTACATGGAGGTCTCGCGGGCGATGGAGCAGGTCAAGGACGAGCACTCCGCGATCGAAACCAGCGCGCAGATGATCCGCAACTCGCTGGAGCGACGCTGGGACGTCGAGGACATCAAGGGGCTGAGCTGGAAGGATGTCGAGATCAAGAAGACGAGCGAGGGCTTCGAGGTCCGCTCCCAGTACGAGGTCGAGCAACCGTTCGTCGCAAATCTCTTCCTGCTGATCAAGTTCGACAAGATGGTCGTCATCCCGCAGTGATGCTTCCGTGCTGACGCCGGAGTCCTGGGCGGCAGCGCGGCTGGGACATGGATTTGCCGATCCCGCGGTGCTGACCGCCGCCCTGACCCACCGCAGCGCCGGCAGGATCAACTATGAGCGTCTCGAGTTCCTGGGCGACGCGGTGCTCACCCTGGTTGTCTCCGAGCTCCTGTACCGCGAGTTCACGGCGGCTAACGAGGGTGATCTTAGCCGCTATCGCGCGACACTCGTGAGCGGGTCGATGCTCGCGGCGATCGCGGCCGAACTCGGGCTCGGCGAGCAGCTGCGTCTCGGAGGAGGCGAGCTCAAGTCCGGTGGATTCCGACGCGGCTCGATCCTCTCCGACGCGCTCGAGGGCGTTATCGGCGCCGTTTACGTCGACGGTGGCTTCGAGGCGGCGCGCGCGGTCGTCGGCCGGCTGTATGCCGGCCGGCTCGAGCGTCTGCCGGTGCCGCACGAGCTCAAGGACGCGAAGACGAGATTGCAGGAGGAGTTGCAGCGCCGCGGCCTCCCGCTACCCGCGTACATCGTGGAAAGCGTCAGCGGCGAGCCCCACGAGCACCATTTCGCCGTTGCCTGCGAGGTCACGTCTCTCAGGATGAAGACCCTGGGCGAGGGCTCGAGCCGCCGGCGTGCGGAACAGGAGGCCGCGCAACGGCTGCTCGACGCGCTCGCCGGCGAGACGACGCCATGAGCAACGAGCAGAAGCCGATGGGCGATGACGACGGCAGGAGCCGCTGCGGCTTCGCGGCTCTCGTCGGCCGACCGAACGTCGGGAAGTCGACGCTGCTTAATGCGCTGCTCGGCAGGAAGCTGTCCATCGTGAGTCCCAAGCCCCAGACGACCCGCAACCGAATACATGGCGTGCTGACGCGTCCGGGGTTGCAGATCGTGTTCGTCGATCTGCCGGGACTGCACGACAACCAGAGCCGCGCCATAAACCGCTGCATGAACCGCACGGCGCTCGCCTCGCTCGTCGATTCGGACGTAAACGTATTCGTGATCGAGGCACTGCGATTTACGCCCGAGGACGGGCGCGCCCTCGAGCGGCTCGTGGCCGCCGGGCGGCCGGCAATCCTGCTGGTGAACAAGATCGACCGTGCCCGTCCGCGCGAGCGGCTGCTGCCCTTCGTTGCGGACGTGTCGACAAAGGCCGGGTTTGCCGAGGTGCTGCTGGTGTCGGCGCTCAAGCACGACGGCATCGAACGCCTGCCGGGGCTGATCGCGAAGTATCTTCCCGAGTCGCCGCTGCTCTATCCACCCGGCCAGCTCACCGACGTCAGCGAACGCTTCATGGCGGCCGAGATCATCCGCGAGAAGCTCACGCTGCGGCTGCAGGACGAGCTGCCGTACGGTCTGTCAGTGGAAATCGAGAACATGGGGCCGCTCGAGGACGAGCCGGGCAAACGGCTGGTCCAGGCGGTGGTGTGGGTCGAGCGAACCGGCCAGAAGGCCATCGTCATCGGTAAGGGCGGTGAACGGTTGAAGGAGATCGGTCGTCTCGCACGCCTCGAGCTAAAGGACCACTTCGGGCAACCGGTACACCTCGAGCTCTGGGTCAAGGTCAAGGAAGACTGGTCCGACAGCGAGGCAGCGCTCAGGAGCTTCGGGTACGACACGTGAGTGGCAGCGCCAGACGCATCCGGCTCGAGCCGGCCTTCCTGCTGCATCATTACCCGTGGCGGGATTCGAGCCGCATCCTCGAGCTGCTGACGCGCTCGCACGGCCGGCTGAGCGTCTTCGCGCGCGCTGCACGGCGTAGCGGCTCCGGTCTCGCCGCCGCGCTGCAACCGTTCGCCGAGCTGCTGGTGAGCTTCAGCCTGAGGGGTGAGGCGGGGCAGCTCACCGGCGTCGAGCAAGGCCTGTCCGCGGCCGCGCAGGTTCCTGCGTCACAGCTCATGAGCGCGTACTACGCGAACGAGCTTCTGCTCCGGCTGCTGCCGAAGGGCGATCCGCATCCGCGCCTCTACACGGCGTACGCGGAGTTGGTCGCTATGCTCGCCGCACCGCACGCCAATCCGGCAGGGGCCCTGCGCATCTTTGAGAAGCGCCTGCTCGATGAGCTCGGATACGGACTCAACCTCCGGACCGAGACTTCCACCGGCCGGCCAGTCGAGGCGCAGCACAGCTACCGATATCGCGTGGACAGCGGACCGGAGCTCGTGAATGGAGTCGCCGAGGGAAGCTTGGTATTTTGCGGGTCGTCGCTGCTCGCACTTGCGACCGAGACACTCGACGACGCGCGCAGTGTAGCCGACGCGCGGCGGCTGCTGCGAGCCGCGCTCGAACAGATCCTGGACGGACGCGAACTGCGGACGCGCCAGGTGGCGCTCGCGATGCGGGCGCTTGGGCGGGATGCTGGCGCGGGCTGACGGGGGCGGAGAATGCAGGCGATCCATCTCGGGGTGAACATCGATCATGTCGCGACGCTGCGCCAGGTGCGGCGTGCCGCGTATCCCGACCCTTTGCTCGCCGCGCTGATCGCCGAGCAGTCCGGCGCCGACAGCATCACGCTGCACGTGCGCGAGGACCGTCGCCACATCCAGGACCACGACGTGCGTCGGATGCGCGCCGCGCTGCAGACCCGCATGAACCTGGAGCTTGCCGCAACCGATCCGATGGTCGCGCTCGCGAAGGAGATCGGGCCGCAGGATTGCTGTCTGGTGCCCGAGCGGCGGGAAGAGGTCACGACCGAGGGCGGGCTGGACGTGGTTGGCCAGCTTCCGCACCTGAGCCAGATCTGCCGGACGCTCGCTGCTGACGGGATCCGCGTGTCGCTGTTCATCGATCCCGACACCCGCCAGATCGACGCCTCGCGCGTGGCGGGTGCCACCGTGGTCGAGCTGCACACCGGCGCTTACGCCGAGGCCACCGGAGAGCGCCGGGCGCTCGAGCTTGCGCGTATCGCGGACGCGGCTCGGATCGGCGCCTCGCTCGGTCTCACCGTTCACGCCGGGCACGGCCTGCACTATCACAATGTTCAGCCCGTCGCGGCCATCGACGAGATCGTCGAGCTCAACATCGGGCACGCAATCGTGGCGCGCGCGATCGTGACCGGCATGGCCGCGGCGGTGAGCGAAATGAAAGCGCTGATGCTCGATGCGCGCCGGTCGCGGCAGGGGTCGCAGGGCGGGGGCCGATGATCTTCGGCATCGGCACGGACGTCGTGCAGCTTGCACGCGTCGAGGCGGTCTATGCTCGGCACGGCGAGCATTTCGTCCGCCGGCTGCTGCTGCCGGACGAGGAGCGCGCCTTCCGCCGCTACCGGCGGCCGGTGCGGTTCCTGGCGATGCGTTTCGCCGCAAAGGAGGCGATCGTAAAGGCGCTCGGCACGGGGTTCTCCCATGGCATGTGGATCCGCGACGTCGGCATTTCGGCCAATGCGTGGGGTCGGCCCGAAGTGATCTGGTCGGACCGCGGCCGCCGGCGCCGCGACGAGCTGGGCGCCGGCGAAGGCCACGTCACGCTCACCGACGAGGCCGGCCTGGTGATCGCGGTCGCGGTGCTGATGCGACGCGCGGAGTGCGGGGTATGAGCCTGGGTCACGTGTTCGCGTTCGACATCGAGACCATTCCCGACGTGGAGTTCGGCCGTCGCCTGCACGGTCTCGAAGGTCTCTCGGACAAGCAGGTTGGATACGTGATGCAGACGCGGCAGCGCGAACTCACCGGCTCGGAATTCCTGTCGCTCGAGCAGCAGCGGGTCGTGGCGATCTCGGTCGCGATGCGTACCCGGGACGGGTTTCGGGCCTGGAGCGTGGGCGAGGTGGACACGGCGGAGTCAGAGCTCGTGCAGCGGTTCTTCGACGGGATCGGCAGGTACTCGCCAGTGCTCGTAAGCTGGAACGGCAGCGCCTTCGATCTGCCGGTGCTCACCTATCGGGCACTCCGTCACCAGGTGCAGGCGCCGCGTTACTGGGAAATGGGAGAGGAAGACCAGAGCTTCCGCTTCAACAATTACCTTGGCCGCTTTCACTGGCGGCATATCGACCTGATGGACGTGCTTTCCGGCTACCAGGGGCGCGGTCGGGTGGGTCTCGACCGCATGGCGCAGCTGCTCGGTCTGCCGGGCAAGATCGGGATGTCCGGCGATGCCGTCTGGGACGCGTGGCTCGCAGGCCGCGCTGCCGAGATCCGGGACTATTGCGAGACCGACGTCATCAATACCTACCTCATCTATTTACGCTTCGAGCTGCTGCGCGGACGGCTCACGCGCGAGGAGCACCTGCGCGAATGCGGCATCGTCCGCGCCTGGCTGGAGGCGAGCGACAAGTCTCACCTGGTCCGCTTTCGCGACGCCTGGCCGGCGACGTGAGGGATCGACGTCCGCATGCCGCGCCGGAGGAGGCGCGGATCGTGGATCTCACGCACGACGGTCGGGGCGTCACGCGCATCGATGACAAGACGGTGTTCGTATCGGACGCGTTGCCCGGGGAGCGGGTAACGCTGCAACGCACGGTACGGCGTCGCAGCTTCGACGAAGCCAGGCTCGTGGCCGTGATCGAGCCGAGCCCCGAGCGGGTCGAGCCGAGATGCCCGCATTTCGGCCTCTGCGGAGGGTGCGCGCTCCAGCATCTGTCGCCCGCGGCTCAGCTCGCATTCAAGCAGGCGCAGCTCCTCGAGAACCTGGCGCGGATCGGCGGTGTGGGGCCGAGGGAGATCCTGCCGCCGCTCGACGCGTCGCCCTGGGGTTATCGTCGCCGCGCGAGACTCGGCGTCAAGTACGTCGCGAAGAAAGGCCGCGTGCTGGTCGGGTTTCGCGAGCGCTCGGCACCGTACGTCGCCGACCTTCACGAGTGCCGCGTCCTCGCCGCGCCGGCGGGCGAGCTCATCGATCCGCTCGCGGCGCTGGTGCAGTCGCTGTCAATCGCTGAGCGAGTGGCGCAGATCGAGATCGCCGTCGCCGACAACGCCTGCGCGCTGGTGTTGCGCGTGCTGGCGGCGCCAGGCCGGGAGGATCTCGATCGGCTGGCGGCGTTCGAGCGCGAGCGAGGCGTGCGCGTCTACCTCCAGCCCGGCGGTCTCGACACGGTGGCCCCGTTGTCGGGCGACGCGCCGCCGCTGTGGTACTCGCTGGCGGAGTTCGAGGTGAAGCTCGAGTTTCTTCCGACCGATTTCGTCCAGATCAACGCGGAGCTCAATGCGCGGATGGTCAGCCGCGCGGTCGAGCAGCTCCAGCCGGCGCCCACCGACAGCGTTCTCGATCTCTTCTGCGGCATCGGCAACTTCTCGTTGCCGCTGGCGCGGCGCGCCCGACGTGTCGTGGGGGTAGAGGGCGACGCTGCGCTCGTCGAGCGCGCACGACGCAACGCCGAATTGAACAGAATCCAGAATGCGGAGTTCCATGCGGCCGATCTGACGGCCTCGTGCTCGGCGCTGCCCTGGGCCGTCGGGGCCTACGATCGCGTGCTCATCGACCCGCCAAGGGCAGGTGCGAAGGAGATTCTGCCGCTGATCGCTCGCAGTGATGCGAGCTGCGTCGTGTATATCTCCTGTCACGCTGGCAGTCTGGCGCGGGATGCTGGCATTCTCGTCCGCGAACACGGTTTTTCGCTGGTGTCCGCCGGCGTGATGGATATGTTCCCGCACACGACGCACGTCGAGAGCATGGCAGTGTTTGTGAGGCAGGTCACGAAATGACCCTTGGGCCGGTCATGGTCGACGTTTCGGGCACGACCCTCACGACCGAGGACCGCAAGGTGCTGGGTCATCCACTGGTCGGCGCCGTGATTCTTTTCGCGCGCAACTACGCCGGAGTGCAGCAGCTCGAGGAGCTGGTGCGCGACATCCGGGCGGTGCGCACGCCGTCGCTGCTCGTCGCCGTGGACCAGGAAGGCGGACGGGTACAGCGCTTTCGCAACGGCTTTACGGAGCTGCCGCCTCCGCGCCTGATCGGGCGGCTCTACGATTCGGACCCGGAGGCCGCCCGGCGGCTCGCCGCGCAGTGCGGCTGGCTGCTCGCGGCGGAATTGCGTGCCGTGGGCGTGGACCTGAGTTTTGCACCCTGTGTCGATCTCGACTACGGCGTAAGCGAAGTCATCGGCGACCGCGCATTCCACCGCGATGCAGAGGTGGTCGCACGCCTGGCGGTCTCCGCTATGCAGGGCATGCGCGAGGCCGGTATGGCAGCGACCGCCAAGCATTTTCCGGGTCATGGCGCGGTCGTGGCCGACTCGCATCGCGCATTGCCGGTCGATCGCCGGTCGATCGAGGAACTGGGCGACGACCTGCTGCCATACCATCGCATGATCGCAAACGGCCTGTCGTCGATCATGGTCGCGCACGTGTCCTTCCCGGAGATCGACGAGGCACCCGCGAGTCTGTCGCGACGCTGGTTGCAGCGCGAGTTGCGTGGCAGCCTCGGTTTTACCGGTGCTGTCTTTTCCGACGATCTCAGCATGGCCGGCGCTGCCATTGCGGGAACGGTGCCGGAGCGCGCTCGGGGAGCGCTTGCTGCGGGCTGCGATGTGCTCGCGATCTGCAACGATCGATCGGGCGTGCTCGAGACCCTCGACGAGCTGGCAGGCGAGGCCGATCCCCTGAGTCAGGTGCGGCTGGTACGGCTGCATGGCCGCCCCACGCCACCCGGCCGGGAAGCGCTGGCGGCTCTGCCACGCTGGCAGGAATGCCACGCCGCGGTCAGTCATTGCCGCGATGCGCCGGAACTGCGGCTCGATGCCTGACCATGCGCGATCTACCCCGATGAACCCCATGGACACAGATCTGCTGGTCGAAGTCCTTCGCCATGCGCCCGATGCGGTCGCAGTCGTCGACGGAACGCAGCCCGGCGGCGGGCGGATCCTTTACTCGAACTCGACACTCGCTCTGCTGCTGCAACGGCCGGACGAGTGGCCGGTTGGCCGCAAGCTGGGCGAGATCGAAACCACCGGCTCGCTGGGTGCGGCGAAAGTCAGCAGCGCACCCGTGTCGCTGGTATGCGCGGATGGCACCCGCGTGGGTTGCGAGCGTTTCGAATCACGACTCTCCGGGGACCGTCTGGTTATCTTCTACCGCCCGGTCCCCAAGCTGTCGTTCGAAAGCACTCAGGCACTTCCCAGCCTGGCGGGCAACAGCGGCCTCGCCACCCGGGAGCACCTGATGGAGGTGTTGCGCCGCGACTGGTCGATCTCCCAGCGCGACGAGCGCAGGATCACGGTGATGCGGTTCGACCTGGACGCGTTCCGTACCTACGTCGAGATATACGGGCGGATGGCGGCCGACAACGTACTCCGCCAGGTGGGTAAGACGATCGCGGCCGCGATGCGGCGCACAAGCGATGTCGTCGCGCGATTCGACGACGACGAATTCGTCGTGCTCGGGGTATCGATGGAACCACCGAGCGCGGTCTCTCACGCCGAACAGATCCTCGGCCGGGTAAGGGCGCTCGCGGTTCATCACCCGCGCTCGCCAACGGGGCGCTACCTCACGATGAGCTGCGGAATCGTCACCAGCGCGCCGGGATGTAGCTCGGACTGCGAATCGATACTCGAGGCGGCCACCAAGGCGCTGCTGAAAGCCAAGACCGACGGCGGCAATCGCGTGGTCGGTGGCGAGCTGAAGTAGACGCGCGCGATCGCCGGCTGCATCGAACGAGCCCCGTGGGTATGATTCCTGCCCGGACGGGGGCCGGTGGCCCGCCAGGGCTCGGGTTCAATCGTGGATACCGCGGACAGCCTTTCGACCATCGCCGCCGCCGCACTCGGCATCGCGGGTTTCAGCGGCGTCATGACGGCCTTCATGCAACGTCCAGGCAGGCTCACAACGGTCGAGTCTTACCGCGTAGCCGTCCTGCTTGGCGTCAGCTTCGGCGGACTGTTCCTGGCGCTGGCGCCGATGGCGCTCGAGCGGTTTGACGTGCCCGAGCCAGCGCTGTGGGGCCGGGCCAGCGTCCTGATGGTGGCGTATTCGGTAGTCGCGGTGACCGTGTACCTCGCGTCCTCCCGGCACATCGCCCGGCAGGCACCGGAGATCTTCAATCGCTACCTGTTCGCCGGCATTGCAATCGGGCACTTCGTAAACATCGGGCTCCAGCTCAATAATGCACTGCGACCGAACGCCGTGGCCTCAGGCATCTACGTTCTCGGGCTCATCTGGTATCTCGCGCACGCTGCGATCCAGTTCTCGCGCATGCTGTTCGTTCAGCCCGGCGATCGTTGACCAGGACGCAGACCGCATGAACCGAATACTTGATGCAGGCAGGCTCGTGGCAACCGTGCTCCTGGTGGTTGCGGCGATGGCCGAGGGGCTCGCGATCGGGCAGCAGCCGGGCTTCGTCGTGACGCCTCTGCTGCGGACGGGTCTCAGTGCCGATCCAGGCCGCGTAGTCGTCATCGCACGCGGTGAATTCGCTCCCGGCGCCGCGACTGGTCGCCACTCTCATGCCGGGGACGAGTACGCCACGGTTATCGAAGGTACGCTCGAGGTCGCTGTGACCGGCCAGCCGCCGCGGCGCTACGTCGCCGGCGAGGCCTATCACAACGCACGCGGCGTCGTGCACGACACCCGCAATGTGGGGCAGACCCGGGCGCGTGTCGTCAGCACCCTGATCGTCGACGCGGGACGCCCGCTCATCGAGCCTGCCGACTGATCGAGGCCCTGCCCGTGGCCGGCTATTCAGGTACTCCGCTCGCCGCAAAGCTCGGGATCAAGACCGGCACCGCGCTGCTGGCGGTCGGTGCGCCGGCCGATTACCGTAACCTGCTGGCGCCGGTACCCGACGGGGTCGCATTCGCATCGAGGCTGACCGCCCGCATAGACCTCATACACGTGTTCTCGACATCGAGGCAACAGCTCGGTGCATTTCTCGGCCGCGCGCGACGCGACATGCGCGACGATGCCGCAATCTGGGTGTCATGGCCGAAGAAGGCCGCCGCCGTGCCGACCGATCTGACGGAGGACGTGGTGCGTGAGCTCGCGCTGCCGCTTGGTCTCGTCGATATCAAGGTCTGTGTGGTCGACGCCACCTGGTCGGCGCTCAAGCTGGTAGTGCGCCGCGAGCAGCGCCGCGCAGCACGCACACCTGCCTAACGCACGGGCGCTGCGAATGCCTCGCGCGCTGCCTCCTCCAGGAACCGCATCGCCGCGCGGTACGGACCGGGGCCGTGGCTGATCCGTGCCACCCCCAGCCGTGCCAGGACCGCGCGCGGCGGGAGCGCTGGCAGCACCATGACGTTCACCGGAAGCGGCGACGCCGTGCAGAGCTTGCCGATCAGCTCCGCATCCGTAAGCGCGGGCACGAAGAGGCCGCTCGCGCCGGCGGCTGCGTATGCGGCGGCGCGCTGCAGCGCGGCGTCGACGAGCACCGCATCGTGCCGGGTCGCATCCGCGTGCAGAAAGACATCGGTGCGCGCATTGATGAAGACCGGGATCGACATCCGGTCCGCGGCTGCGCGCGCGGCGCGGATGCGCGCGGCCTGATCCTGCGCCGAGTACAGCGAGTCGCCCCCGGGCACGCTGTCCTCGAGATTGCATCCGATCGCCCCGGCCCTGGTCGCGCGTGTGATGCTCTCGGAGACCGACGCGGGGCGAGCGCCGTAGCCCGACTCGAGGTCGATGGTCACCGGCAGGCCGACGGCGCGGACGATGCGCTCGAGGTTGCCGATCGCGAGATCGAGCGGCAGGGACTCGCCGTCCGGGTAGCCGTGCGCCGCGGCCACCGACCAGCTCCCGGTGGCGATCGCGCGCGCTCCGCCGGCAGCGACCGCGCGGGCGCTGCCCGCATCCCAGGCGTTGAAGAGCACCAGCGGATCGCCGGCCACATGCAGGCGACGGAACTCGTCCGCGCGCGATCGTTGATCGTCCATCACGACTCCGGGGCGTTACACGATCCCGGGAGTCTATCCCGTGCGCAGGCCCGTGCGCAGGCGCGGCACGCACTGGTCGAGGCGCCCCAGCAGGCTCTGAGCGGCCGCGAACCGTTCTTCGGGTTCCTGGAAATCGCCGGTGAACCGTAACCGGGTCGATCCCTCGAAACGCAGGGTCCGCCCGCTGCGCTGCACGAGCTGGATCAGCGACCCTGGGTCGACCTGCGTGTCGGCACCAAAGACCAGGGATCCCGACGTCGGCCCGACGTCGAGCCGCTCGACGCCGAGCGCCGTGGCGGCGACGCGCAGGCGCGCGATTCGTAGCAGGTTCTTCGCCGGTTCGGGCAGCAAGCCAAAGCGATCGACGATCTCGGTCTGCAGATCGTCCAGCTCGGCCGCGGATGCCACGCCGGATATCCGCTTGTACATCACCAGCCGCGCATGCACGTCGGGCAGGAAGGAGTCGGGCAGCAAGGCAGGCAGGTGCAGCTCGATCTCGGGACCGTGATGCAGCGGCCGTTCGAGCTCCGGCTGCCGCCCGTCACGCAGCGCGGCCACCGCGCGCTCGAGCAGATCCATGTACAGCGCGAAGCCGATCTCATGGATCTGTCCACTCTGTTCCTCGCCGAGCAACTCGCCGGCGCCGCGGATCTCGAGGTCGTGAGTCGCGAGCACGAATCCCGCCCCGAGGTCATCGAGCGATTCGATAGCCTCGAGGCGCTTGGCGGCATCGCCGGTCATCGCGTTGCGTGGCGGGGCGATCAGATACGCGTAGGCCTGGTGGTGCGAGCGACCCACACGTCCCCGCAGCTGGTGGAGCTGCGCGAGCCCGAACCGGTCCGCACGATCGATCACGATCGTGTTGGCAGTCGGGATATCGATGCCGCTTTCGATGATCGTCGTGCAGACCAGGACGTTGCTGCGGCGGTGATAGAAATCGAGCATCACCTGCTCGAGCTCGCGTTCGCGCATCTGGCCGTGTCCGATCACGATCCGCGCCTCGGGCACCAGCGTCGCAAGCTGCTCGGCGGCGCGCGCAATGGTATCGACGCTGTTGTGCACGAAGTACACCTGCCCGCCGCGGCGCAGCTCACGCAGACAGGCCTCGCGCACCATGGGCGCGTTCCATTCCGAGACGAAGGTCTTGATCGACAGCCGCCCCGCGGGTGGTGTCGCTATCAGCGAGAGGTCCCGGAGGCCACCAAGCGCGAGATTGAGCGTGCGCGGAATGGGAGTGGCCGTCAGCGTGAGCACGTCGACCTCGGCGCGCATCTGCTTGAGGCGTTCCTTGTCGCGTACCCCGAAACGATGCTCCTCGTCGATGATGAGGAGCCCGAGGTCCTTGAATCGCACCCCGGGCTGCAGCAGTCGATGCGTGCCGATGACGATGTCGACCTTGCCCTGCGCGAGGCCTTCGAGCGTTGCCTTCGCTTGCGCGCCCGCTCGGAATCGCGACAGGAGCTCCACCTTGACCGGCCAGTCGGCGAAGCGATCGGCGAAGGTCTGGTGATGCTGCTGCGCGAGCAGCGTCGTGGGCACGAGCACGGCGACCTGCCGGCCTGCCTGCGCGGCGATAAACGCGGCCCGCAGCGCCACCTCGGTCTTGCCGAATCCGACGTCGCCGCAGACGACGCGATCCATCGGCCGGGGCGAGCGCAGGTCGTCGACCACCTGGCGGATGGCCGCGAGCTGGTCGGCGGTCTCCTCGAACGGGAACACCTGCTCGAAGGCCTTGAGCTGCGGCTCGTCGACCGGGAAGGCGAAGCCCGGCCGCGTCGCGCGCCGCGAGTACACGTCGAGCAGCTCGGCCGCCGCGTCATGTATGCGTGCTGCCGCGCGCTGCCGCGCCTTCTGCCATTGATCGCCGCCGAGCCGGTGCAGAGGCGCGGTATCCGCGGGCGCGCCCGTATAGCGGCTGACGCGCTCGAGGGCCTGCACCGGCACGTACAGCCGGTCGCCACCCGCGTACTCGAGCACGAGGAACTCCGCCGTCAGGCCGCCCGTTTCCATGGTGGTCAGGCCGCGGTAGCGACCGACCCCGTAGTCCTCGTGCACGACCGGCGCACCCGGGCGCAGATCGGCGAGCTGCTGGATTATCCGGGCAGGGTCGCGGTCGCTGCGTCGGCGGCGGCGATCCTGGCGGGCGCGTTCGCCGAAGAGCTGCTGTTCCGCGAATATCGTGATCGGCGGATCGGCGAACACGACACCCGAAACGAGCGGAGCAACCGCGACTGCGAGCTCTACGCCCGAGGCGAGAAACTCGTCCCAGCCGGCAACGATCTTCGGAGCGATACCGTGCGGGCGCAGCAGATCGAGGAGCAGCTCGCGGCGGCCAGGCGATTCGGCGGCGAGCAGGACGCGCGACTCGGTTGCGCGCAATGCAGTCGCGAACCGCGTGATGCTGTCCTCGCGCCGGAGATCGATGCGCAGTTCCGGCGCGTCGCTGGCTGCGACCACCGAGCGCGGGCTGTCGCTCTCGTCCGCCACGGCGTCGAATGCGCCAAGCTGGACATGCGGCCGGCCGCGAGCCCGTCCGAGCCACTCCTGCGGCGCCAGGAACAGCTCGGCGGGTGCCAGTACCGGGTGCTCGATGTCGTAGCGATGTTCCTCGTACCGCTCCTCGATGGCACGCGTCGCCGCCGCCAGCGCGCCTGCGGCGTTCTCCGGCAGCACCAGCACGGCGTCGTCGGGCAGATAGTCGAAGAGCGTCGAGGTGGACTCGAAGAAGAGAGGCAGGTAGTACTCGATGCCTGCGGGGGCGAGACCGTCGCCGACATCGCGGTATACCGGCATCCGCGTGAGATCTCCCTCGAAGCGCGTGCGGAAACGGCGCCGGAAATCGCGGATCGAGTCGGGCGCAAGACTGAACTCGCGCGCCGGCAGCAGCTCGATCCTGTCGAGCCGACCGGTGGTGCGTTGCGTCTCCGAGTCGAAACTGCGAATACTGTCGATCCGCCGGTCGTCCAGGTCGATGCGCAGCGGCGCATCGCTGCCCATAGGGAAAATATCGAACAGCGAGCCGCGGATCGCGAACTCTCCCGGTGTACCAACCTGTGGGACGCTGGCGTAGCCGGCGGCCGTCAGCCGCAGTCGAAATGATTCGAGATCGAGTTCCTCACCGGCGGCGAGTGACAGCGAGTGCGCATCGATGAAGGTGCGCGGCGGCAGGCGCTGCAGCGCCGTGGGCAGATCGGCGAGCACGATGCCGCGCGCGAGCGGCGGCATCCGGGCGAGCGTGCGCAGCCGCTGCGAGATGATGTCCGGGTGCGGCGAGAAGCGGTCGTAGGGCAGCGTCTCGTAGTCGGGGAATGCGAGCACCGGCAGGGTGTGAGGCACGAAGAACTTGAGCTCGGTCTCGAGCCGCTCGAGTTGCGCGGCGTCCTCCGCGAAAACAGCAAGTGGACCCTTGGCAGTGGCGGCGGCCTCGGCGAGCGCGAGGGGAAGAGCCGCGCCCCGGAGCCCCTGCCAGCGAGCACGCGGCTGTAATCGATCGGGGATTGCAAGTCTTAAAAGCACGTGAATACAATAGCTTACACTCGAATCGAAGATTCGAGATCAATAGAAAACGACCGGTCGGCGACCGACCGGTCGGAAGGGCGCAAAGATTATCAGAGGACGGGCGGGCGGGCCGCGGCCGGCAGAGATTGCCAGGTGCGGTCGGGATCAGCTCGCGGGTGCGCCGCGGGCGACGGCGTGGATCACGTATGAGCCTTCGAAATACACCACGAACTGCGGATACACCCAGCGGGAAATCGGCGGATCGCCGACGGCGCCGACGCGCTGGCTCGGCTCGCCAAAGCGGTTCTCGACCTGCGCCATGCTCAGGCCCCGGGACGGGCTAGTGACGCTTGGAGCTGCAGGCGGGTCGGTCATCTCGAGGTTCTGTGCGTGAATCTGGGTTGCGCCGAATGCGGCCATGAGGCCGATCACCACGTAGACGCGCTTTTTCATAACCGGAACCTCGGTTGCTTGCGGCCGCCGAAATATAGCACCGGGCCGCCGCCCACCATCGTTCCGGGTGCTGATTCCTTGTGCCAGTTCACTAACGGGGCGGGCCCATGCGGGGTCTGGCAGGTGCATTCAGCTCACGGGCCCGGTAGCCTTGCGGCCTTTCCATAAGCCTGCCGATGTTCCATCCGTTACCCATTTTCCTCGGGCTGCGATACGTCCGTACCCGTGGCCGCGGTTTCTTCGTGTCGTTCATTAGCTGGGTGTCGATGCTCGGTGTGTGCCTCGGTGTGGCTGCGCTGATCACGATCATCTCGGTGATGAATGGCTTCGAGGGCGAACTGCGGGGCCGGCTGGTCGCGCTCACCGCCCATGCCACGGTGAGCGCGCGGGACGGCGAGCGGCCAGACTGGACCGATATCGGGAAACGGGTGCGTCGCCTGCCGGGCGTCGCCGGCGCCGCGCCGTTCGTCGACGTGCAGGCCATGCTCGGCCGTGCGGGCGCGCTGCTGCCCGCGGTGCTGCACGGTATCGAGCCCGACGCCGAAGCGACCGTCGCCCAGATCGAGCCTCACCTGCTCGAAGGCCGTATCGCCGATCTGACCGCGGGATCGCGACACATGATTATTGGCCGGGTCCTTGCGTGGCAGCTCGGCGCCGAGGTGGGCGACGAGCTCACCGTGATGGTGCCGGGCCGATCACTGCTTGCCGCCGGCGGTAGACCGGTGCTGCAGACGTTCGTCGTCACCGGCGTTTTCGAGGTTGGCCTGCAGGATCACGATGGATCGCTCGCGCTGGTGGCGCTCGAGGACGCCGCCGGGCTCGCGGGCGGCGAGGCCGGTCCAGCCGGTCTGCGACTGCGATTCGACGACGTGATGCGGGCCCCGCAGCGCGCCGCCGAGCTGCGCGCGGCGCTCTCCGACGAGGTCACCATCACCGACTGGACGCAGGATCACGCGGCGTATTTCCGCGCGATCCGCATCGAGAAGACGATGATGAGCCTCATCCTGCTGCTGGTCGTCGCGGTCGCGGCGTTCAACATCGTCGCGGCGCTGGTCATGGTGGTGAACGAGAAGCGCTCCGACATCGCGATTCTGCGCACGCTTGGCCTCGCGCCCGGTGGAGTCGTGGGTGCGTTCTTCACGCAGGGGCTCGTCATCGGCGCAACGGGAACGCTGCTCGGCGTGCTGCTCGGCCTGCTGCTCGCGTACAACGTCGGGACGATCGTACCGGCTCTCGAGAGCCTGTTCCGCTTTCACGTCATGGATCCCAGCGTCTACTACATCACCGAGATTCCCTCCGATCCGCAGCCGCACCAGGTCGCGCTGATCGCCGTGATCGCGTTCCTCCTCACCGTGCTCGCCACGATCTACCCCGCGCTCCGCGGCGCGGCCACGCACCCCGCCGAGGCGCTGCGGTACGAGTGATGCGCGGAGGCATGCCTTACGAGCTGATGATCGGCCGGCGTTATCTGCGCTCGTCGGGCAACCGTTTTCTGTCGTTCATTTCGCTGATCTCGATGCTGGGCGTGGCGATCGGTGTGGCGGTGCTGATCGTCGTCCTCTCGGTGATGAACGGCTTCGAGCGCGAGCTGCGCAGCCGCATCCTCAGCGTGACCTCGCACGCGACAATCTCGGCGTTTGGCGCGGGTATGGCCGACTGGCCGGCCGCGCGCCGACTGGCGCTCGGCAATCCGTCCGTGCGCGGCGCAGCTCCCTTCGTCGAAGGTGAAGCGCTGCTGATCGGCGACAAGGCAGGCGCGGGGTCGGCGGCGGCGAGCGTGCGTGGCGTGCTGCCGGAGCTCGAAGCCCAGGTCTCGGCCGTGGGCGAGCGGCTCAGCTCCGGCGCGATGAGCGCGCTCCGGCCGGGGAGTTACCGTATCGTTCTCGGCGCCGAACTCGCCAGGGAGTTGAAGGTCGCGCGCGGCGACTCCGTGGTGCTCGCGATCGCGCAGGGGAGTGTCACCCCGGCCGGGGTCGTACCGCGGTTGCGCCGGTTCGAGGTGGAAGGAGTGTTCGCCTCCGGGATGTACGAGATCGATCGCACGCTTGCGCTCGTCCACCTGCAGGACGCGGCGCGTCTGTTCCGGCTTGGCGACCGGGTCACGGGACTCAGGCTCGAGATGCACGACCCGTGGCAGGCGCCGATGGTCGCACGCGAGGTCGCACGGGCGCTGGGCGACGGTCCATACGTCGACGACTGGACCAACCGTCACGCGAACTTCTTCCGTTCGATCGAGCTCACCAAGCGGATGATGTTCTTCATCCTGCTGCTGGTGGTCGCGGTTGCGGCCTTCAACATCGTCTCGACGCTGGTGATGGCGGTGAAGGACAAGCGCCCGGACATCGCCATACTGCGCACGATGGGCGCCGCACCCCGCAGCGTGCTCGCGGTATTCGCGACTCAGGGCACCGTGATCGGTGTTCTCGGTACGCTCGGTGGCGTATTGCTTGGCACCCTGCTCGCGATCAACCTGGAAACGCTGGTGCACGGGCTCGAGCGGCTGGTCCACACGCGGTTCCTGGATGCGAGCGTGTACTTCATGAGCGACCTGCCGGCGCATGTCGAAGCGCGCGACGTCACGCTGATCGGCGTCACGGCCTTTGCGCTCTGCTGCCTGTCCACAATCTACCCGGCGTGGCGCGCCGCCCGAACCGATCCTGCGAGGGCCCTGCGCCATGACTGATGCCGGAGTGCTGAGCTGCGACGACGTGCACAAGCATTTCGAGGACGCGGGACAGCGCCTCGCCGTGCTGAAGGGTGTGGATCTCGAGGTTGGGGCGGGCGAGACCGTGGCGATCGTAGGCGCCTCAGGCTCGGGAAAGACCACGTTGCTGCAGATTCTTGGAGGGCTCGATCTGCCCACCAGCGGGCATGTCCGCATCGACGGTCGACGCATCGACGAGCTCTCGGACGCGGAGCGCGGTCGGCTGCGCAATGAGGCGCTCGGTTTCGTGTACCAGTTTCACCATCTCCTGCCAGAGTTCACCGCGCTCGAAAACGTGGCGATGCCGCTCCTCGTGCGCCGCATGCCTGCGGAATCGGCGGCCGCGACGGCGCGCGGGATCCTCGAACGCGTCGGTCTCGCGGCGCGACTGGCGCACCGGCCCGCTCAGCTCTCGGGCGGCGAGCGGCAGCGCGCGGCGGTAGCGCGAGCGCTCGTGACCCGCCCCAGGCTGGTGCTCGCCGACGAGCCGACCGGCAATCTGGATGGGCAGAACGCGCGCGGCGTGTTTGAGCTGATGCTCGAGCTCAACCGGGAGCTTGGCACGAGCTTCGTCATCGTGACGCATGCGCCGGAAATTGCGGCCCGTATGCAGCGGGTCTTCGTTCTCGTCGACGGACGCCTCGCGCCCGGCTGAAATTCGGCGATTCCGCGACTAACACGCGTCGCCCGCGGATGCACACGCGGTCAGGCTGCAGGTCTTCGTCCTGCGGGGCTTGGAAATGCCGGGCTCGGCCCTGGGTTTCGTCGCCGGGACCTGCGTGTTGCTGCTCCTGCCGCAATTGCCTTCTGCGGCCGTGCTGACGGGAATCGCAGTCACCGCCGTCGTCGTGGCGCTGCGAACGGGCAGCCTCGTGCCGCTTGCGTTCGCCGCCGGTGCGATCCTGTGCCGGGTCGAAGCAGGTGCGCGGCTCGCCGATCAGCTCGATCCCGGCCTCGAGGGACGAACTCTCACGATAGCGGGCCGCGTCGTTTCCGTACCGCAGTCCCTGGCGCATGGCCTGCGTTTCCGTTTTGAGCCCGCGCGTGCTCTGAATCTGCGGCTGCCCCGCACCATCGAACTCACCTGGTACGAGCCCGACTGGCGGCCGCTGCCAGGAGAGCGGCTCGCGCTCGAGGTCAAACTGCGCCGACCACGCGGCTTCGCGAATCCGGGCGGCAGCGACTACGTGGCGCGGATGCTGCGCGAGGGTATCGGCGCCACGGGCTATGTCCGAAGCGCGAAGTCCGATGGCCGCACCGGACTCGACCTGTTGACACACCCGGTACTGACCGCTCGCGGGGAAGTCGCGCGGGTCGTCGCCGACGTGCTGGGCCGGCGTCCGGCCACAGGAATCGTCGCCGGTCTCGCGGTCGGATTGCAGGATGCGCTGTCACCGGAGCAATGGCGCGCGCTCGCGCGCAGCGGCACGACGCATCTGATGGCGATCTCGGGAATGCACATCGGGATGGTGGCGGCGATCGCAGCCTGGCTCGGTGCGGCTGTGCAGCGCGCTCGGCAACGACGCGGCGCGCTCGGCACGACGCGCGATGCCGCGCTGATCTCGGGTGTCGTAACGGCGGTGGGCTATGCCGCGCTTGCAGGATGGTCCGTGCCTACGCAACGCACCGCGCTCATGATCGTCCTGCTGGCGATCGTCTTCCGGGCACGGCGGCGCGCTGGCGTCTGGCACGGCCTCGGGCTCGCGGCCGCGGCGGTGCTGATCGTAGATCCGCTGTCGGCACTCGCCCCCGGGTTCTGGCTGTCGTTCGGAGCGGTGGCGGCAATCCTGTTTGCAACGACTGGTTATTTCGATCGCCAGGGCGTGCTCCGCGGTTACGGCCAGGTACAGCTTGCGGTCACAATAGGGCTCGCACCCGTGCTGGTCGGCAGTTTCGGCGGAGTCTCGCTCGTCTCGGTGGCCGTCAACCTGCTTGCCGTGCCGCTCTACACGCTCGTCATCGTGCCCGCCGTGCTGGTGGCCTCGGCGCTGGCCGTGGCAGCGCAGCCGCTCGGCGCGCCGCTTCTGCACGGGGTGGCATGGCTGATCGAGGCGACCTGGCCGCTGATCGACGTCCCGGCCTCGTGGAGCTGGGCCGTCTGGAATGTGGCCGCGCTGCCGCCGGTCCTGTGGTGCGCGCTCATCATCGCGACCATCGGTGCGCTCGCACCGCTGCCGGCGCCCGGCCGGGCCGCGGCCTGCATCGTCCTCATCGCCGGGGCCGGCTGGCGTCCTGAGCCGATACCGGAGCGCACGGCGCGGATCGCCATGCTCGACGTGGGGCAGGGGCTCGCAGTGGTCATCCAGACACGCAGCCGCGTGCTGGTATACGACGCGGGACCGTCGTTTCGCAGTGGTTCGGATGCGGCGCTGCTCGCCATCGAACCATATCTCCGCAGGCGCGGCGTACGCGCCATCGACCTGCTGGTGGTGAGTCACGATGATGATGATCACGCGGGCGGCGCGGCCAGTCTCATCGCCGGCTTCCCGGTGCGCGCACGCGCGGCAAGCGGCGAGGCGCTTGGCGCGACTGGGGTTATCCGTTGCGCCCGGGGCGCACGCTGGTCGTGGGACGGCGTCGATTTCGAGTGGCTGCACCCGGGGACGCCACTCGCGCGCCGGGACAACGACCGCTCCTGCGTGCTCGGAATTAGCGCCGGTGAGCACCGGGCGCTGCTGACCGGCGACATCGAGCTCGCAGCGGAAAGCGAGCTGCTGCGCGCCGCACCGCCCGGAGCCGTCGACGTGCTGGTAGTACCGCATCACGGCAGCCGCTCATCGTCCAGTCGTGCGTTCATCGAGGCCACACGGCCGCGCTGGGCCCTGATCTCTTCCGGGCACGGCAATCGCTGGCGCCTGCCGGCGGCGGAGGTCGTTGCGCGGTGGGAGCAGGCGGGATCTCGCGTGCTGGTGAGTTCGCAGACCGGTGCAGTGGAATTCGAGCTGCGATCGGGCACGGCGATCGAGGAGCCCCGGCTCGCACGTGCCGACAGCACGCGATTCTGGCAGCGGTCGCAGAATTGAGCCCCCGGCCGGCCCGCGTCATTGCACGGCTGGAGGGCGCATGAAGTATGATCCGCGGGCGTTTGCGACAGGGGGTCAGACCCGCGAAATGTTCGAGATCGTGAAAGCCGGCGGCCCGGTGATGGTGCCGATCATCCTGTGCTCCATCGTAGCCGTCGCCATCATCATCGAGCGGTTGTGGACCCTCAGACAGCAGCGGGTCGTGCCGGCCGAGCTCACCGACAAGGTCTGGCAGTGGATCGAGAATCGAACTCTGTCGGACAAGCAGATCCGCGCGCTCGAGCTGCACTCCCCTCTTGGCCGAATCCTCGCCGCCGGTATCTCCAACCGCCACCGCGACCGCGCGGTGATGATCGAGTCGATCGAAGACGCGGGCAGGCACGTAACGCATGACCTGGAACGATACCTGGGGATGCTTGGGACGATCGCGGCCGTGTCGCCGCTGCTCGGTCTGCTCGGCACAGTCGTGGGAATGATCCGGACGTTCAAGGCGATTACGATCGCCGGCGTCGGGGATCCGACGGCCATGGCGGGCGGCATCGCCGAGGCGCTGATCACGACGGCCGCGGGGCTGATCATCGCCGTCCCCGCGCTGATGGCGTACCGCTACCTGCGCGGGAGGGTCGACTCGCTCGTGATACGGATGGAGAAGGAGTCTCTGAAGCTGGTCCAGGCGATCGACCGCACGCTTGCGACGCGACCCGGGCAGCTCGCCGAAGAGGAGGAGGCCGCGTGAAGTTCACGCCACGCCGCAGCGAGGAGCCCGAACTCAACATGACGTCGCTGATCGACGTCGTGCTGCTGCTCCTGATCTTCTTCATGATGTCGACTCGGTTCGTGGACGAGTCGCGTCTGGCCATACGTCTGCCGGAGGCGGGGCTGGAGCCTGACACCAGCGCGCTCCGCGACGCCGTCGAGATCGAGGTCACCGCCGAGGGGGGGTACCGCGTCAACGGTCGCCCGCTCATCAATAACAGCCCGGACACGCTGTCGGTAGCGCTGAGCCGCGCCGCCTCGGGGAACCGGGCCGTGCCCGTGACCATACGGGCGGACGCTCGTGCCATGCACCAGTCGGTGGTCACGGCGATGGACATCGCGGGACGGCTTGGCTATCGCCAGATCAACATTGCCACCGTCCATGATGGATCCGCCGCGCGGTAACGAGGCCGCGCGGCTGGCGCCGACCGGCGCCTGGCCAACCTACCGCAGACTGCTCGGGTATCTGCGGCCGCACCGCGCGATGTTCCTGTTCGGCGTGCTGGGCATGATCATGTTTGCAGCCACGGATGCAGGTTGGGCCGCGTTCGTGCGCTTCTTCCTCGACGGAACTTTCGTCGAGCGCGACCCGCGTATGGTCTGGCTGGTGCCGGGGGCCCTCGTAGGCCTGTTCCTGTTGCGCGGGATCGCCGATTTTCTGCAGACCTACTGCCCTGGACACGTGGGGCGGCACATCGTCAAGACACTGCGCGCCGAGATCTTCGATCGCTACCTGCGGCTCCCCGTCGCATTCTTCGACAGTCAGGCATCCGGCACGCTGCTGTCGCGACTGACGTACAACACCGAGCAGGTTGCGCAGGCCACGACCGATTCGATCACCGTGTTCATCCGCGACACGTTGACCATCGCGGGTCTCCTCGGCTACCTGTTCTACATGAACTGGCGGCTGACGCTCTTCAGCGTGGTCGTTGGACCGCTGATCGCGCTGCTGATTCGCAGGATAAACCACCTGTTCCGGCGCTACAGCGCGCGGATCCAGGATTCGATGGGCGACGTCACGCGGGTTGCGAAGGAGGCGATCGAGGCCCCGCGTGTGGTGCGCGTGTTCAACGCCCAGGATCATCAGTCGCAGGTCTTCGAGATCGTGGTCGAGCACAACCGGCGCTCGCATATGAAGATGATGCGCACCCGGGCGCTGAGCAATCCGGTGGTCCAGCTGGTCGCCTCGATTGGCCTCGCCGGTGTGCTCTACGTCGCGACGCTCGACGCGATGCAGGGAGAGATGACGGTCGGCGAATTCACCTCGTTCATCGCCGCGCTGATGCTGATCACGGCTCCATTGCGCAGGCTGGTCAATGTGGCCGGCCCACTCCAGCAGGGCATCGCCGCGGCGCAGAACATCTTCGAGATCCTCGACACCACACCGGAGCCGGAGGGTGGCGGACGGTCGATCGACCGGGCGCGCGGCGACATCGAGTACCGCGACGTGCGATTCCGCTATCCGGAGGGCGAGGACGAGGTGCTGCGCGGCGTGAGTTTCGCCTTGCGGCAGGGTGAAACCGTGGCGATCGTCGGCCGCTCCGGCAGCGGCAAGTCCACGCTGGTTGGGTTGCTGCCGCGGTTCTACGACGTAACCGCGGGCCGCGTACTCCTCGACGGGCACGATGTGCGCGAATACGGGCTCTTCGATCTGCGCCGACAGTTCAGTCTCGTGAGCCAGGACGTCGTGCTTTTCAACGACACGATTGCGGCCAACATCGCGTTCGGCATGCCCGCGAATCCAGCGCAGGTCGCCGCCGCGGCGCAGGCGGCGCGGGTGGACGAGTTCGCGGCACAGCTCCCCGACGGCATCGACACGGCCGTGGGCGACCGCGGTTCGCTGCTGTCGGGTGGACAGCGGCAACGAATCGCGATAGCGCGGGCGCTGCTGCGAGACCCGCCGATCCTGATTCTCGACGAAGCAACGTCCGCGCTCGATACCGAGCTCGAGCGGCAGATCCAGCAGCAGCTCGAGCACCTCATGCGGGACCGCACCACGCTCGTGATCGCTCACCGGCTCTCGACCGTCGAGAAGGCGGACCGGATCATCGTGATGGACGCCGGGAGGATGGTCGAGACCGGCACGCATGCCGAGCTGCTGCAGCGCAACGGCCAGTACGCGGTGCTCTACCGGATGCAGTTCAACGAATGACCCTGGAGCACCGCCTGCTCGGGCTGTGGTACGGCCCCGCGTGGCGTACCGCGGCGCTGTGGCCGCTCGAGGCGCTCTACCGGCTGGTCGTACGGTCGCGTCGCGTTGCGTATGAGAGCGGACTTCTCGCGTGCGAGGACGCCGGTGCCCCCGTTGTCGTCGTCGGCAACCTGACCGTGGGCGGCACGGGCAAGACGCCGATCGCAAGCTGGCTCGCGGGGCAGTTACGCGCGCGTGGATTCGTGACCGCGATCGTCCTGCGTGGCTACGGCGGACGGCACCACGGAGGGCCGCTCAGGGTGACCAGGGACACCGATCCAGCGATCGCCGGCGACGAGGCCGTCCTGCATGCGCATCGGGGCGCCGAGCTCGTGTTCGTCGACAGCGATCGGACGGCCGCAGCCCGCGCGGCGGTGGCCGCCGGCGCGCAGATCGTGGTGAGCGATGATGGCCTGCAGCACCTTCGGCTCGCTCGTCAGTACGAGATCGTCGTGGTCGATGCTACGCGAGGCCTGGGCAACGGGCATCTGCTGCCAGCGGGTCCGTTGCGCGAGCCGCGTGGCCGTCTCGCCGCGGTCGATGCGATCGTCGTGACGGATCGCGGCGGCTCGGGCGACAACCCCGCGGCCTGCCTGGGGTCGCGGGCCATCCGCGCGCGGCTCACTCCGGGGCGGGCGGTCAACATGGTCGACGGGTCGCGTCGCGAACTCGCCGATTTTCGCGGGGAGCGCGTGCAGGCGGTCGCGGGAGTCGGTCACCCCGATGCCTATTTCGCCGGGCTGCGCGCCGCGGGTCTCGACGTCGACGCACACGCATTACCCGATCACGCCGCGATCGACGAGGCCTCGCTCGCCTGGGCTCGCAATGCGACTGTCCTCATGACGGAAAAAGATGCCGTAAAATGCCTGCGCTTCGCGCGGCCGGGATGGTGGTACGTGGACCTCGATGTCGCGTTTGAGCCGCCATCGGCGGCGGAGGAGCTGGTCGCCAAGGTGCTGGCAGCCTCGCGTCGCAGTCCGGCTAGTGGAGGTCGTCTTGGATAGCAAGCTGCTCGACATACTCGCCTGTCCCGTCTGCAAGGGACCGCTGCGCTGGCATCGTGACAGCCAGCAGCTGGTCTGCCGGGGCGATCGCCTCGCGTTCCCGGTGAGCGATGGCATCCCGGTCATGCTCGAAGACGAGGCGCGGCCGCTCGCCGCGGACGATCCGCTGCTTAAGGACTAGCCGTGGAATTCCGCGTCGTCATCCCGGCGCGCTACGCCTCGACACGGCTGCCGGGCAAGCCGCTGCTCGACATCGGGGGCCTGCCGATGATCCAGCGGGTCGTGGAACGTGCGTGCGCGAGCGCTGCGACCGAGGTGCTGGTCGCCACCGACGACGAGCGTATCGCAGCCGTGGTGCGCCACCCGCGCAACCCCGGCGCGCGGATAGCGGTGCTCACTGATGCCGCGCTCGCGTCGGGCACCGATCGTGTCGCCGCGGTTGCTGCAGCATGCGGGTGGCCCGATTCCCTCATCGTCGTCAACGTCCAGGGCGACGAACCGTTTCTGCCGTCGCAGCTCATCGATCAGGCGGCGGCGACGCTGGCCGCGGACCCGGGCGCAGAGATTGCAACTCTTGCGACGCCGATCGGGACGCTGGCGGAGTTCATCGACCCGAACGTCGTAAAGGTCGTCACCGATCTGCAGGGCCGCGCCCTCTATTTCAGTCGCGCCGCGATTCCATTCACGCGGGATGTCGCGGTCGCGGACGCGACGACCCCAGTCGAGTTCGGCGGCGCCATGCGGCACATCGGACTGTATGCGTACCGTGCAGGCGCACTGCGCCGCCTAGTGCAGCTCGCGCCGTCGCCGCTGGAGACACGCGAGAGACTCGAGCAGCTGCGCGCGCTGCAGAACGGCATGGCGATCGCGGTGGCTCAGGCCGCCGTGGTGCCCGACCCGGGCGTGGATACCGAGGCGGACCTGCGACGCGCACGGACTAATCACGAACAATGGGCACACACAGGCAACGCGTCAAAGACGCGGCGGTAGAGTCTGCGTTAGGCGCGGACAGCATGGTTGAGTGCGCACCTCTCGTCTCGACAATCGAGACTGTGCGAGCGTGCTTGCGCCAGATGGCTTCGAGAGAGGGAAGGCCCGGTTCGCGGTGTATAGGCGTGAACAGAGTGAGCTCCCCGCAGTAAAACCCGGGGCGATATCTTGCCGACGCGATGAGCGCACTGGCGGCTACTCTGAGAACGCGTATGGGCAAGGAGCTCGGCAGGCCAGGCAGCGACGCGTCGTCCCGCTGCATAGATGCGGAAGGGGCGGCCAGCCTGGCGTGCGGACGCCCACCAAGCTTCCGTAGTTCAGCTGCCCATGCGCGGAGCGGTGCCGTGCGCAAGGTGCCGGGTAAGCGGGCAATGCGCCGGCCGACGATGGAGCGCCAGGCCCGCAGCGGCCATCTCAGAGGACTCATCAACGTATCGAAGAGGCCGACGAAGCCGACTTCGTTTCCCGATTCCGAGAGCTGTCGCGCGATCTCGAAGGCCACGAGTCCACCGAGGGAATAACCACATAAGCTGTAAGGCCCGTTTGGTTGGCGCCCTTTGATCTCCCTCAGATAGTCCGCGGCCATCGCCTCCACGCTCGAGTGCGGCAGTTCTCCGCGTGCGAGACCGCGTGCCCGAATGCCGATCACCGCGCCAGGGTAGGCCATGCGTCGGGCCGTAGGCAGGATGTCAACGACGTTCCCGCCGACCCCATGAATCATGAAGACCGGCGGCGAGCCCGCGCCGGCCTTCAGAAGAACGAGCGGGGCGTAGCGAGGCGCACGGCACTCTCTCAACACCTCGCAGAATCCACTGAAACTCGGCGTCTCGTAGAGCAGAGTCGGTGACAGCTCCAATCCCAGTGCACGTTCGAGCTCCATCGCAAACGTGATCGCTTTCAAGGAGTCGCCGCCTGCGTCGAAGAAGTCGTCATGAGGCCCGCCAACCGGCGCGAGCAGTACCTCTTCCCAGACGCGCGCTACCGCCTGGGCGATGCGATCGCCCACCCTCGAGCCGATCGCTGCTTCGTCGGCCGGTTTGGCCCCTTCTTTCTGGACGTTGGCGGCATCGAGGGCAGCGAGCGCGTGAACGTCCTGCTTTGAGCTCGGCAGACGGGGAATCTCATTGGCGAGGTAGAAGCGCGCCGGGCGCATTGAAGCTGGCGCCGAGTGCATCAGTGCTCTCAATTCCGCAACCAGTCCGGAGCGCGCTTCATCATGGGGGCTCACATACGCGACGAGCGTTGTCGCGCCATTGACGCTGCTTGTTCGCGCCAGCGCAGCAACATCTCGTACGCAAGGGTGCTTGCGAAGAAAGGCTTCTACGCCTTCCAGATGAACTCGGACGCCGCGTATCTTGACTTGCCTGTCCTTACGTCCTACTCGCTCCAGCAGGCCGTCTGGCCTCTGGCGCACGAGGTCCCCCGTTCGGAAGGTCCGCCATCCGCGCACGCCACAGGTGTCAACGCTTTCGTCCGCACAACGTCCATCCGCCCAACGCCCCAAGGACACGTATGGGCTTGTGACAATGAGCTCGCCGACCTCGCCAGGCTGCGTGACGGCGCCATCCTCGTCGACGATCGCGAGGCGGTTGCCCCGGAGCGGATAGCCGATTGGAATGCGGGCATCTTCGCCTCGGCACGAGTCGTCGACGAACCACTGCAGCATCGGTGCTTCTGTGGCAGCGTAGATCAATTGGATGTGGGCCTCCGCCGCAAGCCAGGAGCGCAGCCAGTCGATGTCGCTCCAAAGCGTAGTGTCGCCGCCTACGCGAACCAGCCGAAGGGTGGCCTCGGCGTGTTCTGCGCTGGCGGCGGCGATCGATCTCAAGAGAGCCGGGAACGCGAACAGAATCGTAATGGCCTCTGCGCTGATCACATTCGCCATCTCGCGCGCGCCGGCGCGTTGCGGATCGAGGAGGTGAATGCTTGCCCCCGCCAGCAGTGCCGTCATGACGTCACGCACCCCGACGATCGTACAAGGCGAGGCGAGCGTCAGAAATCTGTCCTCTGCGTTGATGTGCGCGGCGTTGATGGATTGAACCACGCGCTGCAAGAGGTTTCTCTGGCTGTTGACGATGCCCTTTGGCCGCCCGGTGCTGCCGGAAGTGAAAAGCACACAGGCGGGTTCATCCAGGCCCAGCCTGACAGGTCGCCAGCACTCTCGCGCAGGCTTGGGCAACGCCATAAGCTGAATGACGCGCATCGGTGGCACGCGAGGCTCGACGCCTGCAAGGCTGTCTTCCCGTGTGATGATCAGGGTCGGCCGCGCGTCCTCCAGTGCGTGATCCAGCCAGTCTTGCGGATGGTCCGTATCGAGTGCGACAAACGGGCGTCCTGCCGCCAGGCACGCGAGCATCGCCAGAGCAAACATCGGACCTGTCGGCAACAGAATGCCGATCAGATCTCCTGGTTTGCTATCGTCGGCCAGGGTTTCGGCCAATCCGTTGAGGCCGTCCCACAGCTCGCCGAACGTTAGAGCGGTTTCTGTATTCCTGATCGCGATCCGGTTTCGATGCAGGCGAGCCGCGTCCTCGAGATGATCAATGATCGGCCGATCCAAAGCCGAGTCGGGAAACCGGGTAAAGGGTCGATTGACGGGGCCGTTCCAGTCCAACGGGCGCCGATCGTCGTCGAGCCATACCGGCATTCGAGCTACACACGCATGAGTGGTTACGAGTGCGGCATAGAGTGCCGGACTCAGCTCGCCCTGTGGGGCCGCTGCGACGGTCGGGGGATTTCGGGGAGTCAGCTGCGGCTACGCGCTACCAAAGCGCGAGTTCAGTCGGAAGCCCAGATCCAGCGCTCGTCGATGCCGAGCTCGGCGAGGTCGCTGGCGCGGAGCGGCGCTTCCTCCGCCGCAAAGAATTCGTCGAGCTGCGGCGGCGCAACGTGCGTACCCGACAGCATCGCATGTGCCTGGCCGCGGTGGTGGACCTGGTGCTGGAACAGGTGTGCGAGCAACCGGTCGAGCCGCTCGCGCTGAATATGGTCGGGGCGTGGCACCGACATCAAGCGCTCGAGATCGACCTCCTGCAGATTCGCGCACAGGGTCACCAGGCGCGTATCGACCGCGTGCTGCTCGGCCGAGAGACTAGCGCAGTCTTCGCAGGGCTCGGCGGGCTTGAAGAACCCGGCCGGGTCGGCATTCACCGGTCGACCGATCAGCGAGCGCTCGATCGCGTCGACGTAAAACCAGTCCACCGTGAGGATGTGATTCAGCGTCGCGCGCAGCGACGGAAAGAAGCCCGTCCGTGGCGCCGCGAACTCCTCGTTCGTGAGCAGCGCGCAGGCTCGCAGCAGGCGGTGGTTGGCCCACGCGTTGTTGCAGGCCATTGCCCGCAGCATCAGGCGCAATCCCGCCGGACGGACGTCGCGGTGATCGTGCGTGTTCGTATTCACGAACGCCGCGCTCGCAATCGCAAGGTGGGGCGCGCTGGTCGCACCACCGCCGCCGCTGCTGGTGTTCCAGGGTCGGCACGCGTGGCGAGTAGCGGAGCGATTTCGTCCGTGCGCAAGGCGCGCCACTCACCCGGGCCGAGCCGCCCCAGCCGCAGATGCATGATGCGCACACGCTGCAGACGCCGCACGGTGTAGCCGAAGTGCCGGCACATGCGCCGGATCTGCCGATTCAGCCCCTGTGTCAGCACGATGCGGAAGGTGTTCTTACCGACCGCGGCGACCTCGCATCGCCGGGTCACGGTGTCGAGGATCGGCACGCCGCGCGCCATCCCCTCGACAAACGCCTGCGTGACTGGACGGTCGACGGTGACGAGGTACTCCTTCTCGTGACCGTGCTCGGAGCGCAGAATCCCGTTGACGATATCGCCGTCATTGGTCAGCAGGATCAGGCCCTCCGAATCCTTGTCCAGCCGGCCCACCGGAAATATCCGGGCATGGTGTCCCACGAAGTCGACGATGTTTTCCGGCACGTCACGGTCCGTCGTGCACTCGACGCCGGGCGGCTTGTTGAGCGCCAGGTAGACCCGTGGTGGCCTTGCTACCGCAGGACGGCCATCCACCTGTACCTCGTCGCCGGGGCGTACCTGTGTGCCGAGCGAGGCGAGGATGCCGTTTATCCTGACCCGGCCCGCTGCGATCCAGTCGTCGGCCTCCCGGCGCGAGCAGACGCCGGTTTCACTCAGGTACTTGTTCAGGCGCATCGTCGCGGCGTTCCCTACAGCGCGGATCCTGCTCGATGATACGACCCATGGCCGCGCAGCGCAGCGGTCGTGAGCGCTTTGCGCGCTGCGGAGAGCACCCCATCAGCAGGCATCGGCATGCGGCGCGGCAACCGCTTACGAGCCCACGCGGTGATCGCCGATAGCGCTGCATCGGCAAAGCACCGGAGCATTGCAAGGACGCCTCGGGAGGCCAAGGTCGTACCCGTGCAAGCAAGGAAGTGGAATTCGGGGAACTGAAATGGACGCGCTTATACACCGGCAGGCCAAGCGGAAACCGCTGCGGCTCACTCGAGTCGAGCTGGCACGCATGTTCTGGCGCGCGGCGTACTACGTGCGGCGTCAGCGACCACGCGACGAATACACCAGAGACCTGCTCGCATACCTGGAACGCGAGTTCCGCACGATGTGGCAGCGCCGAAACGCCGGCTACCAGGACTAATTCCCGTGTTGTCCACGTCGGCGTGCGTCCGCTCTCGCGCGGACACAATCCGGGCACTATGATGCGCCGCTGAAGCCGCTCACCGAGCCGGGCGACCGACTGCCGTCCGGAACCCCACTTTGTCCGTGCGCTGAGCAATCCGGGAGGACGATGGTCAGTCAGGTATTGCCGGACGGCAGCGAGAAGGGCTTGAGTGGCTACAACACCGAGCGGATGCCGCGCAGGCGCATCGGCTTGGCGCCACCGGCGGGCGAGATCGACCGCAATGCGCCCTACAAGCGGATCGCAACTGAAGAGGCATGGACCTTTCCCGCGCTGGTCAAGGCGCAAGTCGACTACCTGGAAAGTGCCGACGCGCCGGCCGATCCTGCATTGCGCATGGGCGGGATGTTCGCGGCCAACCAGAACCTGCAGCGGATGTTGCAGGACGTGGGCGAGCTGCGCATCGCCCACATGGACGAATACGGCATTGACCGTCAGCTCCTGCTGCTCACCGCGCCCGGCGTACAGGTGCTGCGGCCGGGCGACGGGACCGCACTGGCGCGGGAGGCCAACGACATCGCTGCCGACGCGTGTCGCCGGCACCCGGACCGGTTCTCGGCCTGCGCGGCGTTCGATCCACGCGATGTCGCGGGCTCGGTCAGCGAAATCGAGCGTGCGATGACCAAGCTGAAGTTGAGCGGGGCAGTGCTCAACTCGCATTTCCAGGGGCGCTACATCGACGAGCCGGAATTCGAGCCGATCGTCGAGGCGCTGGCTGCGCACGACGCGGCACTCTACATACACCCGACCGCGCCGTGGTATTTCAAGCCGTACGATGACCGTGGTTTCTTCGGCGCGCTCGGCGGCTTCCCGCATGATGTCTGGCTGCACGCGATGGGGATCGTATTCTCGGGCTTGTTCGATCGGTATCCGGATTTCCGCCTGGTGATCGGCCACATGGGCGAATCAATGCCCCTCCAGCTGTACCGCTTCGACTGGATGCAGGGAAACGCGGATGGCATTTCCGGTCTGCGCGGCGGGCAACCGGCCGTGAAACTCAGGGAGACCGTCAGTTACTATTTCCGCAACAACATCTGGATCACGACCAGCGGCGTCGCGTGGGAGCCGGCGATCCGGTTCTGCATGGAGCAGCTGGGACCGGAGCGTGTGCTCTATGCGATGGACTATCCCTACCAGCAGTCCTCGGACGAAGTGGCCGCCTACGATCGGATGGACCTGAGTCCCGGGCACAAGATGATGCTGATGCAGACGAACGCCCAGCACGTGTTCCGGCTCTGACGAGGGAGGAACATGGCGCGTACCGAGTGGTCCACGGTTAGCGCCGCCGGCGCACCTGACGATAGCGCATTCCGCGTTTCGCGCGGCTATCTCAACTACGTCGTCGCTGTCCTCTGGGTGGTGATGTTGCTGCGGTTCGTCGACCTGCAGATCGTCGCCGTGTTGCTCGAGTCGATCCGCCGGGAATTCGAGGTTTCCGACACGCTGCTCGGGCTCATGACCGGCTCGGCGTTCGCGATCTTCTACGGCACCCTCGGCGTTCCGATCGCGTGGCTCGCCGACCGGTACAACCGCCGCAACATCATCGTCGCTTCGGTGGGGCTGTGGAGCGCGATGACCGCATTGTGCGGGCTCGCCGGCAGCTTCACTGCGCTGTTCATCGCACGCATGGGCGTGGGAGTGGGCGAGGCGGGCGGGCAGCCGCCCGCGTACTCGCTGGTCTCGGACTACGTGCCTCCTGAAAAGCGCAGCTCTGTCTTCGCAATCCTGAACTCCGCCGTGCCGTTCGGCGTGTTCTGCGGGTTCATCATCGGCGGCTGGGTCAACCAGCACTATGGCTGGCGCGCCGCGTTCATGGTCGTTGGGCTGCCCGGCGTGCTGATCGCGCTGCTGATATGGCTGACCGTGCGCGAGCCGCCGCGCGGCCTCTCGGACAACCGCACGGACGTCGCGCCCGTGCCGCTCGGCGAGTCGCTCTCCTACCTATGGCGGACGCGCTCCTATCGCCACCTGGTGCTTGCGACCACGATCTTCACGCTCGGCGCGATTGGTTCCGGAATCTGGATACCGTCGTTCTTCGTACGCGTGCACGGCATGGCGAATGCCGAGGTCGCCGTGTGGCTCGCGTTCATCTACGGCGGCGGCGGCGTGCTGGGCGCAATGCTCGGGGGATACCTCGCCGACCGGCTCGTGGCCAGAAACAATGACAAACGCTGGTACGCATGGCTGTCGGCCATCGCCGCTGCGGCGATTCTGCCGTTCTCGTTCTTTGTCTACCTGTGGCCGGATCCAGTCACGGCCCTACTCGTTCACATTGGCACGACGATTCTCATGCACTCGTGGATGGGTCCGGCATACGGCACGGTGCAGAGCGTCGCAGGGTTGCCGCGGCGCGCGATGGCGGCCGCAGTCAACGGTTTCGCCGTCAATCTGTTGGCGCTTGGTCTCGGACCGCTAATCGTCGGCGCGGCGAGCGACTACTTCAACGCGCGCTTCGGTGAGAATTCGCTGCGCTACTCCATCCTGGCGGTGGTGGTGGTCTGCTACAGCTGGGCAGCGCTGCACTTCTTTCTTGCGTCGAGGACCCTCAGGCAGGATCTCGCCGCGGCAGATGCCACCTAGCGACGGCAAACGCGCAGGTGGCGCAGTACGCCGCGAGCTCGTGATCGTGCTCATCCAGGGCGCGGAGGGTGTCGAGGCGGATCACCCTGCCGGTTTGCCGCGTCGATAGGCCTTACATCACGGCAACTAAGAGATGACGAATCAGATGCAGAAAAAGCGATAGATCACTGATTCCAGAAACCTTGGGCGGTACCGGCCCTGAACTTGCACGACATAACGACAGTAAGCGCCGAAATAGGCCCATGGGCGCAGAATGAAATAACCAAGCACGGGGGAACTCCACATGCGCGTGACCGCATCTGCGATCATTGGCTTGGTATCGTTGGCTTTGCCGTCACTTGTCAACGCCATTCCGGTTCAAGCGAGTACGGCAATCCTTGTCACCGCTCGCGCTTGCGTGGCAGGGCCGATCGGGGCGTGTTTTGATCTCGGTCCAACACTGGTCTCCGATTACCGCGGTCGTCCGGGCGGTTTTACCGCCACGACGAGCGAGGTATTGAGCGGCTTGGGAACCGCTCGCTCGCATGCGGGCCTATCCGGCCCGATTGGCGCGCCTCGGATTGGCACTTTTGCCGCTGGCGAAGTCGACCATCGCGTCAATACAAACAGTTTCGCACTGCAGCGGTATACCTACGTCGGCGACACAGCCACAACACGTGAATTTAGCGGCACACTGACGTATTCGCTGGAGATTCCGGATCCGAACAATGCGCAGTACGACATTGCTGTGGCATCAGGAGTCCACGCCACGCTCATCGCGTTTACGACTTCCGCCGAGTCTGCCGAAGCCGGATCTACGGCGGAGAGCAACTTTCAAAACCTTCTCGCATTCGCCTTTGGGGCCGCGCCCGACTATGTCCAGCTTGCGACGGACCTGTTCACGGATCTTAGTGCCAGCGTCTTCGAAGGCATTTCTTCGCTCAGCATCGATGTTGAATTGAACCCGGGTGACAGCATGTGGATCTTTGCCTTGTTGCAGACACCTGCTGCCAACGGATCGACCGTGGATTCGTTCGGTACCCTGGTGACAGGTTGGGATGACACAACGGACTTGATTCCGGCGCGGGCGTTCGTACCGGAGCCCGGATCGCTGGCCCTCATGCTGTTTGGGTTGGTTGGTCTTCGGTTCGTGCGACATTTTTCGAGGGACCGGCACAACAAGATGGCGGGTCTGCTCGCATTGTCGGCGGCACCGTCCGGTGGGTGTTCTACACGGACGCAAGCGATTTACCGGATCAGGCATTGTGGTCTATTGACACGGTCGTTAAGCCCAGCGATGAACCCGAGTGGACAGGCGCGAGCGGTGTCCGTGTCGAATTAGGGTCTGGAACTTACTGGCTGGCCGTCGAGATTCCATTGTCGTCTCCCGCCTGGTTGCTTGCCCCGTTTGGCCCGCTGGGCGCTCCACTCCCGCCGAATCCTCTCGCAAACGAAGCAGGCGTGTTTGGAGAATTGCCTTGGCAGCCGAGGTTTAGCCGACGCGGCTGGATGATTCTTGGTGACCTTGTTACGCCCGTCCCCACGCCTGGCACGCTCGCGCTGCTTGGACTCGGCCTGCTGGGCCTTGGTCTGACGCGACACAAGGCACACTGAGCCGCAAGCTCAACGCCGCATAGAGCCCGGCCTTGTGCCGGGCTTCTTGTTTCTGCACATCTACGTCGCATTTGCAGCGTGACGGGCGCAGAGGCACGCGCTCACGATGCCGCCATCGAAGCCACTACGAAGCTACAGAAGGCGGGGCGCCGGTTCTTGACGAACTCGCGTTTCTCAGCCTCCGAAGCTCGATGGTGATGAAAGGCTTTAGACCTTCACGCCCCCGACACTAGTCGGGAACTCCGGCATTAAGCTCACGATGCGGGGCGGAAGCGGTTGACCGTTGCGGATCAGGTCTATTAGGTTCGCTGCGACGCTTTCATCGATGCCATAACTATCGGCATCGACAGGCACGTTCCGAAACACGCCATGCGGCGTGCGTTCGCTGAACCAGCGTCCTAGCTGATATCCGCACCGGTCGCGACCTTCAACACTGGCGATGACCGCTAGCGTGGAGGTTCCACGTACTCTGCGGAAAGCGACGTACCGAGGCGGATCTATTCGCTCAAACTTTCCGTCTTCAGGAGCCGGCATAAGTCACTCCGTGAGCCGGGAACTAGGATGGCCCTTTATGGTCCTTTATGTTACGAAGCGCCTGTCGCCGCTCACGGTTATGTGACCGTAGTCACAGTTTTGCTGAAAGCGGTTTTCCCTGGCGTGGAGCCAGACGTCAGGCGGCGCGCAATGGCGGTGGTCGCGAGACCGGTGCGGTCGGCTCAGGGCTGGAGCCGCAGAGGTTCGCTGACACGTGCGGAATGCTCTGCCTTCGTGCTTTCCACCGTTCATAGCGCAAGGCCTTGGCGCGTTCGGCCGAGCGATGCTCCCGCCGGCGACGCAATACCTCCGCCGACACTACCGCGATCATTACCAGGAGAAACATCAACAGAATTAGATGCATTTCCGTATTCCCTGACCAAGTTGCAGCGCCCACCCTTCTGCACTTTCCTTGTTCTTGTGGCCGCCTGTCCTGGCGTTACGACGCTGCTTCATATGTCAACCCGCAGGTGCAAACTGCGAAACACGTCACAGATTCTCGCGGCCGGCAGATATGCGACTCGACCAGGGCTTTGTTGGCGGGGTGCCGCCGGGCGCAGTTTGCGTGGGGGTGGTGGAACTGGCGGGCGCTTAGGGCGAGACGCTGAATGGGTCGGCGGGGCGACTCGCCGGCCCTTTCGTGCCACACTTTTGTTCAGACTTCTCGGTGGTAAAACACTAGGGCCGGACGATCCCCGGCCCTTTTCTTTATCGGTGGTGACACTATGGCGACACGGACCCCGCCGGAAGTACGGAAGGCCTAGAAAATGCCTGCTGTCAGGGTGCTATTTGTCTGCATGGGCAACATCTGCCGCTCGCCCACGGCGCACGGCGTATTCGCCCGTTATCTGCGCGAACGTGCGCCCGAGCTCGATGTCGAGGTGGGTTCGGCGGGCACACACGACTACCACGTGGGATCGCCGCCGGACCCGCGCTCGATCGCCGCCGCGGCGCGGCGTGGCTTCGATATCAGCCCGCTGCGCGCCCGGCTCGTGGAGGATGCTGACTTCGAGCGCTACGACCTGATCGTCGCGATGGATCGGCTCAACCAGGCAGTGCTGCTCGAACGCAGCCCGGCCGTGTACCGTGATCGCGTGCGGCTGCTGATGGAATTCGCAGGCGTGCCGTCGGAGAGCGGTGAGCAACTCGACGTGCCCGATCCTTACTATGGTGGCGCCGTCGGCTTCGAGCGGGTGCTCGATGTCGTCGAGCAGGCTGCAGAGGGTCTGCTGATCGAGATTCGCGCGCGCATGCGCGCGCGCCGCGACTTGCTTTGATTTCGACCGCACCGCCGGACGGACGATTCCCCGTCCGGCGGGCGCGTCGCGCTGCCGTGATCCTTACGGTTCGCCGAGGGGTCCTTCCCGGTTCGCGTCGTTGGGCGGCGATGGCGTCCAGTCGCTGCGCGGTGGCGTGGGCGCAAGCGACGGCGCGGGCTGCGCCGGCGAGGCCCCGGTCTGCAGTGGCGGAGCCGAACGCCCAAAGTCCGGCGCCGGTCCCCTTGGTGACTCCGTCGACGCCGGCAGCGGCTCGTCGCGAGGCGTCGGCTGCGAGCGCGGAGCGAGCGTTTCCCCGCCGGCTTCGGGAGGCGTGCCGTTGCCGTTTGCGCCTTGAGGCCGGCTGCCAGGGAAACCATCGTCCTGATCTCGGCGTCGACGCCGACCGCCCCGGCGCGATCTGCGCGGGCTGCGCTCCCCGCGCTCGCCTTCCGGTCGCTCGGCGCGCGGCGGCTCGCCGCCGGAAGCTTCGTCGCGCCGTGGGCTCGGCGGCGCAGCCGGAACCTGACCATTACGTGCGGCATCGGCCTCCGCTCGCCGGGGTTCACGCTGCACGTCACCGGGTCCACCGCCACGACGGCCATCACGTCGCGCGTCGCCGCGCCCGATGTCGCCGCCGTGCCGCATCCGGTCGCCGCGCCCGCTGTCGCCGCGCACCTCTCGACGATGCTCGTCGCGGCCGGGGCGCCGCTCCTCGCGCCGGCCGTCCCGCCGGTGCTCCGGCCTCTCGCTACGCCCGCCATGACGGCCCTCGCGTCGAGGATCGCGTTCGCGACGGTGCTCGACGCGTGCCGCGACGGGCTCGGGGGTCGGGGCTCGCTGGTCCCCGAACAGCCAGTGCCAGAACCGCACGAAGATCCCGTCGCGCGGTCCGAACTGCGGCACCGCCACGGCCGCCGCCACCGGCGCGGCGACGACCGGCTCCGGCGCGGGCGGCGGGGCCGGTGTGCTCGGCACTACCGAGGTGACCGCCGGTGTCGGCGGAGGCGGTGCCTTTTCCTCAACGGCGACGGCCTCCAGGTCGATCTGCGGCTGCACGGCGAGCTGATGGCTGATGATCGTGTTCTCGGGCAAGCCGAGCTCGTCGTCCCGCACGCGCCGGATCTCGTACGCCGGGGTTTCCAGGTACCGGTTCGGCACCAGCACAATGTCGATGGAACTGCGTGCCTCGATATTGTTCAGCCAGTCGCGCTTCTCGTTCATCAGGTAGGTGGCAACGTCGACGGGCAGCTGGGCGATGACCTTGGCCGTGCGGTCCTTGCGCGCCTCTTCGCCGATCAGACGCAGGATCGCGAGCGCAAGCGACTCGACGCTGCGGATCACCCCCATGCCGCTGCAGCGCGGGCACACGATGTTGGTCGACTCGCTGATCGAGGGACGGAGCCGCTGCCGCGAAAGCTCGAGCAGCCCGAAGCGGGAAATCCGGCCGATCTGTATCCGCGCCCGATCCTGCTTGACGGCGTCGCGCAGCCGGTCCTCCACCGCTCGCTGATTCTTCTGCGACTCCATGTCGATGAAGTCGATAACGATCAGACCGCCGACGTCGCGCAATCGCATTTGCCGTGCGATCTCGTCCGCCGCTTCGAGATTAGTGTTACAGGCGGTGGTCTCGATATCCGAACCGCGCGTGCTGCGCGCCGAGTTGATGTCGATCGACACCAGCGCCTCGGTGTGATCGATCACGATGCTGCCGCCGGAGGGCAGCGTGACCTTGTGGGAATACGCCGACTCGATCTGGCTCTCGATCTGGTAACGGGTGAAGAGCGGTACGTGATCGTCGTAGAACTTCAGCCGGCGGAGATTCCCCGGCATGAAGCGCTGCATGTACTCCTGGGCCTCGTCGTAGATCTCCTTCTTGTCAACCAGGATCTCGCCGATGTCGTCCGACAGGTAGTCGCGCAGCGCGCGCAGGATCGCCTTGCTCTCCTGGTAGATCAGGAACGGTGCCGCCCGGCCTTCGGAGGCCTGCTTGATCGCGTTCCAGACGTCGCCGAGGTTGTTGAGGTCCCACTGCAGCTCCTCCGGCGTGCGCCCTACGCCCGCCGTGCGCACAATCGCGCCCATGCCGTCCGGGATCTGCAGGTTGTCCATCGCCTCGCGGAGCTGCTCGCGGTCGTCGCCCTCGACGCGGCGCGATACTCCGCCCGCGCGCGGGTTGTTGGGCATGAGGACCAGGAAGCGCCCTGCCAGGCTGATGAAGGTCGTGAGTGCCGCACCCTTGTTGCCGCGTTCCTCCTTCTCGACTTGGACGATCAGCTCCTGGCCTTCCTGGAGCAGGTCGCGGATGCCCGCGCGAGCGTTGCCGTTGCCATCCTGAGACTTGAAGTAGTCCCGCGTGACTTCCTTTAGCGGCAGGAACCCGTGGCGCTCTGCGCCATAGTCGACGAAGGCGGCTTCTAGGCTGGGCTCTACGCGGGTGATCCGACCTTTGTAGACGTTGGCTTTCTTGGTTTCCCGGGACGGGATTTCGATATCGAGGTCATAGATTCGCTGGCCATCAACCAGCGCAACACGCAACTCCTCTTCCTGGGTTGCGTTGACGAGCATTCTTTTCATCGGTCCTCGCTGAGTTCGCGATATGAACCGTGAACGCCCGGACGGGCCGTGCCGTGGCCTTGGGGAGAGGTCGTTTTGCAGCGGCGTGGGTCATGCGGCTGTCAATGGCGTGCGCGGACGTTTCGTACGCGCGGCGCCGGACCGAATCCTAAAGTGCAAACGGACATCGTTCCGGCCGAAGATCGCGCGGACCCGCTGCCCGCCCGGGCTGGCGGCATCTGCGCGTGTTCACGGCAGTTCGATGGTCTGACGTTTCAGAACCAACTAAGATGCGCCGCCCAAGCCCCGTGGGGCGAATCGCGGCGCAGGCTCGACACCGATCCTGAGCCCGGGGCTACTGATCAGTGCTCATCGCACTGTAACAAGCGAATTTCGGAAAATCAATGGCTTACGACAGGTCGCAGGCAGAGTCAGAGAAGCCCGGATCGTCCGCGAAGGTGCGCTACGTGGTCGCCACCGATGGCGATGTCGGTCAGCGCCTGGACAACTTTCTGCTGCGTGAGCTCAAAGGAGTACCGCGGACCCACGTGTACCGGCTGCTGCGCAAGGGTGAGGTGCGCGTGAACAGCAAGCGGGCCCGTCCGGACCAGCGCGTCGCCGCGGGCGATCGAGTTCGCCTGCCGCCGGTGCGGCGGCCCGATCCCGTCGAAGGTGTGCGACCACGCGGCGAGCTGCAGCACGCGGTGACGGACGCGATCGTGTACGAGGACGCCGACCTGATCGCGATCAACAAGCCGGCGGGCCTCGCCGTGCACGGCGGCAGCGGGCTCTCGCATGGCGTGATCGAGGCGCTGCGGGCGGCACGCCCCGAGCTTGGTGAACTCGATCTCGTGCATCGGCTGGACCGCGAGACGAGCGGATGTCTCCTGATCGCGAAGCGTCGTGCGGCGCTTCGCGATCTGCACGCGCAGCTGCGCGAAGGGCGAGTCGAGAAGCGCTATCTCGCGCTGGTCTGCGGCCACTGGCAGCTCGGTCACAAGCGCATCGAGCTCGCGCTCGCTACCGACGAACGCGTGAGCGGCGAGCGCCACGTCGCGGTGCGCAGCCACGGTCAGATGGCGGTGAGCACGTTCCGGCCGGTTCAGTTCTTCGGCCGGCTCGCAACGCTGATGGAGGTCGACCTCGGCACCGGCAAGACCCACCAGATACGGGTGCATGCCGCGCACGCCGGATTTCCGGTGGCGGGAGACGACAAGTACGGCGATCGCGAGCGCAATGCCGAGCTGCGGGAGTTCGGATTGCACAGGATGTTCCTGCACTCGGCCTCGATCGGCGTGACGCGGCCGGGCACAGCCGAGCCGCTCTTCATCAGCGCACCGCTGTCCGCGGATCTCCGCGACGTGCTCGACGCGCTGGTCAGGGCACCGAAAGCCCGCAGTCCCGCAGCACGCCGGCGAGCCAGATCAGCGGCAGGCCGGTGAGTGCCGTCGGATCCACCGTCTCGATGCGGCTCACCAGGGCGACGCCGAGCGACTCGGCCTTGAACCCGCCGGCGCAATCCCAGGGTCGATCCTGGGCCACGTAGCGCGCGATCTCCGCATGGTCGAGGACGCGCATCTGCACGATGGTGCGATCAATGTGTTCGAAGGTCTGCGCGCCACCCGCAGCGACGACACACACCGCCGTGAGGAACGTGAGCTCGCAGCCGGATGACGCTGCGAGCTGCGCGCGGCAACGCTCGGCGTCGCCGGGTTTGCCGAGCACCTGTTCGCCGCGCAGTGCGACCTGGTCGGACCCGATCACGATCGCATCGTTACGCTCGCGCGCGACGGCCAGGGCCTTCGCCCGCGCAAGCCTCGTGGCGAGAGCGGCCGGCGATTCGCCGGCGAGCGGCGCTTCGTCGACGCCGGGTGGCGCGCATTCAAACGGCAACCCAAGGCGTTCGAGCAGCTGGCGGCGATGGACGGAGCTGGACGCCAGCACCAACGCCGATCCGACGGCGTCGCTCACGCCGCGCTCCACGGCGCTCGAGCTTTGAAAAACAAGGGTTTAAGCTCGGATCGGCTTTGACAGGGGAGGGGGTCGTCACTATTATACGCGGCCCATGTCGCCTGCCCCGGCCGACCTCGTGAACGCGTTGGAACTGGCAGGGAGAGCGGCGTCGATCGAGCGCGACGTCGTGCTCGCGCAGCTGCCGAGGCTGATCGACGCCGGCGCGCTCGAAGGCACGCGGGTACGCGGTGAACTTCGTTTCGGGCTTTTCGAGGGCCGGGCCACGGTCGAAGCTCATGTCTCGGGGACGGTGATGCTGAGTTGTCAGCGTTGCCTGGAGCCCCTCGAGGTGACCGTCGTCGAAACCGCACCACTGATCGTGCTCGCCACGCACGAGGACGCGGTGCCGGCAGGTTTCGACCCGATCCTGGGCAACGCAGAGCGGCTCCCGGTGATTGAGGTGATAGAGGAACAATTGCTGCTTGGCCTGCCGCTCGTGGCCATGCATCCGCCGGGCGCCGGTTGCCCGCGTGACAGCGGGCCAGAGCCGGCGCCTGATCGTGAGACACCGGACCGACAGACACCGTTTGCGAAATTGCGCGAGCTGCTCGACAAGGGCGAGCAGTGAGCCACCAAAGGAGAGTAGATCATGCCAGTTCAGAAGAGCCGCAGGACCCCGTCAACCCGGGGCATGCGCCGGGCGCACGACAAGCTCGAGAAGCCCGCGCTTTCCGTCGACCGGACGAGCGGCGAGACGCATCTGCGCCACCGCATCACGCCAGACGGGTTCTATCGGGGCCGCAAGGTGATCGACAAGCCAGTGGCCGAGGAAGGTCAGGAGTGAGCCTTGCGGCGCGGCGCCCGGGCCGCGCCTCGGCCGCGTCGATCGCCCTGCCGGCTCCTCAATGACGGCTCCGTTCAGCATTGCCGTGGACGCCATGAGCGGTGACCACGGCGCCGCCGTGGCCGTGCCCGCGGCCCTCGATGTCCTGGCGGGTGAACCCGCGCTCGAGCTGATCCTCGTCGGACGCGCTGACGCCATCGGCGCACTGCTTCCCGCGGGACGCATGCCGGAGCGCTGCAGGCTCGTGGAGGCCAGCGAGGTCGTGGGCATGGACGAGCGTCCGCAGGACGCGGTCCGTCGCAAGAAGGACTCCTCCATGCGGGTCGCGATCAACCTCGTGGAATCGGGAGATGCTGTTGCGTGCGTGAGCGCCGGCAACACCGGCGCGCTGCTCGCGACCGCCCGCTTCGTGCTCGGGATGATCGAGGGGGTGGACCGCCCTGCGATTGTGTCGTCTATCCCCGCGGTGCATGGGCACACGATGATGCTCGATCTCGGCGCGAATCCCGACTGCACGGCGGACCACCTCGTGCAGTTCGCCGCGATGGGCGCGGTGCTGTCGAGCGACCTGCACGGGCTCGCGAACCCACGCGTCGGGCTGCTCAACATCGGCGAAGAGGACATCAAGGGTACCGAGGAGCTGCGCGAGGCGCATCGTCGCTTAGGGCTGGCGCCGATCAATTACCGCGGCTTCGTCGAGGGCGACGACATCTTCTCGGGTGACGTCGATGTCGTCGTGACCGATGGTTTCGCGGGCAACGTCGCGCTCAAGACCAGCGAGGGCCTGGCGCGCTTCATCAGCGGCGTGATGCGCGAGGAGTTCACGCGCGGACCGGTACGAAAGCTCGCCGCGGTGGCGGCCACGCCGGCGCTGCGTGCGCTAAAGCGCAGGCTGGACCCGCGTAGCTACAACGGCGCGAGCATGGTTGGGCTCGATGGCATCGTCATAAAGAGCCATGGCGGCGCCGATCGCGTCGCCTTTGCGAACGCGGTGCGCGTGGCGATGGCCGAGGCGCGAAACGGCGTCCCGGCGCGGATCGCCGCCATGCTCGCACGGTTCGCCGAGGCCGGCTGCAACGCACCACGCGCCGCGGTCTCGTGATCAGTTTCAGCGCTGCGCCCGCTTCGCTGCGGCACTGCGGCGGTGCATCCTCTCCATCAGCTGTGCGCGACGGCGCTCCAGCCGCTGACGCGTCGAGTCCGGGTCCTTGCGCGCCGCCGCGCCGCGCGGCAGGGTCTTTCGAAACCGGCGAAAGTCTTCATAGGCCGCGAGCTCGTGCTCGAGCTCGTGGAACACGAGCTCGACCATCACCGCGTCGTCGAGCAGGCCGATGCCCGGGATCTCGTCCGGGATGATGTCCTCCGGATCGCACGCATAGGCGAGCGCTGCGAGCACCGGGCTGCGTTCGTCGGAGTCGAGCGGCCAGTCCGGATCGGTCAGCATGGTCAACAGCGTCTCCATCTTCGCCAGCCGATCGTTGACGAAGTCGGGCAGGTCCGATTGCCGCAGCTTGGCGATGAATTCGGATGCCGCGCCAAGGATCTCCTCGTCGTCGGCGATGCTCACTGACTCCCGCGAACGCTGTAGCTCGCGTTTGAAGTGACGCAGGTCGCGATCCGATAGCTCGATAGTCAGTTTGTATGGCATCGGGAACCCCAGCCCGCGAGGCTACTGGCCGAACCGTGAGCCGGTCAACGCTTGCGCGATCCCCCCGCTTGCGGCAATGGCTACAATGCGGCCATGGCGGGCCAATCGGGGTGGGTAAGGAAGGGACGGTGCGCGGCACTGCTCGTGCTGGCTACGGTCGCCGCCGGTGCCCGGGTTTACGCAAGCGGCACCGAGTACGTGCTTCCCGCGAACGGCGACAACGTCATCGGCTTCGTCACGACGGCCATTGCGCGGCACGAGGACACGATGCTCGACATCGGTCGCCGCTACGGCGTGGGCTACGAGGAGATACTGGCGGCGAATCCCGGAATGGACCCCTGGCTGCCGGGCGAGGGCGCCGAGATCCTGATCCCGACGCGTTTTGTGCTTCCGAACGCGCCGCGCGACGCCATCGTCGTGAACCTGCCTGAGCACCGGCTCTATTACTACCCGCCGGCCAAACCCGGCGAGCCGCGCGTCGTGCGTACCTACCCGATCAGTACGGCGAAGATGGACTGGAACACGCCGCTCGGCGTTACCCGCATCGTGACCAAGGAAAAGCGCCCCAACTGGTATCCGCCCGCATCCGTGCGCGAGGAGCACGAGAAACGTGGCGACCCACTGCCGCGGGTGGTTCCGCCAGGGCCCGACAACCCGCTCGGCGAGCACAAGATGCGCCTGGACATTCCGGGCGGTGCGTACCTCATTCACGGCACGAATCGGCCGGCTGGCGTTGGCATGCAGGTGACCCACGGCTGCATACGCATGTATCCGGAAGACGTCGCCGAGCTCTTCGACCTGGTGAGCATCAATACCAAGGTAAATCTAGTCGATCAGACGACCAAGGTCGGCTGGCAGCGTGGGACCCTGTTTGTAGAGCGTCATGCGCCCCTCGATGGCACGAATAACCCGGCACACGACGACCCGGCGGAGATGACCCGGCTCCTCGCCAAGGCGAGCGAAGGGCGTAGCATCGCACTCGACTGGCCTGGAGCCGAACGCGCCTTCCTGCAGGCCACCGGTGTGCCCGTGCCGCTGTCGTCCCCGGCGCGCGGCGCCGGTTCCGCCGGCGGGCAGTAAGAAAAAAAACGCCGCGGTTTGCACCGCGGCGTTCTTTCTCGCTCTTCGCGAAATCGACGGTCGGCTTACTTGCCCATCGACTTCTGGAACGCGCGATCGATCTTCTCGTTCGTCGCGTCGCAGCAGGCCTGTGCTCCCTGGGCAGCCTGCAGCGCCTGGCTGGCCGTGCTCTGAGCCGCGCTGGCAGCGTTCGAAGCGCTGGAGGCGGCGGCAGAGGCAGCGTCAGCGGCCGACTTGGCGGCGGCGGCATCTTGCGCAGCAGCCTTGGCAGCAGCATTGGCCGCATCGATGCGCGCCAGCGTGTCCTTGCTGGTGCAGCCCGTGGCAGTGGCAACGATCAGCGCAGCAACGCCGGCGGTCAGCGTCTTAACGATCGCAGTCTTCATTTGTGGTTGTCCTCGGTGGTTGGAATTACTTGCGAACCTAAGGTCGACTGCGCCGGTCCGCAACACGAGTTCCCTGCGCGGGGGACAGCCGAACGCGCGGATGGTAACCGATCCAAATTGGCTGATAAAGCTTGTGTTTCGACGCAGGCGGGCGACAGGGGTCGCGGAACGCTGCAGCGGACGGGGGTCCGGAGGCCTCATATTCACCAGATCAGAGGTCCATGAGCTCGCGTTTCAGCCGTTCAAGATGGTGCCGCTCGCGGCCATTGCGGCGCACGACGATCATCGTCCATGGCGTCTAGGCACACGGTAAAGGTAGCGAGCATGGTCAGCATGAACGGCGTGATCCCCGTGAACCACAACATCGCGAGTCCCCATTCGAACGCGTCGAGACGAGCTTCCACACCGCGAGCGCTGCGTATCCGTGTTCATGTTGATTGTCCGATGAAGCGTGAGAGCTCGGCGCGCGCGTGAGGCGCACGGCCTCGTTGCGTGAGCGACATTCGAGCGACTGCTCGAGATGAGGTGCAAGGCTGATCAGCTCCTCGGTCGAGTGTCGGGTCAAGGACACGTCGAGGGACGGTGTTCACGAGGTGGTAGTGCGACGGCTGCAAACCCTACAGCCGCTTGCATCGCGGCAGGCATCCCTGTATATATTCACAGTAGCTGTACATGTATACAGGAAGGCACCATGGACGACCTCACACCGCGCCAGCGCCAGGTTCTGCGCTTCATCCAGGATGCAGTCTTGGAGAACGGCATGCCGCCTACGCGCGCGGAGATCGCCGAGGCGCTCGGTTTCAAGTCCGCGAATGCCGCGGAGGAACATCTGCGCGCCCTGCAGCGCAAAGGAGTAGTGGAGCTTCTGCCCGGGGCCTCGCGCGGGATCCAGCTGCGCGACTCGCTTCGCGAGCAGCTCGGGCTGCCGCTCATCGGCCGGGTCGCCGCCGGCAAACCGATCCTCGCGGAGGAAAACATCGAGGCTCGGTACCAGGTGGATCCGCAGCTCTTTCAGCCGCGGCCGCATTACCTGCTCAAGGTCCGCGGGATGAGCATGCGCGACGTAGGCATCCTCGATGGTGATCTCGTCGCGGTGCACCGCACACCAGAGGTACGCAACCGCCAGATCGTCGTTGCGCGGCTCGAGAACGAAGTGACGGTGAAGCGCTATCGCCAGGAAGGCACGGTGGTCTGGCTGATGCCGGAGAACGCCGATTTCGAACCACTGCGCGTGGATCTCAGGGAGGAGTCGCTGATCATCGAAGGCGTGGTGGTCGGTGTACTGCGGCAGGACGCGGCACGTCCCGCTGGCGCGGAGAGACGCAATTGATGCCCGCCCGCATCAGTTCTGCACAGTTGCGTCTTCATCATGTCCTCGATCGACGAATTGCTGCGGCATCCCGGCGTCTGGCGAGCCCGGGACCAGGACACCTCGTCGCAGCCACGCGGGCTGCCGACGGGATTCAGTGCGCTCGACAGTTGTCTGCCGGGCGGCGGGTGGCCGAGACAGGGGCTCATCGAGCTGCTCGCAGACAGTCCGGGGATCGGTGAGCTCAGTCTTCTAATGCCGGCGCTCGTCGCGCTCTGCGACGAGACGCACGAGGGCGGCTGGCTCGCCTGGGTTTCACCCCCGTATCAACCGTACGCGCCGGCCCTGGCTGCGTGTGGCATCGACATAGCTCGCGTGCTGGTGGTGCGCTCGGGTCCGGCCGCCTGGGTGATGGAGCAGGCGTTGCGTTCGGGGTCCTGCAGCGCGGTGCTGGGGTGGGCGAATGCGATCGACATGTCGAGTCTCCGGCGTTTGCAACTCGCTGCCGAGCAGGCCGGTTGTCTCGCCGTGCTGTTTCGCCGCTCGCAGGAATCCCATCTGCCGTCCCCGGCGGTGTTACGCCTCATGCTGTCCGCCAGGCCGGCGGGCCTCGAGGTGCGGATCCTGAAGAGCCGCGGCGCGCGACCAACCGGCATGACGCTGCCCTACGGCAGTCTCCAGTAAGCACGTGATCCACGTCACATGCGGACCCGCTCCGCCGGGACCCGCATCGCGGATTCATCCGCCCGCGGGGACTTAATCTGGCGGGCAACCTATGCAGACCGCCGTCGCCGAGAGCTGGGGAGTGCCCACGAACGCGGGCGCGTACGATCCGCTGCTCGCCAGCCTCGTGCACGTCACCGGTTTGCTCGGCCGACCGTGGTCTGCCGAGGCGCTGTCAGCTGGGCTGCCGGTGCCCGAAACGGGCCTGACACCGGAGCTCTTCGTTCGAGCGGCGGCGCGTGCCGGGCTGGCTGCCCGGGCGGTCGCACGACCGCTTGCCGAGATTTCGTCGCTCGTGCTGCCGGTGGTGTTGCTGCTCAATGAGCGGCAGGCATGCGTACTTCTGAGCCGCGGCGAGGACGGTCGCGCCCAGGTCCTCCTGCCCGAATCCGGGGGCGTATGTGATCTGGACCTGGCCGAGATCGCACCGCGCTACTCAGGACACGCCGTGTTCGTGCAGCGCCGGCCCAGCTTCGATGCACGCAGCGAGCACAGCGCGATGCCGCAGCCACGGCACTGGTTCTGGAGTTCGATCTCGAAGTCATGGCCCATCTACGGCGAAGCGTTGGTCGCCTCGCTCCTGATCAACCTGTTCGCACTCGTCACGCCGTTCTTCACGATGAACGTCTACGACCGCGTCGTGCCCAACCTCGCGCTCGAAACGCTCTGGGTGCTCACCATCGGCGTGGCGCTCGTGTTCGGGTTCGATTTCCTGATGCGCACGCTGCGCGCGTACTTCATCGACGTCGCGGGCAAGCGTGTCGATGTGATTCTCTCCGCGAATATCTTTGCAAGGGTGCTGGGTATCCGCATGGACGCGCGCCCAGCGTCAGTGGGCGCCTTCGCGAACAACGTCCAGGAATTCGAGTCGTTCCGGGAATTCGTGACGTCCGCGACGATCACGACGCTCGTCGATCTGCCGTTCGCGCTGCTGTTCATCGCCGCCATGGCGTGGATCGGCGGCCCTATCGCATGGATTCCGCTTGCGGCCGTGCCGCTTATCGTCGGATTCGGCCTGCTGGTGCAGGTCCCGTTGTCGCGGGTCGTGCAGGAGAGCTTCCGCCACGCCTCACAGCGACAGGCGACCCTGATCGAGTCGCTGGCTGGCCTCGAGACGCTTCGGACGCAGCGCGCCGAAGGGCCCGCGCAGCGACGGTGGGAGCAGTCGATCGGGCAGATCGCGAGGCTCGGTCTGCGCGCGCGGTTCCTGTCGAGCGTCGTCATCAACTTCGCAAGCTTCGCCCAGCAGCTCGCTTACGTAGCCGTCGTCGTTGGCGGTGTCTATCTGATCCGCGACGAGCGCCTGACCGTGGGCGGGCTCATCGCCTGCACTCTGCTGACGGGACGGGTGCTCGCACCGCTCGGGCAGATCGCCGGACTCTTGACGCGCTGGCACCAGGCACGAACGGCGCTGACGTCGATCGACCGGATCATGACCCTTCCCATCGAGCGAGCCGCCGAGCACACGTATCTCAGCCGCCCGCCACTTCGCGGCGGGATCGAGTTCCGCGACGTCACCTTCGGCTATCCCGGTCAGCAGGTCCTGGCGTTGCGCAACGTCAGCTTCCGGATCGCGCCCGGTGAGCGGGTCGCGCTGATCGGGCGCATCGGTTCGGGAAAGACGACCATCGAGAAGCTGGTGCTCGGTCTGTATGCGCCGAGCTCGGGCAGCATCCTGATCGACGGCATTGACTCTCGGCAAATTGATCCGGTCGAGCTGCGCCGGGATATTGGCTACGTTCCTCAGGATGTCGTGCTGTTCTACGGAACGGTCCGTGACAACATCGTGTTGGGGGCGCCACGTTCGGACGACGCGACGGTGCTGCGTGCCGCGGACCAGGCTGGTATCCGCGAGTTCATCGATCGCCACCCTCTCGGGTTCTCGATGCCTGTGGGCGAACGCGGCGAAGGCTTGTCCGGCGGTCAGCGGCAGGCAATCGCCGTCGCGCGCGCCTACCTGCAGCAACCACCGGTGTTGCTGCTCGATGAGCCAAGCAATGCGATGGACAATCGCTCCGAGGAGATATTCAAGGAGCGACTCGCCCGTCAACTTGACGCTCGCACGCTGCTGCTGATCACGCATCGGGCGTCGCTATTGTCGCTGGTCGACCGGATCATCGTGCTCGAGGCGGGCAGCGTGGCGGCGGACGGGCCACGCGACCAGGTGCTGGCCGCGCTCGCGGCAGGGAGGATCGGTGCAGGTTCCCGCTGAAGAGGTGAGCCCAGCCGGCGCTGCTCCGCAGCCTGAGCGCAATTCGCCCGAGACGCACCGCGCCCTTGCGGCGCGCCTGTGGGACGCGTTGTTGCCGTGCATCGACGATAGCGAATTCATGAGTGAGACGAGCGCCGCGGCCATGCGCGGAGCGCACGCCCGGGCGCACTGGATACTGATCGCCTCGCTCGCCTTTGTGGTCGTCGCGCTCGTCTGGGCGGGGATGGCGGAGATCGACGAGGTGACCGTCGGTCAGGGTCAGGTCATACCCTCCAGCAAGGTTCAGATCGTCCAGAATCTCGAGGGCGGGATCGTGGCGGAAATCCTCGCCGAGCCTGGCCAACTGGTTAAAAAGGGCGAGGCGTTGATGCGGATCGACGACACGCGTTTTTCGTCCTCGTTTCGCGAAGGCGAGGCGAAGGACAGCGCGCTTCGCGTGCGCATCGCTCGGCTCGAGGCCGAGGCGTCACTGAAAGCGTTCGTGCCGCCAGCCGACCTGGTGCGCGACAACCCCGTGCTGGTTCAGCAGGAGCAAGCGTTGTATGAATCGCGGCGCCGTGACTTTGCGGCGGGTCGCGCAGTGCTGGAGCGACAGGCCGAGCAGCGCAAACAGGAGCTTGCGGAGATGCAGGCGCGCGACAACCAGTTGCAACACAGCTATGAGCTCGTGCAGCAGGAGCTCGCCATGACCCGGCCAGCTGCGGAGAAGGGTGTCGTCTCCAAGGTAGAGCTCGTCCGCCTGGAGCGGCAGGCAAACGATCTCCTTGGTGAGCTCGAGGTCGCGCGCCTGAGCGTGCCGCGGCTGGAGGCCGCCGAACGCGAGGTGCGTGAACGGACGGAGCAGTACACCGCGGAGTTCCGCTCCGCGGCCAGCCGCGAGTTGAGCGAGGTTCGCGGGGACCAGTCGATGGTCAGCGCATCAAACGTCGCGCTCGTTGACCGGTTGGCGCGAACGACCGTCCGCGCGCCCGTGGCGGGGACGATCAACCAGGTGAAAGTGACCACGGTGGGCGGCGTCGTGCAACCGGGCATGGACCTGATCGAAATTGTGCCGCTCGACGACACGTTGCTGGTCGAGGCACGCGTGCGGCCCCGGGACATCGCCTTCCTGAGACCCGGGCTCGACGCGATGGTCAAGTTGTCGGCGTACGACTTCTCGATCTACGGAGGTCTCTCCGGTCGGGTCGAGCACATAAGCGCCGACGCGATTGTCGATGATCGTCCGGGCGCGACGCCGGAGAGTTACTACCTCGTTCGTGTACGCACGTCGCAGGGCGGTCGTGGAGCAGGGGAGCGGAACCTGAAGGTCATCCCCGGGATGCAGGCGACCGTTGACATACGAACTGGGCGAAGGACCGTATTGCAGTACCTGCTGAAGCCGGTGCTGCGCGCCAAGGAGAATGCGCTGCGCGAGCGCTAAGGAACAGCCATGTTCGTTATCGCAAGTGCACACCCCGACACGCTCGATTGCTGGCGCACCGCGCTTGGGGATCGCGCTGCGGCGGTCGAGGTGCGGCGGACCGACGCGCTGTCTGAATGCTTCTCCCGGCTTCGGCCTCAACTCGCGCTGCTCGACGTGCGCCTTACGCACGTAAACACCGTACGCGTCGTCACCGAGCTGCTGAGAGTCAGCTCCGGTACGTATGTCGTCGCGCTTGCAGACGAGCCCGATGAGGACCAGGAGCTCGCGTTGTACCGCGCCGGCGTGCGCGCGGTATGTGCACTCGAAACTTCCGCCGACGTGCTCGCACGCGTTGTGAGCGTGGTGCTGCAGGGTGAGCTCTGGATTCGACGTGCGCTCGTTGCGAAGCTGGTCGACAGCTTCGTGGCGAAAGAAGCAGATGCCAAGTCCGGGGCGACCGGGCGTTTTGCAATTCTCACGCCGCGCGAAGTCGAGATTGCGCGGCTCATCGGCATGGGCGCAAGCAACAAGCGAATTGCGCGTCACCTTGCGATCACCGAGCGGACGGTGAAGGGGCATTTGACCGCCATTTTCCGCAAGACCGGCGCCGTGGACCGACTGACCCTTGCGCTCCTGATCGCGCGCCGGCACTGATCTCTGCCAGGGTGCGTTTGCGCAGGGCCGAAAGAGCTACGCGCTCGACCGTGTCACTTCCTGTCAGAAGCTGACAATTCACGACATCGCAGCGTAGGGCTCAAGCCCGTACAACGGCGTTTGCGGTGACACACGTCGCAGTTTTGCGCGCGTTTGCCTCGGGAAAGACAGTACCTAAGTCCGGGGCGACCGCAGTCGGATAGACCCGCGCGACAGCCTGCATAGGATCCGCTTCAAGAGACCGCATTGGGCTGCGTTGCAGCGTCGATCAGCGGTCGCAGGGACAACGTCCCAGGAGCGCGATAGGTATGGCGACAAGCACCGGCAGCAGCGGCGACGACTCGTTCGTTTTCAGAGCCGGTTTCGGTCAGGATACCGTGACCGACTTCGTCGCGGGAGACAGCAGCAATGACGTGCTGGAGTTTCACGATGGCCTGTACCGGTTTCGATTTCGCCATGCCTTGGTTCCTTTCGTTCGCGCGGGTCGCCCCGCTCCCACGTGCGCGTGGTGGCGTGCGGACGCCCGAAGGGGCGCCGCTTCCGG
>Ga0207706_10000227_pt1 | contig 61528 bp, 60 predicted proteins | sample KBSC53metaG_FD_184318 | JGI IMG/M metagenome (GOLD analysis project Ga0207706, IMG submission 184318) | Corn rhizosphere microbial communities from Kellogg Biological Station, Michigan, USA - KBS C5-3 metaG (SPAdes) (version 2) | ecosystem: Host-associated > Plants > Roots > Rhizosphere > Soil ... | reverse complement strand
GCACGACGAGAGCCCAACCCCCATGGTTAAGGCTAATGCCGCCGCCGAAAGAAGAGACCCGGGAATCTTTCGCAAGTCGTTGCGGCTCATTCGAATTCCCCTTCTTGGTTGGAACTCCGCACGTCCGCGCGATGACATCGCAACAACAGCTAATTGAGGGGTGGATCAATGGGGCGAAACCCGGACACTGAAGCGGGTCGATCCCGCTACAAGTGCATGAGTGTCCGCTTTGGCTCGGTAGCTAAGCTACTACCGCGCGCGATGGGTGCAAAGCGGGCATCGGCCGGTGACTCTTTTCAGTTTCCACTGTCACGAGCAGCCCGATGGTGCCCGCGGCTCCATACGTAGATTGCATGGGCCTGGCTCGCGACCGGCCGGTTTTGCGCGTCGAGGGCGGGTTTGAATCGCGACCGCTCTTCCACGATTCGGCAAGTGATTGCATCCAGGTCGGGATTGCCGCTGCCACGAGCGGTGACGCAACCCGAGACCCGCCCGTTGGCCTGCACGGTATATTGCACGACGACAGTGCCATTGTAGCGGCCACGGCGGTTATCGGCCTTTGTCGGGCCGCCGCTGAGCCACTGCGCCGGAACTCGAATAGCGCCGGACGCCGGTGGTGATGCAACGGCTGCGCGAGCGGTCGCTGGCGCGACAGAGGGCGAGATCGACCGGGCCACCTGAGAGCCCGACGGGGCCGGCGCGGACTGCGGCTGTGGGAGGGCCGGGGGTGCGGGCGAGGTTTGCGCTTGCGGTTGGGGAGGCGCGGATGCGGCGGTCTCAGGCGCGCCTTCCGCGCTCTCCGCCGCCGACCGTTGAACCTGCTCGTCGACTGCTGACGGCACAAACTGGGGCGGCACCACGGTAGCCTCGGCTGCGCGGCCGCCGAAGAGCTCGTTCATCGTGTCCGGTGACGAGGTCGAATCAGCTTGGGCCGCACGTTCGGGCGATGCTGCGCCGCCCTCTGGAAGCGATCCAGCCACTTGACCTGGCTGCCCCGGCCCCGGGGTTGCGGGGTCGGCCAAGTGAGCGCGAGGCGCTGTTCCGGTGGGAAGCCGCGGCTCCCCGCTCGGCCACGAAAGAAACAGGGCGAGCGAGCTCAGCCCCACCGCTGCGACAGCTGCGGCAATGGCCAAGCTCTTCCTACGGTCGTGTGTGTCCTCGGCGTCTGTCCCAATCTCCTCTCGCCCAGCGAACCGCCCATCTGGCGTCGAGAAAGCCTCTGCGTTGCCGGACCCGAAGGGCTTGATTGTCGGGCGCTCGATTCCGGAGACGTTCTCGGCAGCCGGGACGGCTGCTTGCTCGCCGGCTTCGGCGGGCTCCGTGCCGCCCTCGCTGGAGGCCATGAGGATTTCGCTGAGGACGGCCGTTTTGATTGGAACTGGTTGCGAAGGGTCGTTGATGTTGTCCCGGAAAGTGTCTTCCGCTGACTGGGCTACAGGCTGCTCGGCTTGCGGATCTTTCGCCGGTTCGACCGCTTCGCCTGCGCCCGCGTCGCTGCCGGTCGCGGGCCACAGCGCCGGCGCGAATGCTTCGGTCCTGGAGTCGTCATATGCCCGACTGCTCGCAGCGTTGGTAAGCGCCGCATACGCCTCCTCGATCTGCCGCGCCCGGTTTTCCTGCTCTTGAGGCGGCACACCGAACCGGTAGCTTCCATCGTCCATCAACGAGTGAAAGGCGCTTTCGATTTCTTTGGCACTGCTGTCAGGCGAAACGCCCAGGATTTCGTACGCAGCGGAGTCAGGGCAACGTGAACGGATCATTGGAGCTTCTCCTGTCCAATGAAAAACGGATAAACAACAATGGGTTAAGCAGTATTAACCAAAACAGCGCCCGCGTCGAGAGGCAGCCCCAAAAACCGTTTCCTCAACTGACGGAGGGCGTGAGAAGCAGCTGTCGCTTTAGCCCTAGGATGTGCAAGCTAACAGCCAAGGTTGGGGGCCCGGCGCAATGAGCAATTTCGATTTCGCCTTTTCGCTATTTGTGATCCTGCTCGGTCTGGGCCTGGCAGAGGTCTTCGGCGGGCTGGCACGAGCGGTGAAGGCGCGACCGAAGGTGCGGATTGGCTGGGCGACGGGACTGCTCGCCACCTGGACCATCACGCGAACGGCTTTGTTCTGGCGCTTCATCTGGCGAACGCGCGATTCGTTTCCGGATAGCTCGGCTGCCCTGCTCGCGGGTGTTCTCATCTGCGGCCTGATGTATTTTGCGCTTGCTCTCGTGTTCCCGGATGAGCCTCAGGGCCGGACCAGCCTCGATGACTATTTCATGCAGGAGAAAGCGAAGGCGATCGGCGCCCTGCTTGCGGCGACGGCGTTGGCATATGTCCTCCGCCCCGCGCTTTTAGGCTGGGCGTCGTGGAGCTACATGAAATGGCTCGACTGGATCGGGCTTGCGATCATTTTTAGCGCCGGACCGCTCGCAATGCTGACCAAGCGCCGCGGGTTGGCGATCGGCTGTTTGGGTCTGCTCGTTGCCGACAATGTGCTTGGGCCGGTGGCTCGGGCAATTTGGTCAATCTAACGGTCGAGTTGGCCTTAGTGTCCGCAATGGGTCGGAAGCGTCATAGAGGTGCGAACGCCTAGCCTTAAATATTTAACTCTCTGAAACTTAACTGGATTAGCTTCGTTTTTTGGTTATCGCGGGCTCTGATTGAGCCGTCCGCGCCCGAGAGACCGACGCGCTCCCGCTCAACGGAGGCGCGATGTTCCACTCCAAGACGATCCTTGTCCTTGATGACGGCGTCTATACAGGGCTCGACTTGGCCGATGCTATCGAGGCCATGGACGGAAGCGTTGCGGGCCCGCTCACGACAATCGCGGATACCCTGAGGATCCTGGATTCGACCCCAATTGGCGGCGCGGTAATCGATTGCGAACTTCCCGACGCACCGGCGATGGCGACGGTCCTTTGCGAACACAACATTCCCATCGTCCTTCAAGCGAGCGGGAAGCTACCCGAGGCGCTGCGTGCTTTTGACGGCACCGTTTGCATCCTGATGCGCCCGGTAAATTCCAAGACGGTACTGGAAACCTTGCTGATCGAAATTGGTAAGGCCGAGGCCCGTGCTTCTAATATGTTAGGTGCTGAGCCTAAACAGGTTTAAGGTGCGAACACCACCTGGTCCCTAATGCGGAAGACTGGTGGCCGAGAGACAAATCGTCGAGCTCCCCCGCCCTGGGAGCAGACGATGGCTCAGTTTTCCGATCACGTTCTCGCACCGATGCTGCGCAAGCTCGAGCTGTGGCATCCATTAAGTGACGACGAACGGCGCGCCATGCTTGGCTTGCCGCACGTCGTCCGAGACCTCAACGCCAATCAGGTTCTCGTCTGGGATGGTGATCGGCCGCACCAGGCCTGCATGATCGTTTCCGGATTTGCTTATCGTCACAAAGTGGCAGGCGACGGTGCTCGACAAATACTGTCGATTCACATGAAGGGCGACCTTATCGACCTCCAAAACAGTCTGCTGGGGGTAGCTGACCACAACGTTCAGATGATCACGGCGGGAACAGTCGCATTCATGCCCGTGGAAGCGATACGCGAGATTGCCTTCCGCATCCCCGCTATCGGGATGGCGATGTGGTATGAAACGCTAGTCGAAGGTTCGATCTTTCGGGAGTGGATCCTCAACGTCGGGCGACGCGCTGCCCACACTGCAATCGCCCATTTATTGTGCGAAATTGCACTAAGAATGGAGGTCGCTGGCCTCGGTAAAGCCGACAGTTACGAACTTCCGCTCACCCAGGATCAGTTGGCCGATGCGGTCGGACTCACGTCGGTCCACGTCAACCGCACCTTGATGCGGCTGGAGGAAGAAGGGCACATTCGCCGCACAAAGCGGCTGATCACCATCGACGATTGGCCATCACTCGCCAAACTAGCCGACTTCGACTCTCGGTATCTGCATCTTCACCGCGCTGACCTGCCGCCGGGCATTCCTGCGTCGCTCGCAAATCGAGAGGCTAGAGGCGAGCTTCGCTGAGCGGAGCGTTTGGCTGGGTTTCTTGTAGTTCGCTCGCCTTTTGTAAGAAAATTCGGGCTAGCTCGCGGTGCACCCCGGCGGCTTCAGCGCACGTGGATTGTTGGGCGGCCGCCCATTCTTCCGCCGCTCGCCTTTCAAAATATGACCGGCCCGTGCCGCCCATAAACACCCCACGAACGCAACAGGATTACTGTCGAGAAAGTGTCTGTCATTAAAGTAGGTTAGTCGGGGACAATGTCTGCAATGGGTCGAGAGCGAATGCACGCGCGATGAGGCTAAAAAGCTACAGGCCGCGCGCGACTGCGAGCTAGCCGAAGAGCGCAGCGAGGACGAGGCGCTCCGCGACTCCTGGTTCGCGCAACTGCCGAACCGAATCGGTGCCGATCGAGACGCGACCGGCGAGGAATGATCCTATGATGCCGACCAGAATGCGATCGCGAGCGCCGTTCCGACCAGCACTACTGTCAGGCCGAGCCCGACAGCCGCCGTACGCCAATTCTCGAATGTCCGTTCCATGGCCCACCTCCCTGAATAACCGCAAGTTACCACAGAAGCGGCTGAATACGAAGGTGAAATCCTGTCACTGCAACCATTTAGCGGAGATTTGCTTCGAGGGTGGTCAGGCGGGGATGCCGAGCCGCTCTTTCGCAGCAACGACCATCGCCTTGAATCTCGGATTCTCGCGCAGCCCGTCGAGGTCGGGGTCGGCGTCAGCGTGGCGGACATGGGTCGCGCTCTTGGTCCCTTCGAAATAGGGCTCGAGAACGTCGATCGCCCGGTCGGGCTCGTTAAGGCCTACGGCCAGCGCGCAGGCGAGATTATAGCGCATGATGAAATTGTCCGGGTCGAGCAGGAGCAGCGCCCGCTCGATCCATTCCAGCGCTCTTTGCTTTTCGTCCAGTATGGCCAGGGCGCCCGCTCCGGAGGCGAGGAGGCCCGGGTTGGCCGGTTCCTTGGCCATGGCCTTTTCGATCCGCTCCAAAGTCATCTTCGCAGCGTTTCGAAGCGCGTCCGTGTCGCTGGTTCCCGTGTAGCAGGACACCAGCATCGACGCATTGTGCCAGTCCGTTTCCATTTGCGCGGCGGCCTTGGCGAAAAAGGTCGCGGCCTCGCTGATCCGGCCCTGTCGGAAGTGCAGCCGCGCCGCCTCGCGGTTTACTTCCCACGATTCGGGATCGAGATGCACAGCCTTCTCGATCTCAGATCTCGCTTCCGCCGGCTTGCCCTGTTCCTCGAACAAATGCGCCTTCACGCAATGCGGTTCGGCAAGGTCGGGATTGATTTCCAGCGCCCGGTCGGCGGCGGTGCCGGGGTCGACGTCGCGGCCATGCCAGAAGCGAAGCTGCGACTGGGCGAGCGCCATCAGCGCCCAGGCCTGCGCATAATTCGGGTCGACGGCGACAACCTGCTTGCAGATGCGCACGATCGCCTCGTCGCGTCGGATATCGCCGAGGCTTCCGCCGACCCATTGCTGACGCGCCATCAGGTACAGGTTGTACGCGTCGACATTGGTCGTCCCGCGGGTCTCGATCGCCTTCTTTTCCTGGGGCAGGAGCTTCACTCTAAGCGCCGCGACGATCGCCTTGGAGATCTCGTCCTGGATCGCGAAGATGTCGGTGAGGTCGCGGTCGTAGCGGTCGGCCCAGACGTGACCGCCGGTTCTGGGGTCGATCAGCTGCGCCGTGATCCTGACCCGGTTGCCGGCCTTGCGGACGCTGCCTTCGAGGACGTGCGAGACCTCGAGCGCCTTGGCGACCTCCTTTACGTCGATCGCCTGGCCCTTGAAGGTGAATGCGGTGTTTCGCGCGATTACGAGCAGCGCCGAGACCTTCGAGAGGTCGGTTATGATGTCCTCGGTAATCCCGTCGCTGAAATATTCCTGCTCAGGATCGCCGCTCATGTTGACGAAGGGGAGCACACAGACGGAAGGTCCACGATGTTCCGGCTGAGCGCTCGCCGTGCCGGAGGATTTCGGAGCCGATCGTTCGTCGGCGATCTTGTCGATGGCGGCGATCAGCACGTCGAGGTTCTTCGGGTCGCCGGCGCCGCTCCAGGAGCCAAGCTCGATGCTGTGGAACTGGCGAAATCCCAGCGGGGGCCTGCTATCGCCGAGAGTCACTGGGACCAGCCGCCCTGTGTCTCGCCCTTCGGCCGCTTCGTCCTGGACCCAGGCGGAATCGACGGAACTGTCCGACCAGATCACGACCACCGCGTCGGCGCTCTTCAGTTCGCGATCGATTTCGGAAGCGAAGCGCGATCCCCCCTGGATATGGCGATCCCACCACACTTCGTGCCCGGCTCGGCCAATGCATTCGGACAGCTGCCGTGCTGGCTCGATGTCCTCACGCGCGTAACTCAGAAAGAGCTTTGCCACTCCGCCTCCGCGACCCCGCGCCGATTAACGCAGGCGGGCGATCCCTTATCATGCGAATTGGCGTGCTCCTATCCGAACCTTGTTGTCCACGCCGTGGTTAACGAAGACGTAGGACATTGTCCGTATGCCGCTCGTCGAAGGGTTTAGGGGAGCGGGCTCGGCCATGGCCACACAGGGCATCGAGGAAGTCACCGAAAACGCGATCCGCGCGGTCGCTCGCGATTGCGGGTCGCTCTCGATCGAGTGCAGCGACGTGGCCGGGTATGTGTCCGACGTCGCCACGCGCATCGGCGACAACTTGAAGATGCTCGACCAGCTCGAAGAGGTGACGACCCGCCTTCTCGCCGATCAGGGACGGGTGTCGGATTCAACCGACGAGGCGCGTCTGCTCGCCGAGCAGGCGAAAGCGAAGCTGGATTCGGGCCGCGAAGCCATCGAGGGTACAATCGCCGGCTTCAAGGGGCTGACCGAGCTCATCGTCCAGCTCGGCGAGCGGATGGCCGGCTTCGCGTCGGCGATGACCCAGGTGCAGACGGTCTCCTCGACGATCGAGGCGATTGCCCGCAAGACCAACATGCTGGCCCTCAACGCGACGATCGAGGCGGCACGAGCCGGCGATGCAGGCCGGAGCTTCGCGGTCGTTGCGGCCGAGGTGAAGAAGCTGGCGCACGATACGCGCGCTGCCACCAGCCAGATTGCCGCAACCATCGGCGAGCTGACCCGCGAGGCCGGGGCCGTGACGTCGGAGATCAAGACCGGAGTCGACCGCAGCCGCGAGGCGCAGCGCGGGTTCGGCCAGATCAGCGATACGGTGCGCGAAGTCAGCGAGATCGTCGCCATGGTCGATCGCCAGACGGAGGGCATCGCCCACTCGACGAGCATGATCCAGACCAGCGTCGACCGCGTGAAGGCCGGACTCACCGATTTCGCGGGCGACGCTCGAGAGAACGGACAGCAGCTCGTGTCGGCGAAGGAGCGGCTCGGACATCTCGAGCTGCTTTCGAACACGATGCTCGACACGCTCGCCAATTCCGGGGCCGAGATCGACGATACGCCGTTCATCCTCAAGGCTCAGGAGGCGATGCGCGCGATCCAGGCCGAGGTCGAGCGCGGAATCGGGGCCGGCGAGATCGACGAGGGGCATGTCTTCGACCGCAATTACAAGCTCATCGAAGGCAGCAATCCGGCCCAGTACGACACCGCATTCTGCGATTTCGCTGACAAACACGTTCGGCCGATCCTCGACCGCTTCAAGGCGACCGACGGACGCATCATCGGCTCGGCGATCACCGACGTAAACGGCTATCTTCCCACGCACCTGTCGGAGCGATGCCAGAAGCCGGGGCCCGATCCGGTTTGGAACGACGCGCACTGCCGCAACAAGCGGATCTTCATGGACGAGACGACTCGCAACGCGATCAACTCGAACAAGCCGGCAATGCTCGCCACCTATCGGATGGAGCTCGGCGACAAGTACATCCCCGTGAAGAACGTCTTCGTTCCGCTGTGGATCAACGGCCGGCGCTGGGGCAATTTCGAGCTCGCCTACAGGGACGAGTGACCCCTTGCCGCCAGTCCCGGGGACTGGCGATAGCCGGTCACAAGCCCCCGAGCCGGTTGCAATGTAGGAAAGTTTCGCTTCTCATCGATGAGTGAGTGCTCGACCGGCTGTAACCGCCCAGATCATCACCGGCATCGCCGCGGCGATGGCGCTTCTCTATTTCCTGGCCGGCATCCTGATCCCGCTGGTGATCGCGTTCGTGCTCGTCGTGCTCGTCGATGCGGTCGTGATGTTCATCAACGCACGCTGGCCGGGGGCCCCGAAATGGGTCGTCTCGGCCGTCGCCGGCCTAGTCGTCATCCTTTCCGCTTCTGGAGGCATGTTCGTTCTCGCCCAGGGAGCGGTCCAAGTAGTCCAGCAGGGGCCGGCACTGCTCGATCGAATCGACGCCCTGGTTCGCGACACCAGCCAGTCGCTGGACCTCAAGGAACCGCTGGGACTTCAGGCGCTGGTGGGAAGCGTCAACATTCCCCACCTTGCCGGAGCCGTGCTCGAAACGGTGCAAGGCATCGCCGGCGCTATCCTCCTCATCGTTATCTATTTCGGCTTCATGGTCGCCGGCCGCAAGCGGATCAGCCGGAAGATCGACGCCATCGCCGGAACCTCGGAGCGCAAGACGGCGATCAAGGGAATCGTTGAGCGGATTGCCGGGGATATTCGCACCTATCTTTGGGTCCAGGCCGTGACCGGCGTGTTCCTCGCCGCCGCGGCAGCTGCCGTCATGTTGTTCGTCGGGCTCAACAATGTGCTGTTCTGGACGGTGATTTTCTTCCTCCTCACCTTCATCCCGAACATCGGGGTGACCATCGGGTCGATTGCCCCGGCGCTGTTCGCGCTGCTTCAGTTCCCGACGCTTTGGCAGGGCATCGCCATATTCGCGGTCATCCAGGCGGCCGCTTTCATCGTCGGCAACCTCATCTATCCGCGGATGCAGGCGGACACGCAGAACATCGACCCCGTGACGACGATCGTCGCTTTGTCCCTCTGGACGTTCCTGTGGGGCATACCGGGCGCGTTCCTGGCAGTGCCGATGACCCTGATGCTGATGATGGCCTTCGCCCAGTTCGAAGGCACGAGATGGGTGTCTGCGGCCCTGTCGAACGACGGAAAGCCGTCCTTCCGCAAAGACGGTCCGGGTCAGTAATCGCCGCGGGCGGCGGCGCGTGCCTCGAGGAGGTCGAGCAGGCCTCGGTTCTGCAGCAGCAGCTGCTCGCCGCCGAACCCAAGTGCGCGCACGCTCGCTGGACTGTCGCATTCCGACCCGATGACGGAAACGATCGACGCTTCATCGGGCAGCGACGGGGCAGGGGCCTCGATTCCCGCCCGCGCAGCCGCTCGGTCGAGGAGTCTCCGGATCGGCCACCAGTCCGAAACCAAGGCCGTGGCTGCGCCAAGCGCACAGCCGCTGCGTTCCGACCTGGCGAGGATTTCCAGCGCGTGGCGTTGGGCAAGAAGCGTAGCCTCGGTTTCCGCGGCTCCGGGAGTGCTCGGGATCGGCCCGACCGCTGCGGTCAACCGTACGAGATACAGCCGCTCGCGCTCGAATGCATTGGCGGCTCGCCCGAGCCATTCCTGCGAGGCGCCCGCCGTCGACAGCTCGAGCGCCTGTTCTATGAGTCCCGGATGGTGGCCGTGGATGCTGCACAGAAGGTGCACCGCATCGGCGACGTCGCGGTGGGCGTGCGGACCGGAGGCGTCGATCAGGCAGGCGAGATGCCGGTGCCGGGCGCTGCCGTCGTCACTGACGCGCGCCAGATGGCCCTCGGCAGGGTTGAGCGCCTTGCGTTCGACGAACCGGTTAGTCGCCATTCCCGTCCTTCCCTCCGTCCAGGCTATGAGGACGGCTCTATGGGGAGGGCGTAACGCAAGGGCGTAAAGACGAGGTTTATGCGGGGTTAGGAAATCGGTGAGGCAAGTTAAGATCGGCCGATTTGGAGTCGATTTGCGGCGTGGCACTTATCCACAGCCTTATGCACCGAAACGCGCACAGTTTTGTGTTCGCTACTGTTGATTCTGACTCGACTCCGCCCGGAATTGCGCTAAGTTCAAATCGTGCTTCGGACTTTCGGGTCTGAAGTATGGGAACCCCGCCGGGTCAAACCGGCGGGGTTTACCGCATCTGGGCCAGGCGAATTGCCGGGCCCGCGCCTGTCACGCGGCCAGCCGCTCCTCCTCGACCTCCTGATCGTCCGCCACCGCCGAACCGCGGATCTGCGAAGCGGTTTGCGGCTGTGCAGGGAAGAACCAGCGCGACGCCGCCACCACCGCGCCGAGTCCGAGATAGGCCGCAAGTGCGCTCAACGGGCTGAAGAGGATTACCGGCGCGAAGAGCAACCTAATCCAGTTCGCATTGATGCCAAGGTCCTGGCCGATCGCCTCGCACACACCGAGAAACGTGTCAGCGCGCAGCGGAAGCGCGGTGTGCTCCTCCCCGGTGAAAGGCTGCTGGGCGTTTTCGGACTGAACTGCGGCGGTCGACATTCGAAATCTCCTGTTGGCGTTGTCACCACATTCTAAGCAAGCCGCGTGCCAAATCAGGAAAACGCTCTAATTCAATAGGTTGCGCCTTGACGGTCGACTGTTGTTGGGGAAATTCCCCAAGCTCGTCACCCGAGAGTTGGGGATTTGCACCTTATGCTGCAAGTGCGATATTGCAGCGCAGCACTTGAATTGCGGGCTGGGAGAGCAAATATTTTGAGCCCGCGCCGCCGCTAAGGAGCAGTCCGCGTGATGCGTTTCATGCTGAAGTCGAAGATCCACAGGGCAACGGTGACCCAGGCCGATCTTCACTATGTCGGATCGATCGCCATCGACCGTGCGCTGATGGAAGCTGCCGATCTGCTCGAAGGCGAGCGGGTCGTGATCGCCGACATCACAAACGGCGCGCGCCTCGAAACTTACGTGATTCCTGCTCCGGCCGGCAGCGGAACGATCGGGATCAACGGCGCGGCCGCCCACCTCGTCAACGAAGGCGACCTCGTCATCATCATGAGCTACGCGATGGTCGACGACGCGGAAGCGCGGGGGCTGAAGCCGCGCGTCGTCCACGTCGACGACCATAATCGGATATTAGCGGAGGGCGACGACGCCTCAGAACCGGTTCCCGGCTCGACAGACCAGAAACGCGCCGTCCCCGCTTAACGCTACTTACGGCGCTCCATACTGCGCGACGGCCTGGGCCGCCGTCAGCGGACCGACCGTATAGGTGTCAGTATGGCTGGCGATATATTTGCGTAGCTCGAGACCTGCCATCGGCCCGGCGGAAATGTTCATCTTCCTGGCTGCTGCGTCGATCGCCTGGTCCTGCGCCTCGGTCGTGAGGGGCGCGATCCCCATATAATCCCAGCTGTCGCCGTCGGTATGGACGTACAGTTGCACGCTTGGAACCCCGGCCGCTTTCGCAGCCTGATCCTGCTGCGCCAGCCATTTCAGCAAATTGAGCTGCTGCCCCGGCGCCGCGTGATAAAGGGTCACGATCGCGCGCGGAGGAGCCGCAGCGGGAGCCTGGGCGTAAACCATCGATCCGGCGGCGAGTGCACCGGTTGCCGCGGCCGCGGCGAGTTTCATCAACTGCTTCATCTTGCCCCCCTCGTTCTTGAGTGAACTGCACTGGGGATTACTTTCGGCGCGGTCCTTCCAGACCCCTCGCGCCGGCGCGCCGATTGGGCCTCCTCGTTACCGGAGTCAAACGATCTGTGACTGGAAGGGACGGAGTAACCCGGAAGCCCTGCCGGGGCTTGGGGAAGGGGATTCGGCAGGGCTTCCCGTAACTCGCCGTGGTGGCACCGCCGCCGGAGCTCGCTAAAGTTCAGCGACGGCACCGACTCACCATTTACGCCTCCCTGGTTAGCCGGGAGTGAGGGGATATGGTTGAGCGAAATTAAGGGTTGGGGCCTTCGCCTACAGGTTGACGGTCTCCATCCCGCGGGCGTGATAGCGCTCGCCTGCCGCAGCCCCCGGCGGAAGGATTTCGTCCAGGCGTCTCAAATCCTCCTTGCTGAGTTTCACATCGACCGCGCCGATGTTCTCATCGAGATATTTGCGACGCTTCGTACCCGGAATCGGCACGATGTCATCGCCCTGTGCAAGCACCCAGGCAAGAGCGAGCTGCGCCGTCGTGCAGCCTTTCGCACCTGCCATCTTTTCCACTTCGTGCACCAGGGCGATGTTCTTTTCGAAATTCTCGCCGGTGAAGCGCGGATGGAACCGGCGGAAGTCGTCCTCGGGGAAATCCTCGGGCGAGGTAATCTGCCCGGTCAGGAAGCCGCGGCCGAGCGGCGAATAGGCGACATAGCCGATGCCGAGCTCGCGAACGCAAGGAAGGACTCCTTCTTCTGCGTCTCGGCTCCAGAGCGACAGCTCCGTCTGTACGGCGGTGATCGGGTGAGTGGCATGCGCCTTGCGGATCGTGTCGGGCGCGGCTTCGGAGAGGCCGAGAAAGCGCACCTTTCCTTGCTCCGCCAGCCGCGCCATCGCGCCGACCGTCTCCTCGATGGGAACGTTCGTGTCGACACGGTGCTGGTAATAGAGGTCGATTACGTCGACTCCGAGCCTCTTCAGGCTCGCGTCGCACGCTTGAGTCACATAATCCGCGTCGCCGCGCACGCCCATGAACTCTCCGTTCGGGCCGCGCACGTTCCCGAACTTGGTCGCGAGGAACACCTCGTCCCGCCGCCCCCGGATCGCCCGCCCGACAAGCTCCTCGTTCTTGAACGGGCCATACATGTCGGCGGTGTCGAGGAAGGTCACTCCACGGTCCAGAGCGTGCTGGATGGTCGCAATCGACTCCTGCTCGTCGCCGCTTCCGTAAAACTCGCTCATTCCCATGCAGCCGAGGCCGATCGCCGACACTTCCGGGCCATCCTTGCCGAGTCGCCGCTTCTGGATTCCGAACATCGTCAGTCCCTTCCTTCGAGTCGCCCCGCCGCCCTGCACGCCCTTCTCTAGCGCAAATGCCACAGGCATTCGCCGCTACCGACGCCGTTGACCGACGCTTCCGAACGGTTGGTCAGGGACCGCGGACGATCCGGCCGCCCTTCATGACAAGGCGGACTTGCTCCAACGCGGAAACGTCCTTCGTCGGGTCGCCGTCGACGGCTATGAGGTCGGCAAGCAGGCCCGGCTTCACTTCGCCGCGGTCGCCGAGGTGAAAAATCTTGGCATTGCGGGAGGTGGCGGAAATCAGGACCTCCGGCGCACTCATCCCGGCACGCTGCATCGCCTCCATCTCGAGCCAGTTCTTGCCGTGGGTGAAGACCCCGACATCGCCGCCCATGCAGATAGGCACACCGGCCTTCATCGCCAGCTCGAACGAGCGGCGGTTCTCCTGGACGCTCTCGGGCGCCGGCTCCGCGCCGTTCCAGTTCTGGAAATAGCGCGCATAGGCTTCCGACGCCGCGAGCGTGGGGCAATAGCCGATTTCGCGCTCGGCCATCATCCTGAAGACCTCGGCTGTGCCGCCATAGCCATGCTCGATCGTATCCGCGCCGGCGATGACCGCGCGGCGCATTCCCTCGGCGGTCGTCGCGTGGACCGCGACCAGCCGGCCAGCATCGTGGGCCGCGGCGACTCCGGCGTTGAGCTCGGCCTGGGAGAGGGTCGGACGGCTCGGCTCGCCCTTTCCCCAATGATAGTCGGCATAGAATTTGATGAGGTCGGCCCCGCCGGCAATCTGGTCGCGGACGGCCCGGACGATCTCGTCGACGCCCGCAATTTCCTGGGCGCCCTGTGGGATCGGGACCCCGGGCTCAAAACCTTTCGGGCCATAAGCTCCGCGGGCGACGATCGCCTTGGTCGCGACCATCAGGCGCGGTCCGGGGACGATGCCCTCGTCGATCGCTTCCTCGAGCCCGACATCGGCGAAGCCCGCCCCTTCGGTGCCGAGGTCGCGCTCGGTAGTGAAGCCAGCTTCCAAAGTCTTCTCGGCGTTAACGACGGCTCGCGCGGTCCTCAGCGCCAGCGGCTCATGCAACACCTGATCGTCCCACAATGTCTCGTTGTAGGGATGGAGGAACAGGTGCGAATGGCCTTCGATCATTCCCGGCATCAGGGTCGCGCCGGGAAGGTCGATCACTCGGGCACCGGCCGGCGCGGAGAGGTTAGGGCCAACCGACTCGATCCGATCGCCCTCGACCAGCACGGACCAGCCCGGATGCGGCTTCGGATCGACGCCGTCGAAAACCTGGGCGGGTCGGAGGACCAGCGTTTCGGCACCGACGGGGGAGGCGAACGAAATGACGGTGGCGAGGAAAGCGAGGCAGCGCATGGGTCCAACCTATGCGCAAAACGGCTTTCGCGCCAAGCAAGCGGCGGGCATTCCCTATGGTCCACATTGGGACGATCGAAAGCCGTCCATTGCCGGAGGCTCGGCGGAGGTGAAAGCTGGACTTATCGTCGTTCGCAGAGCGGCGGCGAAGGGGAAGGTCATCGGGTTCTGCCAGAGCCTTCCCCGCCCACCCCTCAAAAGGCATCGCCGTCCGCCGGCTTTCGCGATAGTCTTTCGTCGAAAGGCGGCGTCGCGATGCGTATGATCCCGTTATTCCTGGTCGCCTCGGCCGTTCCGGTGCTGACCGGGTGCCTCCCGATGATGGCCGTCTCCGCAGCGAGCATGGCCGCGCAGAGCGCGGGCGGGGGCAAGGTCAGCAACTCTGACCTGCAGCCCCAGGCGCGCGACGCCTGCACGGCCGAGGCGGCCAAATACGGCACCGTGCACGTCAATGTCGTCGAACAGCACCGGGTCGACCAGATCATCGTGTGGGGGATCGTCGACGACGGCAAGGAAAGCCGCTCGTTCGAGTGCGATTACGGGACGAAGATCACCGGCTTCACGCTCCGCCAGATCTCCCGATAGTGCCAGCGGCGCGAGGCCCGATAACGAAAGGGCGGCCCGTCTCCGGACCGCCCATCGCGCGGCGTTCATTCATGCCAAGGCCGTCACGGAAGTAAATTCCGTGACGTCGGTCCTGTCAGTCTGCGCAGCTTAGGCTGCTTGCCTGCAGGCCGGCCGGCATCGGCAAGTGTTGCCCAAGGCCTCGGCCTTGGTCGCCCTTACCTCTTGCTGAACTGGAAGCTGCGGCGTGCCTTGGCGCGGCCGTACTTCTTGCGCTCGACGACGCGGGGGTCGCGGGTGAGGAAACCTGCCTGCTTGATCGTCGTGCGGAGCGCCGGCTCGAAGCGGGTCAGCGCCTGGCTGATGCCGTGCTTGACCGCGCCGGCCTGACCGGACAGCCCGCCGCCCTTGACGGTTGCCGTGACGTCATACTGGCCGCGGCGATCGGCGATGTCGAAGGGCTGGTTGATCACCAGACGAAGCGACGGCCGCGCGAAGTAAACCTCCTGCTCGCGGCCGTTGACGACGATCTTGCCGGAGCCGGGCTTCAGCCACACCCGGGCGATCGCGTCCTTGCGGCGTCCGGTGGCATAGGCGCGGCCCTGCTTGTCGAGCTGCTGCTCGCGCATCGGCGCTGCTTCGGCAGGGGGCGGAGCCGAGGTTTCGGCCGCGGTCTCAGCGGGCGCCTCGGCGGCGGTCTCGACGGGGGCCGCCTCGTCCTTGGTTAGCTCGGCGAGATCGGAAAGGGACTTCTTGTCGGCCATCTTATGCGCCCACCTTGTTCTTGCGATTCATCGACGCGACGTCGAGAGTTTCGGGGTTCTGGCCGCCGTGCGGATGCTCGGTGCCGTTATAGAGGTGAAGGGCGCGCATCTGCTGACGTCCAAGCGGGCCGCGCGGGATCATCCGCTCGACGGCCTTCTCGAGAACTCGCTCGGGAAAACGCCCCTCCAGCACCTTGCCGGCAGTGACTTCCTTGAGCCCGCCTGGATAGCCCGTGTGCTTGTAATAGATCTTCTGGTCGAGCTTGCGGCCGGTGAACTTCACCTTGCCGGCGTTGATGACGACGACATGGTCGCCGCAATCCACATGCGGCGTGTAGCTCGGCTTGTGCTTGCCGCGCAGGATATTGGCGATGATCGTCGCTACGCGCCCGACGATCAGGCCGTCGGCGTCGATCAGGTGCCATTTCTTCTCGACCTCGGCCGGCTTCGCCGACTTGGTCGTTTTCATCAGCGCCTTCATGGCGTTGATCCTTTCGTTGGAAATGCGAAAGGCGACGCTTGCTCGCGTCGCCGCTGGGCGGGCTATTTGCGGGTGGACGCGGAAAAGTCAAGAAAATGCGGCGGTTTCTCGACGGGTAATATAATACCCAACAGAATTTCAGCCCGCCGTCACCCACGGATTTGGTGGATCGACCCTGGCGACACGGCGATCCCGATCCCAAATTTCGGAAGGCATCGGCAAGGCGCGCTCGCGAACCTGGCGAACGGCGTCTTCGTCGTCGCTCGCCTCGAGCCATTCGGCTTCACTGATGTTGCCCGTTCCGTCGAGCCGATAATGCCTGTACGCCGGCAAGGTTGAACTCCCCCTGGGACCTGAGTCATAGCCTCTTCGGGGAGGAAACTTGTTCATCCAGGTTATCTTCCCGGTCGCGTTAGCATTTTCGAATCAAACGGTTTTTGCAGAACGTGACGGGAGTGTAACCCAAATTGCGCGCGACCCGACGGGTGGCGTTAGTAAGGCGCACCGATGATCACCGCTCACTTGAAGAAGGTCAGGCTTCGGTCGGCCATCAGCGCGGAAGAAGAGCGGGTGATCCGGGGGCTAATCTCCGAAACCCGGACGTTTCCTCCCGACCGAATGATCGTCCGCGCAGGCGAGAAACTCACAAACAGCCTCCTCCTGCTCGACGGCTGGCTGATCAGGTGCAAGGACCTGCCGAGCGGCGACCGCCAGATCATGGAGATCCATGTCGCCGGGGACTTCGCCGATCTCCACGGCTTCACCCTGAAGCGCCTCGATCATGACATCGTCACCATCAGCGACTGCGTGATTGGCGTCGTACCGCATGACCGTCTGAATGAGATCACGGAGAAATACCCGCACCTGACCCGCGTGTATTGGCTGCTGACGAACATCGATGCGGCCATTGCACGCGAAATGGCCTTGTCGCTCGGACAGAGGTCGGCGATCTCGCGCATGGCGCACCTCTTCTGCGAGCTTCACGTTAGGCTGGGGGTCGCCGGCAAGTCGGGCGAAAGTGCGTTCGAATTCCCCATGACCCAGCGCGAAATGGCGGAATGCCTTGGACTGACCGTTGTCCACGTCAACCGCACGCTTCAGGAGCTCAGGCGGCGCCGCGTGGTCGAAACGGCGAATGGCCAGCTTGTCATTCTCGACAAGAAGGCGCTCGCGGCGCTCGCGGAATTCGATCCGCTCTACCTGCAGCTCGAACGGCGCGTTCTGTAGAAAGTCGGGCCTCGGCGGCACCTCGACAGCTAATCGGCGTTGGCAAAGCGGATGCAGAACGCAACCGCCGCTTCGCGCCGCCCCGGTGCGTCCGAACTCGCCCGGCGGGAGCGGGGCCTCGTAGGGAAAGCACTAGCCAGCTGGCGCACCTGGTTCCTCGCGCTTCTGCTGGTCGCAGCGATCGTCTTCGCGGCTTTCCATTGGGGGGACGTCAAGCGCTTCGCGGAACTCGTTGCCCATGCCGAGCCGCTGTGGCTGGTCGCTGCGCTGGCGACGCAGCTCCTCACCTATGTGATGCTCGCATTCGAATGGCGGGTGGTGCTCAAGGCCTGCGATTGCGACGCTCCTTTCCTTAAGCTTTTGCGTCTGACCCTGACGAAGCATTTCGCAGACCAGATGGTGCCGACCGCGGGGATGAGCGGGAATGTCGTGGTCGTCGACAGGCTGATGGCGATCGGGGCAACCAGGAAGGTCGCGGTGGCGGCCGTGATCCTGACCATCATCAGCTATTACGCCTCCTATGCGATCGCCGCGGTGGGAGTGCTGTTCCTGCTCTGGTTGATGGGTGAAGGAAGCTGGCCGATGATCGGCCTGATCGGCGCCTTCCTGGCGGTCGCGGCGGGGATCCCGACGCTCGCTTTGTGGCTTCAGAAAAAGGGCCGGCGAGCGATTCCGAAATGGCTTCGAAGGGTCGGCCCCATCCGCGAGCTGTTCAACATGATCGGGGAAGCGCCCGAGGGGCTGGTCCGAAGCGGCACGCTGGTTGCGCAGCTGACGCTCCTCAACGGGATTGTCTTCGCGCTCGACGGCTGGACCATGCAGCTCTGCCTCTTCTCCCTGGGAGTGAAGGCGCCGTTCGCCTCCGCCTTCATCGCGTTCATCATGGCGTCGATAGTGGTCACGCTTGCGCCGATCCCGATGGGCCTCGGCTCGTTCGAGGCGGTATCGATCGGGACCTTGCGCCTCGCAGGGATTTCGTTCGAGGCTGCGCTGTCGGCGACACTATTGTTCCGCGGCTTCACCTTGTGGCTTCCGCTCGTGCCCGGGATGATCGCGGCAAGGCGCGACCTTAGCCGCAAGAGGAAGCGTTAGCGCTCGCCGAGTACTGTGTCCTCGACCCAGTCGGCATAGCGCCTCAGCAGTTTCTCGATCGGCCAGACGGCGATACACGGCGTGTCGTAGCTGTGGAGCGCCGCGATCCGCTCGATAAGCTCGTCGGCCTGCCAGGTGTGGGTTTTCAGGATCGCCGGCACTTCGTCGGCGCTCTCGACCACTCCTTTCCAACGGTAGATCGAACGGCATGGAGCAAGGATGTTGATGCAGGCTGCGAGCTTCTCCTCGACGACCTCGCGCCCGATACGCTCTGCTTCCTCCGCATTTGCGAACACCGCGTAGATCGAGACGATGCTCATCCCTTCTCTCCGACGACGTGGGCTCCCCAGACCGTTGAGGCGAGGACGAGGGCACCGACAGCCTGGTGGAGGACAGCGACGGGCAAGGCGATGCCTGTGGTGACCGTCGCGATCCCGAGGATGATCTGGGTCCCGAAGGCGGTGTGTATCGCGATCGATGCGGCGCGAGAACCGGCGCGACGGACCTCACGGGCAAACAGGACAAGGACGGCGACGACTGCCCAGGCCCACCAGCGATGAAGGAAATGCAGGAGGAAAAGGTCATGCGTGAACGCGAATCCGGCCCCGCGCGACCAATCAACGCCGTCGGGGAACAGGCGATCGTTCATCAGGGGCCAAGTGTTGGAGACATATCCGGCGCGGAATCCCGCGACCCAGGCGCCGAGGAGCAGCTGGACGAAGACGGTGGCGAGCGCTCCGGCCGCCGGGGCGGTGAGGCGCGCGGGACGTTTCGCGGGATCGTGTCCGACCGCCCTGAGGTCCAGCGCCGTCCAGATCAGCGCCCCCATCAGGAAGAGGGCGAAGAGCAAATGCGCGGAAAGCCGATAGGGGCTGACCTCGGTGCGCCCCTCGAGCCCGGACATGACCATCAGCCAGCCGACCGCGCCTTGCATCCCGCCGAGCACGAACAGGGCCGCCAGCCTCCAGCCGAACCCTTTGGGGATCGCCCGCTTCACGGCAAACCAGACGGTGCCGGCGAAGAAGACGAGGCCGATCACCCTTCCCAGGAAGCGGTGGGCCCATTCCCAGAAGAAGATGAACTTGAAGCCCGTCAGCGTCATTCCAGCTGGACCAGCGACCTCGATATATTGCGGCGTCCGCTTGTAGAGGTCGAAGGCGCGAACCCAGTCGTCGTGGCTGAGCGGCGGGATGGTGCCGGATACGACGTTCCACTGGGTGATGGACAGGCCGCTTTCGGTCAGCCGGGTAATCCCGCCGACGACGACCATCGCGAAGACCATCGCCGCGGTCACGAACAGAAGGTTTGCGAGTGCAAATGGCCTGGTGTCGGGATCAGTGGCTGTTCGGGTCGTGGCGGAGGCGTCCATCCAAGCGCCTATGCCCGGGCGCGAAGGGGGCCGGCAAGTAGCGTTTCAGGACGCAAATGTAATGTTGTAACCTGACTCGCGCTGACCTATATGCCCTCGCGATGGTGGCGTCATTTGCACAGCCCGGCCAGCTGGACCGGATCGCCATGGGCGTTTCCGGCCTGTGCCTGGTCCATTGCGTTTCGACGGCTGTGCTCGTCGTCTTCCTCTCTGCGGCGGGGGATTTCCTCGGCGCGCCGGTCATCCACGAAACCGGGCTCGCTGTTGCGATGATCCTCGGTGCGATCGCGCTCGGCCGCGGAGTTGCCGAGCACGGGTTCATGCTGCCCAGCTCGATCGGAGCGCTCGGGCTCGGTGTCATGGCGGGCGCTCTGGAAATGCACCATGGCGCGATCGAGGCCCTCTATACGATGGTCGGGGTGAGCATTCTCGCACTTGGCCATCGGCTGAACTGCATAGCTGCCGACTGAGCTTGCTGACGCCCCGGCCGGGGCGTATTCGGGCGCTTCCATGGTCTCTCACGAACACAGGATGCACGAGGGCGAGTCGCTCAGGAGCGCGGCCAGGTCGCGCCTCCAGGCCAAGGGAGAGCAGTGGACGAACATGCGAGCGGCCGTCTTCGATGCCCTGGCAGGGTTCGACCGGCCGGCGAGCGCCTATGACATCGCGGAGTCGGTATCGAAGACGCAAGGCCGGCGCGTCGCGGCCAACAGCGTCTATCGCATCCTCGACCTGTTCGTCGGCGCAAACCTCGCCAGGCGCGTTGAGAGCTCCAACGCCTATATTGCCAACCAGCATCCCGAGTGCCTTCACGACTGCATATTTCTGGTCTGCGACAGCTGCGGGCAGGCGGTGCATATCGACGACGACAAGGTTTCCGACGAAATCCGCAAGGCGGCGTCCGATGCCGGCTTTGCGGCCAAGCGCCCCGTCATCGAGGTTCGCGGAACCTGCGGCGATTGCTCGGGCAATTAGCTGAGCGATATCTGAGGATTTGCTGAAATCGTTGTGAAGGCGACGCGGTCTTCGTGACACCGGCGCAGCTTGAGGTTAAGGCCCCCGCCAACATGTCGCACGAACCGGAAACGCCGCTCCTCGATACGGTGAATCTGCCTGAGGACATGCGCAAGCTCGACAAGTCGCAGCTTGCGCAGCTTGCCGACGAGCTTCGGCAGGAAGTGATTTCGGCTGTCTCGGTGACTGGCGGCCACCTGGGCGCGGGGCTTGGCGTCGTCGAGCTGACTGTCGCCATTCACTATGTGTTCGACACGCCGCGCGACAGGCTGATCTGGGACGTCGGCCACCAGGCCTATCCGCACAAGATCGTCACCGGCCGCCGCGACCGGATCCGGACCCTTAGGCAGGGCGGCGGCCTCAGCGGCTTCACCAAGCGCAGCGAGAGCGAATACGACCCGTTCGGAGCGGCCCACAGCTCGACTTCGATTTCCTCGGCGCTAGGCTTCGCGATCGCCAACAAGCTTTCGGGTGACCCGCACCACGCGATCGCGGTGATCGGCGATGGCGCGATGAGCGCCGGCATGGCCTATGAGGCGATGAACAATGCCGCGGCTGCCGGCAACCGGCTGGTCGTCATCCTCAACGACAATGACATGTCGATCGCGCCGCCGGTCGGCTCGCTGAGGAACGCGCTCGCGCGGCTGGTCAGCTCGGGCAAATATCTCGCTCCCAGGCGAATTGCGCAGAGGCTTGCCCGGGCGATGCCGGAGCCGCTGCACGTCGCCGCTCGCCGGATGGAGGAATATGCGCGAGGGATGCTCGCCGGCGGGACGCTCTTCGATGAGCTCGGCTTCTATTATGTCGGACCGGTCGACGGCCACGATGTCAATGCGTTAGTCGAGGTTCTTGAGAACGTTCGTGATGCAGAGGAAGGGCCGATGCTCGTCCATGTCGTCACCAAGAAAGGGAAGGGATACGAGCCTGCCGAGAATGCCGCCGACAAATATCATGGCGTGGTGAAGTTCGACGTCGTGTCCGGTGTGCAGGCGAAGAGCGCCGGCGGAGCGCCGAGCTACACGGGCGTCTTTGCCGAGGCGATGCTCGGCGAGATGGCCCGCGACGAGAAGGTGGTGGCGATCACCGCGGCGATGCCTTCGGGCACGGGCCTCGACAAGGTCCAGGACGCTTTTCCCGAGCGCACCTTCGACGTTGGAATAGCCGAGCAGCATGCCGTGACGTTCGCTGCCGGAATGGCGGCGCAGGGCTACCGCCCGTTCTGCGCAATCTACTCGACCTTCCTCCAGCGTGCCTACGACCAAGTCGTTCACGACGTCGCGATCCAGAACCTGCCGGTGCGGTTCGCGATGGACCGGGCCGGGCTCGTGGGGGCCGACGGAGCGACGCACGCAGGCTCGTTCGACCTCGCCTACCTCTGCACCCTTCCGAACTTCGTGGTGATGGCCGCCGCCGATGAAGCCGAGCTGGTCAACATGGTGCACACCATGGCGGTCCACGACGAAGGGCCGATCGCGGTTCGCTATCCGCGCGGCGAGGGCAGGGGCGTTCCGCTTCCCGAGGTCCCGCAGGCCCTCGAGATCGGGAAAGGGCGCATCGTCCGCCAGGGAAGCAAGGTGGCGATCCTTTCGCTTGGGACGCGGCTCGAGGAAGCGGAGAAAGCCGCCGACCAGCTGGAGGCGAAGGGCCTGTCGACCAGTGTGGCCGACCTCAGGTTCGCCAAGCCCCTCGACGAGGCGCTGATCCGCAGGCTGCTGACGACTCACGAGGTTGCTGTGACGATCGAGGAAGCGTCGATCGGCGGGCTCGGAGCTCATGTGCTGACGCTGGCGAGCGATGAAGGCCTGGTCGACGGCGGGCTGAAGATCCGCACGATGCGGCTTCCCGACCATTTCATCGACCAGGACAAGCCCGAGAAGCAGTATGACGAGGCGGGGCTCAACGCGCCGCAGATCGTCGACACCGTGCTCAAGGCGCTGCGAGTGAACTCCGCCGCCGTCGAGGAGGTTCGGGCGTAGCCAAGATTCGCGCAGACCAGCTGCTCGTGAGCCGGGGGTTGGCCGAGAGCCGGACGAAGGCGCAGGCGCTGATCATGGCGGGGGCGGTGTTCTCTGGCGAGCGGAAGCTTTCGAAGGCCGGCGAGATGCTGGCGGAGGACGCGCCGCTCGAAGCGCGCGGGAAGGATCATCCGTGGGTTTCGCGCGGGGGAATCAAGCTCGCGCATGGGCTCGATGATTTCGGATTTGACGTCACCGGCGCGGTGGCACTGGATGTCGGAAGCTCGACGGGAGGCTTCACCGACGTGCTGCTCTCCCGCGGGGCGGCGAAGGTTTATGCGGTGGATGTCGGCACCAACCAGCTCGCGTGGAAGCTTCGCCAGGACGAACGGGTCGTGGTGCTGGAGCAAACCAACGCTCGCCATTTGACGGCCGAGCAGGTTCCGGAGCCGATCGATGTCGTCACCTGCGATGTGAGCTTCATATCCTTGTCCAAGGTGTTGGAATCGCCACTGAAATTCGCGCGACTCAACGCGAAGCTTGTCGTGCTCGTCAAGCCACAGTTCGAGGCCGGGCGCGAGGAGGTCGGCAAAGGTGGAGTTGTCCGCGACCCCATAGTCCACGACCGAGTCTGTGCCGCCGCAGCCGAATGGGTCGGCTCGCAGGGCTGGCGAGTCCTCGGGGTCACCAACAGCCCCATCACCGGACCCGAGGGCAATGTCGAATTCCTGCTCGGCGCGGTGAAAAACTGACGCCGGCGGTTTTTGCTGGGGATAGCCGGGCCGCAAGGGTGGCGGAATGAATGCCGAGCCCTTATCTGCCCGCCGAAAGGGGTGACGTCATGCAATCCGAAAATCGCATGTTCGACGATTTCGTGAAGATGGTGAACGGCTTCGCTGGCATGATGGCGGGAATGGGCCGGGAAGCGGAATCGTCGGCCCGCGAGAAGATGCGCGAGTGGATCGGCGGAATGGACTTCGTCTCCCGTGACGAGTTCGACGCCGTCAAGGCGATGGCCGCAACCGCCCGCGAGGAAAATGAGGCCCTTAAGGCGCGTGTCGCGGCGCTCGAAACGAAGCTCGGCGCGACGGCAGCGAAGCCCAGGGCCGCGCCGAAACGAAAGCCGGGGGCCGCATCCTGAGCGAAGCCGAATCCACCGACGAGCGCGAAGACGGCGCTCCGATCGAAATCCTCGAGCAATATTTCGAGGCTCGCGGCTGGCCGTGCGAGCGGTCCGGCGATGGTGAGATCGTCGCCTCCGCGAGCGGCAGCTGGGCGCAATACGAGCTCCGCGGCGTCTGGAGGCCGGAGGACCAGGTTCTACAGTTCCTCGCCTTCCCGGACATCAAGGTCGCGGTGGAAAAGAGACTTGCGATCCATGAATCGCTCGGCCTTATCAACGAGCAGTTGTGGCTGGGCCATTTCGAGATGTGGTCTGGGTCCGGCCTCATCGTATTCCGCCATTCGACCGTGCTCGACACGCGGGATGGCGAAGGGCTCAGCCTCGACCAGGCCGAAGCGATCGCCGAGGCGGCGCTGGAGGAGTGCGAGCGCTTCTACCCGGTCTTCCAGTTCGTCCTGTGGGGCGGGAAAACTCCGGGCGAAGCCATCGCTGCCGCACTGATCGACACACACGGAGAAGCCTGATGCAATTGCCGGTACCGACCTGGTTCGTCGGCTGCGGAAACATGGGTCAGGCAATGGTCGAAGGCTGGCGGTCCGCTGGAGTGGACCTGTCCAGCGCGGTCGCGATCCGGCCGAGCGGAACGCCGGTGCAGGGCCTGCGGACGGTTTCGTCGCTGAAGGAGGCCGGCAGCGCCCCGCGGATGGCCGTGCTCGGCTTCAAGCCCCAGAAGCTCGACGAGGTCGTTCCGACGCTCAATCCCTGGCTGACGTCGAAGACGATCGTCGTGTCGCTTCTCGCGGGAGTCGAAGCCGAGAGCCTGAAGAGGCGGTTCCCGAAGGCGATCATCGTCCGCGCGATCCCGAACTTGCCGGTATCGGTTAGGCGGGGGGTCGTCGCACTGCACAGCGACGATGCCGGCGACGATGTCCGCAAGCAGGTCGGAGACGCCTTCGCGGCGCTGGGGATGGCAATGTGGGCGGAGAGCGAGAAGGCGCTTTCGGCGATTGGGGCCGTCGCAGGCGCGGGCCCGGCCTATGTTGCGCGCTTCATCGCGGCGATGGCCGACGCGGCGTCCGACCAGGGGCTGCCCGACGGGCTCGCCAGGACGATTGCGCTTGAAACCGTGCTCGGAACGGCCTGGATGGCAGCGTCGACGCGGGAGACGATGGAAGAAATCGCCAGGCGCGTCGCCAGTCCCCGAGGGACCACCGAGGCCGGGCTTGGAATACTCGACCGCAACAATGCTCTGAAGGAGCTGGTGCGCACGACTATCGACGCCGCTCGCCGGCGCGGTGCGGAACTCGCGGCGGAAGCGCGGGGCGAACAGGTCGCGTGAATCTGCCGTAAACTTTACGAGCCGCCACTGCTGTCCTACGCGCGGCGAATGTCAGATCCACAGCCCTATCACGACCGCGAAGGTTTCATCTGGTTCGACGGGAAGCTCGTGCCCTGGCGCGACGCCAACGTTCACGTCCTCACCCACGCGCTTCACTATGCCTCGTCGGTGTTCGAGGGGCAGCGCGCCTACAACGGCGAGATCTTCAAGCTTCGCGAGCATTGCGAACGGCTCCACAAGAGCGCGAACCTGCTCGGCTTCGAGATTCCGTGGGGCGTCGAGGAGATCGCGAGCGCCTGCAAGGAGGTCTTGAAGGCGAACAAGCTGGTCGACGCCTATATGCGGCCCGTCGCCTGGCTCGGTTCGGAACGCATGGGCGTGTCGCCGACAGGCACGAAAGCCCATGTCGCGATCGCCGCGTGGGAATGGGGGAAATATTTCTCGCCCGAAAAGGCCGTGAAGGGCATCCGGCTGACGCTGGCGCCGTGGCGGCGGCCGGCGCCTTATACCGCTCCGGTCCATTCCAAGGCCTCCGGGCTGTACATGATCGCGATGCTGTCGCGGAAACATGCCGAGGACACCGGGTTCGACGACGCCTTGATGTTCGACTGGCGCGGGCAGGTCGCGGAAGCAACGGGCGCCAACGCCTTCTTCATCCGCAACGGCTCACTGATCACTCCGACGCCCGATTGCTTCCTCAACGGAATCACCCGCCAGACGATCATGGACCTCGCCCGCAAGCGCGGGGTCGATGTCCAGGAACGGGCGATCTGGCCGGACGAGCTGGAGAGCTTCGAGCAGATGTTCCTGACCGGAAGCGCCGCCGAGGTTACTCCGGTTGGATCGGTCGGTCCCTGGAACTTCGAGGTCGGCGACCTGACTCGCCAGCTGGCGAAGGATTACGACGACCTGGTGAACGGCCGCATTCCCAACGTGTGAGGACCCTGTTCGGACTGGACCCCTGCCTTCGCAGGGGCGCACTTGGCAGTGGGCCAAGTGCGGCTATATGCGCACCTCGACTGCTGGGGCGTCGCCAAGTGGTAAGGCAGCGGCTTTTGGTGCCGCCATTCGCAGGTTCGAATCCTGCCGCCCCAGCCAGCCGTTCTCAGGCCGCTTTGGCCGTTCGTCGCAATCCGGACCTGGCAAGAAGCACCGGGCTCACCTTTCGGCGTTCCTCCTCGATGCGTAGCAGAATCCGCTTTCGGATCGCCTGGAAGTCGGCGCGGTTGACGAGTCGGGCAAAGCAGGGCTCGTCGGCGATGTCGATCGCCTGGTACATCCGGTCGGGCAGGTCGTCTCCCGCTATCGATTCGCGGAGTAGCGCTATCGCTTGGTCGTCGCGGCCCTCGGCGGCGCGAACACGGGCGAGAAGGCCGACGTCGCCGGCATTGCGCGCGCCCCCGGCGAAACGCTTTTGAAGCAGTTCCTCGGAGTGTCGAAGGATGGCATCGGCCTCTGCCTGCCGGCCCACGGCGCTAAGGTTGGCGGCAAGGGTCGGCGCAATCAGGTTGAAATGGCCTGGCTGCGCCTTCGAAAATGCGAAAAGCTCCTCAGGCGATTTGAAGGCCGAGTCATAATAGCCGACATATTCCTTCAGCCGGCCATGCTTGGGCAGAAGGCGTCCGAAGAGCGCCATTGCGTCTTCGTCCTCCCAAATGTCGCGCGGATTGCGGTAGCCGTTCTTGATGAGCTTCGCCCGATCCGGGATTCCGCGATAATCCGCGGCGCTTTCGGGAGCCCAGTCCCACGCGTCGAGTGCCTCATCGATAAAACCGAGCTGCATCAAGGGGTGGAAAATGCGCGTGTCCACCCAGCCTGCTTCCTCGGGATGCGAGAGCCGTAGCTGGAGGAGGATGTTGGTCAGCTCCGCCGGATGGCCGGTGTTTGCGGCAAGTTGCGCTCTCGATTTCAAGGTCAGCACTGGATCGCCGAGCGCTGCAATGCGCTTCATTTCCGAATCCACCCGATCCCAGTCTTTCATGACGATCAGGTCGCCGAGCTTGTTGTTGATGGTAAGGATCCACAGCGGCTCAATCTCGACGGCGCGGCTGTGGGCGGCGAGCGCTTCCTCTAGCCGGTTCTGGTTCTGATATGCGTTGCCGAGCCACGTCCAGGCCTCGGCGTCATTGGGGTCGAGCTGGACGGCGCGCTTCAGCTCACCGTTTAGCTCCGGCGGAAAATTCTGCGCCATGGCCAGCGCCGCGTGCGCGTGCGCGAGATTGGGGGCGAGCTCCAGCGCTCTGTTCAGGGCCGCGGCGGCTTGCGCTCGCCGGTCGATGTCACCAGCTTCCGGATTTCTCGAGATCGCCATTGCGGTTACCGCGCCCAGCTCCGCCCAGGCCGGGGCATAGTTCGGGTCGAGCGCAAGCGCTTTCTTCAGGAGGGCTATCCCTTCGCGAGCCGATCGGGAGCTGCGCTCGCGGGTCCGCGCCCGCGCCTCGGCGAAGATGGCGTAGACCTCGCCGGTTGTCGCGATGTTCTTGCTAGTCCTCCCGCCGCCCGGCGCGACCCGGCCGCGAATCTTGCCTTCGACATCGCTGGCGATCCGGCTCTGGACTGCGAAAATGTCGTCGAGCCTGGTGACGATCTTGTCGTTCCAGATTTCGGCTCCGTCCTTCGTCCGGACGAGGCTGACGTTCATCAGGATCTTGTCCCCGGAATGCTGGACATTTCCGTCGAGCAGGAAGTCCGCCCCGACCTTTTCCTTGTAGCCGGCGGCGTCGAGGTCGTTCTTCGCCAGCATTTGCACGGCCTGGCGGCCCAGCACGCGCAGGTTCGGGTTGCGCGAGATGGCGCCGCGCGTGTCGTCCCAGATGGCGTCGACGAGGTTGGTATCCGCCGGATTGAGCGAACGGAACGGAAGGACAGCGAGTGTCAGCGGCGCCGACGCCTTGGCTGACGTCAGGAACCACCATCCCAACGCCATTCCCGCAACCAGTACCAGCGCGGCGATGGAGGCTGCGATCCTGGCGTTGAAGCCCTTGAGCCTGCGGGCGAGATAGGGACCGTCGGGCTCGATCCGCTCGCCGCTGGCGATGGCTCGGGCTGCTTCGGCGATCTTGGCGATCCTCGGGTCCGCCGGATCGCCGCGCCATTTGCCGAGGTCTATCCCCTGCCGCTCGCCGAAGAAGAGGGGCGGAGCGCAGGGCTTGAGGAACACCTGGATCAGCCGCCCGTCCTCGCGGGCGACGCGGGCTTCGGAGCGGACGTTCTCGGAGGCGACGCTGGCCGGCGACCAGCAGACGATCACCGCCCTCGCGCTCGACAGCTCCCTTTCGATCGTCGCTTCCCAGGGTGCGGACGCGGGAATGTCCTCGTCCCACCAGACATCGAGGCCGCTCTCCCGAAGCGCAGTCACGAGCTTGCCGACCTTGGCGGCGTCCTCGCGCTTGTAGGAAACGAACAGGTCCGCCATCGCCGCCCCCGTGTACCCCGTGTGAAATACTACAAGCGGAAGATAGACAGCAAGAATTCGCCTCGAACCCGAAGGAAACGACTAACTATAGTTATTAGCGCGTTCGCGGGCTCAGCCGGCCTTGCCCTAAACGCCTGCTGCGAAATGACTTTCCTAACCCAAGTTTTCGCGCTGCGTTTCGTGCAAATTCGGATATTGTCGCTCGACTCGAGATTGCGGGAGCGGGGAAGGGTGGACCCAATCAGCGCCGGGGGGCGGATATGGGTACGAAGTTCAACCGTGAACCGGTAAGCCTGGCGGCGCTCGCGCTTGCCCTAGCGGCGCAATCCTCAACAGCGTTGGCCCAAGATGGAACCGGGGCAGGGGTACCCGCGCAGGAAACCGAGTCAGCCGATCCCGCAGAGCAGCCAGCTTCGATCGCCCCACCGGAAGCTGACGAGCCGCCGCAAGAAATCACCAAGACCATCGTCGTAACCGGATCGCGGATCCCGCGGCCGAACCTCACGGCGGTGAGTCCGGTGACCGTGATTGACGAGGTAGAGGTCAAGCTCGAAGGCGCGATCCTCGCCGAGGAGCTGTTGAACCAGTTTCCGCAGGTAGCGCCGAGCGGGGGGCAGTTCATCTCCAACGGCACCAGCGGGACATCAACCGTCGACTTGCGCGACATCGGTCCGCAACGGACGCTGGTGCTCGTGAACGGACACAGGCTCGGGCCGGGAGATGCGATCACTCCGGTTCCGGACATCAACCTGATCCCGCCGACACTGATCAAGCGCGTCGACATCCTGACCGGCGGAGCGTCGTCAGTTTATGGCTCGGACGCCGTTGCCGGAGTCGTCAACTTCATCCTCGACACGAGCTTCGAGGGCCTCCGGGTCGACGGTCAGGCCAGCGTCTACCAGCACGACAATCGCAATGGGTCCGGGCTTGTGCCTGCCCTGGAAGACCGCGGCTTCGACGTCCCGCGGGGAAACACGGTCGACGGTGGCCGGCAGGACATCAACGCGGCTTACGGAGCCGCGCTGTTCGACGATCGGCTACATGTGCAGCTCTATGCGGGTTACAAGCACCTCGAGCCGCTGACGCAGGACTCGCGCGACTACAGCGCCTGTACTGCGCAGGTCGACAATCCGCCGGACGAAGTGCTGTTTTGCGGGGGCTCGTTCGCGTCCTTTCCAGGTAATTTCGCCACCAATTTCGATGTGCTCACGCTTGGTTCGGGCCGGACCTTTGTCCCCGGAGCGATCCCGTTCAATTTCGGGCCGTGGAACTTCTACCAGCGATCAGGGCGCCGATACACGGCGGGCGGTTTCGCCGATGCCGAGATCAGCAGGGCTTTCCATCCTTATGTCGAAGCGATGTGGATGGACGACCGAACGCTCGCCCAGATCGCACCGTCGGCCAATTTCGGCAACACGGAGGCCATCAATTGCGACAATCCACTTCTGTCGGACCAGCAAAAATCGATCATTTGCGTCGATGGCAATTTCACGGGGCAATTCGTTTTCGAAAATGCGGACGGCAGCCTGGAGATCATCGGACAGCCGGAGGAGTTCGTCGACCCGGTTACCGGTAATCCCTATCGCAAGGCGAACTTCATCGTGGCGCGCAGGGGCGTCGAAAGCGGCGGTCGCCAGGAAGATTTCCGGCACAAGGACATTCATGTCCTGGGCGGCTTCAAGGGCGATGTCGGCCGGGGAATAACCTACGACGCAAGCTATCTCTATGCGCGGACGAAAATGTCGGACGCGCATCTCAACGATTTCCTGACGTCGAGATTGGAAAACGCGCTGGACGTGATCACCGATCCCGCGACCGGCCAGCCCGCCTGCCGGTCCGTCCTTACCGGCGAGGACCCCGCTTGCGTCCCTTGGGACATATTCGAAATCGGGGCTGTGACTCCCGAAGCGACCGCCTACCTAAACGTCCCTTCCTTCCTCGCAGGGACGACGATCGAGCAGGTCGCCAATGCGAACGCGACGATCGACTTCGGCGAATTCGGAGTGACCAGTCCCTGGGCGAGCGAATCCCCCGCCATCAATGTCGGCGCGGAATATCGGAAAGACGAGCTCACCCTCGACCCGGACGAACATTATCAGACCGGGGACCTGTCCGGCCTGGGAACCAATATCCTGCCGCTGGACGCTTCGACCGACGCTAAGGAAGTTTTCATCGAAATCCGGCTCCCGATCATCGATCACGGCCTGGTCGAACGGCTCTCGTTCGAAGGCGGATTCCGGCATTCATTGTACACTGCGGGCGACTCCAAAACCTCATCGAACGCCTATAAGCTCGCCCTCGACCTCACGCCGATCCGGGGTCTGCGCTTTCGAGCATCGCAACAGCGTGCGGTTCGAGCGCCGAATGTCGTCGAATTCTTCGCCCCGCCTTTCACGGACGGCTTTTTCCACGACCCCTGCGTAGGCGCGTTGCCAGATGCGACTCCCGAGGAATGTGCGCGGACCGGCCTCGACCCTGCGCTCTACGGGCACGTGCTCCCGCTGCCGAATTCCGACTTCTCCATTTTCAACGCGATCGGCGGCGGAAACCAGGAGCTGGAGCCCGAGGAGGCTCTCACGCGCACTCTCGGGGTCGTCCTCGAACCGGCGATGATTCCGGGCCTCAATGCAACCATCGACTGGTGGGACATCAATCTCGACGGCGCGATCAGCTTCGTCGACGGCGACACGATCATCGACAATTGCGCGGCGCTGGGCGATCCAATTTTCTGCGACCGGATTCACCGCGATTCGAACGGATCGCTGTGGCTGTCCCCGCAGGGCTTTATCGACACGAGGCTGTTCAACCTCGGGTCGTTCCACGTTCGCGGAATCGATGTCGGCGTGAACTACCGGCACCGAATTGGTTCGCTAGGCTCCGCCACCGCGGAATTCCTGGGCAGCTACACGGACAAGTGGACAGTGAACCTGGGCGGCCTGGCGGAACCCATCGAATGCGCCGGCACCTACGGAATAGGCTGTGGGCCGCCGACGCCCCGCTGGCGGCACAAGGCTCGCCTTTCGTTCGAAACAAATGATGGCGTCACTCTGTCGATGAACTGGCGGTACACGGGATCGATGAGTCTCGCGCCTCTTCTCGATATCGAGCCGGGGAAGTTCACCAAGAAAATCGACCCGCAGAGCTATTTCGACCTGGCCGCGCTGTTCCGGGTGGAAAAGAACTTCACCTTCCGAATTGGAGTCAACAACATCTTCGACCGCGAGCCACCGCTCGTTCCTGGCGGCACCGGCGGTTGTGGATCGGGCTGCAACGGCAACACTTACCCGCAGTGGTATGACCCCCTCGGGCGTTACATCTTCGGTGGATTCACTTTCACGCTCTGACTTCAGCGATCGTCTTGCGGGTGAAATCAGGACCATTCCGGACGGAACATTAAGCGCACGGAGAAGCCTTCGCGGCAATGCGGCCGAATGCTTGACGGGGGGTCATGCCAGGCCTTGAGGCCAAGGGAGGAGCGGCTGCGCACGATTCTTCCGGCACGGATGCGCAGCCAGTCAGAATGGAGCGACGCCTGCATCCTCAACATCTCGCCGGGCGGGCTACTCGTCTATTCGGCCGGCAATGCGCAACCGGGTACTCACGTCGAGATTCGGCGCGGCGGAACCCTGATCATCGCGAACGTGGTTTGGCGGAAGAACCAGCGCATCGGCCTGTGCAGCCATCATCCGGTACCGATGCGCGAAATGATGCAGAACGACACGGTCGCCGCAATTGCCGCGAGCGATACGCCGGTTCTCCTCGAGCGCCGCAGGCAACCTCGTTCCGCTGACACCAGTCGTTTGCAGGTCCGGGCAATGGACTTCGCGGCGACGGCCGCAATCGGCATCGCTTTGGCAGCCGCGGCGGCACTCTGCGTCGAGGATGCCGTGTCGCGGCCGGTGTCAGCCGTGGAGGCCGCCCTCGCCGGCCGCTGACATGCCGCCGCTTGAGTTGGAGGCGCGCGCGAGTGCATGAGTGGAGCGATGCCGGGACCGCTCCAGGGACTGAAAATCGTCGAGATGGCCGGCATCGGCCCAGCGCCGTTCGCCGGAATGATGCTCGCCGACCACGGAGCCGAGGTAATCCGGGTCGAACGCCAGGGGCTGATCGGGATCCCCAACGATCCGCTGCTTCGGTCGCGGCGAAGCATTGCCCTCGATTTGAGGCACGAACGGGGACGTGAGATCGTGCAGAAGCTCGCAGGGCGTGCGGACGGACTCATCGAAGGCTATCGACCTGGCGTGATGGAACGCCTCGGCCTCGGGCCCGACGTGCTGATCGGCGACAATCCGAACCTGGTTTACGGGCGGGTGACCGGCTGGGGTCAGGACGGTCCGCTGGCCGGCGCTGCGGGCCATGACATCGACTATCTCGCAATCACAGGCCTGCTTCACGGCATTGGCCCAAAAGAGCGCCCGGTAGTGCCAATAAATTATCTCGCGGATTTCGCGGGCGGGGGAATGATGCTCGCCTTCGCGATGACTGCTGCGCTTCTGGTCGTCCAGCGGGGCGGGGAAGGGCAGGTCGTCGATTGCGCGATGACCGACGGCGCGGCGCTCATCGGAGCGCTCGCCTTTGGAATGCGCGCGGCCGGCCTGTGGAGCGACCGGCGGGAGTCGAACCTGCTCGACGGCGGTTCCCCGACCTATGGCGTGTTCGAGTGCAGCGATGGCAAGTTCCTCGCCCTTGGGGCGATCGAACCGCAGTTCCGCGCCGCGCTCTTCGAAGGTCTCGGCCTTTCCGAAGATGCGGGAAAGGATGATCTCGCCAAGGCGATCGCCCTGCGCAGCCGCGACGAGTGGGTCGACCATTTCGCCGGAAGCGACGCCTGCGTGGCGCCGGTCCTGACTCTGGCCGAAGCTCCGGAGCATCCGCACAACCGCTCGCGCCGCACGTTCGTCGACCTGGATGGTGTCGTTCAGCCAGGGCCCGCGCCTCGTTATTCGAGAACTGCTACTGCCGATCCGGTGCCGCCGCTACCCGCCGGAGCCGGCGGGGAGGCGATCCTTGGCGAGCTCGGCTATTCGGCTGAGGACATTATCCAACTGCGCCGCGAAGGAGCGCTTCTTTGAATCCGATCTACCAGCAAATGCATACCAGCGTGTTCGAACGAATGTCCGCGCTGGCGGCGAAGCATGGCGCTGTGAACCTCGGCCAGGGCTTTCCTGACTTTGGCTGGCCGGACGAAATCCTGGACGCCGCCGCGCGGGCGCTGAAGGAAGCATCGAACCAATATCCGCCTTCCCGCGGCCTTCCACAGCTGATGGATGCGGTCGCCGATCATTACAACCGGCATTTCGGCGAGACGCTGAGGGCGGATCAGGTCTGCGTGACGTCGGGCGCCACGGAAGCCCTGGGCGCCTGCATCCTCGCCACCGTCGTTCCTGACGACGAGGTGATCATCTTCACTCCCGCCTACGACAGTTATGCGCCGATGATCCGGCGGGCCGGGGGAAGAGTCCGCGAAATCGCTCTGCAGCCGCCCGCTTGGCGCATCGATCGTGCAATCGTCGAAGCGGCGGTCGGTCCCAAGACGCGCGCGATCCTGTTCAACAATCCGCAGAACCCGACAGGGCGGCTCTTCGGCAGGGATGAGCTGCAGGCGATTGCGGATGTTGCCGCCGCGCATGACCTCATTGTCATCAGCGACGAGGTCTGGGAGCATATCCTGCTCGACGGCCAAATCTTCACCCCAATCGCGACTCTGCCCGGAATGGCGGAGCGGACTCTGAAGATCGGCTCGGCGGGGAAGATCTTCTCGCTTACGGGGTGGAAGGTCGGGTGGATCGTCGCTGCGCCGGAATTGGCGGGCGTCGCCGCGCGGGCGCATCAGTTCCTGACCTTCTCGACCGCAGCGAACTTGCAGGCGGCAGTGGCTTTCGGAATGGCCGAGGGCGATTCGTGGATCGAACCTATGCGCCAGCGCTTCGCGCGGGCTCGCAACCGGCTCGTAGAAGGCCTTGAGACGGCGGGATATTCGACTCTCCATCCCGCCTCGACCTATTTTCTGTGTGTAGACCTCGCTGCATCCGGGATCTCGCTCGATGACGAGGCTTTTGCCGCTGCGGCGGTGGAGAAGGCGGGAGTCGCGGTAGTGCCTGTCTCCGCTTTTGCGGAGCAGGACCCGGCTCGGCACATCGTGCGGCTTTGCTTCGCCAAGCGCGACGAGACGATCGATGCGGGCATTGCCGCAATGGCGAAAGCGAAGGAGGCGTTCTCATGAGTCCGGCCGAGGAAGCCCGCGACCTTCTCCGCCAGCTCGGAGTAACCGCCAGCGGATCGTTAGAGAGCAGGACTCCGATCGATGGCAGCGCAATTGGCAGCGTTGCCGAGGCGAATGACGTCACTGGCGCATGCGGAAACGCGCAGGAGGCGTTTCTCGCCTGGCGGACAGTCCCGGCCCCCCGGCGCGGCGAGCTTGTCCGGTTGCTTGGGGAAGAGCTTCGAGCCGCCAAGGAACCGCTCGCGCGACTTGTGACGCTCGAGTGCGGCAAGATCGTTCAGGAAGGGCTCGGCGAAGTCCAGGAGATGATCGACATCTGCGACTTCGCGGTCGGCCTCTCGCGCCAGCTCTACGGACTGACCATCGCGAGCGAACGCCCGAACCACCGCATGATCGAGCAATGGCATCCGCTGGGCCCGGTCGCGGTGATCACGGCGTTCAACTTCCCGGTGGCGGTTTGGGCGTGGAACGCCGCTCTGGCGCTCGTCTGCGGCGATCCAGTGATCTGGAAGCCGAGCGAAAAGGTGCCGCTGTGCGCCGAAGCGGTGATGGCTCTGGCCAGGCGCGCGTTGCACCGGTTCGGCGACGCTCCCGAGGGGCTGCTTCAGTGCCTGCAGGCCGGCCGCGACGTTGGCGAGGCCCTGGTCGCCGACAAGCGCGTGGCGCTCGTCTCGGCAACTGGCTCGACGGGGATGGGGCGCACTGTCGGGCCGAAGGTGGCCGAGCGCTTCGGCCGAGTCCTTCTCGAGCTCGGCGGGAACAATGCCGCAATCGTCACTCCGTCAGCCGACCTCGACCTCGCCGAGCGCGCGATTCTCTTCGCCGCCGCCGGGACCGCGGGTCAGCGCTGCACGACGCTCCGCCGCCTGATCGTCCATGAATATATCGCCGATGAGCTAGTAGCGAGGCTGAGAAGTCTGTTCGCCCGGATCAGGGTGGGCGATCCGCGCGACCCTGGCACGCTCGTCGGCCCCCTCATCGACCAGGCGGCCTTCGAGGCGATGCGCGGCGTGGTCGGGGAGTCGGTCGAGCAGGTGGATGCGGTTGCTGGAGGCGTCTACGTGCGCCCGGCAATCGTCGAGGTTCCGTCCCAGGAGGACTCCGTCTTGTGCGAGACGTTCGCGCCGATCCTCTACGTATTGCGATACCGCGAGCTAGACGAGGCAATCGCGCTCAACAACTCCGTATCGCAAGGTCTTAGCTCGTCCATCTTCACTAACGATCTCAAGGAATCCGAGCGCTTCCTGTCGGCCTGCGGTTCGGATTGCGGGATTGCCAACGTCAACATCGGCCCATCCGGCGCGGAGATCGGCGGCGCTTTCGGCGGCGAGAAGGAGACGGGCGGGGGGCGCGAGAGCGGCTCGGACGCCTGGCGCGCCTACATGCGGCGGCAGACGAACACGATCAATTACGGTGGCGACTTGCCCCTCGCGCAGGGGGTCGAATTCAAGGTCGCGCCCTAGTCGACAAGATCGGGCCAGCGCTCCGCGAAGTCGCTCAGCCAGTCCATCAGCGCCTCAGGTTCGAGCGGCTGGGCAACGAGATAGCCTTGCGCGACGTCGCAACCGATGGAGCGCAGGAAGCGAAACTGTTCGGGCGTCTCCACCCCTTCGGCGGTGGCCAGAAGTCCGAGGCCATGAGCAAGGTCGATGATCGCCTGGACGATAACCCGGCTGTCGTGGTCGCCCGGAAGGTCCTTCACGAAGAGGCGGTCGATCTTCACCTCGGTGAACGGAAGCTGCCGAAGCTGCATCAGCGAGGAATAGCCGGTCCCGAAATCATCGATGGCGAGGCCGATCCCCTTGATCCGGAAGCGGGTGAGCGTGTCCATCAGCTTGATCAGCGGCTGGGTCGCGCCTTCCGTCAGTTCGAGAACAAGCCGATCCGCCGGCACCTCGAGCTCGCGGCAGGCACGCTCGACAAGGTCAGGAAAATCCAGGCTTTGAAGGCTCATCGCCGAAATGTTGAAGGCGACGTTGGTGTCGAGCCCCTGGTCGCGCCACACTCGCCACTGGTTGAGCGTCGTGCGCAGTCCCCAGTCGGTGAGCGGCGCGATAAGTCCATGCTTTTCCGCAAGCGGGACAAAGCGCGAGGGCTCGACGGCTCCCACCTCGGGCTGCTGCCACCGGACGAGCGCTTCGAGGCGCGTGAGCTCTCCAGTCGCGATCCGGACCTTCGGCTGATACAGCATGTGCAGCTCGCCACGGTTCAGCGCCCGCTCGAAATCGCGGATCAGCCTCGTGTCGGCCTGTGCACTCATTCGACCAGGCCGGGCCGCACGTCCGTAAGGACCTGTTCGAGGTCGCCCGCGCGTACCGGTTTCTCCAGCGGGCCGAGCATCTTCAACCCGAGCGCCTGGCCCAGGCGGAAGGCAGCTTCGAGCACCCGTCGGTCGAATCCGCTGATGATCAGCACCGGCGCGCGGTTCTCCTGGGTGGCGAGGAAGCGCAGAAGCTCGACACCGTCCATTCCGGGCATGCCGAGGTCGAGCACGACCATGTCGGGCCGCTCGCCGGCAAAAGCCTCGCGGAAACTATTGTCGTCGGATGTGAGCGTCGTGACGAAACCGCAGTCGTTCGCGACTTGCGCAACGAAATCGGCAAGTGCCGGCTCGTCATCGATCACCAGCAGCCGCGGCTGACTCATGCACATTCCCTTCCCTCACCCAGACCGCGCTTTGCGCTTAGCCGGCGCAGAAGGAAACCGCTTTTTAACCGCGTTCTGTCCAAAATGAGGACAGTGCGTTCCTCTGCAGGAAAACGGTCGATGTTCTCTTCACTCATCCGGCGGGCCCATGGTCAATCATCGGTCGACGACGAAGCGGCGTTCGACTCGACGACTTTCTCGCTTTCGACCGCGGTTCCGCGCCCCGCCGACCGCCGTGCGGGCGAGAAGCTGATCCCGCTTTTGAAGGTCGCCAAGCTCAGCGGCGATTGCGGCGAACGGCTGATCCGGATCCGCAACATTTCCGCGGGCGGGGTGATGGCCGAAGTCAGCGATCCTCCGCCCGTCGGCGAGCAGGTCGCGCTCGAGCTTTCCTCGCAGAAGATCCCCTCGACCGTGACGTGGACCCGCGAGGGCCTGGCGGGGATCAAGTTCGACCAGAGCGTCGACCTCGGGGAGCTGCTCGCCGGTCGCAAGCCGCGTCATGGCTTCCGCCCGCGTCCGCCGCGGCTCTCGGTGGAGTGCAAGGCTTCGGTCCGCCTCGGCAAGATCTATTACACCGTGGACATCCACGACATTTCGCTCGGCGGGATGAAGGTCGAGCCGATCGAGGAATATTGTGTGGGACGCGAAGTCACGGTGGTGGTTGAGAGCCTCCGGCCCATCAAAGGGGAGGTCCGCTGGTATTCCGATCGCAAGGCGGGAATCGTCTTCACGGAGTCGCTCGAGTTCGCGGAGCTGGCCGAGTGGGTCGGGAAGCGGCTCGAGGTCGCGAGTCTGAAGGCGAGCTACAAGCAAAACTGACCTCGCAAACGCGCGAAGCCGCGCCTATCTCCAACGCAAAGGAGACGGGCGATGGCCGAGGATATCGCGATTCTTGCGGGCGGATGCTTCTGGTGCACGGAGGCGGTCTTCAACGACGTCGTCGGAGTGAAGTCCGTCGAAAGCGGCTATATCGGGGGCACCACAGCCAATCCGACCTACAAGCAGGTATGCGGCGGCGATACCGGCCACGCGGAAGCGATCCGGATCACCTACGATCCCGACAGGATCAGCTACGGCGAGCTTCTCGATATCTTCTTCGCCCTCCACGATCCGACCCAGCTCAATCGGCAGGGCAATGACGTCGGCACTCAATACCGCTCCGCAATCTTCCCGCTGAATGAAAGCCAGGAGACCGATGCCCGTCATGCGCTGGACCGAGCGCAGGGCCACTGGGATGGGAAGGTCGTTACAACGATCGAGCCGAAATCCGACTGGTGGCCGGCAGAGGACTATCACCAGAGCTATTGGGAGGGGGAAGGGCAGCGCAACCCTTATTGCATCGCTTCCATCCCGCCCAAGCTCCAGAAGCTAAGGAAGAGCTTCCAGGCGAAGGTGAAAGGCGAAAACGCCGCTTACTGACGAGGTGCGGCCGCCCTTCGAAGCCTGTCGTTGATCGCGAGGCCGAGACCGCTTTCGGGGACCGGAGCAACGGCAATCCTGGGTTGCGGCGAATCGTCGGCCTGGTGAAGCAGCTCGAACAGCCGCGCCGCGGCCTCGACGAGGTCGCCGGACGGGCTAAGGCTTGAGTCGCCGTCCACTTCGCCGAATCCGATCAGATATTCATCGTCGGCGGCCCTCTTCGCAGCCACTCGAAGAGGCTTTGACGGCGCATAATGGCTCGCGAGCTGGCCCGGCGCTTCGATCTGTCCGTTCTCCACCTGGTCGGCCTTCAGAATCTCGATCGGGCCGAGGCGAAGGAGGCGCAGCTTGCCGCGGCTCTCGGAAACGATCGTCGATTCGATGCCGCCGGCCGAGGAGCCATCGTCGATTATCAGCGGAATTCTGCCATCGAGGCTTCGCATGACATGGGTTGCTCGAGTCGGGCTGATGGAGCCGCTGGCGTTCGCGGACGGAGCGGCAAGAGGCCGCCCGGTCGCGTCGAGCAGGGCCCTTATCGCTCGGTGCCTTGGTACGCGGATGGCAATGGTGGAGAGACCGGCAGTCACCAGCTGGGCAATTCCGCTTTCCGGCTTGAGCGGCGCGACGATCGTCAGCGGCCCCGGCCAATGCTGTTCGGCCAGCTCCATCGAAAGCGGTCCGAGATCGGCGATCAGACGAGCGTTATCAAGACTCGAAACATGTACGATCAAGGGGTTAAAGGGTGGTCTTCCCTTGGCTTCGTATATTCTCGCGACGGCTTCGGCATTGGTTGCGTCGGCGGCGAGCCCGTAAACCGTCTCGGTAGGGACGGCGACGGGCCGGCCGTCCCTGACCAGTCGCGCTGCTTCGGTGATCGCATCACCGCTGAAAGGAAGGATCCGCGTCTCCATTGACGCGGCAGATAGGGATCAGGCGCGCTGCCTGTCGAGAAGTTCCGCCGGTTCGATGCCCAGCCGCTCCATCCGGGCCTGGATTTCCGGCCATTCCTCGCCGAGGAACCGATCGCGCTCGGAATCCTTGAGCCTGGCCCGGGCGCCGGGCGCCACGAACAGGCCCACTCCACGCTTCACCACGACCAATCCCTCGTCCTGGAAGCCCTGGTAGGCCTTGGCGACGGTCAGCGGGTTGGCCTGTTCGTCCGCAGCCAGCGCCCGGACAGACGGAAGCGGATCGCCGTCGCGGTACTGGCCGGAAAGGATTGCATTGGCGATGACTTCGCGAAGTCGGACGTAGACGGGCTTTTCGTGCTGCGTGCGGAGCGTCATGCTGTCATAATACAGCAGCGCGGACATTCGTCAACCTGGGGTAATCTACGGTTGCCGATTCCAGTAACGAACGATCCGCTCCAGGTCTGGACGCTGTCGCTCCTCGAGCTCCTCCGTTGCGTGACCGATGAACAGGAAGCCTGCGATCCTCTCTCCAGGTTCACAGAAAGCCTTGGAAACGCCAGGCGAATAGGCTCGCCACCCGGTAACCCAGCCGCAATCGAAGCCGCGCGCTGTTGCCGCCAGCATGAGGTTCATGCCCGCAGCGCCGCATGAAAGCTCCTGCTCCCACACGGGGATCTTGTGATCTCGGACCGGCGCGGAGACGAGGACAATGAGGGTGCCGCCATAATGAGCGAACTCATCCTCTTTCCGGTGATGGGCCTCGTTCGCAGCCGGATCTTCCGCGGACAGGGCGTCGTGGAGAAGCCTCGCCAAAGCGTCGCGCTGTTCCTCCTCGACGACCACGAAACGCCAGGGGGTGAGCTTGCCGTGGTCCGGAGTTCGCGCCGCCATCGTCAGGATTACCTGCAGCTGGTCACGATCCGGACCGGGACCGATCAACGAGCGCGGCTTTGCCGAACGGCGCGTTTTCAGGAGCGAAATCAAGGAGGAGCGGTCGTTGAGCATCGACCGTTCCTCTAGGGGCCGCATTCGTTTGCAGCAATCGGCCCTTCACAAGCCGAATTGCGCCGTTAGGCTCACGCGTTCTTTGCCCGTTGGGGCGAGGTGAGGGGAGAAAAATGGTCGATACACCCGCCGTCGAAGAAGAGGGCTTCGTACCCGACGTCAGTCACGTGAATCCTGCAGACAAGGCCAACTGGTTCGGCCATCCGCGGCAGCTCGCTCGCCTGTTCTCGACCGAAGCGTGGGAACGGTTCGGCTATTACGGCATGCGGGCGCTCCTGACGCTCTACCTGACGACCCATTTCCTTTTCAACGACCGAGCGGCGACCGGCCTCTACGGCGGCTACACCGCCCTAGTTTATCTCACCCCGCTGATCGGCGGTTATCTCGCCGACCAGTATCTCGGCTCGAAGCGGTCGGTAAAGTTCGGCGCCATCCTCATGGCGCTCGGCTATTTCACGCTCTGCTTCGGCGGCGAGACGGCAAGGCCCTACGCAATGGTCGACGGCCAGCGCTACGAGGTGCAGGTCGAAAATTACCAGGACAAGCCGTCGAGCGGCTCGGAGAACCGTTACGTCGTCGCCGGCAATGAGCGGCTTCAGATCAAGGGCAACGCCGACGGAAGCGTTTCGCTTCTCGCCGCGGACGGCTCAGTCGCGCGAACTGTCGACAAGGGCAATTTCGAATCCGGCGGCGTTCGCAACGAATTCTACGTCGCCCTCATGCTTGTCGCACTGTCGCTGGTCTCCATCGGCAACGGCTTCTTCAAGCCCAACATCTCGACGATGGTCGGCTCGCTCTACGAGCAGGGCGACCGCCGCCGCGACGCGGGCTTCACGATTTTCTACATGGGCATCAACCTCGGCTCGATCGGCTCGCAGCTGCTTTGCCCGTTCCTTGCCGACATGTTCGGATGGTGGGCCGGCTTCGGGCTTGCCGCGGCCGGAATGCTCTTCTCGTGGACCTTGATCCAGTTCGACGGCGGTCGTCTTGACGGATATGGTGAGCCGCCGGAGCGCTCCGGTCCCGACCGAGCGCTGATCATCTACATCTGCGCGGTCGTCGCGATCCCGGTTTTCTACTTCCTGTTCGTCAACCTGATGAACGCGCCCGAGGCGAAGGAAGGAGCGGGCTTCATCGGGTACATCGTCGCCCTTCCGCTCATGGGGAAACTCCTCTTCGGAGCCTTCCTGATCGGAGTGCCTGCGATCCTGGCCTGGTCCTATGCCAAAGGCAGCCGGGCGGAATTCCAGATGATGGTCGCCGCAATGGTGCTCGTCACCTTCAACGTCGTCTTTTGGACCTTGTTCGAGCAGGCGGGTTCATCGCTCACCCTGTTCGCCGACCGGAACACCGACCTTCACGTGGTCGGCGGCCTCAGCATGTCGGCGCCGCAGACGCAGAACTTCAACCCGATCTCGATCGTCATCTTCGCGCCGCTGATGAGCATGCTGTGGGGAGCGCTCGCCAGGCGCAACCTGGAGCCGTCCATTCCGGTAAAGTTCGCGATCGCGCTGATGGGGGTCGGAGCGGGCTTCCTGTTCCTCGTCTGGGGAACGAGCTTCGCCGGGCCCGACTTCAAGGTCGCCATCTGGTGGCTTGCCGGCCTTTACCTGATCCATTCCCTCGCCGAGCTTTGCATCTCGCCGGTGGGCCTTAGCATGATCACCAAGCTGTCGATTGCCCGCGTCGTGGGCCTGATGATGGGCGTGTGGTTCCTGTCCATTAGCTGCGCGCAATATTTCGCGGGCCTGGTGGCACAGATCGCCAGCGTCCAGACGGTCGGCGGCGAGGTCACCAACCTGCAGGTGTCGATGAACACCTATGTCGGCGTATTTTCGACGATCGGCTGGATCGCGCTCGGAATCGGTGTCTTCCTCCTGGTCATTTCACCGCTGATCAAGAAGCTGATGCATGGCGTGCAATAAGCTGACGGCGGCGCTCGCCGCCGGAGTCGGCGCCGCCGCGCTGTCCGGATGCGCGGCCTTCGCACCTCCGGAGAAGAAGGCGGCGGCGGTCCAGATCAACGAGGACCCCTATCCGTCGACCTATGCGCGCTATCCGGGCATCCCGACGCTGATCCGCCACGCCACCATCTTCGATGGCGTCGGCGGCCAGCTGCAGGGGGACGTCCTCATAGCGGACGGGGTGGTCAAGGCGGTCGAGCCGAACCTGATGGTTCAGGACGGAACGCAGGTGATCGACGGCACCGGCAAGTTCGTCACTCCGGGGATCATCGACGTGCACAGCCATCTCGGCGACTATCCGTCGCCGGGCGTGGACTCGCTGTCGGACGGCAATGAAGCGACGGGGCCGGTCAGGCCCGAAGTCTGGGCGGAGCACAGCGTCTGGCCGCAGGATCCCGGCTTTTCGCGGGCGCTGATGAACGGGGGCGTGACGACGCTCCAGATCCTGCCCGGTTCGGCGAACTTGTTCGGCGGCCGCTCCGTCGTTCTCAAGAACGTGCCGGCGCGGACTGCCCAGGGCATGAAATTTCCCGGAGCGCCTTACGGGCTGAAGATGGCCTGCGGGGAAAACCCGAAGCGGGTCTACGGCTCAAAGGGCAACATGCCGCAGACGCGGATGGGCAATATCGCCATGACCCGCCAGACCTGGGCCAAGGCGCAGGAATACAAGCGCAAATGGGACAAATATGCCGAGGAGGGCGGCGATGTGCCGGACCGCGACCTCGCCATGGACACGCTGAAGGGCGTGCTCGAGGGCAAGATCCTGGTCCACAACCACTGCTATCGCGCCGACGAAATGGCCAACATGATCGATATGTCGAAGGAATTCGGCTATCACATCGCCGCCTTCCACCATGCGGTCGAAGCCTACAAGATCGCCGACCTGCTTCGCGAGAACGATATTTGCGCCGCGATGTGGTCCGACTGGTACGGCTTCAAGATGGAATCCTATGACGCGGTGAAGGAGAATATCCCTCTCGTCTACAACGCCGGCGCCTGCGCGATCGTCCATTCCGACGATCCGAACGGGATCCAGCGGCTCAACCAGGAAGCGGCCAAGGCGCTTGCGGACGGAGAGCGCGCGGGAATCCCGAACCTCTCCGAAGCGATCGCGTGGACCTGGCTTTCGTCCAATCCGGCAAAGGCGCTGGGGATTTTCGACAAGACCGGGAGCCTTGCCCCCGGGAAAATGGCGGACGTCGTCCTTTGGAACGGCGACCCGTTCAGCATCTATGCGAGGCCGGAGCGGGTCTGGATCGACGGCGCGCTGATGTACGACGCGAACGACCCGAGGCGGCGGCCGGTGAGCGATTTCGAGCTCGGCCAGCCCGGTGAAGGAGACGTCAAATGATCCGCGCGCTCATCGCGGCGCTGCTCGTCGCCACCGCGGTTCCGGCGGCCGCGGAAACCATCGCCATCGTCAACGGCAATGTCGCGACAGGTGATGGGTCGGAGCCGATCCAGGGCGGAACCGTCGTAATCCGTGACGGAAGGATCGTTGACGCGGGGCAGGGGGCTCGAGTCCCCGCGGATGCCCGTGTGGTCGATGCAAACGGCAAGTGGGTCACGCCCGGGATCGTCGCCGGATTTTCGCGGCTCGGGCTTGCTGATGTCGACCTCGGGGCCGACGGCGCAGACGACACCAGCGCTAGCGACGGGCCGTTCAGCGCGGCGATCGACGTCGCCCCTGCGATCAATCCGCTCTACACGCCGATCGCAGTGAACCGCGCCGACGGCGTAACGCGTGCTTTCGTGGCCCCGTCGGCCGCCAAGAGCATCTTCGCAGGGCAGGGCGCCGTCATCGACACGGGCGCCGACATGGACCCCGTGATGAGGGCGCGCGCCTTCCAGTTCGTCGAGCTTGGCGAAACGGGTGCGGACGACGCTGGGGGATCGCGTGCGTCGGCACACGTCCTGTTCCGCAACGCCCTTCGCGAGGCGCGCGAACTGATGCGCTATTCGGAGCCGGTCCGTTCGGCCCGGGGCCAACCGGACGAGCGTGAACGGCCCGTCGTGCGTAACCCCAACGAATCGCGCTTGTATGGCGCCGATGCGCGCCGCAGCGACGATGTGCTGCTGACGCGGTTCGACGCAGCGGCTCTCGTCCCGGTGCTACAGGGAAGGCAGTATCTGCTAGTTCATGTGGAGCGCGCGAGCGACATACTCCAGGTGATCGACCTCGCCCGCGAGTTCCCGTCGCTCAAGATCGTGCTGGTCGGCGCGAGCGAAGGCTGGCTGGTCGCCAGCGATATCGTCCGTTCCGGAATCCCGGTCATCGCTTCCGCGGTGAACGACCTCCCGGCGACCTTCGAGCAACTTGCGGCGACCCAGTCGAACGTGGGGCGGATGCGGGAGGCCGGGGTCAAGGTTTCGATCGGAATGATCGACGACAATGATACTCGCCAGCTGTTCAGCGAGCGCCAATATGCCGGCAATCTCGTCGCACTGACGAAGCTTCCGGGAGCGACGGGCGTGAGTTGGGGCGAAGCCCTGCGCCTGATCACCTCCGCTCCCGCCGAGGCAATCGGTCTTGGAGGGGAGATCGGCAGCCTCGAGCCCGGCCGGCGTGCCGACGTCGTCATCTGGTCCGGCGACCCGCTAGACCCTCGAAGCGCCGCGGAATCCGTCTTCATCGACGGAGTCCAGCAGCCGCTGGAGACTCACCAGACGAAGCTGCTCGACCGCTATCGCCATCTCCCCCGTGGCGAACTTCCGGAGGCGTATCGGCACTGAGTTAATCGTCATCCCGGGCTTGACCCGGGGCCTGCCTTCCTTCTTGCTGAGCGAAGACAAGGCGGGTGCCGGATCAAGTCCGGCATGACAGGATCGGAATGACGCGCAAATTCTTCGGGACAGACGGCATTCGCGGCCTGACCAATGCGGAGCCGATGACGGCGCAAACGGCGCTTTGCGTCGGCCAGGCGGCGGGAACGCATTTCCTTCGCGGCGACCACCGCCACCGCGTCGTGATCGGCAAGGACACGCGCCTTTCGGGTTACATGATGGAATCGGCGCTCGTGGCCGGCTTCACCAGCGTCGGAATGGATGTCGTGCTACTCGGCCCGATGCCGACTCCGGCAGTCGCCATGCTGACGACATCGATGCGCGCGGACCTGGGTGTGATGATCTCCGCGTCGCACAACCCGTTCCACGACAACGGGATCAAGCTGTTCGGTCCCGACGGCTACAAGCTCAGCGACGAGGACGAACGCGCGATCGAGCGGCGGCTGGAGAAGCCGGTGAAGCTGGCAAAGCCCGAGCTGATCGGCCGCGCGAGGCGCATCGACGATGCCCGCGGCCGTTATGTCCACCACGCCAAGTCGACCTTTCCCGAGCGGCTTCGGCTCGACGGGCTCAGGGTCGTGCTCGATTGCGCGAACGGCGCCGCTTACCATGTTGCCCCCGACGCTCTCTGGGAACTCGGGGCCGAGGTCGTGACGATGGGAATTGCCCCCAACGGCCACAATATCAACGATGGCTGCGGCTCTACCCATCCGGAAGCGCTTCGTCAGCGGGTTCTGGACGAAGGCGCGGACATCGGCCTTGCCCTGGACGGCGACGCCGACCGGATCGTCATCGTCGACGAGAAGGGCAAACTGGTCGACGGCGACCAGATGATGGCGTTGATCGCGCTCGACAGGCGCGAAAGAGGCCAGCTCAAGGGGGACGTCATAGCCACCGTCATGTCCAATCTCGGACTCGAACGGAGGCTTGCGGACGAGGGGATCGGGCTCATCCGGACGCAGGTCGGCGACCGGTACGTGCTCGAGGAGATGCGAAGGACCGGCTGCAATGTCGGCGGCGAGCAGTCCGGGCACATCATCCTGAGCGATTATTCGACGACGGGTGACGGGCTTGTCGCCGGACTGCAGGTGCTCGCTGCCATCGTCGCCAGCGGCAAGCCGGCGAGCACGATCCTTCGCCAGTTCGAGCCGGTCCCGCAGCTCCTCAAGAACGTCCGTTTCAATGGCGGCGCTCCGCTGGACGACAAGGCCGTCAAGCAGCGCATCGCGGCCGCGGAACAGGAGCTTCGCGGCCGTGGGCGGCTCCTGATCCGCAAGTCGGGCACGGAGCCGCTGATCCGAGTGATGGCCGAGGGCGACGATCCCCTACTCGTCGAGCGGCTCGTCGACGACATCTGCGAGGCCGTGCAGTCGGCGGCGTGAACGCTTTGTTGGGAATTTCGCGCGCAAGACCCATCTCGTGCACATGGACAACTTCGCCCAAGGGAGCGGGTCGAAGGCGAGTAACGTGACGCCGACGGCGCGAATCCTGATCATCGCCGGCTCCGATTCCGGGGGCGGGGCGGGAATCCAGGCGGACGTGAAGACCGTCACCATGCTCGGCGGGCACGCGACAACGGCAATCACTGCGATCACGGCGCAGAATACGCTCGGAGTGGACTCCGTTCATCCAATTCCCGCCGAGGTGATCCTGGCGCAGATCGATGCGATTGTTGGCGACATCGGCGTGGACGCAGTCAAGATCGGCATGATTCCCGGAGCATTCGCCGCAAAAGCGATCGCCAAAAGGCTGGAAAAGCTTGAGAATATTCCGATAGTCTTCGATCCGGTCATGGTCGCGACGAGCGGAGCGAGCCTCGCGGACGACTCCACCGTGGCGGCATTTGGGCAGCTCATGGATGTCGCGACGCTGGTCACTCCCAACCTGCCGGAGCTGCATCGGCTCACGCGGGAGGAAGACCCTGTCGCCGCGGCCCTGAACCTGGTGGGCGAGCATGGCTGCGCCGTGCTGATCAAGGGGGGTCACGAGGAGGGTGACGCGCTCGCCGATGCGCTCATCGAAGAAGACAATATGACAAGTTGGCAGGGCCAGCGGATCGACACGACAAACACGCATGGCACGGGCTGCACGCTGGCAAGCGCAATCGCGACCTTTCTCGGCCAGGGAGACAATCTCAACTCGGCCGTGGAGAGGGCGCGTACCTTCGTTCGGGTCGCGCTTCACGATGCGCCGGGGCTAGGCGAGGGCTCAGGACCGGTTGGGCAGGGCCAGGTCCGGCTGGATGTCGGCGCCGGGCCGCGCCTCAACCAGGTGACGGTCACGGGAACCAACTACCGAAGCTCCGTCGAATTCTACCGGACGCTAGGCCTCAGGCAGATCGTCGACAGCCCCGAGAACGGATATGCGCGCTTCGAAACCGAAGGCGGCGCGACCCTGTCCGTGCAGATCGACCCGGAGGAGACGATCTCTGCAACAACGGCAGTCTACCTGGAGTGCGACGACCTGGACGAGCGCGTCGAGGGGCTGGCGCGGAGCGGCCTTGCGTTCGAGCACGGCCCCAGGAACCAGCCGTGGATGTGGCGCGAGGCCCGGCTTCGCGACCCGTCCGGCAACATCATCTTTCTCTACAAAGCGGGTGAAGCCAGGCGCTTCCCGCCCTGGCGTATCGACTAATCCACAGAAAAAGCGGACGAACGTCGATCGCTCGGGCTGGAAGGAGCGGCCGACCTGCGCCTAGGCTCGCGACTCGATGCCGCGGCGGTGCACTTTCAAGATCGAGCTCGATTTCCCCCAGCCCCTGGCCGGGGTGGACGAGGCCGGCTGCGCGCCGCTCGCGGGCCCGGTGGTCGCCGCCGCCTGCATCCTCGACCGCGACAATTTCCCGCGCGGCATAGACGATTCGAAGAACCTGCCGATCGACAAGCGCGAGTCGCTCTATGCGAGGATTACGAAGTGCGCTGCGTGGGGCGTCGGCATGGCGAGCGTCGAAGAGATTGACCGGATCAACATCTACTGGGCGCGGATGCTGGCGATGACCCGCGCCGTTGAGGCGCTCGGGCTGGAACCGGCCTGGGTGCTTGTGGACGGCAACGCCTGCCCGAAGTGGCAGCGTCCGTCGAAGGCCATCGTCGACGGCGACGCCAAGTGCCGGTCGATCGCGGCAGCGTCGATCATCGCCAAGGTTACCCGCGACCGGATGATGGCCGAATGGGCGGCCGAATATCCCGGCTACGGCTGGGAGACGAACCGCGGCTATGGGACTCCGGAACATTATCGCGCGCTGAAGACGTTGGGGCTGACGCCGCTGCATCGGCGAAGCTTCGCTCCGGTGCGCGCGATCGAGCTCGGCGAGGCACAGCCGGAGCTCGAAATCATCGAAATCGACGGCAGCGAGTCCTTTGCGCCACACACACCAAGGATTGAGTCCGCCGAGCAACAAGAGACTCAACATATTGTGGTCGAACCGCGCTCGTCGGCATAGCCATTGCGACCTGACGGGCTGCGTTAACCTCTTCGTTGTTGACCGGAACTCCGCCCTGACTCACCTTCGCCGGGTCACCAGGGGGGCGTACATCACATGAACTTGCTCGCTCGAGTTGAAGAGCGGAAGGCACGAGTCCGTCGGCAACCCGCGCAAGCGCGCAAGCTGCCGCTCGACACGACCATCCAGGGCGACTGCATCGCCGAGATGGGGCGGCTTCCCGACAAGTGCGTCGACATGATCTTCGCCGACCCGCCGTACAACCTGCAGCTGGGCGGCGACCTGTTCCGCCCCGAAGGCGGCCGGGTCGATGCAGTCGACGACGAATGGGACAAGTTCGACAGCCTGTCGGCCTATGACGATTTCACCCGCGAGTGGCTTCACGAGGCGCGGCGGATCCTCAAGGACGACGGCACCATCTGGGTCATCGGCAGCTATCACAACATCTACCGGGTTGGAGCGCTCCTGCAGGACGCGGAATTCTGGATCCTGAACGATATCGTCTGGCGCAAGTCCAACCCGATGCCGAACTTCCGCGGGACTCGCTTCACAAACGCGCACGAGACTTTGATCTGGTGTGCGAAGGACGAGAAGGCGCGCTACACTTTCAACTATCGGGCGATGAAGGCGCTAAACGACGACCTTCAGATGCGGTCGGACTGGGTGCTTCCGATCTGCGGCGGCGCCGAGCGTGTGAAGGGCGACGACGGATCGAAGGCCCATCCGACCCAGAAGCCCGAGGCGCTGCTCTACCGGATCCTGCTCGCCTGCACCAAGCCGGGCGACGTGGTCCTCGACCCCTTCTTTGGAACCGGGACGACCGGAGCCGTTGCCCGCCGGCTCGGCCGTCATTGGATCGGGATCGAGCGTGAGGCATCCTATCTGAAGGTCGCCGCGGACCGGATCGAATCAACTCTTCCGCTCGACGAGAGCGCGATGGCGACGATGGCGGACAAGCGAGCCGCGCCGCGAGTGGCCTTCGGATTGCTTGTCGAGAGCGGCCTGTGCCCGCCGGGAACGGCCCTGACCGATGCCAGGCGGCGTTACTCCGCAAGCGTGAGAGCCGACGGCTCGATTGAATCGGGCGCGCACGACGGTTCGATCCACAAGGTCGGCGCGGCGCTTCAGGGTGCGCCATCCTGCAACGGATGGACCTTCTGGCATGTCGAAACCGGTGGCGAGCTCCAGCAACTCGACGCATTCCGCCAGAAATATCTGGGTGATCTCGGCTGACCGCTTGCGGGCCACGCAACAGCGGGCATGATGCTGGACCTGGAAGCGGGAAGGGACGATGGAGCAAGCGGTCCGGCTGTTACGCATTGCCCTTGCCGCTCTCGCGCTCGCTGGATCGGCTCTTCTTGCGCAGTCGCAGGCTCAACCGCCCCAACCTTCGATCGCCTCGCTTCCGGGCGATGAGCAACGGTTCGAGCGAGCGCTGGCAGCGCTTCAACCCCAGCGCCCCGGTGTCGTCGACGCCTATGTCGTGGTGGCCGCGCTGGACACGGGGCCAGTGTTCGGGCGCGAAGCACGCGAGGCAGGGCGAGTGCTCGCCAGCCGTTTCGATGCAAAAGGGCGCACCTTGGTCCTTGCCGCGGACGAGGCCGCGGACACAGCCGACGCGCCGGCAACGCCGGAATTTCTAGCTAGTGCGGTTCGGCGCGCTTCGGAGCTCATGGACCCCAACGAAGACGTTCTCCTGCTCTATACGACGAGCCACGGATCGCCGGACGCAGGGTTGAACTTCCGCGACCCGGCGCGCGGCTCCGTCGTCATTTCTCCGCCGCAGCTTGCCGCGATGCTCGACTCGCCGGGAGCGAAGAACCGCCTCGTCATTCTCCAGGCCTGCTTCTCAGGGCAGTTCGTGCCGGTGCTCGCGAGCCCGCGATCCGTGATCGTGACCGCCGCCTCGTCGATGCACTCGTCCTTCGGCTGCTCTGCGGGGAACGACTGGACATTCTTCGGCTACGCCCTGATCAACCAGGCGATGCGGCAGCCCGACACCTTCCTCCGTCAGCTTCGGCGGGCTTTCGTGAGCATCATCGGGTGGGAAAAGGAGCTGGATATCGAGCCGTCACGCCCACAGCTCAGCGTCGGAAGCGAGACGTCGGGCTGGTTGGCGGCGCTTGACAGCCACGCGTCCGAAGTCGCGCGAACGCCTGCCGGGCGGCCGCCTTCGGAGCTGACCCGGTAAGTCATGCGAAGGCTTATCCGTCCGACGGCCTTCGTCGATTCTCCATTCGGTCACGACGGAAAGGTCGCCCGCCTTGCCGGCGGCCTGTGCTGGTTCACGGCGGTCGAGTTGATCGCCATCGACGGACACACGCGCTCCTCATCGGAGCTGGTGCCGGTGGACGAGTTGGAGGGTCGGCTTGACGACGAGCTTGCAGCGCAATGGGCCCGCCTGACGAGGGAACGTCCGCAGCTTACTCTCGGCTCTCGTACGGTGCGGTTCGACCAGCCGCAGGTCATGGGCATCGTCAACGTCACGCCCGACAGCTTTTCCGACGGCGGCCAGTTCGCCGATGGCGAAGCGGCTGCTTGTACCGGTGCCAGGTTGGCCGAGGCTGGCGCGGCGATCGTAGACGTTGGCGGCGAATCGACGAGGCCGGGGTCAAAGCCGGTCTGGGAAGGCGACGAGATCGAGCGGATCGAGCCCGTGATCCGCCAGCTTGCTTCCGCCGGGGTCGCTGTCTCGGTCGACACCCGCAAGGCTGACGTCATGACGTCGGCGCTCGGCGCAGGCGCGAGGATGATCAACGACGTATCCGCGCTGACGTACGACAGCCGGTCCGCCCAGACCATCTCCGCTGCAGGCGTGCCGGTCGTGCTGATGCACCACAAAGGCGCTCCGGAAACGATGCAGGACAATCCGCGCTACGAGGACGTGGTTGTCGAGGTCTATCAGTGGTTAGAGGACAGGATTTCCGCGGCGGAGGCCGCCGGAATCGAACGCTCGAGGATCCTCGTCGATATCGGCTTCGGCTTCGGCAAGTCGGTCGCCCACAACCTGGAGCTGATGAACAACCTGGCGCTGTTCCACTCGCTCGGCTGCCCGCTCGTCGTGGGTGCGAGCCGCAAGCGGACGATCGGGGCCCTGTCGAATGAAGCGCCGGCGGACGAGCGTCTGGGCGGAAGCATTGCCTTCGCGCTCAAGGCGGCCGACCAGGGCGCGCAATTGCTCCGGGTCCACGACGTGCCGGAGACAGTCCAGGCGCTTCGAATCTGGCGCGGCCTTAAGGACCAGGCGCTGACTCCCCGGGCTTGAGCGCGACGATGATGGGGCCGAGGGGGGAGTGACTGTCCATCCGCCCGTTTGCCGGGTCCCAAAGTGAGCTGACGGCGCCGTCGAAGTAGAGCGCATCCGGCGTCTTCAGGACATCGCGAAAGAAGCGGGCGAGCTTTCCGAATGAAACAGGGTCCTGTGAAATCACGAACAGCGGTTTGCCGTCTTCGGTGATGCCGACACCGTTGCGAATGTAGCGGGAACGGCCATCCGGCTCGAAGGCCGGGTGCAGCTTGCCCCGAATCACGAGCATCGGCCCGGACTGGGTGGCGAGCTCCGGATTGGTTCCCGGGGGAATCGAGTCGCCAGGGTAGATTTTGGCTTTACCGCTGGTTAGGACCAGGAACACGCCGTTGGGCATCATGTGAAAATTGCCGGGGCCTTTCTGCCGCTTGTTCAGCGGGTGGACCTCCTTCCCGGCGCTTACCGCCAGGCCGACCGGCGCACCTTTATCGTCGAACATGCCGGCGTTCATCGCGAATTCGACGCGACCGGCAGGAAGTTCCTGCATCAGCCCGCGGAATTGCCGGATTTTCGGGGACGCCGAAGCGAAAAGCCGAAGCTCGCCGCCTTTCGGATCGCAGACGGTAAATCGGCTGCCTTCGAACGGCTTCTGTATGCAAAAGCCCTGATCCGGCTCGGGTGAATCTGATGGGGAGGCGCAGCCGGTTAGAGCGAGAACGACGAGAAGAGGATATTTCACCCGGGTGAAGCTGGCGGGTTCAGGCGGCGGTGTCGATCCCGATGTCGCCCAGCTTGCGGTACAAAGTCGAGCGGCCGATGCCGAGGCGCTTAGCGACTTCCGTCATCCGTCCGCGATAGTGGCCGATCGCGAGCCGGATAAGGTCGGCCTCGATGTCCTCGAGCGGCCGTATATGGCCTTCGTCGTCGAACACGGTGATCGCGCCCATTCCATTCACGGCGGCGTCGCTAGACTGCTTGCTGATCCGCGGCGTGAAGTCAGTCGCGCGGCCCGAGAATCGCGACTGCGTGGCGATATGAGGGAAGTCGTCGGTCGTCAGCGAGCCGCTCTGGCACTCCAGGCCCGCGCGAAGAAGGACGCTGGCGAGCTGGCGGACGTTCCCGGGCCAGCCGTAACGCATCAGGACCGTCAGCGCGCCGTTGTCGACGGTCAGCGGCCGCATGAGCTTGTGTTCCGCGAACCGGACGAGCAGATGCCGGGCAAGGGCGGGAATATCGCTGCTGCGCTCCCTGAGAGCGGGCAGCGTTACCACGGTGCCCTCCAGCCTTTCGCGCAGCTGCGGATTGAAGTCGTCGGAGAGGGCGCGGCTTGTCGTTGCGATGAGGCGGACGTCGACCGAGTGGCTGCCGTTGCAACCGACCGGACGGACTTCGCCGGTCGCGAGCGTACGGTCGAGTGCCTCCTGCGTGGATTCGGGCAGCGCACCGATATCGTCGAGGAGCAAAGTGCCGCCATTTGCGGCGAGCATCTTGCCTTCCTTGGCGGAGAATGCGCCCGGAAAGGCGCCGGCTTCGTGGCCGAACAGCTCGCTGTCGATGATGTTGGCAGGCACGGCCTTGCAATCGACGACCACCAGCAGGGCGCGGGAGCGGAGGCTTGCGGCGTGGATTGCCCGGGCAAAGGTCTCCTTGCCTGTGCCCGGCTCGCCGACGATCAGGATCGGAAGGCGGTTGCGCGCGGCCTTTGCCGCAACTGCGAGCGAGGACCGGAACTCGGGGGTAGCACCCACAAGCTGGTCGATCGACAGCGGCGGAGCGAGCTTCTCCGCAATCGGAACCAGCTCACCCGTCGGGCGGCGCCTATCGGCTGCCACATTGAGCGCATCGAGCAGGCGTTCCGCGGCGACAGGACGCTCCAGGAAATCAGTCGCACCGGCGCGAATCGCTTCAACCGCCTGTGGCACGGCCTCCTCGTCGGTGACGAGCAGCACCGGAAGCCCCGGATGGCAGGATCGCAGCGAATCGATGATCGGCCCTGCACCTTCCCGGTCCCAATTACCAAGGAGAGCGACCTTGATCTCCGGCCCATAAGGGCCGCGCAACATCGCAACGGCAGTCTCGAGCCCGTCGGCCCCGACGACCGTCCAGCCCGCGCGCGACGCGATCGCGGAGACACTCCGGCGTTCCGCCGGATCGGCATCGATCAAGAGCAGCGACCGGATGGTCTCATTCGGCATGGTGCACCTCGCGCTCTGTCTGTAAGCGCAAGCGGTAAAGGCGGGCTTAAGACACGCTTTCGGACTTGGGAGAGCGAGGGCGACTTGTTATGCACTCCGCCTCGAAGTGAAGGGGAACCGCATGGCGCATGAAGACGAGTCGATTTTAACCAGCCCTCCGACGCAGGAGGTCGCGCGTCACGTGGACGATTATTCGCGATTCACCTTCCTGCTGAAGTGCGGAGCCCTAGCTTCGCTGGTCGTCGCCTTCTTCGTGCTTCTCATCATCAGCTGATCCGCATCGGTCGTGAAGATCGCGGTTCTCAAGGAAACGGCTCCCGGCGAGACCCGCTGCGCCGCGATTCCCGAAACGGTGAAGAAATTCAGCGCCCTCGGCGCAGAGGTTGCGATCGAGAAGGGAGCCGGAGAGACCTCTGCAGTGCCCGACTCCGAATTCGAGGCAGCCGGGGCCAAGCTTGGTGATCGCAAGTCCGTGCTGAGCGGCGCCGACGTCATCCTGTGTGTCAGCGGGCCGGATCCGGCACGAATCGCGGATGCCCGCAAGGGCGCGCTCCTCGTCGGCGGGCTCGATCCGCTTCGCCGGCGCGAGGACATCGAAGCCTATGCAAAAGCGGGACTTCAGGCCTTCGCGATGGAGTGGATGCCCAGGATCACGCGCGCCCAGTCGATGGACGTGCTTTCGTCGCAGTCGAATCTTGCCGGCTACAAGGCCGTCATCGAGGCGGCGTCGGCCTATGGTCGGGCCTTCCCGATGATGATGACGGCGGCAGGCACGGTGAGCCCGGCAAAGGTCTTCGTCATGGGCGTGGGGGTTGCAGGGCTCCAGGCAATCGCCACTGCCAAACGCCTCGGTGCCCAGGTCAGCGCGACCGACGTGCGGTCGGCGACAAAGGAGCAGATCCAGTCGCTCGGAGCGAAGCCCATTTTTGTCGAGAACGTGTCCGGGATCGAAGGCGAGGGACAGGGCGGCTACGCGACGGAAATGTCGGAAGACTATCGCAAGGCCCAGGCCGACCTCGTTTCCGCGCACATCGCCAAGCAGGACATCGTCATCACGACCGCGCTGATCCCCGGAAAGCCCGCGCCTCGTCTGGTCACGGACGCGCAAATTGCCACGATGAGGCCGGGCAGCGTCATCGTCGACCTTGCGGCAGACTCCGGAGGGAACGTCGAGGGGTGCGTAGCAGGCGAGCATGTGGAGAAGCACGGGGTCACCATTATCGGCGACTCCAACCTGGCTCGGAGCCTGGCAGCCGACGCCTCAGCGCTATTTTCCCGTAACTTGTATAATTTTCTCAGTGCTTTCTGGGACAAAGAGAAGAGCGCGTTGGAACTGCCGGACGACGACGAGATCGTCCAGGCACTCCGCCTCACAAGCGACGGCAAGGTCGTGAGCGAGAGGCTCGGGGGAGCCTGATCACGGCGGGGACTGCCGATATCCTCATCATAGGTGGTGGCGTTGCCGGCCTGTCCGCTGCGGCGATGCTGGCGCCGCACGCACGCGTCACCGTTCTCGAGGCCGAAGATACGATCGGCTATCATTCCTCCGGCCGAAGCGCGACCATGCTTCACTATGCACTCGGCAATCCCCTGGTCCGAGCGCTGACCCTTGCGAGCAGGGCCTTTTTCGACTCACCGCCCGAGAGCTTCACCGACGCGCCGCTGGGCCGAACCATGCCGGTCATTATCCATGCGCGCGAGGGCGAGCTTCCGGCGCTCGACGGGCTCGATGCCGCGATCGCGCCTTTCGCTTCACTGGAGCGGGTCGGTCCCGACGAGATCTTGCGCCTGTGTCCCGTCATGAGGGTAGGCGAGGGCGGCGCGGTGGCGGGCCTTGTTGACAGCCATGGCCTGAGGCTCGATCCGCACGCCCTTCTCCAGGGTTATTTGCGCGTACTGAGAAACAAGGGCGGCAAACTGGTCACGGGGGCGAGAGCAGCGGCCATCGATCGGTCGCAACATGGCTGGGAGGTCGTCACCGATCGCGGAAACAGGTTCGCCGGTTCGGTGCTCGTCAACGCCGCGGGATCGTGGGCCGACAGGATCGGGGAAGTGGCGCGAGTGAAACCCCTCGGCCTCTCGCCGAAGCGGCGAACGATCATCACCTTCGATGGGCCGGAGGGCGCGGATGTCGCCGGATGGCCGTTCGTTAAGACCGTCGGCGAAGAACTCTATTTCGCACCGGAATCGGGGCGATTGTTCGCTTCTCCGATGGACGAGGTGCCGAGCGACCCATGCGATTCGCAGCCTGAGGATTATGAGGTCGCGCTCGCCGCCCATCGCGTCGAAGAGCGGACGACGATGCACGTCAGCCGGGTCGTGCATAAATGGGCCGGGCTTCGCACCTTCGCTCCCGACCGCAAGCCCGTTGCCGGCTTCGCTCCGGACGCAGAGGGCTTCTTCTGGCTGGCGGGGCAGGGCGGCTTCGGCCTTCAGACGTCGCCGATGATGGGAGCTGCCGCCGCCTCGTGCATCTGCGACACGCCGTGGCCGCTCGAGAATGTCTCGCCGGACGAGCTAAGTCCCGCTCGAATCCTCGGGCAGCCGGCATAGGTCGACCCAGCGGTCCCCGACGAGGTCGAACAACCGGTCCGGACTGACCTTGACCGACGTGTTGAGCGATCCGCCGGCGGGATAGACGATGTTGTAAGGCCGCAACGACACGTCGAGGTAGACGGGCAGCGGCGCCGCCAAGCCGAACGGGCACACGCCGCCGACCGGATGTCCCGTAATTTCCAGCGTCTCGTCGGGCCCGAGCATGCGCGGCCTGGCGCCGAAGGTGTCCTTGCACTTGCGGTTGTCGAGCCGCGCATCGCCGCGCGCGACCAGGAGAAACGTCTCCTCGCCGGCGCGGACCGCCAGGGTCTTGGCGATCCTTCCCGGTTCCACGCCGAGCGCCTGCGCGGCCGTCGCAACGGTCGCTGTGCTTTCCTCAACTGAGATCAGTGGCAAGTCTGCCGCATTTTCCGCCAGCCATTGCCGCACCGACTCAAGGCTCATTCGCTTCGCCGATCAGGTGAAGGATGATTCGACGCGGCGGAGTGCCGTGGCGGTGCTCGAACAGGAAAATGCCCTGCCAGGCGCCAAGCACCATTCGACCCTTGAGGACCGGGATCGACAGCTGGGTCTGGGTCAGCGCGCTTCGGATATGCGCCGGCATGTCGTCCGGCCCTTCGTCATTGTGTGTGTAGAGAGAAGGACTCTCGGGCGCGACGCGCTCGAAAAAGCGCTCCAGGTCATGGCGCGCGGCGCGGGCGGCATTCTCCTGGATGACCAGCGAAGCCGACGTGTGCGCGCAAAAAATGGTTAAGAGTCCCGAGTCAATTCGCTGCGAGTCGATCCACTCGCAAACCTGTGTCGTGATGTCGTGAAGTCCCCGGCTGGCGGCGCGAATTTCGACTGCCGAGCTCGCCTGAATCATCATCCCAATGACTTAGCGAATGTCGGTTGCGAGTGTCGAGGGCACACGAAAACCGCCTGCATAAGCAGGCGGTTAAGCGTGTTACTGAAATTCGGTGTGCGGCTTAGCCGTTAGCGCCGGCGTTGCCGTTGCCACCACCGAGAAGCCAGGTCCAGAAGCTCCAGCGAGCGGGAGTGTGCTTCTTCATTTTCATTCCCCGTTTGTACGAACTGCGATTCGGCAGCTGCGGGGATGTTAACCTTAATGAAGATGGTTAGCAAACCGTTATGAAATGAATGCCTCCGGAGCGGACGCGCTTCCGGTTGCAATTATCGATTGTGAGTTTTCAGGCCGCCTTGATTCGGCGTTCGGCGGCAAGTCGACGGCGCAGGCTTTCGAGGCTCATCGGCCGGCCAGTGATGAACCCCTGGGCGATGTCGCACTCCATTTCCGCGAGGAGCTCCAGCCCTTCGCGGGTTTCGACACCCTCGGCGACGACCTTTCGTCCGAGCGAGTGGGCGAGTGCGATCGTCGAACCGACCATCAGCCGCTCGCTCCTGTTCTCGACCATGCCCTTGATGAAGCTCTGGTCGATCTTGATCTCGCTCGCCGGGATCTTTTTCAGATAGTCGAGCGTGGAGAGCCCGGTCCCGTAATCGTCGATGGAAATATTCAGGCCGAGCCCTCTCAGCTGGACGAGCATGTCGAGCGCTTCGCCGCTGCCCGCAAGTGCCGCCGTCTCCGTCAGCTCCAGCGTCAAATGCTTTGGGTCGAGTCCGTGGCGCTCCAGCAGGATCGCAATGCGGCCAACCAGCGCCTTGTCGCCTAGGAGCCGGCCCGACAGGTTTACCGCCATCCCGAAATCTCGTCCGCCGCTGTTCAAGCCGGCGGCGGCGGCGATCGACCGGTCGAGAATGAACGCTGTCAGCTTGCCGATGCGGTCGTGTTGCTCGGCGGCGGTGACGAACTCCGACGCGGCGATCGGTCCCTTTTCGGGGTGGGTCCAGCGCGCAAGCGCCTCGGCGCCAAGGATGTGCCGGGTCTTCAGATCGACCTTGGGCTGGTAGGCAATCCAGATTTCGCCGCGATCGACAGCCTCGTCGAGCTGGCTGAGAATCGACAGCTTCCACGACGCGTCCTGAAGCGACTCGGGGTCGTGATATTTCCACTTGAGCCCGTCGTGTGCCGCCTCATCGGCCGCGACGAGCGCGCTGGCGAGGCGGTTTGCAAGCGAACGGCTGCTTCCGATCTCCACTCCAAAGCTGACGGACAGGTCGAGCGAAAGCCCCGCCACTCGGACCGGCGTCCGGAACAGCGCATGAAGCGCTTCGAGGTGATGACCGAACGGCTTCCCGGGCTCGTCGAACCAGGCAAAGATTCCGTCGTCGCCCTGGAAAAGGCGGCGGCCCGGCGCTCCGACCGAAAGGCGCGTAACGATCTGCTCGGCCAACTGGCGTTCGCTGTTGGCGGGCAGGGTAGCGACGATTTCCGCATAGTTGAGCATTCGAGCGGCAATCAGCGCCTGGTCGCGACCGGCTCGGTACGACTTGAGTGCGGTGAGGTTCGGAAGTCCCGAGACGGAATCCACCAGGCCGCGTTTGTTGACTCGACGGCGGATCAGGATGCCGCCGCATGCGAGCAGCACCAAGAGCCCGGGCACTACGTCTACGGAAATGAGCTTCATTTCGAGAAGGGCAGGGCCGAGCAGCACGGCGCCGATGGCTATTCCGACGACCAGAACCTGCCTGCGCTCGGCTTTGCGAAGGAAGACCCAGGCGGCGGTGAGGACGCTCGCGAGGTAGAGCGGAATCCATCCGAGATCGCGAGGAGTGCCGCTTTTCAGGGTTTCCGCGGCGACGATGTGGACATAGGCGCCGCCCATCTGCCCGACGCCGGGAATGAAGTAGGTATCTCCGATCGCGTCGGTGGTCGCGCCAACAACCACGTCCTTGCCGCGGATGAGCTTCCTGTCGAAGTGGCCGCCGAGGACCGAACTCGCCGAAATCGCGGGGATCGATGAGGGATCGACCGAATAATCGGGCCTGAACCAGCTGTCGCTGGTGCCTTGTCGACCTGACAGCAGCGACGCAAACGAGGAAAGGCTCGTTCCCTGGCTTTCGACCGAATAGGGCACCTGCCAAACGGCGTTCTGGTAATTGTACTTGACCCTGATGGTTCCGAGCGCGGCCGCCTGCTTGGTGAACAGAGGAAGCGGCGGTTCTTCGCTCGTCCCGACTACGAACGGATCGGAAAAGCCGCGCGCGGCGAGGACGACCCGGCCAGATCGACGAATGGCGTTGCCGAGCGCTTCGTCGTCGACTGCGGTAGTCGTCCCAGAGAACATGACGTCGACGAAGATCCGGTTTGCTCCCGCCTTGGTGAGAGAATCGACCAGCTCGGCGTGAGCGGTGCGCGACCACGGCCAGCGGCCGACCGTGCGGAGCGAGCTATTGTCGATCTTGACGAGGACGATGTCGCCCGACGCCTTGTGCCAGTGAAGGCTGTTGCGCCCCGTCCGAAGCACGTCGTCGCCGATTTCGCCGAGGCCCAGCAGCCCAACAACCAGCCCGGCAAGGGCGATCCACAGGAGCGTCCGCCAGGACTTGGGCTCGGGCCGGTATCGATCGAGCTTTTGCACCGCGCACACATGCGCGCGAAAAGGTTAGTAAACCGCTAACCGACCGTTGGTTAACGGCACGCCCCCTCGACAGCCGCACCTCGACCCGCCAGAAAAGCCCCCAAAGGTGGGAGGTACGATGGACTTCATCTCGATCCTGTCGATTTTCGTGTTGGCCTGCTTCGTCGGCTATTTCGTCGTTTGGTCGGTCACTCCGGCGCTGCACACGCCGCTGATGAGCGTCACCAACGCAATTTCCTCGGTCATCGTCGTGGGCGCGCTGATTGCTGCGGCCGCGGCAGGGAGCGCGACGTCGAAATGGCTCGGCCTGGTCGCTGTCGCCCTTGCGAGCGTGAACATCTTCGGCGGATTTGCCGTCACCCAACGCATGCTGGGAATGTACAAGAAGAAGGAGCGCAAGGATGCATGAGGCGGCGGCGACGCCCGCCTGGGTGCTTCTCGCTTACCTGATTTCGGGAATCTGCTTCATCCTCGCGCTGAGGGGCCTGTCTGGTCCCGAGACGAGCCGCCGCGGCAACCGTCTTGGTATGATCGGCATGGCGATTGCCGTTGTGACTACGCTCGTCACTCACGCGCCGACATCTGCAACCTTCGGCCTGCCGAACTCCGGTGCCAACAGCTGGGTCCCCGATTGGGAGACGATCGGCCTGATCTTCGCTGCGATCACGATCGGCGGCGCTGTTGGATTGGTCACGGCCCGCAAGATCCAGATGACGGCGATGCCGCAGCTGGTCGCCGCATTCCACAGCCTGGTGGGAATGGCGGCGGTGCTGGTCGGCGCCGCGGCGTATCTCAATCCCGAGGCCTTCGGGATCGCGGTCCGGATCACTCCGATTGCGTCGCCGTCCTACGTCAGCATCTTGCCCGTCAGCCGAATCGAGATGGGCCTCGGAGTCGCAATCGGCGCAATCACATTCTCCGGCTCCGTGATCGCCTTCCTGAAGCTCAACGGCAACATGAGCGGCAAGCCGATCCTCCTGCCGCTCCGGCACGTGATCAACGTCGGCACAATGCTGGCGATCCTCGTCCTCATCGCTTACTTCACGCAGCACCAGGACCCCTGGGTTTTCTTCACGGTCGTGGGGCTGAGCTTCGCGATCGGCTTCCTTCTGATCATCCCGATCGG
>Ga0207706_10000223_pt1 | contig 62189 bp, 51 predicted proteins | sample KBSC53metaG_FD_184318 | JGI IMG/M metagenome (GOLD analysis project Ga0207706, IMG submission 184318) | Corn rhizosphere microbial communities from Kellogg Biological Station, Michigan, USA - KBS C5-3 metaG (SPAdes) (version 2) | ecosystem: Host-associated > Plants > Roots > Rhizosphere > Soil ... | reverse complement strand
GTGCGCGCCCAGGTTGATGGCGTGGTGGCTGGCGGGCGGCTCGGGGACGGTGTCGGCCTGCCCACGAACGGGCACCGTCACCTGCGCGCGCACCGGAACCGCCGCCAGCGCCCAGGTGGCGGCGAGCGCGAGCGGAAGGACGGTGCGGCGGCGGATCCGCGCCGGGCGAAGGACGCTCACGTCGGAGCGTGGGGTGGATCGGCCGATCGGGCGCGAAGGGTGGCTCACGGCGCCTCCGAACTCTGGGTCCAGTCGGTCAGGCGGTGCAGCAGCGCGTCGATGCGCTCGCGCAGCTCCAGGTCGTCCAGCCGCGCGCTGGCCTCGGCCAGGTAGTGGATCATCAGTCCGATCTCGCCCTGCGCCAGCTCTTCGGCGAAGAGAGCGGGGTCGAGCCCCAGGTCCCACGCTGCGGTGCTGACGGCGCGCACGCACAGGTCGGCGAGCTCGCCGCCGGCCGCGGCCGCGTCGGGGAGGGCGTGGGGCGGCATGGGGGTCACGGCCGCGCGGGCGGCGGCGTGGGAGCCGGCGCGGGCGCAGCGGGAGGACGCGGCGCGGGCGACGGGTGCTCGGGGTCCGCGGGGAGCTGGCCGCTGGCGCGGAGCCGCTGGAGCGCCTCGTTGGCGGCGCGGCGCTCGGAGGCGGCCTGGCGCAGGCCCGCCAGCATTCCGCGCACCTCGTCGCTCAGCCGCGCCTTCCACGCGCCGCCCAGGTTGCGCAGCGCCATCAGCGACACCTGGCTGGCGGCGGCCGCGCCGGCGGGCCCGCTCACGCGGTACACCACCCAGGCGGAGTCGCCCTCCTGCACCTGGCCCATCACCCGGAACGTCGCGGAAGCCAGGAACTGCGCCATCCCCTCGCGCTGGCCGATCACGTTGGCGGCGAAGCGCTGGTACACCACCGCCGGCGCCAGCGCCCGCATCTCGGCCACGGAGGTCACGTTGAACACCTCGCGCAGCCCCGCCGTGGAGGTGTCGCTGGTGGCCGCGTCCAGGAACGCGGCTTTCATCGAGTCCAGCTCCACGGGATCCATCAGCACACTGTTGGCGGCCCAGTCCTGCGCCTTGAGCGTCTGCAGGTAGCGCTCGGCCGCCTGCTCGGGCGTCCCCTGCGCGGCGGCGGTGCCGGGCAGGGCCAGGGCGAAGGCGAGGGCGAGGAAACTGGTTCTCTTCATCTCTACCGTGACAATGCGACGATGCGACTGAAGTCGCGGCTACAATGGCGCGCAGTCCGCCTTCGCGGGCTTCAACGGCAACACCAAACCGGATTTCGCGCGCAGACGGAGTAGCCGCGCGAAGCGCCCCCGGATCCCTCTCCCGCAGTTCGGGAGAGGGACAGGCGAGACGGACCCGACGCAGTCGGGACGCCGTCTCGCCAGGGTGAGGGCCCTACCGCGCCGGGCGCAGGTTGGCGAACTCGGCGTCGGGGTTCCAGCGCGGCAGCTCGGCGCCGTTGGCGATCTGCGTGGCGAAGTCGAGCACCAGCGTGGATAGCTGCACGGCGCCGGAGAGGTCGAAGTCGGGCCGGTACTCGTCGCTGGGCTGGTGGTAGCGGTGCTCGGTGTAGTCTTCTTCCTGCTGCGCGCCCCAGCCGGCCGGCTTCCCCTCGTAGTCGCTTCCCGCCCCGATGGAGACGGAGGGGACGCCCACCTTGGCGAAGGAGAAGTGGTCGGAGCGGTAGAAGTAGCCGCGCTCCGGGTGGTCGTCGGCCGTCACGCGCCAGCCGCGGCCGCTGATCATCTGCGCGAACCGCGGGCCCAGCGTGCTCTTGGTGTCGCCCAGCAGGCGGAAGTCGCGCGTGGTACCCAGGATGTTGCCGCCATCCACGTTCAGGTTGGCCACGATGTTCGCCGCCGGAACGGTGGGGTTCTGCCCGAAGTACGCCGAGCCCAGCAGCCCGCTCTCCTCGGCGGTGACGAAGACGAAGAGGAGCGAGCGCCCGGGAGCGGGCCGCTGCACCGCCGCGCGGGCCACGGCCAGCAGGTCCGACACGCCGGACGCGTTGTCTTCGGCCCCGTTGTAGATGCTGTCGCCGTTCACCGCGGGGCCGATGCCCAGGTGGTCCCAGTGCGCGCTCATGGCCACGTACTCCCGCGCCAGCTGCGGATCGCTGCCGGGGATCACCCCCACCACGTTCTCGCTCTGCAGGTGCTGCACGCGGTTGCGCATGGTCACGCTCATCGTGATCCCCGTGGAGACGGGGCGGAACGAGCGCTGCGCGGCCTGCTGGCGGAGCTGGGCGAGGTCGAGCCCGGCCTGCCGGAAGAGCGCGGTGGCGGCGCTGTCGGTGATCCAGCCGCGGAAGGCGAGCGGCGCCGGGAGCCGGGGGTCGCGCGGGAGCATGCGCTGCTCGCCGCTCCAGCTGCCCACCACCGTGTGCCAGGGATAGCCGGCCTGCTCGGTGGTGTGCACGATCAGCATCCCCGCGGCGCCGCGGCGCTCGGCCTCTTCGAACTTGTAGGTCCAGCGCCCGTAGTAGGTCATCGCCCGGCCGCCGAACAGGTTGGGCTCGCTGGCCGGCGCGGGGGGGTCGTTGACCAGCACGACCAGGATCTTCCCCTTCACGTCCATCCCCTTGAAGTCGTCCCAGCGGTACTCGGGGGCGGTGGCGCCGTAGCCCGCGAACACCAGCTCGCCCGCCACGTTCGTGTCGATGTTGTCGGTATTGGACATCGACTGCGGGATGCCGCCGGACCACAGCACCACGTCGTCGGGCATGCGCAGCTGTGCGTTGGCCTTCCCCTGCGTGGCGGCGCGGACACTGTTGGGCTCGGCGCGCACCACGTCGATCGGCACGCGCTGGAAGTAGCTGCCGTCGGCCGCGCCCGGGCGCACGCCGAACGCGCGCAGCTGAGAGGCGATGTACTGCGCGGCCAGCTGGCCGCCGCGGGTGGCGGGGGCGCGGCCCTCCAGCAGGTCGCTGGACAGGAAGCGCAGGTGGCCGTCGATCTCGTTGGCGGTGATCGGCGCCGGGGTCTGCGCTCGCGCGGCGCCGGCCGCCAGGGCGGCGCAGGCCAGCGCGAGCGAAAGGGTGCGTGTGGCGTGCATCGATTCGGGATGTGCGTGTGTCCGCGGGGCCGCCGCGCCCGGCGTGCGGCGCGCCCAAGCTAAGCGGCGGGCGGTGGATGGCGAAAGTGCGAGGTACCCGCCGCGCGATCCGGAGATCCTGATGGCAGGACGATTCAGCGGTCCATCACCGCAAGATAGGCGCGCCAGGGACCGACCGCGTCGCGGTACTGCTTGGCCATCACCCGTGCGATCTGCCCGAGGTGCGCCAGGTCGTGCGCCACCCACGTGGCCAGCAGCTGGCGCAGGGTGACGGCGCCGAACACCGGGTGCTCGCCCGTAAGCGCGAGCTGCTCGTCCGTCAGCCGCCACCCGGCCAGCGTGCGCAGGTTGTCGGCGCGCGCCTGCTCGAACTCGTCCAGCAGCCGGGCCAGCGTCTTCCCCTGGCTCTCGCGGAACATCGCGGTGCGGTCGAAGGGCTGGAAGCGGCGGTCGGCGCCCTGCTCCAGGATGATCCGAGCCCGCCCGAGCCAGTCGGTATGCTCGCCGTGGAGCAGGTGCCCCAGCACGTCGTACGGGCTCCACGTCTCGGGCCCCTCGTTCGCTTCCGTCCACCCGGGCGGGAGGCCGGAGAGCAGCGAACGCAGCGTCCCCGGCGTGCGTTCGAGGATGGCCACGCCTTTCGCCAGATCGAACTCCATCGTACCTCTCTGCTCCCAGCAGGATCGGGCTGTCATCCATGAGGCGGACGCGAATGTACACCGCCGTCCAGCTATCCGCATCCGCTCGATCGTCATGATTCTGTTGGCCGCGTGACGGCCGCAGTTCGTCCGCGCGAATCGTCCGCACAAGAAAACTGCGGGCCGGGCACCCCGTGGCGCCCAGCCCGCGACTGGCCGATCAGCGAACGACGGCTCAAAGGTCGCCGGGAGAAATTCCAGCCAGTACAGGGTGGCGCAGGCGCGCACGGCGTCCAGGAGCGGCTCCACCACGTTCCCGCCGGTGCGGCAGGCCTCCTTCAGGCGCGCCGCCGTGGCGTCCATCTGGGCCCAGCATGAACTTCCGCCGCTTCACGGGGATGCGAAGATCTCTTTCAGCGGCAGTTTCCACCCCGGCACCACGTCGCCGCCGTCGATCGCGTCATTTTCGCTGAGCACAAGCACGTCGTTCCGCGAGCGGTAGACCGTGGCAGCGCGACGATTCGGGTTCACGACGACCACCATCTTGCAGCCGGCGTCGAGCCATTTGAACACCTTCACTTCCGTGTCGCCGAACGAGTCGCCCGGGGACACGACCTCCACCGCCAGGTCGGGCGCTCCAACGCGGAACCCTTTACCTACGCCGAGCTGCGCGATCCGCTCACGGGTCACGAACGAAGCATCCGGAGCAAGGACAGTGTCGGGATCAGAGGCGAGCTTGAAACCGGTTTCCGCCGTGTAGATTCGGCCGAGGCGATGCGTGCGGACGTAGTGGCCGAGGTCCACCAGGATGTCCCCCGCGATTGCTCCGTGCTCCTCTCCGGCCGGTGGCATCGTCCTCAACTCTCCGTCCACCAATTCTTTCCGCACGCCGTCATCCGGCATCCGGAGAAGTTCGTCCGCGGTTACCAACCGGGGTTCGATTGCGGCTGCGGCCTCAGCCATGGGTTACCTCCTAGAAGAACACCGGCTCCTGGTAGGCGCCGAAGACTTCCTCCATCGCGGCGCGGATCTCGTACAGGGTGGCGTAGGCGCGCACGGCGTCGAGGAGAGGCTCCACCACGTTCCGGCCGGTGCGGCAGGCCTCCTTCAGGCGGCCCAGCGTCTCGTCCACGCGCGCCTGGTCGCGGCGGGCGCGCATGGCGGCCATCCGCTCGCGCTGCCGGTTCTCGCTCTCCTGGGTCACCTTCAGCAGCGGGATCTCGATCTCCTCGCCTTCCACCGTGAACTCGTTGACGCCGACCACGACCCGCTCGCCGCCCTCGATCTCGAGCTGCTGTCGCATGGCGCTGCGGGCGATCTCGCGCTGGAAGTACCCCACCTCGATCCCCGGCACCACGCCGCCCAGCCGGTCCACGTCGGCGAAGATCCGCTCGGCCTCGGCCTCCATCCGGTCGGTGAGCGCTTCCACGTAGTAGCTGCCGGCCAGCGGGTCGATGGTGTTGGGCACCCCGGTCTCGTACGCCAGGACCTGCTGCGTGCGCAGGGCGATCTGCACCGCCTTCTCGGTGGGCAGCGCCAGCGTCTCGTCCATCGAGTTGGTGTGCAGGCTCTGCGTCCCCCCGAGCACGGCGGCGAGCGCCTGGTAGGCCACGCGGACGATGTTGTTCTCGGGCTGCTGCGCGGTCAGCGTGACCCCGGCCGTCTGCGCGTGGGTGCGCAGCCGCCACGATTCGGGATTCTTCGCGCCGTACCGGTCGCGCAGGTGGCGCGCCCAGATGCGGCGGGCGGCGCGGAACTTGGCCACTTCCTCGAAGAAGTCGTTGTGCACGTCCCAGAAGAACGACAGCCGCGGCGCGAAGTCGTCCACGTCGAGCCCGCGGGCCATCCCCCGCTCCACGTACTCGAAGCCGTTGCGCAGCGTGTACGCCAGCTCCTGCACCGCCGTGGCGCCCGCCTCGCGGATGTGGTAGCCGCTGATGGAGATCGGGTTGTACTTGGGCGCGTTCTCGGAGCACCACTGGAACATGTCGATGATCAGCCTGAGCGCCGGCTCGGGCGGATACACCCACGCGTGCTGCGCCTGGTACTCCTTCAGGATGTCGTTCTGCACCGTGCCGCGCAGCTGGCCGGGGGTGACCCCCTGCTTCTCGGCCGCCACCACGTAGAAGGCGAAGAGGATGATGGCCGGGCCGTTGATGGTCATCGACACGCTCACCTGGTCCAGCGGGATCCCGCTGAACAGCGTCTCCATGTCGTCGAGCGAGCTGATGGCCACGCCGCACTTCCCCACCTCGCCCAGCGAGCGCGGATGGTCGCTGTCGTACCCCATCAGCGTGGGGAAGTCGAAGGCGACGGAAAGGCCGGTCTGCCCGCGCTCGAGCAGGAAGTGGTAGCGCGCGTTCGTCTCTTCGGACGTGCCGAAGCCGGCGAACTGGCGCATGGTCCACAGCCGCGTGCGGTACATGGTGCCGTACGGCCCGCGCGTGAAGGGGAACTCGCCGGGAAAGCCGAGCGCCGCGTTGTGGTACGCCGCCTCCTCGGCGCTGGGCACGGGGCGGTCGAGCGGGGTGTACACCGGCTCCACCGCCGCGCCCGAGACCGAGGTGAAGACCGCGTCGCGCTTGCGGGCGCGCTCACAGGCGCCCTCCCACGCGGCCAGCGACGCCTTGAGCGTCTCCAGCTCCTTCTCCTTTTCGCGGATGCGCTCCAGCAGCTGTGCCGGCGCCGCGCCGTTCTCCACCACGCTCATGGTTCTATCTTCTGTAGATGGAAGGACCTACCGCTTCTCCACCCCGATCTCGGCCACGATCCGCTCGGCCACCTCGTACGGACTGGCGTCGCCGCTCTCCAGCTCCGGCAGCGCGGCGTCCAGGATCTGTTCGCCACGCCCGCTCCTCCACGCCAGCCGTTGCAACCGGCGCTCCACCACGGCGCGCACCCGCTCGGCCAGCCGCGCGCGCCGCCGGCGCGAAAGCTCGCCCGAGTCCTCAAGATACACCCGGTGGCGGTCCAGCGTTCGCGCCAGCTCCTCGATCCCTTCCCCGCTCTGCCCCACCGTCTTGAGCACGGGGATCGCCCACGCCCCCGATTCGGCCGCGGCCTGGCGGGCACTCTCGCGCGCGTGCCGGCCCACCGTCTTCAGACTCACCCCGTGGTGGCCGGCAGCCTGCGGCATGTCGCCCAGGCGCATGTGCAGCATCACCTCGATCTCCTGCGCCAGCCGGTCGGCGCCGGGACGGTCGGCCTTGTTGATCACGAACACGTCGGCGATCTCCATCAGCCCCGCCTTCATCGCCTGGATCGAGTCGCCGCTCTCGGGGACCAGGACGACCACGCAGGTATCCGCCGTCCCCGCGATCTCCAGCTCGCTCTGGCCGACCCCCACGGTCTCCATCACCACCCGGCCGAAGCCGTAGGCGTCCAGCAGGTCCGCCACTTCCTTCGTGGTCGTCGCGAGACCTCCCAGCGCCCCCCGCGTGGCCATGGAGCGGATGAACACGCCGGGGTCGGTGGCGAGGTTGTTCATGCGGATGCGGTCGCCCAGCAGCGCCCCGCCGGTAAAGGGGGACGATGGATCGACCGCCACGATCCCGATCGTCTCGTCGTGCTTGCGGTACTCCAGCGCCAGCTTGGAGGTGAGCGTCGACTTTCCCGCGCCCGGAGGCCCGGTGATGCCGATGCGGTGCGCGCGCAGCATCTGGCCGTGCAGCTCGTGCAGGAGGTGCTCGAAGCCGGGGCGCGCGTCTTCCACCATGCTGATGGCGCGGGCGAGCGCCGTGCGCTGGCCCGCGCGAAAGCGGGTGAGCAGCTCCTGCTCCCGCGATGTGTCCGTGCTTGCAGTCATCGGGTCAAAGTGCCGCGCGCGCGCTCCTTCCGTCAAGCGGGCGAACGCTCGTACGACCGGTGCCCGCGTCCGCGGCGTGCCGGCGGCCGTGCCGGCCAGGAAACATCTGGCGGTACGCGCCCATCCCCTCGCCGCGCAGGGTGGAGGCTCCTGACACTATGTCTTGCAACTGCTACGGCCCGTGACGCAGAACGCCGCGCATGCGTCAAATCCGCACCTGGAAGGAGGTCCCGGACGGGGGCACGCGGTGGAGTTCGGCGCGTGGGCGCGGCGGCGTACAACTCGACGGCCAGGGTGACGGTGAACTCCACCACGCCGGGGATCGAGCCGATCACGGTCTCGTTCATCTACGCTCAGTACATCTCCCACTGAGAACGGACCACCGGCGCGCGTGCCCCCATCAGGAGACTGCAAGCGCATGATCCCACGCTTCGTCCGCTCCCTCCCCGCCGCGCTGCTGCTGGCGGTGGCGCTGGGCGCCTGCAACGGCGACTCCGGCGGCCCGCCGGTGCCCGCGCGCGTGGACGTGGTGTCCGGCAACGACCAGAGCGTGCCGGCCGGCACGCAGCCCACCCAGCCGCTGGTGGTGAAGGTGGTGGACGAGCGCGGCCGGCCGGTGCCGGGCGTGCAGGTCACCTGGACCGCGTCGGTCGCGGGCGATGGGGTGGCGCCGAACCCGTCGACCACCGACGCCCAGGGGCAGGCCACCGCGCAGTGGACGCTCGGCAACACGCTCGGGCCGCACACCGTCACCGCGTCGGTTGCCGGAGCCACCGCGGCGCAGTTCACCGCCATGCGCGTGGTGGGCTCCGCCGCCGCGGTGCAGGTGGTGTCGGGGAACAACCAGAACCTGGCCACCGGCGCGCAGGCGCAGCCGCTGGTGGTGCGGGTGGTGGACGCGGCCGGCAACCCCGTGGCGGGGGTGCAGGTCACCTTCGCCTCGTCGGCCGCGGGCGACGCGGTGGCGCCCAACCCGGCCACCACCAACGCGCAGGGGCAGGCCAGCGTGCAGTGGACCCCGGGGGCGGCGAAGGGAGCGCGCACCCTCACGGCCACCGCGCCGGGGGGCCTGGGCACGACGTTCACCGAGCGCGCCGGCGCGGTGGCCGTGGCGCTCCGGCTGGCCTCGGGAAACGACCAGACGGGCGTGCGGGGCAAGGCGCTTCCGGCGCAGCTGGTGGTGCAGGCGGTGGACAGCACCGGCACGCAGGTGGCCGGCGCCCGGGTGGAGTGGTACTACCTGAACAGCGAGTTCGCCGGGGGCACCCTCTCGACCACCGGGGTGAGCCCGGCGGTTTCCACCACCGACGTGGACGGGATGGCGCGGACCACCTGGACGCTCGCGACCAACGACGTCCGCAACCAGCAGACGGCGCTCGCGATCCTCAGCGGCCCCGGAGCCACCGTGGTCTTCCGTGCGATGCCGATCCGGCCGGCGGCGGCCACGGTCTCCCTCGCCCCCGTTCCCACCCTGCCGTGCTGCGGCGACACCACCACCGTGACGGTCGTGGTGCGGGACAGCAGCGGGAACCAGATCCCGGACGCGCCGGTGGCGGCCTCGGCGACGCCCGACACGGTCGTGGCGGTGCTCTTCACCCACCCGTTGATCGTGCGGACGGTGTTCCCCGGAACCACCACGCTCACCGCGGCATCGGGAGCCGCCACAGGGAGCACGCAGGTGACGGTCTCGCCGGCCGGGCCGGGCCCCGTGCTGCAGGTCTACAACCCGCGCACCACGCTGAATTCCGCCGGGCAGACGCTCGGGTTCTTCCGGGGGCAGACCCCCAGCGGGGCCTGGTACATGAACCCCGAATTCCACGACCTGCACCTCCGCAACGTGGGCGCGAGCGGCACCATCTCGGGGCTCGCGGTGGCGGTCGAATACACGTCGGGCGACACGGGGTGGCTGATGATGTCGCTTTCGTCCACCACCGCGCCGGCCCTGCTGCACCTGGCGGTGAGCCCGGACTTCGCCCTGACGCAGCCCTCCACGGCGAAGCTCACCATCAGCTCCACCACGCCGGGCGTGCCACCGGTCACGGTCTACGTGGCCTTCAACGCGATGTACTACTCGCGATAGACGGAACGCCGCGTGCGGGCGAATCTCGAGGGTCCAGGCCCAAACGACGGGCCCGGAGCGATCGTGCTCCGGGCCCGTTTTGCGCAAGCCTGGGTTCCTCCCGGACGACGGTTCTGGCCGGCGTCCGCCTACGGCCGCGCCTTCTCGGCGGCGATCCAGAGGCGGATGTTGTCCTCGAGCACGCCCAGCGGCACGGCGCCGCTGCCCAGCACGGCGTCGTGGAAGCGGCGCACGTCGAACCTGGGGCCCAGCTCGCGCTCGGCCTGCGTGCGCAGCTCGCGGATCTTCATCTGGCCGGTCTTGTACGCCAGCGCCTGCCCGGGCCAGGCGATGTAGCGGTCCACCTCGTTGGTGATGTTGGTCATGGTCAGCGCGCTGTTCCGCGCCATGTAATCGATCGCCTGCTGCCGCGTCCACCCCCTGGCGTGCATCCCGGTGTCCACCACCAGGCGGCAGGCGCGCCACATCTCGTAGCTCAGCCGGCCGAACTCGCTGTACGCGTCGCGGTAGAAGCCCACCTCCTTCCCCAGGCTCTCGGCGTAGAGCGCCCACCCCTCCACGAACGCCGTCACCCCGCCGTAGCGCCGGAAGTTGGGGACGTCGCCCAGCTCCTGCTGGATGGCCAGCTGCATGTGGTGGCCGGGGACGGCCTCGTGGCTGGCCAGCGCCTCGATCTCGTAGGTGGGGCGGCTCTTCAGGTCGTAGACGTTCACCCAGTAGGTGCCGCTGCGGGTGCCGTCGCCGCTGGGGCGGCCGTAGTACGCGGTGGTGGTGCGGGGCGCGATGTAGTCGGGGATGGTGCGGATGCCGTAGCTCATCCGCGGCAGGCGGCCGAACAGGCGGGGGAGCTCGCCGTCCATCCGCTTCAGGAAGAGCGCGTTCCGCTCCAGCAGCGCCTCGGGCGTGGTGACGTAGAAGCGCGGGTCGGTGCGCAGCATCTGCACGAACCCGGCAAAGTCGCCCGTCCAACCCGTCGAGCGCATCACGCTGTCCATCGCCGCGCGGATGCGGGCCACCTCGCGCAGGCCGGTCTGGTGCACCCCTTCGGCGGTGGCCGTGTCGAGCGTGGTGTACTGGCGCACCAGGAAGCCGTAGTACGCGGCGCCGTTGGGCAGCTGGCTGGCGCCGAAGCCCTGCCGCGCCGCGGGCCGGTACTCGCGCTGGATGAACTGCAGGAAGTCGCGATATCCGGCCGCGACTCCTTCGAGGATCGCCCGCCGCCCCGCTTCGGTCAGCGCCGCGCGCTCGGATGCGGGAACGGTGGCCGGATACTGCGTGAACGGCTTGTAGAGCAGGCTCTGCGTGGGATCGGTGACGATGTGCGGCTCCAGCATCCCCTCGATCCCCTCGAGCGAGACGCGCGGCAGCACCATCCCCCGGCGGATGCCCTCGCGCATCACCTCGACGTAGCCGCCCGCGTACGCCCGGAATCCCCGCAGCCGGGCGATGTAGTTGCGGTAGTCCTGCGCGGTCTTGAGCGGGACGTTCTCGGCCAGCTCGGGGAAGTAGGTGTGGAACCCCTCACGGTTGGTGATGGGGATCAGGTAGCCGCCCAGCTCGGCCTCTTCCACGTTTTCGCGCAGGTTGCGCTCGAAGATGTCGCGGTTGATCTGCTCCTCGCGCGGGAGCGAGTCGCGCGGGATCGCCCGCACGGCGGCCAGGAACTCGCGCGCCTGCCGCAGCCGCCGCGCCTGCGCCGCCACCCCGGTTTCGGGAAGGCGGTCGTTGAAGCGCGGGTCCCCCATGCGCGTGGCCAGCAGCGGGCTTTCGCGCAGGCGCGTCTCCCACTCCTGATCGAACACGCGGTGCAGGCGCTCGGCCGGCGTGCCTTGCGCGGCGGCGTGCGTGGCGCCCAGCATCACCGCCGCGGCGAGGACGGATTGTCTCATGGGATCGTGTTGCGATGGGCGGGATCGGTGGTTCGGGGGATGCCTCAACTTGCCCGCCGTCCGATCCCGAGCGCAAGCACGCCAACAACTGCCCGATCCCAAACATACGGCACGACGAGAGTCGGCTGATTGGTCTCACGCAGTTGCAGGGCTTCGGCGTGCGCGATTTTTCTTGGGACCTAAGAGATACGTCCGCATCAACTTGCGTCGTATCTGCCGCCACGCGGGAGAAACACTTCGAGCGAAGCCCCTTGACGGCGGGCGGGGAGTGCGATAGTCTTCCGGGCACGAAACGGGAGTCGCGTCCCCAGCCGTCGCAGCAGCACCGAGCCTCCAGGGGCTGGTCTGCAAGACGGGATTGCCCTCACACAACGGGGCGATCGGACGCGCCTCCCGTTTTTCGTTGCCCGCGAAACCGATCCTCGCGACCGGCCGTACCGCGGAGCAGAGAACGCAGGATCCACCGAACCGACCTGACGAACCGAAGGAACGTACCGCGATGACCACCGCCTTCTCCGCCGCCGCCCTCCGGATGCCGAATACGGCGTCCGTGGCACCCCTTGCGCCGCTGGCGCCCGGGGCCAAGGCGGAGCCGTGCGCGCCCAATCAGCCGCGCGGATTGGAACTCGGTGGGATCATCGCGCCGGTCTTCGTGGGCCGGCGGGGCGGTACGGACGGCAGTGATCGGTTCGGCGGCGGTACGCGGTCGAGCATTCGTGGCTGGCATCGGCAGGATTCGGCACAACTCGCGGGAGGTGGTCCGTTGCGGGGGTAGGTACCCGCACCCCGGACCTGGCGCACGCAGGATCGAGCGCCCCGCCTCCCGCACGTGGGAGGCGGGGCGCTCCGCGTTTGGGGCACCCGATCGAAGGACTTCCGGCGCATCCGGTGAAACGGACCGTCCGGCATCTGCAGGACTGACGGACCCACGCGGTCCGGCGTGTTTGACAACTCGGGTCTGGGTTCTCGTGAATGGTTTCGCGAGCGGAGAGGGCGGGCCCGACGGCCGCTGCCCGCCCCACCATCGTGGCACGCGACTCCCGCTGGCGCGGGCGCGGCACGGCAACAGGGTCCGCCCCTCTCCCATCGCGATACCGAACGCTTCCGTAGCTCAGCCGGCAGAGCGCGTCCATGGTAAGGACGAGGCCCGGGGTTCAACTCCCCGCGGAAGCTTGCGATCGACACACACGGCGGTAGCTCAACCGGTAGAGCACTGGTCTCCAAAACCAGGGGTTGGGGGTTCGACTCCCTCCCGCCGTGCTTCTAAAAACCCACGGGTGCGCGAGAGCGCGAGTGCGCCGGTGCGGCGGTTTCACGGTGCCATCGTTCAACGGTTCAGGATGCCGGATTGTCTCTCCGGAGATCGGGGTTCGATTCCCCGTGGCACCGCCTGTTTCACTTGCGGACATAGCTCAGCTGGCAGAGCGCGACTTCGCCATGGTCGAGGCCGCGGGTTCGAATCCCGCTGTCCGCTTCTTCATCACCCCGCTCGTCCAGCGGCCGAAGACACCCGGTTCTGAGCCGGGAAACACCGGTTCGATTCCGGTGCGGGGTGCCTTCACAGACACGTAGCTCAGGGGTTAGAGCGCTCGGCTGATACCCGAGAGGTTCGGAGGTTCAAATCCTCCCGTGTCTACTTCACATGTAACTCGTCGTGATTCATCGCATTACAAAGAGGATACCATCCTCGAGGGCGCTTCGCCGAACCCTCGTCCGCGCGGATGCCTGGCGCCCGAAGGATCTGTGGCATGCGTCCGCGCCGAACCCGGTCGCTCGCTCGAAGGCCGAGTATGGATCCTTCGGCCTGCAACCTCTTGCCCGATAACGGGTTGCGGCGTGGCCGGCCTCGGGATGACATGCGTCTGGAGTAGCGCGAATCACCACCAGCGACACAGTCCGGTAGCCGAGCGGCCGAAGGCACCTGCCTCACATGCAGGGGATCGGGGGTTCGAATCCCTCCCGGACTACTCCATGCCAGCGTAGCTCAGGCGGTAGAGCACTCCACCCATACTGGAGCGGCCGGCGGTTCGAATCCGCCCGCTGGTACTCGGACGGACGAACATCTCGGGCGGGTAGCTCAGTGGCAGAGCGCCTGACTGTTCATCAGGTGCGCGTGGGTTCGAATCCCACCCGGGCAACTGCATCTCCTCCCGTGGCCAAGTGGGAAGGCATCGGACTGCAAATCCGACAGCGACCGGGTTCGATTCCCGGCGGGAGGTCTGGCATCGGGGAGTAGCTCAGTGGTAGAGCGCCTGCCTTCCAAGCAGGACGTGGCGGGTTCGATCCCCGTCTCCCCGTCTCAAGGGAATGTAGCTCAGCTGGACAAGAGCGTCGCGCCGCCAGCGCGAAGGCCGCGGGTTCGATCCCCGCCATTCCCTCCTTTAACCGCAGTGCTGAGTGCTGGGGTGCCGAGTGCTCAAGATCTCACGTGGTTGCCGATGTAGCTCAAGTGGACAGAGCACTCGCCTCGTAAGCGAGAGGCCCCCGGTTCGAATCCGGGCTTCGGCTTGATGGTGAACATGGGCGGTTGGCAGAGCTGGCCGATTGCATCCGACTGTAGATCGGATTCCTCATGGACGCGGAGGTTCGAATCCTTCACCGCCCACTGCCTCGCGATGGACGCGGGGGCCGTAGCTCAACGGGAGAGCGCTCCGTTCGCACTGGAGAGGTCGAGGGTTCGATCCCCTCCGGCTCCACTCGGCACTCAGCACTTGATCAGCCCGCAGATGGCGGGCGAGCGCCCCCTTGGTTTCGGGAGCCGGGGCGGGCGGCCGCGTGATTCCCGGAAAGGTGAGCGAGAGATGCGACCATGAGCACCACGCTGGTCATCAGCCAGGGCTACCTGCCGATCGGCACCGTGACCGTGCAGCGCGCCGTGCAGCTGTACGTGGACGGCAAGGCCGAGATCGAGCGCGCCCACCCCACGCGCCGCTTCCGTTCGATGAAGCTGAGCGTGCCCGCGCCGCGGGTGCTGCGGCTGCGCGCGGGGGTCAAGCTGCCGGCCCGGCTGTTCGGGGCGGCACCGCTGGGCGGCGCCAACCACAACCTCTTCGACCGCGACGGCCGGCGCTGCCTGTACTGCGGCCGCACGGAGGCGCAGGTTCGGCGCGCGGGGCACCGGCTGACCCGTGACCACGTGATGCCCCTGTCGCGGGGCGGGCGGGACGAGTGGCGCAACGTGGCCACCGCCTGCGAGCCGTGCAACAACCTGAAGGCCGACCGCACCCCCGACGAGGCCGGGATGCCGCTGCTCGCCGAGCCGCGCACCCCCACGTCGTGGGAGCTGGTGAGCGCGCGCCACGGCGACGTGGCCGAGCTGCTGGCCTTCTGAACTGCGGGGGACAGGGAACAGGGGGATAGGGGATAGGGGACAGGGGACAGGGAGAGCCTGTCCGTCCTGCCTTGATCTCCCCGCTCGTCCGATCCGTCCGGTGGGGCGCAAGCGCCGCCGGGCGGAGCGGTACCATGGTGGCGGTAGCTCAGCTGGCAGAGCGCCGGAATGTGGCTCCGGAGGCCGCGGGTTCGAATCCCGTCCGTCACCCTCGAGGGGGACAGGTTACAGGGTACAGGGGACAGCAAGCCACGGCGGCGCTGCCGCAGGCTGTCCCCCGCCCCTATCCCCTGTTCCCTGAAGTCCTTGCCCTGGTGGAGGAACGGCAGACTCGCCCGGCTCAGACCCGGGAGGCCGTACGGCATTGAGGGTTCGAATCCCTCCCAGGGTACCTGGTTGGATCGGTGGCGGGTACGGCAGGACAGCCGGCAGAGAGTAGTGACCGCAGGCCGACCGCTGTCCCCTGTACCCTGTCCCCCATCCCCTGCTTTTTCGCCCCCGTAGCTCAGCGGACGAGAGCGCCGGATTACGAATCCGGAGGCCCCGGGTTCGAATCCTGGCGGAGGCACTTCGATGACGGTTTCGAGACGTAGCTCAGTTGGAAGAGCGCCCGCTTTGGGAGCGGGAGGCCCGCGGTTCGAGTCCGCGCGTCTCGACTGTGTGGTGAACGGGACGTAGCTCAGCCAGGTCAGAGCGCTCGCTTCGGGTGCGAGAGGCCCACGGTTCGAATCCGTGCGTCCCGACTGGTATCGATGGAGGGTAGGGAACAGGGGACAGGGAACAGGGAACAGGGGACAGGGGACAGGGGACAGCCTGCCTGATCAGAGCCCGATCCTGCAGGCTGTCCCCTGTACCCTGTTCCCTATCCCCTGCGGTTGGGAGGTTGGCAGAGCGGCCGAATGCGCCCGTCTCGAAAACGGGAGCTCCATTGCGGGGCCGGGGGTTCGAATCCCTCACCTCCCTCTTTTGCGCGCCCGTAGCTCAGCGGACCAGAGCGTCGGTTTCCGGCACCGAAGGCCGCAGGTTCGAGTCCTGCCGGGCGCATCCACGTGTTTCGATCTGAGAACCCGGCCCGAGGGCGATTTCCCTCCCCGACTCCCTCCTCCTCTCCTCGCAGTTTTCTCCGCAGTATCAACGTAGTTGCGCGATCCTTCCCGTTCACCGGGATGGATCGCGCAGCGACCCCGCCTTTCTATTTCCTGCTCGACTCAATTCCGCTCACGCCGAAGCTCGGCTTTTTTGTCTCACGGAGCCATTGCAGTTCAGGAGCCGTACGCCGCGCGGATGAACGCCTTGAGCTTCTGCTGATCGAGCACACCGTCCGTCCGCACGCCGGAGCATACGTCCAGGCCGAAGGGGCGCACGCGGCACACGGCTTCGGCGACGTTGTCCGCGCGCAGGCCGCCGGCCAGCCACACGGGCACGTCCACGGACTCACGGATCGCCGCGCTCACCCGCCAGTCGTGCACCCGCCCGGTGCCGCCCAGCTCCTTCACGGCCGCGGACGGGTTGCCGCTGTCGAGGAGGATGGCGTGGACGTGCGGCGCCACCCGCCGCGCCTCGTCCACCGACTCCTCGCCGCGCACGTGGACCACCTGCACGATCGCGACCCCCGGCAGCGCGCCGCGCAGCTCGCGGAGCACGTCGACATCGACCTCATCCACCAGCTGCAGCGTGTTCACCCGGGCCGCGCGCTGCTGGAGGATGATGGTCTCCGCGTCCGTCGCCGACGTCAGCAGGAAGGTGGCGATCCCCGGCGGCACATGCGCGGCGATGTCGGCGATCGTTCGATCCCCGATCACGCCCGGGCCGCTGGGCATCGCGGAGACCAGGCCGAGCGCCGAGGCGCCCGCGCGGATCGCCGTCCACGCTTCGACCACGGACGAGATGCAGCACACCTTGATGCGCGGCCGCGCGGTGGGTTCCATCGTGCACGGGGTGGAGAGGAGGGAATGACCGGTCCCGATCATCAATGCCGCCCCGACGGCATGCGTGCAAGTCGTTGCACCATCCCGGTGCGCCGATCGATCCCCCACGACGAAGACCGCGCCGAATCCGCCACCGCCTTGCCGGGGAGCCGCTCATGGTCTAAGTTGATGCCCATCCATCGCATCGCGCTCTTCTTCTGGAAACGTATGGTTCTCCCGACGGAGACCCCACGTTCCCCGGAGTTCGCCGCGCGCTTCGGCGGATCCCGACGCCCGCCTCCATCGCGCCACCGGTGGCGCTTCGAACTGCCGATCGTCTCCCTGATACATCCCGAATGACATCGACCGAATCAGCCCCGGCCGCGCCCGAGCGAGCCGCCGGGCCCGGCCGCGCGCAAGCCCGGGCGTGGCCCTTCGCGTGGAAGCTGCGCGCCGGGATGGGCGTCCTCCTCCTGATCGCCACGGTGGGCGTGGCGGCGATGCTCACGGCCACGCTGCGCGCCCGCCGGCGTGCGGACGCGCTGTCGCAGCGCGAGATGGCCGGGCTGGGGCTGGTGCTGAACATCGACCGCGACGGATACCAGGCGGTGCTGGGCCTGAACCGCGCCGCGCACGCCACCACCGACCCGGACGCGCGGAAGTGGCTGGCCTTCTACGCCGAGAACGCCGGGCAGACGCGCGACCGGCTGCAGCGCTACGCCGCGCTCCCCGCGCTCCCCGATGACCGCGCGGCGCTGGCGCGGCAGGCGATGGACGCGCGCGACGTGCTGGTGGCGCGCGGCGATGCGCTGGCCGCGCGGCTGGCGGCGGCGCCGCTGGGCCCGGCGCGTGACGACGCGGCGGGCGAGGGCGAGCTGGTGGCGGCGCTGGACAGCTTCCGCGTGGTGCTGGGGAAGATGGAAGACGCGCAGGACTCGGCCGGGAAGGCGCTGACGCAGCAGGTGGGCCGCGCGGGCGCCGCGGCGGGGGCGACCGGCGTGGCGTGCCTGCTGGCGCTGCTGGCCACCGGCCTGGTGCTGAGCGGCCTGCTCACCCGCTCGGTGGCCGGCCCCGTCGCCGCCGTGTCGGAGCGGGCGCGGCGGATCGCGGCGGGCGACCTGACCGGCGAGGACGAGGTGAAGGGCGGCGACGAGCTGGCCGAGATGGCGCGCGCCTTCAACCGGATGGCCGCCGTCCTGCGCCGGGTGATCGGCCGCATCCAGCGCGCGGCGGCCACGCTGGCCGGCCAGGGCGCCGAGATCGGCAGCCTCACCCGCGAGACCAGCGCCGCGGTGGAGCACCTGAACGCCGCCATCTCGCAGATCACCGCCGGCGCCGAGGAGCAGACGGCGAGCGTGCAGGTGGCGCACGGCCACACCGGGGAGATCGCCGCCGCGCTGGTCGGCGTGGCCGACGAGACCGAGCGCGCCGCGGCCCGGCTGGGCGCCGGGATGGGCGAGGCGCGCCGCGGCGGCGACACGGTGCGCGCGGTGGCGGCCGCGGCGGGCGGGTTCGGGCGGGTGGTGGCCCAGAACACCGCGCAGGTGCGCGAGCTGTCGCGGCACTCGGCGCGGATCGAGGAGTTCGTGCGCGCCATCACCGCCATCGCCGCGCAGACGCACCTGCTGGCGCTGAACGCGGCGATCGAGGCGGCGCGCGCGGGCGAGAGCGGCCGCGGCTTCGCGGTGGTAGCCGACGAGGTGCGCAAGCTGGCCGACGAGGCCTCGGGCGCCGCGGCGCACACCGTGGAAGTGGTCGGCGAGATGCAGCGCGACATCGGCCGCACGGTGGCCGAGATCGAAAAGAGCGCCGCCCAGGTGGCCGACACCGCCGGCCGAGCGGCCGAGGTGGGCGGCGCGCTGGACGCCATCTTCCAGACGATGGAAGAGAGCGAGCGGGTGGTGCAGCGCCTGGCCGGAGGCACGCGCGAGGTGGCCGGCCGCGTGCGCGAGACCACGCTGATGATCGGCGAGGTGGCCGCCGTGGCCGAGGAGAACGCCGCGTCGGCCGAAGAGATGGCCGCGATGGCCGAGCAGCTCATGGCCACCATGAACACCATCGCCGCGCTGGCCGGCGAGGGCGACGACGGCACCGGCGACTCGCTCCCCGCCCTCTCGGCGCGCCTGCGCGAGCTGGTGTCCGGCTTCCAGGTGGAGACCGCGGCGGCGTAGATGGATGGGTATGATCGGCTCTCTCGTGATCGAGAACCTTACGAAAATTTCACCCTGAGGAGCCGCCGGGCGGCATCACGTCGTCAGCGGAGTCCGGCGGCGACGAAGGATCTGTGGGCGGCGTCCGAGCGGACGGCGGCCTGCCGTTCGAATGCGGAGCACAGATCCTGCGGTCGCCGCCGAAATCGTTGCGGGACGATGGTTTAGCGCGGCGGTTCCCTCAGGATGACATCGTCTTGAGGAAGCGGATCAACGGACAGACTGGCGTAATATAACAGCAGAGTCAGCGGAGAACCTCGTCTCTGCTGACTCTGCCGTTTGTGGCCGCTACGTCGCCCAGACTACTCCCACTCGATCGTCGCGGGCGGCTTGGAGGAGATGTCGTAGACCACGCGGTTGATGCCGGTGACCTCGTTGCTGATGCGGGTGGAGATGCGCGCCAGCACCTCGTGCGGGAAGGGGTACCAGTCGGCGGTCATCCCGTCGCGGCTGGTGACGGCGCGCAGGGCGCAGACGTTCTCGTACGTCCGCTCGTCGCCCATCACCCCCACGCTGCGGACGGGGAGAAGGACGGCGAACGCCTGCCAGATGTCGTCGTACAGGCCGGCGGCGCGGATCTCTTCCAGGTAGATGGTGTCGGCCTGGCGCAGCACGTCCAGCTCGCGGCGGCCGACGGCGCCCAGCACGCGGATCGCCAGCCCGGGGCCGGGGAACGGGTGGCGGCCCACCATCTCCTCGGGAAGCCCCAGCTCGCGGCCCACCTGGCGCACCTCGTCCTTGAACAGCTCGCGCAGCGGCTCCACCAGCGCGAACTTCATCTCCTCCTTCAGGCCGCCCACGTTGTGGTGCGTCTTGATGGTCATCGACGGGCCCTTCACCGAGAGCGACTCGATCACGTCCGGATAGAGCGTCCCCTGGACCAGGAACTTCGCGTCGCCGCCGATGCGGTCGGAGGCGGCCTCGAACACGTCGATGAAGGTGTTGCCGATGATCTTGCGCTTGCGCTCGGGGTCTTCCACCCCGGCAAGGCGGGTCAGGAAGAGCTCCGACGCGTCTTCCACCACCAGCCGGATCCCCATGTGCTGGCGGAAGGTGCGCTCCACGCTCTCGCGCTCGCCGGCGCGCAGCAGCCCGGTGTCCACGAAGATGCAGGTGAGCTGGTCGCCGATGGCCCGGTGCACCAGCGACGCGGCCACCGCCGAATCGACCCCGCCCGAAAGCCCGCAGATCACCCGCGCGCCGCCCACCTGCTGGCGGATCCTGGCGATCTCGGTGTCGATGTAGCTCCCCGCCGTCCAGGTCGGCTGGCAGCCGCACACGCCGAAGACGAAGTTGGAGACGATGTCGGCGCCGCGCGTGGTGTGCGCCACCTCGATATGAAACTGCACGCCATAGACGGGCCGGTCGTTCGCGGCGAAGGCGGCCCACGGCACGTCTTCCGAGCTCGCCAACAGCCGGTATCCCGGCGGCGGCTGGACGATGTGGTCGCCGTGGCTCATCCACACCTGCGTCTGTTCGCCTTCCCTGAAGCCGTCGAAGACCCCCGCCGCCTCGCGGATGGTGACCTGCGCGCGGCCGTACTCGCGCCGCCCGCGCTCCACCACGCCGCCCTCCAGGTGGGTGATCAGCTGCATCCCGTAGCAGACCCCAAGGACGGGGATGCCCATGCGCAGCAGCCCGGGCTCGGCGGTGGGCACGTCTTCGCCGTAGACGGACGAGGGGCCGCCGGAGAGCACGATCCCCTTCGGCGCCCACTCGCGGATCCAGTCGAGGGAGCGGGTGGGGGGATGGATCTCGCAGTACACGCGCTCTTCGCGGATGCGCCGCGCGATCAGCTGCGTGAACTGCGAGCCGTAGTCGATGATCAGGATGCGGTTGGGATCCACGTCTCCGTGCCGTTTCCGATGCGTGTCGTTGGGGTTCGCGCCGGGTGAGAGCGCGATGCGCGGGAAGATACGGCGGCGTGGGCGCGGCGAAAACCCGAGCGGCCCGATCCCAGCCGAATCGCGCCGGATGTAAACCACGAACTGCAAGTCTCTCACGGAGGGACGGAGGGACGGAAACAGCTTGTTGTTTCCGCTGTTTCCGTGTTTCCGTTCCTTCGTGAGAGCCCCCTGCAGTTCAGCGATCCTTCACCGGGCGGGCCGCCGGCCGAGCAGCGAGACGATCAGGCGGGTGATGTCGAGCTGAGTCGGGTGCTGGCCGACGGCGGCGGCGACGCGGGCGCGCAGGTGGCGGCCGTCGCCGCCGGGCTGCGCCACGATCAGCGGGATGCGGCTGTCCTGCGCGGTGGGGCTGCCGTGCCAGCTGTGATAGCGGCCCGAGAAGTAGAAGCGGTCCTCGATCGGCCGCTCCAGCCCGGTTCGGGCCAGCAGCAGCACGTCGCCCGCGTGGTTGCCGTACGGGCCCGTGGCCAGGCCGTTCATCCGCCGCTCCAGATCCAGCAGGTCGGGGCGGGGGTTGATGGCCAGGTACTCGGCGATCGGCACCAGCCGCTGGCCGTCCCACACCTGGTACGGCGCCGCCGGCTGGCCCGCCGGGCGCGGCTCGCGGGCGAAGATCAGGTCCAGCGTGCCGCGCAGCGCGGGGACGCCGGCCCCCGTCCGGTTCGCCGCGTCGAAGGCGCGCACCACGGGGAGCACGTCGTCCTGCATCCGCGGCGGACGGCGCCAGTCGCAGCGGTCCTGCGGCCGCGGGCAGGCGGAGCGGTCCGCCAGGTAGACGTAGGCCATGGCGCCCTGGTAGGCCAGCACGGCCTGGTAGCCGCGCTCGTCGTCCTTCACCTCCAGCGTGAACGGGCGCACGCGGAAGCCCGCCTGCCTCAGCACCTGCGGCGGCTCGTCGCCGCCGTCGGTGCCCAGCGAGTGGCGGTCGTCGTCCAGCACGGGCGTGTGGCCGTGGTCGGCGACGAAGACGACGTAGGTGTCCTTGAGCGCGTGGCGGCGGCGGTAGGCGCCCAGCACCTCGCCCACGGCGCTGTCCACCACCGTCTCCACGTACTGGCGCTGGTCGAGCAGGGGGTTGGGCGCCTCGTGGGTCCACAGGTCCACGCCGGGAAAGTACACCACCTGCAGGTCGGCCACGCCGCGCCTGCGGATCGTCTCCAGCAGCGACCCCACGGCACCCAGGTCCACCTGCTGGTACACCTCGCGGCTCACGCTCCCCTCCCTCTCCTCGCCGATCCCCCTGGCCGTGGCGCTCACCATCGGCCCGAAGGCGGCGGGATCGGGCATCGTCACCAGGTCCGCGCCGCGCTGCAGCGACGCCAGCGACACGTACGCGCGCACGCCAGCCTGCTCGTAGAGGGTGGGGGCGTGGGTGACGCGGCCCATCAGCTGGTCGCTGTAGACCTTCAGCGCGTCGGTGTGCTCGGTCACGCTCACCGGCGCGGGGGCGTAGAAGCGGTCCTCCTCGCGCGCGAACCACTCGTTGCCGGGCACCCCGGTGACGCCCGCGGGCCGGCCGGTGAAGAGCGAGGTCCACGCCGCGTAGGTGGTGGAGGGGAGGATGCTGAGCACGCCCTGCGCGGCGTAGGCGTGGCGGTACACGCCGGTGTCGCCGCGGCGGGGCTTGCCGAGCAGGTGCGAGAGGTTGCGCGCACGCCCGCCGCGGATCACCGCCTCCATCGCGTCGACGCCCACGCCGTCCAGCGCGAACACCAGCACGCGCGGCGAGCCGCGGGCCGGGCGCATGGGGTCGTTCAGCACCTTCTCGGCGCCCTCGGCCACCAGCTCGCCCACCTCGGTGCTGGTGCGGCGGAACTTCAGGAAGAACACCCCGGCCGCGACCACCACCACGGCCACGATGATCGCGACGAAACGAACCGCTTTCGACATCGGCCGGACCGGCGTTGTGCGTGTGATCGGACGGACCGCAGGGATGATACAGAGGAACGCAAGGAGGTTGCCGGGAGGCCGGAACCGTAACGATCGCACGATGCGACAGGGTTCGGCGCGGCGCACCGACCCAACGCATTCCCCCCACGCAAAAGGCCGCCCCGGAGGCGGCCTGTCGCGTCGATCCCTTCCCTGCCCCGGCCGTGCTCTGCCTCACACGCCGGCGCCCGCGGGCTCCATCTCCAGGAGCGCGGTGAGCTTTTCCAGGTGCTGGGGGGTGCAGAAGAGGCGGATCTCGCCGCGCTCGCCGGCGCGGACCCGGGGTCGGGTGAAGCAGACGACGCGGCGGGTGCAGCAGAGGTGGTCGAGGGCGCGTCCGGCGCGGGGGGTGTCGACCGATCGATCTTTCTTGCGCCAGCCCAGGTGCAGGGCCACGTCCTCGGCGCTCACCGCGTCGTGGATGCTGGGGGTGAAGGCGTCCACGTCCAGCATCTCGATCACCAGTTCGCGGTCGCGCAGGTACCGGAAGGCCTTGTCCGCGTCGCGCAGGCACCCGTCGCCGTTGGACACCTCGGCGCTGTTCACGCCCACCAGGTCGCAGCATTCGCTGCCCACCGCGTTCGCCTCGTCCCCCTCTCGCCACTGCTCCAGCGCGAGCTCTTCGGCGGCCTTGCGCGTGGGCGCGTCCACCGCGTAGCGCACCGTTTGCTGGAACGTGATCTCCACCTCGTAACGCTTCGCCATCTTCGCGACTCCCTGGGGTACCACGGCGATCCTGGCGCGCCACGTCGGGCACGCGGGGGGCTGGACTGCGTCTCATGTTTCCCGAGAACGGGGCCGCGCCTTTGCGAGGATCGGGCCAGCGCCTCCCGGGCCGGGTGGCGGAACGTGCATCCATTGATAACGACGAATCGCGAAAAAGGGGAGTGCCTTGACATCTGTTACGATGTGATACCCGCGTCCGGACCCCTTCCCTCGCCCCGGAAAACGTCTCCTCACGCGATTCCGCGTTATACGTACCGTGTTGCGTCGTATGCACTTGGCGGATCGCACCCGCGATGGCCGGCCGATTTTCAGCGCCGCGGCGGAAACAGATGCGGCCGCGCCCCCGGGGAAGCACGGCCGCTCGTTTGGCGCCTCCGGAAGAGGCGGACGCGACGTTGGGGCCTCACGACGCCTTGCGCGTCAGGCTGTCGATGGTGAGCACCACCGCCTCGGCGGGCTCGGCCTGCAGCAGGTCGAGCAGGCTGGTCTGGTCGCGGGTGGCGCTGGGCACTTCGTGGCAGCGGCGGCAGCGGGCCTCGTAGCTCTCGTGGCCGCCCACCTGCACCACCGGGCTCTCGTAGGGCGCGGGGGCGCCGTCTACCAGGCGCTGGTTGCGGGTGGCCGAGTTGCCGCAGACCATGCAGATGGCGTGGAGCTTGTCCACCGTCTCGGCGCGGGCCAGGATCTCGGCCATCGGCCCGAACGGCTCGCCGCGGAAGTCCATGTCGATCCCCGCCACCAGCACCCGCGCGCCGCGGTCGGCCAGCACGGTGAGCACCTCCACCACGCCGTCGTCCAGGAACTGCACCTCGTCCACCGCCACCACCTGCGTCTGCGGGTGGATGCGCTCGGCCAGCTCGGTGCTGGTGCGCACGGGCACGGCGGTGACCCCCGAGCCGTCGTGCGAGCTCACGTGGCCGATGCCGTGGTAGCGGTCGTCGAGGGCGGACTTGAACACCTGCACGCGGCGGCGGGCGATCAGCGCGCGGCGCACGCGGCGGATCAGCTCTTCGGACTTGCCCGAGAACATCACGCCGGTGATGACCTCGATCCAGCCCTGGCCGTCGCCCTGGTAGAGCGTGACGTCTCTCAAGACCCGGGTTCCTGCGGAGTTGCGAAAGCGTGGTGCGGGGTGCCGCGGATGGGTGTGTGACCGGCCGAAAGGTAGTCGGGCGAACGGTCGCGGGCAACCGCGCGGAACGGGCCGGCGAAGGGGACGGGGGCACGCCCGTCTCCGACCCTCCACGGAACCGGGGCAGCAGGGTGAGAATGAAAATTATTGACGTATTTTATGTCTGCGCGTATGATGGGACCGTTCCTGACCCGTTTCATCCCCCTTTTCCAGGAGGCCGCAATGCTGACGCTCGATCCTTACGGGAGCGAAACGCTCAACACGATCGCAGCGACGTACGCGTGCGTGGACTGCCCGGACGCGTGGTGGTGCAACCCGCCCTACCTCCCGCCGGACGACCAGCTCTCGTAGCAGCGTGAAAGGGCCGCCCCGCCACCGGCGGGTCGGCCCCGCCCGCGCGAAGCCCGCCCGCCCACGCCCACCCTTCACCCGAAAGAGACCATGCAAGCGGAGCACACCCTGCCGTTTTCGCCGAGCGACCCGGGGGGACGGGTGATCGTGGTGGAGGGACGCCGCGGCAGCGAGCGGACCCGGGTGCTGGAGCGCTGGGTGGCCGAGGCCGCGCGCACCGTGCCCGCGCTGCTGCTGTCGTGCGACTGGAAGGCCACCGGCATGTGGGCGGGCGTGGAGCCGCTGTTCTCCACGATCTTCCCCGTCCTGCGCGACGCGGACGCCTCGGTGCTGGAGCGGCACGCCACCGAGCTCGCTGCGGTGATCCCCAGGCTGATGGTCCGGTCGCGACCCGTGAAGTCCCTCACCGACACCTCGGTGGGGGTGGAGGCGGTGCGCAACTACGCCGTGGACCGCGCCTACCGGATCCCGCACGGGCTGGTGGACGTTCTCGACGCGCTCTTCCGCGCCGCCCCCGGCGCCCTCCCGCGCGTGCTGGTGTGCGACGGCTTCGAGCACGCCGCGGCGCTGAGCCGCCGCTTCTTCCACGAGCTGATGCGCCGCCGGGGCGAAGCGTTCGGCCTGACCCTGGTGGTGGTGGTGGAGCCCGGAACCGGCGATGCGGCGCTCGCCCCGCTCGCTCCCGGGCCCGGTGCGCGCCGTGTGAGGCTGGACGTACGCGCCGACGCCGCGGCCGCGCTTTCGCCCGCGCGCGCCACGGCGCTCGCTGCCGAGTTGGAGGCGCGGGTGAAGGAAGACTTCGAGACCATGGAGTCGCGGCTCCCCGAGCTGATCCGGCTGTGGCGCGCGAGCGAGCACCCCGAGAACGCATACCAGTGGGAGGCATTCGCGCTGGGTCGGTTCAACCACCGCGGCTTCTACGAAGACGCGCTCGCCTACGCCGACACCGTGCTGGAGCACCTGGACCACACCGCCACGGGCGAGGGCTACTTCACGCGGCGCAACCTGGTGGGGAGCATCTTCGGCTGCCTGGTGGCCGCCGGGCAGGCCGAGCGTGCGCACCGGGTGGTGAAGGAGTACGCGCTCGACGTGATCACCGAGCCCGGCGACCGCGCCCGCGTGTGCTACATCATGGCCATGCTGCACGCACGCTTCCTCCCTGAGCGCGACTTCGCCCGGGCCGAAGCGTACCTGGTGGAAGGGCTGCGGCTGCTGGAGAGCGACGAGGTGCGGCCCGACGACCGAGACTTCCTGAAGGTGTTCCTCAACAACGGGCTGGCGCTGGTGCGCCACCGGCAGGGAAGGCCGCGGGAGGCGGTGACGCTCTGCCAGGAAGGGATCGCCCACCTGAACGAGCACATGGTCCACGACCGGCACCGCCTGCACCGCTCGGTGCTGCTGTACAACATCGCGCAGGTCTACGTCGCCACCCGCGAGTACGACCGGGCGCTCGAGTACTTCGCGGCGGCCATGCAGCTGGACCCCAACTACTCGGAGTACTTCAACGAGCGCGGCAACGTGTACCTCAAGCTGGGCCGCTACGAGGAGGCGATGCGCGACTACCACGAGGCGATGCGGCTGAGCCCGCCGTACCAGGAGGTGTGGACGAACCTGGGCCAGTGCCTGCGCCGGCTGGGGCGGCTGGACGAGGCCGAGCGGGCCTACGCCCGGGCCATCGACCTGGACCCGTCGGTGAACCTGTCGCACGCGGGCCGTGCCCACGCGCTGGACCTGCTGGGCCGGTACGACGAGGCACTCGCCGAATACGGCGCGGCTCTGGAGATCGACCCGGCGCAGCCGCTGCTGCTGGCCAACCGCGCCGCACTGCTCCATCGGGCCGGAAGGGTGCGTGAGTCTCTGGACGACCTCGACCGCGCGGTGAGCCTGGCGCCGGAGCTCCCCGTGTTGTACCGGAACCGCGCGCGGGCGCTCGCGGACCTGGACCGCTCCGAGGAGGCGGCGCGCGACCTGGAGCGCTACCTCCACTCCGCGCCCGGCGACCGGGACGAGGTGGAGCGCTGGCTGGAAACGCTGCGAGTTCCCATCGCCGCGTGAGCGCAGGCCACACCACGCGAATGCCCGCTCCCGCTTGCACGGGGCGGGCATCTCGTTGGCCGGTGAACGCGCCGGGTACCGTTCCTCCCGGGAGTGCGCGGCGTTCTTCGCGGGCGGCGGGCGTGGAGGAGGGCTCGCGCGAGTCGGGGAAGCCGCCGCCGCGGCTCGCGTCCGGCCTACTGCTTCTTCCGTCTCCGGTTCCGCTTCTCGAACACCACCTCGTCCTCCACGATCATGTAGCGGATGATGCGGTCGCGGGCGTCGGGGAAGCTGTCCAGGCGGTCGCGGAAGCGGTCGTTGCTGACGATGTTGGCGTCGAGCTCGCGGGCGAAGGAGAGGATGAAGTAGTCCGCGTCCGTGCCCGCTGGGGCCTGGCGGATCTCGCCCTGCTCGATCAGCGCCTCGTACTTGGCGCTCTCGTCGATCTGGTGGCGCAGCGCCGCGTCGGCCACCACGATCGGGTCGAACCCGTCTTCCCTCAGCTTTTCCACCACCAGCTCGATGTTGCGCAGGCGCCCCTCGCCCCCCTCGCTGCTGTGCGCCACGTTCGACCCGTCCACCAGCGCCTTTCCCGACCGCTCCTGGCGCGGAGGCGCGTTCCGCCCTGGCTGATGCCCGTGTTCCGTCATGCTCCGTCTCCGTCCGGGTGGTTTGCGGGCCAGCGTACGCACGGGCGGTGCCAGAACGGCGGTGCGAAACAGGTGCCGGAGGTGCGGAGGTGCGGAGGTGCGGGGGTGCGGAGGTGCGAGAAGACCGCGCTGGTCCCGATCAGCTGCGCTCAGCCGGCGGCGCGGTGCGCGCGCGGGCGGCCGAGCTGGGTGACCAGCCATTCGGCGGCGTAGTCGATGGCCTCGGGGGGAAGGCGATGGCCGGCGGGCCACCAGCGGATCTCCCTGGGCTCCCGCGCGGCCTCGAACAGGCGGCGGGCCTGCGCGGGGGTCACGGTGCGGTCGTTCCTGCCGTGGATCATCAGCAGCGGGCGGCCGTCCAGCCTGCGCACGGCGCGCAGCGGGTCGGCGATGGTGCGGGCTACGGCGGCCAGCGGCGTATCGCCCGGCAGGTCGCCGCCGGCGGCGAGGACCACGGCGCGCACGCCGGGCTCGTCGGCGGCCAGCATCACGGCCAGGTAGCTGCCCAGCGAGTAGCCCGCCACGCCCATGCACCCGCGGTCCACCTCGGCGCGCGCACCCAGGTAGTGGAAGGCCAGGCGGCACTCGCGCACCGCCTGCCGCCAGAGCCCGAACACCGCCAGCGGGTTGCGCGCGCTCTGCGCCTGCAGCGGGTCGTGCCGCGAGCCGTGCAGCGGCAGGTCGATGCTCAGGCTGGCCAGCCCGTGCCGCAGCAGGCTCTCCCCCACCCCGTCGGCCATGTGCTCGCGGCGCGACGAGTAGCCGTGCAGCAGCAGCACCCCGCCGCTGGGCGCCTCCCCGGGGAGCAGCAGGATCGCCGGCACCGCGTCGCCCCCCGCGCGGAACTCCACCTCCAGCCGCCGCCCGCCGCGCACGGGCCGCTCGCTCTTCACCGTCTGATGGATCCTGGTCGCCATGCCCTGCGGACGAGGCAAAATCGCTGCCCGCCGCCCCGCACGCCGCCGCGACGGCCCTACGCGGCCGTCGTGCCGTCGAAGTCCGCGAAGGCGCCGCGAAGACGGACTGCGTGCCGCCGTAGCCGCGGGTTCACTCGCAAACTCCCCCCGGCGGATCCATCCACGGCCCAGGCATTCCCGCCCTCTCCAGTAAAGCGTCCTTGACATGATGTCAATCACGCTTTACTCTTCCCGTCAGAGCTTTCTCCCGTCGTCCCCTCGCTCCCGCGGAGGTCGCCATGAATGGGATGGATTGCCAGGGCGTGCGCCGGATGCCGTGGTACCTGCACCCGTATTTCGCGGCCTTCCTCTCCGGCGGGGCGGCGATCGTGTCGTCGCTGATCCTGAAGCGCGCCGACCCGCACGGCGCGGCGCGGGTGGCCGCGGCGCTGCTGGCGGTGCCGCCCACCGCGTTCCTGGCGTGGACCTTCGCGCGCTGGATCCGCGGGCTGGACGAGATGCAGCACCGCATCGTGTTCGAGGCGGTGGCGGTGGCGTTCGTGCTGTCGATCGTGGGCGCGGTGGCGATGGAGGGGCTGCAGAAGGCGGGGATCGCCACCGGGTTCGAGTGGGAGCACGCGTGGGAGGGGATGGTGTTCTTCTACGCGGCGGCGTACACGTGGACGGCGTGGCGGTACCGGTGAGGAACCGCCTGCGCGTGCTGCGCGCCGAGCGCGGCTGGAGCCAGGGCGGCCTGGCCGCGCGGCTGGGCGTTTCGCGGCAGACGGTGAATGCCATCGAGACCGGGAAGTACGACCCGTCGCTCCCGCTGGCCTTCCGCATCGCCGCCACCTTCGCGCTCCCCATCGAGTCCATCTTCCACCCGGACCCGGACGGCGACGGCGTGGGGAGATGACGGGAGCCGCGCGCGCCGTTCCCCTCCTACCGCAGGTCCGCTCGCGGCGCCATCTTCCCGTCCCGGGCACGCATCCGTCCCGATCGGCCGGCTCGACCTGGAGGGCAAGAGAACCTCGTGGTGGCGGCCACACCTCCTGGCGCGGGCCGTTCGCTCCCGGAATCGTACCGTTCGCGAAACGGAAGCCGCCGCTCGGGGCCGTCGCTGAATCACTTGCGTGGGCGGCCGCGTATCCTTCATCCGGCGCCGGACCCCGGCGCTTCCGCCCGGCGCGTCCCGGCGGACCCCTCCCTCCCTCAGAGCGCGCATGAACGACGCACTGATCCTGGACGGCGTATCCAAGCGGTACTCCGCCCACACCGCGGTGGACGACCTGAGCCTGGCGGTGCCCACGGGCACCATCTACGGAATCCTGGGCCCCAACGGCGCGGGGAAGAGCACCACGCTGCGCATGGTGATGAACATCATCGCCCGCGACGCCGGGCGCATCTCGCTGCTGGGCGCCGACCCCGCGGCCGGGCGCGGGGTGCTGCGCCGCGTGGGCTTCCTCCCCGAGGAGCGCGGCATCTACCGCAAGATGAAGGTGACCGACGTGATCGTCTTCTTCGCCGAGCTGAAGGGGATGGAGCGCAGGGCGGCCCGCGCCTCCGCATCCGAATGGCTGGACCGGATGGGGCTGGGCGACTGGAAGCAGGCGAAGGTGGAGATGCTGTCGAAGGGGATGCAGCAGAAGGTGCAGTTCATCGCCACCGTGATCCACGACCCCGAGCTGCTGATCCTGGACGAGCCGCAGAGCGGGCTCGACCCGGTGAACCAGGAGGTGCTGCGCGACACCATGCTGGACGCCCGCGACCGGGGGAAGACGGTGATCTTCAGCACCCACAACATGGAGCAGGCCGAGCAGCTGTGCGAGCACGTGTGCATCATCGCGCAGGGGCGCAAGGTGCTGGACGGGCGGCTGCGCGACGTGCAGCGCGAGAACGTGGGGAACCGCTGGTACGTGGAATTCGACGGGGGCAGCGACCAGGTGTCGCGCTTCATGCGCGGCGAGACGCGCTACGGCGCGGTGGCGCCGCACGGCGAGGGGTGGCGCGTGGAGATGGAGCCCGCCGCCGACCCGCGCCCGCTGATGGCGGCGCTGGCGGCCCTCGACGTCCCCGTCGTCCGCTTCGAGCGCGAGCGCAAGAGCCTGCACGAGATCTTCATCGACCGCGTGAGCGGCGCCGTGACCCCGCAACGCCGCCCGGAGGTGGCCCATGTCTGAGCTGATGACCATCGTCCGGCGCGAATTCCTGGAGCGCGTGCGCAGCCGGAGCTTCGTGCTGAGCACCTTTCTCTTCCCGCTGCTGATGGGCGGCCTGTTCGGCATCCTGTCGCGCATGGGCCAGGGCGGCGGCGAGCGCCACCTGGTGATCGTGGACCAGGCGCCCGCCGGCGTGGGGCAGACGGTGCAGCAGGTGCTTTCCACCCCCGCGCCGCCCACGGGCGGCGACGACGCCAACAGCTACCGGATCGAGCGCGTGGCCCGGCCGCTGGAGCAGGTGCGCGGCGAGCTGATCCGCCGCGTGCAGGCCAAGGAGATCGACGGCTGGCTGTACCTGCCGGCGAACGTGGTGCAGAGCGGCGAGGCGCAGTACCGGGCGCGCAACGTGGCCGACTTCAGCGTGGTGGGCGACCTGACGCGGGCCGTGACGCGCGGCGTGCAGGCGGCCCGGCTGCAGACCAGCGGGATCGCGCCGGCGCAGGTGGCCGCGCTGGTGCAGCCCGCGAAGCTCTCCACCGCCGCCATCACCCGGAAGGGCGAGGAGGGGGGCGATGCGAAGCAGACGTTCTGGCTGGCCTACATCGTGGGGCTGCTCACCTACATGATGATCCTGATCTACGGGATGAACGTGCTGCGCAGCGTGCTGGAGGAGAAGACCAACAAGATCGCCGAGGTGATCGTCAGCTCCATGAACGCCAGCCACCTGATGCTGGGGAAGATCCTGGGGGTGGGGAGCGTGGCGCTGCTGCAGGTGGGGATCTGGGCGGGCCTCACGGTGGCCACCTCGCGCTCGGGGACGCTGGCCGCTCGCTTCCACATCCCCGAGAGCATGATGAAGTCGGCCAGCGTTCCGCCTGCCACGCTGGCCGTCACCCTGGCCTTCTTCGTCCTGGGCTTCTTCCTGTACTCGGCGGTGTACGCGGCGCTGGGCGCGGCGGTGAACAGCGAGCAGGAGGCGCAGCAGTTCCAGATCTTCGCCATCCTTCCGCTGGTGCTGCCGGTGCTGTTCCTGGTCCGCATCGTGGGCGACCCGCTGGGCAGGGTGGCCACCGTGCTGGGGCTGATCCCCTTCACCGCCCCGGTGACCATGGCCATGCGGCTCGCCACCGCGCCGGTGCCGCCGGCGCAGATCGCCGCCTCGCTGGGGCTGCTGGCGGTGACGGTGCTGGCCGTGGCCTGGATCGCCGGCAAGATCTACCGCGTGGGCATCCTGAGCACCGGCAAGAAGCCCTCGCTCGCCGAGCTGGGCCAGTGGCTGCGGACGGCGTGACGATGCGCGTCGACGCTTGATGGCAAGGCGAAGGGCGCCTCCCGCATGGGGGGCGCCCTTTCTCTTTCGACATGGAGCCGCGGCTACGCCGGCGCGGCAGCCGACGGCTCCGCGATGCCGGCGGAGCAATCCCCGGCCCCCACGTCCTCCGCGCCGGGCTCGACCGGGGCCGCCGCCGGCTGCGGGGCGATGATCGCGTCCGCGGTCTGCACGATCTCCGCGTTGGACGCGGGGTTCGCCGCGGCCGAAGGGGCACCCGCGGCGCCCGCTTCGGCGTCCACATCGGCGCCCGTGGCGGGGCGCGGCGCGGGTGGGCGGCCCAGGATGCGGCGGATGGCGTCTTCGTCCAGGCCGGGATCGCCTGCGCCGGTGCCGGTGAGCACGGCGTGCAGCGTGTCGTCCGCCAGCAGCGGCTTGAGCGCGTCCGCCACCCCTTCCGCCGTCCGCCGGCCGCGGATCTCGGTGACGGCGGCGGGGTGGCCGGCCAGGAACTCGGCCAGCAGCGGCCAGCGCAGCTCCACGATCGTCCACCGGGCCAGCGTTTCGGGGTTCACGCCGCCGGTTTCGATGTACTGCGCGGCCTGGTGCAGCCCGTAGGCGTTCACCAGCCGCTTCATCGAGCGCGGATTGGACTCCAGCAGCTCGTCGAAGCGCTGCAGCCGGTGCGCGGTCTCCTGCTCGGCCTTGCGGCTGGTGATGCGCTTGGCGGCCACGGCGCGCAGCCCCTCCTGCAGCACCGCGTCGCCGTCGTGCGCGGCGATGGCCGAGGACAGCGCCTCGTGCGTGCTCGCGCCGCCGATGATCGCCTCGGCGCGCGCCTCCGCGGCTTTCCGCTCCTTCTCCATCTCCGCCGGATCGGCCGATCCGGACGCGCGCAGCAGGCCGCTCCAGTACGCGCGCTTCCGCTCGGGCGACAGGAGCGGGAGGGAGGCAGAGAGCTGGAAGAGCTTGTCGAGGAAGAGGTACCCGAGCGGACGGCCGGGCTCGCCGATCTCGGCGGCGAAGTCGGCGTACCCGTTGGCGAAGCTGGCGGCGATCCATTTGCGGTCGGCGGCCACCACGTAGGCGATGGGCACGGTGCGGAAGAGCGTCTGCATCCCTTCCAGCAGCTCGAGCACGTACTTCGCGTCGCAGCGGTCCAGGTCGTCCACGAACACGGCCACGGGGCGGCCGACCGCCCTCACCAGCTTGCTGAACATCCGCACGATCGGCCGCAGCGGGTCGCTGCTGCGCATCTCGGTGTACGCCTGCGCCGCGCGGCTGGAGCCGAACAGCAGCGAGCGGCTGAACGCGATCACCGCCGCCCCGGCCGCGAACACCGCCGTGATGATCTTCAGCCCCAGTTCCACCGCCTTTCCCAGCGTGTCGCCGCTCGCTTCGGTGGAGATGCCGTTGTAGACGCCGGTGGTCAGGAGGATGGCCGCGGCGATGAATACCCCGGCAGCCATGGCCGGAAGCCAGTCGGCCCGTGCGCGCCACATCAACCAGCGGGCCCGCAGCACCAGCGCCCGTCCGATGCCGATCTGGCGCACGGAGCCCGCGTACACCGCCTGGATCAGGGTCCACCACGGCGGGCGGACGCGCTGGTTTCGCCACGCGTTGAACTCCACCACCACCCAGCGGTCGTCCTCCGGCAGCGTGTCGGCCTGGAGCTGCGCGCGTAGCAGGTTGAGCACCGTCGACTTCCCCGCCCCCCATGGCCCGTGGATCCCCACCATGATCGCGCGGTCCGCGTCCTCGTCCCCCACGTCCGCGAGCCGCGCCCACGTCTGCTGGTTTTCCTCCAGCCGCCGCGCGATGATCTCCGCGAAGGGCCGCCGCCCCAGCTCGTCCACCGAAGCCGGATGGTCGGCGTGGAGCGGAACGCGCTCGCTGGCGCCCACCCCCGACGGGGTCGACCCGCCCGGCCCGCCGCCCTGGCCCTTGTCGCCCGGAGGAGCGCTTGCACCGGGCTTCGCGCCCTGCGGCCGCGGCCGTCTGGATGGCGCATCGCCCGCGTGCCGTACCATCAGCGCCACGCCTTCCTGGGTGAGCGCCAGCAGGGCCCCTGCCTGTGTGACCAGAGGGGGCGTGGCGTCGCGGTACCCGGCCACTTCAGCTTCGAAGTCCCGTACCGCGATCGCGTTCAGCCTCAGGTCGTCTTCAACCTGGTCGCGCCGGATCCACACGCCCGCCCGCCTGCGCGCAAGCTGATAGAGCGACGTCAACACGGGGTTCGGCGGCCCTTCCTGGCGGCCCGCTTCCGGCTCCGCGGCTGCGCCCTCCACAGGGTCCGGCGGCGGCGGCAGAGGCCCGGCGATCAGCGCGTTCCAGCCGGGCTCGAGCGACGAGCGCACCGGCGGCATGTCCGAAAACTCCCGTACAAGAGCCTGGAGCAGCCCGTATTCAGCGAGCTGTTGGCCGATTGCCGGGTCGTGAAGGGCCAAGCTGACCACCAGGAGCCGCCCGTGCAGAAGATGGGGCGGATCATCCCACACTTCGCGGGCGGAATCGAGGATTTCGTCGATGTAGCGCGGAGTCTCGCCCTTCTGGCGCTGCAGCCGCACCTTGGCGGCGAGACCACCCCCGTACTCCGGGTGGATCTCGAAGAGCGCATTCAGCACTTCCGCCGTGGTCACGGGCTCGTCACGCAGGCGGTCCTTGAGGCGCTCGATGCTGGGGGAGACGGTCCACGGCTGGGCGGACATGCGAGACCTGCCGATGGGAATGAACGGCCGCGGAGGTGCCTTGCCGAGAGAGACGGCGCGGGAGGGTGGCGCCTATCCTCAATATCGCCACGACGACCGGCGGGAAACAAGAGAATCGGATTCTCCGCGTCCTGCCTGCCGTTCGTTCTATTCCCCCGGCCCCCCTCCGTCGCCCAGCCGCAGCTCGGTAACGGGCTGGGCGCGGCCGCACAGGCGCTCCAGGTCGGCGTCGCTGCGCACCTCCCAGCCGGGCGGGATCGGCTTCAGCCGGCGGCGCTCGCCGCCACCCTCGAACACCAGCCACCCTTCCGGCACGGCGGGCTTCTGCGGCTGGTTGCGGCGGTCGGAGCTCACGCGGCGCTCGCGGCCGCGGTAGAGGAGGACGGGGTCGGGGCTGCGGCGGTCGTATCCGCAGCGGCGCTCCTCGTCGCCGATGTGGCCGGGAATCACGTTCCAGACGCGCCACTCGACCCCGGCGGAGCTGCGAAAGGTCCGGAGCGGCATGGCGCGGACCGTCAGCTCGCGGCCCGCGCGGGCGCGGCGGCGTGGAGCAGCGCCTCCAGCGCCTCGTCCGGCGCCGTCTGCCAGTCGGGCGGCGGCGGGGCCAGGCGGCGCTTTTCGCTGCCGCACTGGAAGCACACCCACCCGTGCTCCAGCCCCGCGGCCGCGCTCAGCCGCCGCCGGTCGCGCAGCACCCGCCGCTCGGGGGCGTACCCGGGCGTGGGGTTCACGCGCCGCTCCTGTCCCGAGCGCGCGGGCGAATAGCTGCGCACGGGCGGCACGTCCCACGCCATCCACTCGGTCCCCCCCGAATCCCTGAACTCCCTGAGCGCCATCGCGGTCCACCTCCTGGGAAAAAAGCTGGAGATGGGGACGCAAGTAGCGTACCGGCAACGGGTTACGCGAACAGATGTTCTTCGATTGGCCGAAGCTCGTTCGGTCAAGATCGGCCGTGGCGACGATGTCGCGTCTCGTCGTGCCGTCACCAGTCCCGCACCGCGTTGCGTGGGGACCGGTTGCGGCTCAGCACCTGGCGCTGGGCGTCGGCTTCCTCCCGGCTGGCGCCGGTCAGGATGCGCTCGGCCTGCTGTTGCGTGAGCTCCGGCGCGGGCGCGGGGTTGGGCGCGGGCGACGGGTTGGGCGCGGGGTTGCGGGGCTGCGCGTCGCCGCCCTGTCCGCCGCCCTGGTTCTGGTCCTGCCCGCCGCCCCCGCCTCCGGACGGCGTCGGAGGCCGCAGCAGCCGCAGCGCGAGCTCCAGGTTCCACTTGGCGTCGGCGTCGTTCGGCCGCGCGAGGAGGGCGTCCTTGTAGCGGCCGATGGCGCGCCGCAGCATCTCGGTCCGCCGCGCCTCGTCCGTCACCGCGCGGCGGAAGACGGGCTCCAGGTCGGCGTTGCCGGCGTTGTACAGCGCGCGCTGGCGCAGCCCGGGCTGCTTTTGCGCCTCGATGGCCGCCTCCAGGTGCGGGCGCGCCTCGTCCCAGCGCCGCAGGCGCAGGAGCGCGGTGCCCAGGTCGTAGCGCAGGGCCGCGCTGCTGTCGCCCTCGGCGTAGCGGCGCGCGTAGACCTCCGCCGCGCGGCGGAACTGGCCGGCGCGGTACAGGCGGTTCCCCTCCGCCACGCCGCCCCCCAGCACGGGGAGCGCGGCCAGCAGCAGCAGCGCCCGCCTCACGACGCCGGCTCCCTTTCCCGCCGCGGCCGGCGGACGCGGGCCGGGCGGCGGGAACGGACCAGGTGCTCGGGAAGGAGCCCGTCCACCGCCAGCAGGAAGAGCGCGACGGCGGCGAACCACTCGTAGCGGTTCCCCGGCGCGGTGCCGCCGGCCGACCTCGCGCGGGCCGGGACGGAGCGCGCGGCGACCGCCACCTGCGCCGCGGCGTTGGGCTGGGCGGCGTTGGCGTAGACGCCACCCGTCCGCCGCGCCACCTCGCGCAGCAGCGGCTCGCCCAGCCGCGACTCGGCGATCACGCCGGTGGGCTCGCGCTTCCAGCCGAGCTGACGGCCGGTGGCCGGATCGATGTCCGGAATCTGCCCGCCGGCGAGGGTGCCGACGCCGATGGTGTGGACGGGCACGCCCACGCGCCGGGCCACGTTCGCCGCGCGCAGCACCTCCTCCCGCTCTTCCAGCGCGTCGCCGTCGCTGATCACCACCAGCGAGCCCGAGGGCTCCTCGCCGCGCGCCGGCATCAGCAGCCCCAGCGACTGCTCCACCGCGTCGGAGAGCGAGGTGCCGCCCTGCGTGACCATGTCGGGCGACAGGTTGTCGAGGTACAGGCTCAGCGCGCCGAAGTCGGTGGTGAGCGGCGACACGGCATAGCCGCGGCCGGCGAAGATGGCCAGCCCCACGCGCGAGCCCTGGAGCCGTTGCAGCAGCTCGCGGGCGGTGCGCTTCTCCCAAGCCAGCCGGTCGGGGCGCACGTCGCGCACGCGCATCGAGTTGGAGGCGTCCAGCACCAGCACCACGTCGGCGTCCCCCGTCTCGCCGCGCGTGGGCTCCACTCCCCACAGCGGGCCCACCAGCGCGATCCCCAGCATCAGCGCGGCCACGGTGACCAGGAAGATGCGGCGGTTGGGCGCGGCGGTCAGGTCCGCGGGGGTCAGGCGGCGCACGATCCCGGCCTCGCCCAGCGCCTCGGCGGCCTGGCGGCGGCGGCGCGCGTACAGCAGCATCGCCAGCCCCACGATCGCCGGAAGGAGCGGGATCAGGTGCAGCAGCTCGGGATGCGCCAGGTTGTTCATCGGCGGATTCTCTCCGCTCCGACATCCCTTGCGACGCTCCCCGCCGATGTCGTTCTGAGTCGAACAGCGTGCTGCGCGCGACCACACAGGATGAAAGGATGCCTGCCGACGGAGCCGAATGGCGCCGCCGAGCCGAACAGCCTCGCGCGGTTTGCGAGGCTTCCCGCAGTGGTTGCTGCGACTTCAGTCGCCGGTGGAGGCCAGGCCGCCGGGAACTTTCTCACGGCACCCTCCCCCAGCGGGTAGCGCGGAAGCACCATTCGGCCACCAGCAGCACGGCGGCGGCCAGCAGGAACGGCAGGTAGCGCTCGCTGAAGCGTACGTAGCGGCGGACCTTCACGCTGGTCTTCACCAGCCGGTCGATCTCGCCGTACACGCGTTCCAGCGCGCGCTGGTCGGTGGCGCGGTAGTAGCGGCCGCCGGTGGTGCGGGCGATGTCGTTCAGCAGCGGCTCGTCGATGCTCACCGGCATCCACGCGTAGCGCAGCGTGCCATTCGCGGTGATGGCGACGGGGATGCGCGCCCGCGTCCGCGACCCCACGCCGATGGTGAACACGCGGATCCCGAACGCCGCCGCCGCCTTCGCCGCGGAACGGGGATCGACCGAGCCGCGGTTGTTCTCGCCGTCGCTCATCAGGATGATCACGCGCGACTGTCCGCCCGCCTGCTTCAGCCGGTTGGCGGCCGTGGCCAGGCCCAGGCCGATCGCCGTGCCGTCCTCCAGCATCCCCACCTCCACGTTCCCCAGCGCCTGCGCCAGGATCGCGTGGTCGCCGGTGGCCGGCACCTGCGTGAGTGCCTCGGCCGCGAAGGCGACCAGGCCGATGCGGTCGTACGTGCGCGCGTCGATGAACCGCGCCACCGTGTTCTTGGCGGCGCCCAGCCGGTTGGGCGCGAAGTCTTCCGCCAGCATCGAGCTCGACACGTCCAGGGCGATCATGATGTCGATCCCCTGGCTGGTCTCCTCCACCACCCGCGCGCCCGTCCGCGGCCCGGCGATGGCCAGGATCAGCGACACCAGCCCCGCCGTGCGCAGGATCTCGGGGAGGATGCCCAGGAACGCCGCGCCGCGCGTGCCCAGCCGCGCCACCGTGGCCGCGCGCGAAAAGACGATCCCCGCGTCGCGCGCGCGCCGCACGCGCCACCACCAGAAAGGGACGGCAAGCAGAAGCAGCAGCGCCCAGGGGTGCGCGAGTTCCACGCTCATGGCGCCGCCTCCGCCGTGGCGGGCTCGGCCGCCGCATCCTCCGCCGCGTCCGCGGACGGTGACGGGTGCGTCTCGATCCATTCGCGCGCAAGGTCCAGGTCGCGGCGGGCGTCGCTGGGGGCGCGGCCCCGGCGGGCGAACTTGGCCAGGTCGCTCACGCGCAGCAGGTGCTCCAGCGTATCCACCCGCTTGTCCGGCGCCCGCCCGCGCAGCGTGTCGATTACTTCGGCGGACGTCAGGTCTTCGCTCAGCCGCGGGTACACGGCGGCGGCGTAGCCACGCAGCGCCTCGCCGACCAGGGTGTAGAACGCCTTCCAGTTCCCCGCCTCGATGAAGCCGCTGGTGCGCGCCCGCTCCAGCAGCGCCAGCGCGCGCGCACGCGCCGTCGCCGGGACCATCCGCGCGCGGCGGCGGCGGACCGCGCGGACGATCAGCCACGCCAGCACCCCCAGCAGCAGGAGCGCGAGGATCAGCAGCGCCACCGCCACCCCCGTCCGCGCGGGGTCGACGGACGGCCCCCAGACGTCGTGCGGCGGGAGGACGCGCCACTTCGTAGAATCGTCCGGCAGCACGGCACGCACGAAGGGGAAGGCCAGCTTCACCGGCACCTCCGTCACCGTGCCGTCCGTGGAAGTCAGCCGGATCACCGCCGCGAGCGTGTCCGGAAGCCCCGGCTGCCACGCCACCAGGTTCGCCACCACCAGCCAGCGGGTGCGCGCGCTGTCCCGCGGCGTCGCCTGGACGGCGCCCAGCACGCGCCACCGGTCGGCCGTGTCGCGCGCGATCTCCAGCGTGACCTTCGTGTCCGCCGGCGTCGAGACCGCCATCCCCGACGCGAACCGGTCGCCCACCGTCACCGTGTCGGGCTCCACGCGCGCCTGGTAGGCGAACCCGGGCGGCGGCGCCGGCGCGGCGGCACGCGCCGTGTCCCTCGCCGTGTCCCTCGCGGGCGGACGCTGCGGGCGCGGTGCGCGCCGCGTGGGGCGGACGGGCGCGGTGTTGCGCGCGGGGGTCCGCGGCTGCGCGGCGCGCGGACGCACCACGCCGGTGCGCGGCGCCCGGGTGCTGTCCTGCGCGTGCGCCGGCGCGGCGGCGCAAAGGCCGAGGGCGAGGAAGGCCGCGGCTCGCGTCATCGGCGGAGGCGGCGCTCGCGGCGGCGGAAGAAGGAGAGGATGGCGGTGGAGGTGGGCTCGTCCGTCCGCAGTTCGATCGCGTCCATCCCCAGGCGGCGGAACACGCGGCGGATGGCGCCGCGCTCCTCCTCCACGGCGGTGGCGAAGGCGCGGCGGTGGGCGGGGTTCGAGGTGTTGAACACCACCAGGTCGCCCGTCTCGGGGTCCACCAGCTGGATCAGCCCCGCCTCGGGCACCTCCAGCTCCGCGGCGTCGGTGAGCGCCACGGGCACCACGTCGTGCCGGAACGCCAGCATCGTCAACGCGCGCTCCAGTTCGGGCGTGGCCGGCGCCAGGAAGTCGGAGACCAGGAAGACGATGCTGCGCGAGCGCAGGAGGCGGATGGCGTATTCCAGCGCCGCCACCATGTCCGTTCCCGTCCCCGCCGGCTCGAAGCTGAGCAGGTCGCGCACGATCCTCAGCGCGTGCTTGCGCCCCTTCCGCGGCGGCACGAACAGCTCGATCCCGTCGGTGAAGACGAGCAGCGACACCCGGTCGTTGTTGCGCACCGCGCTCATCGCCAGGGTGGCGGCCACCTCGGCCACCATCTCGCTCTTGAACCGCCCGCGCGTGCCGAACCGCTCCGACCCCGAGAGGTCGACCATCAGCAGGACGGAGAGCTCGCGCTCTTCCACGTACTTCTTCACGAACACGCCACCGGTGCGCGCGGAGACGTTCCAGTCGATCGTCCGCACGTCGTCGCCCGGCAGGTATTCGCGCACCTCGACGAACTCGATCCCCTGCCCCTTGAACACCGAGTGGTACTCGCCGCTGAAGCGCGAGGAGACCAGCCCCCGCGTGCGCAGCTCGATCCGCCGCACCTGCCGCAGCACCTCGGGGAGCGCCGGCGCCGTGCTGGCGTGCGCCGGGAGCGTGGGGATGCGATTACGCCCCCCGCGCGAAAAGATGCGCCGGAGCCAGCCGAAGCGCCGTTTCGGGGACAGGGCGGGCGGTGTCATGGCGCGCCGGCCCCACGGGGCCCTCTCCCTGGCGGTCCCGGCGCGACTGCGTCGCGTCCGGAACGCGCCCGTCCCTCCCCCAAAACAGCCTGGGGGAGGGACCTGGGCTCGCTCCGCTCGCGGCTACTTCGATGGCGCAACGAGGCTTCTTCCGCGCACCAACGCCTCGGCGAGACCGGCGCCCGTAGTCCGCGAAGGCGGACTTCGTGCAGTCGTTGCCGCGAATTCTTCACTCGCCCGGCGAACCTCGCGGAACCGACCACGCCGGGCCCGGCCATCATCGAGCGCCCCGCCAGCGAACCGATCCTCACGGCACCCGCACCGTCTCGAAGATCCGGCGCACGATGTGGTCGCTGGTGACCTCTTCGGCCTCGGCCTCGTAGGTGATCAGGATGCGGTGGCGCAGCACGTCGGGGCCGATCGCCTTCACGTCCTCGGGCGTCACGTACGCGCGCCCGCGCAGGAAGGCGTGGGCCCGCGCGCACGCCGCCAGCGCGATGGTCGCCCGGGGGCTGGCGCCGAACTCGATCAGCGGCGCCAGGTCGGCCGCGCCATGCCCCTTCGGATCGCGCGTGGCGCCGACCAGGTCCAGGATGTAGTCGGCGATCTTGTCGTCCAGGTACAGGTTGGCGATCTGCTCGCGCGCGGCCAGGATCTCGTCCGGATGCGCCATCCGGCTCACCGGAATCGTCCCGCCGCCGCTCATCCGCTTCAGGATCTCCTTCTCCTCGGTACGAGTCGGATACCCCACGCGCACCTTCAGCATGAAGCGGTCTACCTGCGCCTCGGGGAGCGGGTAGGTGCCCACCTGCTCGATCGGGTTCTGCGTGGCGAGGACGAGGAACGGCTGCGGGAGCGGATACGTCTCGCCCCCGATGGTCACCTGCCGCTCCTGCATCGCCTCCAGCAGCGCGGCCTGCACCTTGGCCGGCGCGCGGTTCACCTCGTCGGCCAGCACGATGTGCGCGAAGATCGGCCCGCGGTGGGGGACGAACTCGCCCGTGCGGTTGTTGTAGATCGTGGTCCCCACCACGTCCGCCGGGAGGAGGTCGGGGGTGAACTGGATGCGCTGGAAACTGGCGTCGATGGTCTCGGCCAGCGTGCGCACGGCCAGCGTCTTGGCCAGGCCGGGGAGCCCCTCCATCAGCACGTGCCCGCCGGTGAGCATCCCGATCAGCAGGCGCTCGATCATGTACTCCTGGCCCACCACGCGCCGGTGCACCTCGGCGCTGATGCGGTCCAGGAAGTCCGCCCGCGGCAGCTCCGCCGGCGCGTAGGGTGAGGCAGCCGTCATCGCGTTGCGTTCTCCGAATCCCGATCCCAGGACACAAGCCAACCTGCCCGGCACGAGGAAAGATCGTGCCGGGCCGGGTTCCAGGGCAAATCAGGGCGTCCCCCCGACGATCCAGCGGCCGGTCTAGCGGCCGCCGGCGGGGAGGTGCTCGGTGAGGTAGCGGGTCAGCAGCGAGTAAACATGGAGCGAGGTCCCGCTCCCTTCGCAGATGCAGTGGCTGCGGTTGGGATAGACCATCAGGTCGAAGGGCTTCCCCAGTTCCACCAGCCGGTTCACCAGCCGCTCCGTCCCCTGATAGTGCACGTTGTCGTCGCCCGAGCCGTGCACGATCAGCAGGCGGCCCCGCAGCCCCTCGGCATAGGTGTACGCCGCGCTGCGGCGGTACCCCTCCTCGTTCTGCTGCGGCAGCCCCATGTACCGCTCGGTGTAGATGGTGTCGTAGAAGTGCATGTCGGGCACGGGCGCCACCGACATCCCCACGTCATAGAGGTCCGGGTAGCGGAACATCGCGTTCAGCGTGGCGCTGCCGCCACCGCTCCACCCCCACACGCCCACGCGGGCGGGGTCAAGGTACGGACGGGTGCGCAGCAGGGCGCGGACCGCCTCGGCCTGCTCGTGGCTGGTGAAGTCGGTCACGTTGCCGTACACCACCTTGCGGAAGGCGCGGCCGCGCGGCGCGGGCGTGCCCCGGTTGTCCACGCTGGCCACCACGTAGCCCAGGTCCGCCAGCATGCGGTGCCAGAGCGCGTTCCCGCCGCCCCAGGCGTCGAGCACGGTCTGCGCCGCGGGCTCGCTGTAGACGTAGATCAGCAGGGGATACTTCTTCGCAGGATCGAAGTCGCGCGGCAGGATCATCCACCCGTCGAGCGCCACCCCGCCCCCGATGTCGACCTTGAAGAACTCGGTGGGACGGTGGACCAGGGGCGCGACCGCCGCGCGCATGGCCCGGTTCTCCGACAGTGTACGCACCACCGCGTGCGAGGGAAGCCGCACCAGGTCCAGCTCCCGCGGCAGGTCGAAGGTGGAGAAGGAATGGATGGCCCAGCGGGCGTTCGGGGAGATCTGGTAGCGGTGGGTTCCCGCCTCCTGCGGCGGCGAAAGGCGCTCCGCGGGGCCGCCGGCCAGCGGCACCCGGTAGAGGTAGCTCTGCGTCGCGTTGGACGGCGAGGCGTTGAAGTACACCCATCCCCCCGGCTCGTCCACCGCCTGCACGCCGATCACGTCGTACGCCCCCGGGGTGATCAGGCGCAGCGACCCGTCCCGCTTCCCCGCGTACAGGTGGCGCCACCCGTCGCGCTCGCTCACCCACAGGAACTCCGCGCCGCCGCCCAGCCAGCGGAAGTCGTTCACCACGTCCACCCAGGCGCTGTCGCGCTCGTCCAGCACGGTGCGCACGGCGCCGGTGGACGCGTCGGCCAGCATCAGGCGGTCGGTGTTCTGCAGCCGGTTCATCCGCTGCAGCGCCAGCGCGCGCGAGTCCGGCGTCCACTCCATGCGCGGCAGGTAGTCGTCGCGCGGATCGCCGGGAAGCTGCAGCCAGCGCGTGGCCCCACCCTCGGCGTCCACCACCCCGGCGCGCACCGCCGAGTTGGTGCCGCCCGCCTTGGGGTACTGCACGGGGGTGACGAAGGAATAGAGCGAGTCGGTGTCGTTGATCAGGAGAAAGTCCCGCACCCCGGTCATGTCGAACTGCCAGTAGGCGATCCGCCGTCCGTCCGGCGACCAGCGGAAGGCGTCTCGAAGCCCGAACTCCTCCTCGTAGACCCAGTCGGTGGTCCCGTTCACCAGCGTGCGCGACCCGTTGCCGGTCAGCCGCGTGATGCGGCCGTCGGACAGCCGCTCCACGTACAGGTCCCCCTGCCGCACGTACCCCACCCGGTCTCCCGAGGGAGAGAACTTCGCGAACATCAGCGACGATTCCGGCGCGTCCGATCCTCCCAGCTTGCGCAGGTTGCCGGTGCCCGTGTCCAGCACCCAGTAGTCGCCGCGCGTGTCGTCGCGCCACACCTTGCGCGTGTTGGTGAACACCAGCAGCCGCGACCCGTCTGCCGACCACGCATAGTCCGCCACCTGGAGCGCGGCAGACGAGCCGGGCGGAACCAGCCGGCGCGCCGAGACCAGTACCTGGCGGCTGCCGCTGGCGGCGTCGTAGCGAACGATGTCCATCCCCCCCTGCACCTCGGCGGACGGCTCCAGCGTGGTGTACGCGTCGCCTCCACTCAGCCAGCGCGCGGGGCCGAAGGGCTGCGTGGCGAAGTCGCGCGAGGCGAAGATGCGGCGGAGCGATTGCGCCACCGTGCTGTCCTGGGCGGGTGCGCGCCCCGCGGCCAGGGTGGCCGCGGCGCAGGTGGCGGCCAGCAGAACGCGGCGGAGGACGACAGGGAGGGTCAGGCGGGCGGGATCTGGCTTGCGGCTGCTCATCGACGGACTCCGGGGGAGCGAGGCGGAGCGAACGACCTGTCTTGCCGGGTTTCGGAAGGATTGCGCGGGCGGCTCACCGGCACAAGCAGGAACGTACGGGCACGCGTTTCTTGCAAGCGGCGGCTGGGGATCCTGTCCGCACCGTCGATCCACCCGCATTCGTCCCGCCGTCACCCCGCCTCGTCACACCGGCGTTCCGGATGGATGCGGGCGGGATCTTACTGGCACATGGACGCGGGAAACCGACTCGCCACGAAGTCCGCCTTCGCGAACGGCACGCCCTGGTGCGATTCGTCCCGCCGGAGAACCGCCTGTGGCGCGCGGTCCACGATTCGTCCCGGATTTCGATGGTTCGGCACGAAACGGGCTTGTGAGCCGCGGCGGTCTTCCGCAGGTTGGGAACCGCGGGCGGCCGCGCCCGCGATCCGTCCTCTCACCCGCAGGGCCCAGGCGTGTCCACGACGCTTCCAGTGCCGGAACGCGATGACGGCCGTCGGTACCGGCTGCGGCTGGCCGCGTGGGTGGCGGTGGCGTGGACCGCGTGGGCGCTCTACTGGTGCACCGAGCCGCTGGCGATGACCGGCCGCCTGAGCCATCGCGACGAGGCCGTGGGATGGGTGCAGGAAGCCGCCACCTGGGCGCTGCTCACGCTGGTCATCTTCCGCCTGGCCGAGCGCTTTCCCCTGCGCCGGGGCGTGCTGCGGCGGCACCTGCCGGTGCACCTGCTGGCCGCGGTGCTGGTGTCGTTCTGCGCCACCACCTCGAGCTGGGCGTACGAAACCTGGCACGGCGAGCCGCACCGGATGAGCTACCCCCGGCGGCTGGCGCACGGAGTGCGCTGGAACACCGCCTGGTACTGCTACGTGCTGGGGATCGGGCTGGCCGTGCACTTCCACCGCCAGGCGCGCGACCGCCAGCGGCAGGCGGCGCGGCTGGCGCTGGTCGCGTCGGCGCTGGAGACGCGCGTGGCCCGCGCCCAGCTCGATGCCGCGCGGATGCAGCTCCAGCCCGAGCTGGTGTACGCCACCCTGGCCGCCGTCGCCGGGATGGCCCCGCGCGACCCCGACGCGGCGGACGCGCTCACCGTGCGCCTGGCCGACCTGCTGAGGATGGTCACCGACAGCTTCGGCGCGGCCGAGGTGCCGCTCGAGCGCGACGCCGCGTACCTGGCCGCGTGGGCGTCGGTGCGGCGCTTCCACCAACTGGGCCCCGAGGTTCACCTCGACCTGGCCGACGAAACCCTGGCCGCCGCCGTCCCCGCCTTCCTTCTCCAGCCTCTGGCCGCGGCGCTGGTGGACGGCGTCCCATCCGCGTGCGTCCACGTTCGCGCGCGCACCGGCGGCGGCGAGTTGTGGATGGAGGTCGCATCCTCCGGCGGCGCCCGGCGGCCGGACGCGGCGGCGCTGGAGGAGGCGCTCCACCGCCTTCGCCACTCGCACGGCCCCGCGTCCGAGCTCAACCTCGTTTCGGGCGATGGGATTCGCGCGGTCCACGTGCGTCTCCCCTTCCGCCGGTCGACGGAGCGCGAGTCGGCCGCGCCCGCCGCGGGGGTCTAGCCGTGGCCGCGGCGCTCCCGGTTCCGCTCGACACGTCCACCGCGGCGCCGGCGCCCGCGTGGCCGCGGATACCGCGCGCGGCGTGGGTGTTCGCGGCGTGGGCGGCGTTCATGGCGCTGCTCGACCCGCGGGCGCTGATGCCCTGGATCGCGCCGGCGGGCCCCGCGGACGTGGCGGCGCGGGCGTGCACCGGCGCGGTGCTCACGCTGGGGATCTTCCGGCTGGAGGCGCGCTTTCCGCTCGAGCGCGAGCCGTGGCCGCGCTGGCTGGGGGTGCACCTGTGCGGCGCGCTGGTGTTCTGGACCGCTTCCGTGGCCGTGATCTTCCCCGTCCACCTCCGGCTGCGGCCCGACCCCACGCTGCACTGGCGCGACGCGCTGCTCAGCAGCCTGCACTGGCATGGGATGCTGTACTGGTTCGTGCTGGGAGCCGGGCTGGCGCTCAACTACGGCGACCGCCTGCGCGAGCGCGAGCGTGCCGCCGCCCGGCTGCGCGTGGACGCCGCGCGGCTGGAGGCCGAGTTCGCGCAGGCCCGGCTGCACGCCTGGCGCATGCAGATGCAGCCGCACTTCCTGTTCAACACCCTGAACGCCCTCTCCGAGCTGATCCACCTGGACGCCGCCCGCGCCGCCGACGTGGCCGCGCAGCTCTCCGGCCTCCTGCGCCTGACCCTGGCGGCCGACGCGCAGACGGTGCCGCTGCGCGACGAGCTGGCGCTGCTGGAGCGCTACCTGGCCTTGCAGCGCACCCGCTTCGGCGAGCGCCTGGAGATTGCGGTCGACGTCGATGAGGACCTCGGGGAGATTCAAGTCCCCGGGATGGTGCTGCAGCCGCTGGTGGAGAACGCGCTGCAGCACGGCGCTGTCTCGGCCGGCGTGCAGCGCGTCTGCGTCACCGCGCGGCGGGAGGGTGACGCGCTGGTGCTGGAGGTGCGCGACAACGGCCCCGGCCCGCGCCCCGACGGCCGCTCCCCGCGCCGCGGCGTGGCCCTGGCCAACATCCGCGCCCGCCTGGAGCACCTCTACGGCGCCGGCGCCGCGCGGCTGGACCTCGCCGCGGCGGAAGGCGGACGCGGCGCCCTCGCGCGCGTGCGGCTGCCGGTGTTCGCAACTGTGGACGACGTGCGTTGAACGTACAGCCACAGCCGTCTTCCTTGTACGATGAACTCCCCCGAATCCGATTGTATTGCGACATTTTGATATTTATACTTATTGGCTTTCCCTCCTTTCCTGAACTCGTCTGATGGAGTTTGCTTGACGAGCAAGGTCCAGACGTGCATCGTGCTGCCACCGATATACTTTCCCCTCGTTACAATTTTCTCGTGACCAATCCCGCTACGAAGGAGCCGCCCGGTGCCACGTTAGGTGCAATCTATCGATCATGGCCGATTCGCTTGCTAATCAGCCTGCGCGAACTGATTGTGTTGATGGCGGCTTATCTGACCTTTGCGAATACACCATTCAAGAACGCCGAACTCGAGGTCCGGCACCGGTTGCTTCACGTTCAACCTTCCATTGAAGGGAGGCGATTGATTGACAGCATCCTGCCAACTCTCACGGTAGATAGCTTGGTCGCCCCACGCGTCACGGCTCTAGCGGCGGATTCACAGGTGTGGAACATTCGGCTCGTGAACACATCGCCGAAGGAACTGACTTCGGTTGATATGCAATTCTCCGGCGTCGTCGCCTATCGGGGCCTCGGCGTCTCATCAAACTCCACCGGGATCGAGAAGAACAAATCGAGTTTCTCGGTGGTAACGAACTCCGATGGAATCAGTCACCTACAAGGTCTCGAAAGAATTCCTCCGGATGGAATAATAGATATCAGCATCTGGGGTGATTTTTCACCCGTTTACAGCCTAGAGATTCATTCCACAGCGCAGAGCACCAGGATTAGAGAGTTCCAAGAAGTCTCTGGGATCGGCGCGACCATCGATCAAAATCGGGAAGTGTTCGCCCTCCTTATCACCTTTGCCCTGCTCCTTCTCGGACTTCGTCGTTTGAAATCCGACCACCTTGAAGAGACCCATGATCCTCCTTCTGCGCCGGCTTAGTGCGTTCGTGACCGACGGCCTGATTATCAGCTCGGTGATACTATTGCTTTCCGTCGCCGTCGCGTCAGGATTCTTGGAGTGGTCCGCGAGCGCGGACATGCTCTTGTTCGGCCTCGTGCTCCTCTACTTTGCCTGCCTCGAGTCTGCGCTGGGTCAGACTTTTGGGAAAAAGCTGTGGCGTATCAAGGTGATGAGGACGGATGGCGGCCCTCCTTCGCCCTATTCAGTGTTTTTGCGCACTTGTATCTTTTTCTTTCCGTCCTTGATAGGCGGCGTTGTATATGACTTGCTGCTGCAAGCCGTCTACGTCCCTCCGAGACTCAGCAATATCCTGACGTTCACCCTGCAGTCGACCGTACTAATAATATGGCCGATTTCGGCAATCTTTGGCCGCGGACAGGTTGCGCTACATGACCATCTCACCCGCTGCTGCGTCGTTCGGACGTCCAGAGTTGCCATAAAGCCTCCCGGCGCCAACTACCTCCTCCGATCGGTCTTAGTTACGTTGATTGTGTCGACTCTTGCGGCAGGTCTATTATCGAAGGTCGAAGATCGCTATCTCCCCGCCGCTGTGGGCCTGGCAAACAACGAGCCCGACCTACTACCTGAACCGCTCTGGTATGACAGGCACATAGCTGGTGCATCAGAATACATCACAAGCATTCACGGCGTGACCATCGGATCCGGGCATGCGCCGACCTTCTCGAATTCATTTATCGCCGCGATTCCAGACGCACTCAAGGACGGTAAGTATACCTATGCGGGAGTGATTCGGTATGATATCGGTGTAAAACCCAAGGCGCTCCTGTCGACGCAGTTCCCGGACTACCTTTCGAGGCTCCTTGTCGCACGCGCCCACGAGAAGTACGGCGCAGAATATCCCAACGGTTTGTTGGTCGATTGTAATCTCAGAGCGGAGGCGCGCGTCGGTTTCTTCTCGGTAGTTATCTCAAGAAGGTTGGTCGGCGGATGGGTGATGGCGAAAGGTGCGCGTCTCACGTTCGTCTTAGAGCCCGACGAAGGGAGCCTCTCGTACGGGGTTCAGATAGCAACGACGTGGCGTGATCCAGCTCGAACTCTAGGCGCCGAGATCTAATTCTAATCGTCTCGCTTACGAATCCGAACGATCCTGATTGGCGTAACACCCTGCCGCCCAGCTGAAACAAGACGCGCCGAGTGTGCAGATGGCTTCCGGCGGGAGGCGGTGGACGCTTCCAATCTGGCTCATGCTGGATGGGGTTCCGTCCTCCGGCGGCGCGGCGGGCGTGCGGCGAGGTCGCGGCTCACGGAGCGCTGTGCATGCTCACTCGAAGCGGGTGGATCGAACGCCCGAAAGATAACCGAAGTTGCTTCCTCTGTCGAGTGCGCCGTTTCCGCCGGAGACGGCGACGCTCTACGCCGGCTGCTGCTCCGGCTCCGCCCGCCCTTCGCTGGCCTTGAGCGCGGCGGCGCGGACGGCTTCGTTGCGGTCGCGCATCAGCTTCTGGATCACGGCGCGGGCGCCCTCGCCGCCGATGTCGCCCAGCGCGCGGATCGCTTCCAGGCGGATCGGCATCGGCGTGCGCGAGAAGAGGCTGCCGCCGCTGGCCCGCTCCGCCAGCGCCGCCACCGCCCGCGCGTCGCCGATGCGGCCCAGCGCGCGGATCACCTCGATCGCCGTATCCTGGTCGGTCTCCTCGCCCAGGCGCTTGAGCAGCGGCGCCACCGCGGTCCCGGCCTTCGTCAATCCCAGCCCCAGCGCGGCCGCGGCGCGCAGCGACGGCTCCGCGTCGCCCAGGCCGACGAGCAGCTGCTGCACGGCCTCTTCGCCGCCGAACTTGCTCAGCGCGATGATCGTCTCGCGCCGCACGCGCACGTCGCTGTGCCTGATGGTGCGCGCGAAGTGCTCCACCGCGTCGGCGCTGCGGATCTCGCCCAGGATCCCCACCATGTTGCGCACCACGAACCAGCGCTCGTCGCCGACCATGTCTTCCAGCAGCGGCACTCCCACGCGGTCGAGCTCCACCAGCGCGTCGCGGTAGGCGCGGCGCGCGGACAGGTCGCTGGCGGCCACCAGGTTCCGCACCAGCGGCGTCACCACCTCGGCGCCGAGGGCCAGCAGGGTGCCGCGCAGCGCCGCGCGGTCTTCCTCGTTCTTGCTGCGCCCCAGCCGCTCCACGATCTCCTCGATGATGAAGCGGTTGGCGATGCGCGTCATGGCCATCATGATGCTGCCGCGCGTGGCCGGGTTGCGCCGCGCCAGGGTGTCGGCGTCGTGGCGCAGGTCGGTGAGCACGCCGATGGCGCGGTCCAGCATCGAGCGCTCGATGCACCACTGCGCCACGAACTCCAGCCGCTGCAGCGCCTCCACCCGGTCGCTGTCGCTCCCCTCGCGCAGCATGGCGCGCAGCTCTTCCAGGTTCTCGGTCTCCACCCGCCGCGCGGAGAGCTGCACCTGCTGGTACATGTCATGGGTGCTCCACAGCGCCACGTCTTCCAGCCCGCCGCCCTTCTTCTTCCCCGCCCCGCCCGGCGCCTGCACTGGGGCCGTGGCCACCGCCACCCGCGCCGGCTCGATGCGCCGCCCGTTCACGCTGATGCGGCTCACCCCCGCCGCCTCGAGCGCGGCCGCGAAGCCCCCGCCCGCGGCCACGATGCGCGCCGGCAGCGCCACGGCCGAGAGGAGGCGCCCCAGCGACTCGGCGTGCACCTGGTGGCGCAGCACCAGCTCGCGCACGCCGTGCTCGCCCAGCCGCGCGGCAAAGCGCTGCACGTGCGGCGAGCGCCGGGCAACGGTCTCCCCGTTCACGGAAAGCCCGCCCGGCGCCACGTCGATGGCCAGGTCGTCGCCCTGGGCCAGCAGCGACTCTTCCAGCTTGTGCAGCGCGCTGACCAGGGTGGGGTGCACCACGGGGTAGTACTCGCTCAGGGAGTGCCCCTTGGCGAGTTCCACGATCAGCGCGGGAACGCTTTTCGGTGCGGCCATACGGGTGTGTCGCTTACCGCTTGATGCGCTCGCCCTCGTCTTCGTAGCGGAAGATCCAGGCGGCCAGGGCGCCGGGGCGGATGCTCCGCTCGCGGTGCCACGGCTCGATGTCCCACTGCGACCCGCCGTCGGCGCCGGGCCCCGCGTCCACGCGTGCCAGCACGCTCGCCGCGCGGCCGCGCCACGCCTCCCAGTTCGCGGGGCGCAGGTCCACCCACCCCTTCCAGGCGGTGTCGCTCACCGCTTCGCCCGGCTCGGGCTCCACCACCACCTTGCGGCCGCGCAGCACCCGCGCGCCGTCGCCCAGCAGCACCGCCAGGTTGGCGGAAAGGATGCGCGTGCGCAGGTCGTGGTCGGAATGCACCAGCCGCTCGCTCTCGTCCGCGAACGCCCGCGGGTCGAGCCCGGCGGCGCGCTCCAGGCCGCCCTCGCACAACCGCCGCAGGATCTCGCCCTCGAACAATAGCTTGGTGAGGCGCGGCGGGCCCAGCATTTCGAACCCCACGCTGCGCTGCCCCGCCCCACGCTCCAGCCCCTCCATGTAGCTCAGGGCCGATTGGCGGAGGACGCCGGCGCGGTAGGTGGGCCCCGAGGTGGAGGCGTCGAGCGCGGCCACCACGTCATGTCCGGTGGGGTGGCCCATCAGCTCGCGCACCACGTCGCGGGCGATCTCCTCCGGGGTGATGAACTCCATCAGCCCCAGCGCGGTCAGCGCCTCGAACTCGTCGGGGCTGAACAGGCCGTTCTCACCTGAGTCGAGGTACACGCCCTGGAGCGTTTCCCCCGTGTCGCGCCAGAGCGCGCCGCGGCCGAAGTCGCGCCGTGCCTCGCGCGCGGTGCTCGCGGACGGGAAGGCGTCGGCGAGCGGTGCCGGGGCTACCGCGTCCACCCGGGTGATGGGGGTGCCGCGCCACACCACGTCGCCCGAACGGATCGCCTTCCAGCTGATGGCGGCGGTGGGCTTGATCTCCTTGACCGCCGGGGCGCCGGGGGTGCGCGCCATCAGGTACAGCAGCAGCGTGTGGGCGCCGGCCACGGCGCTCTTGGAGAGCAGCTGGCGGCTGGGCCGGTCTTCGCTGTGGGTGAAGGGGATGTTCAGCCCCATCCCGCCGGTGCCCGCCGTGCCGATCTTCAGGTAGGCGCGGGTGCCCACGGCCTGCATGGCGTGCAGCGCCACCCACACGTGGTGGATCAGGTGCGGCAGGTTGTGCGTGACCAGGTGCTTCTCCACCGCCTCCAGCCCCACCGGCCCTTCCGAAGCCGCCGCGCGCAGCGACGACGCGCTCTTGAACACGTTCTGGTACGCGAACCCCGTGGCCGTGTTCACGCAGTCGATCACGGCGTCGGGTCGGTGGCGCAGCACCAGGTCGCCCAGCGCGGAGCGGCGCAGCGTCTCGTCGCCCAGCGGGCCGAACAGCTCGTCCAGCACGGCGCCGCGCGCGGCCGGGTCGTCCAGCAGCTGGTCGCGCCCCGCATCCTTGAACGCCAGCGGGGCGAACAGGTTCCCCCACTCGGCCACGACCTGTGTGTCGCCGGCGATGCGGCGCAGCTCCCCGGCGCCTTCCTCGGCCTCGCGCTGCGTCAGCGCCGAGACGACCAGGAGCGCCGGCTTCATCGGCAGCAGCTCGCGGGCGATGGACATCCCCACCAGCCCCGAGCCGCCCAGGATCATCACGCGCGCATCGCGAATGTCCAAAGATTGAACCTGTCGAGGAAGATACGTGTGTCTCGATCGAGCGGATGGGCGCCGCGGGTCAGCGCCCGCGCCCGCCGCCGCCGCCGCGCTTCGGGCCCGGCTTCCCGCCGCCGCGCGCCCCGGGCTTGCCACCGCCACGCGCGCCGCCGCCCGTGCGCGGACGATCGCCATCGCGCCCGCCGCTGCCCGTCCCGCGCGCTCCGCCCGGCTTCCCGCCCCCCGGCTTCCCGCCCCCCGGCTTCCCGCCCCCCGGCTTGCCGCCGCGCGCCGGGTCTCCGCCGGTGGGACGACCGCCGCGTGGTCCGCCGCCACCTCCACCGCGCGGCGCATCGCCCTCGTCGCCGCCGCGCGGGGCGGGGCGGTCCGGCCGCCCGGTCTGCGGCCACTGCGCCTTCATCTCGCGATCGCCGCCCTGCCCCGTCCGGCGCCCCGCGGATGCACCGCGCGTGGGCCTCTCCTCGTCATCCCGCCGTCCGCGGCCCGCTCCGCCGCCGGTCTTGGGGGAGGTTGGACGCCGCGTCTCGCCCTCGCCCTCATCCCGCCGCGCGGGACGACCGCCGCCGAAGCGCGGGTTCGGCGTGCGAGGCGAATCCTCGCCACCGTCGCGCCGCGTGGGCCGGTTCGATGCGCCGCCACGGCCCGCGCTGGCTGGGCGGCGAGAATCGCTCTCGTCTCGCCGACCCGGCTTCCCCCCACGGCCCGCGGCGGCCGGGCGGCGAGATTCGCCGTCCTCGTCGCGACGCGCCGGCTTGCCGCCCGTGCGATCCGCCGACGGACGGCGGGCCGGCGCGTCGTCCTCGCCGTATGAGCGGCGGACGGGAGCGCGGACCGGAGCATCCTCGTCGCGACGAACCGGGCCGCGGCGCGAGGTATCGTCGTCTCGGCGGACGGGGGCGCGGCGCGAAACGCCGTCGTCGCGGCGCACCGGGCCACGCGCGGCGGCGGCGCGCGGCGTCTCGCCCGCATCGCGGCGGATCGGCTTGCCGGCGCCGCGGGGGCGATCGGAGTGGTCGCGGTCGCTGACGCCACCCTGCTTCGGGCCGCCCCTGGCGGAGGGGCCGCGGCGCGCGCCGAAATCCTGCTCTTCATCCCGACGTCCGGCGCGGCCGGGCTTCGCGGCGCGACCGGGCTTGCCGCGCGCGCCAGACTTTGCGAACGGCCGCGCGCCCTTCTCGTCCGCGTTGCGGCGGCTCTTGCCGGCAGACGCTGCGGTCTTCGCGGGCTTCTTCTCGGCGGGCGCGTGGCTGTACGCGCCGTGGGTGGCGCGCCGGGGCGGATGGTCGCCGCCGGGAGAGTCGACGGCGTCCGTAGACTCGGCGTGGCCGTGCGCGGAAGCGGACTTCGCGGGCTTCCTGCGCAGGCCGGCGAGCTCGGTGTCGGTCATCACGCGCCACTTGCCGGGCTTCAGCTCGCCCAGCGCCACGGGGCCGAAGCGGCGGCGGATCAGGCGGTTCACGGGGTGGCCCACCGCCTCCAGCATCCGCCGCACCTCGCGGTTCTTCCCCTCCACCAGCACGATCGACATGCGGTGCTCGTGCTCGCCGGTCTGGTGCAGGCGGCGGACGGATTCGGCCTTCAGGGTCTCGCCCTCGTCCTCCACCCCCTCGGTCAGGCGGTGCATCTCCTCGGCGGTGGGCTTCCCCTCCACGTCGGCCCAGTACTCCTTGGTGATGCCGAACGACGGGTGCAGCATGCGGTTGGCCAGCGTGCCGTCGTTGGTGAGCAGGATCAGCCCCTCGCTGTCGCGGTCGAGACGTCCCACGTGGAACAGCCCGTGGTAACGCTCGGGAAGGAGGTCGTAGACCGTCTTGCGGCCGTACTGGTCGATGCGCGTGGTGACGTAGCCCTTGGGCTTGTGCAGGGCGATCCAGGTGATGGGCTGCACCTCCACCGGCTGCCCCTCCACCTGCACCTCGTCCACGCCGGGGCGCACCTTCAACCCCGGCGCGGTGACGCTCTCGCCGTTCACGAACACGCGGCCGCTGGCGATCAGCTCCTCGGCCGCGCGGCGGCTGGCGACGCCGGCGTGGGCCAGGAACGCCTGCAGGCGCACCTCTTCTGCGTGCTGTGGCTTCTTCTTCTCAGACCGCGGCATCACCGAGCGAAAGCTGTGGGTCCTGGCTGGGCTCGCGGCGCGCGAGCACCACGGGCAGGTCTTCGGGGCGCGGCAGGTCGTCCAGCGCGCGGAAGCCGAAATGCTGCAAGAAGAAGGGCGTGGTCCCGTACAGCAGCGGCCGGCCCAGCCCCTCGCCACGGCCGACGACTTCGATCAGGCCGCGCTCCTGCAGCGTCCTGAGCACCGCCCCCGCGCCCACCCCGCGGATGTCTTCCAGCTCCGCGCGGCCCACCGGCTGGCGGTAGGCGATGATGGCCAGCGCCTCGAGCGCGGGCCCCGAGAGCCGGTGCGCGGTGGGCACGGTGTCGAAGCGCTCCAGCACCGGAGCGAACTCGGGGCGGGTGAGGATCTGGTAGCCGCCGCCCACCTCGTAGATGCCGAAGGCGCGCTCCTCCTGGTCGTACTCGGCGCGCAGCTCGGCGATGGCGTTCTCCACCTGCTCCTCGTCCAGCGCCTCGTCGGCGCGGGCCAGCTCGGCGGCGCTGAGCGGCGCCTCGCTGGCAAAGAGCAGCGCCTCGATCATCCGGCTGGGCTTCACGCGCGCACTCCAGCAGCGTGCGGTCGGCCGACCATCATCCAGGCGATCGAAATCGCGGCTACGACGGCCCAGAGTCCGCCTTCGCGGACTCCCGCGCCGTCATCCCGGCGCAGGGCGAACGCCGGCCGAGAGGCGAGCTGGATGGGAATCTCCGCGAACCCGGCCGGTTGAAACCGGCCGCTGGAACGGCGGAAAGTCCGCCTTCGCGGACTGCACACCCGCACCACCGTGCCAGCCACGCGCCGGGCCGTGCGCAGACCGGTGCAGCCGCGAGCGAAGCGAGCCCGGGTCCCTCCCCCCAGGTCGTTTTGGGGGGAGGGACAGGCGCGCAGCGCCAGGGTGGGGGGCCCGCCGGGGCGCACGTCGCGATCCTGGATGCTCACGCGCCGTCCCCGCCCTGCTGCGGGCGCTCGCGGGCGCGGTAGATCCAGAGCGAGGTGAAGGGCTGGGCCTGGCGCAGGCGGACCACGGAGCGCTTGCCGAGCTCGAGACAGGCCAGGAGGGTGGCCACGGCATGGATGCGGGTGCCCCACTTCTCCACCAGCGCGGCGAACTCCACGCGGGGGCGCTCCACCAGCGCGTCCACCACCTCGTTCATCTTCTCCTCGATTTTCACCGGGCGGCCGTGCACGGTGTGCACCGCCTGCACCTCGGCCAGCCGCTCGGCCATGCGCAGCGCCGCCTCCCACACGTCGTCCCACGCGGTCTCCAGCGGCAGGTCGGCCAGGGGCGGCGCGGGGCGCACCTCCACGTAGCCGCGGCGGAACAGGCGGCTGCGCTCGCGCTCGGCCTTCTCCAGCAGCCGCGCCGCCTCGCGGAAGTGCTCGTACTCCAGCAGCCGCCGCACCAGGTCGGCGCGCGGGTCGTCGCCCTCGTCGTCGCCGGCGGGGCGCGGGAACAGCATCTGGGCCTTGATGCGCACCAGCGTGGCCGCCATCTCCAGAAACTCGCCCGCCCGCTCCAGTTCCAGCCGCTCCACGTTGCGGATCGCCGCCAGGAACTGCTCGGTGATCCGCGAGATGGGGATGTCGAAGATGTCGATGTCCTGGTTGCGGATCAGGTGCAGCAGCAGGTCCAGCGGCCCGTGGAAGCGGTCCAGGTCGATCTCGAACGGGTCGCGCGCCGCCGGCGCGTCCAGCTCCAGCAGCGCGCTCACACCAGCCCGGCGGGGCGAAGGAGGAAGTCCGTCACGGCCTCGGCCGGGATCGCCACCCGGTCCAGCACCCGCAGGATCAGGAGCATGTACAGGATGATGAACCCGTACGGGTAGAGCTGGCGGTAGGCGTGCGCCAGGTTCACCGGCAGCAGGTGATACAGCACGTGCGACCCGTCCAGCGGCGGCACCGGGAGCAGGTTGAAGAAGATGAGGAACACGTTGAGCCGCACGCCCGTCACGAACAGGTCGTGCGCCGTCTGCAGGAAGCCGTTGCCGCCCGTGGCGTGGAACGCCGCCGTGGCGGCTACGTCGAGCAGGGCGAACATCACCGCCAGCCCCAGGTTCCCGGCCACGCCGGCCAGCGAGACGAGGATGTCGCCCTGCTTGTACTTGCGGTACTTGCTGGGATTGGTGGGGGTGGGCCGCGCCCAGCCGATGATGGGCGCGGCGGTGAGCGCGCCGATGGCGGGGAAGAGCAGGCTGCCGATGGGATCGATGTGCGAACGCGGGTCCAGCGTGACCCGCCCCGCCCTGTACGCGGTGTCGTCGCCCTGCTTGAGCGCCACCCACGCGTGCATGAACTCGTGGACGGAAAAGGCCAGCAGGAGGACGGGCAGGGCGAGGATGAAATTGCGGATGGCCGCTTGGCTGATCTCCATGCGAGCCAAGTTAGACGCGGCGCCGATTCCTGTCAAAACACGCGGCGGGCGGGGGTTGACAGGCGCCGCCAGTTCGGGTATAATTCGGCTTCCCGTTTTGCGGGCTGAAAGCACCCAAGAACCACGCAACCCGAGCCGGCGCCCACGTTACAGGCGCCGGGTTGATTTCCGGAGGCCAACCCTTGCCGAACGTCAAGTCCGCCGAAAAGCGGATGCGGACCAACGAGATCCGCGCCGCGCGCAACCGCGCTTTCCGCTCCAAGCTCCGCTCCGCCCTCAAGCGGGTGCGCAGCGCGGGCGACCAGGGCACGGCCACCACCGCGCTGCGCGAGGCCACCTCGCTGCTCGACCGCGCCGCCCAGAAGCGGATCATCCACCCGAACAAGGCCGCGCGCGCCAAGTCGCGCCTGAGCGCCTTCATCGGCAAGCTGGCCGCGTAAGCGCTTTCGCGCTTCGACAGACCAGGCCCGCCGACCCTCCACGTGGTCGGCGGGCTTTGTCGTGCCCGTCAGCCGGGCGGGGGCGTCAGCTCAAGACCGGGCGTGGTGGTGCGCAGCCACTCATACGCGGCCGCGAACAGCCGCCTGGCCAGTTCCTGCATCTTCGCGAGTTGCGCGGCATCGATCACGATCGTGGAACCGTACAGCGCCTCGTGACGAAGTTTCCCCATCCGGTCCAGCGCACGCGCGAGGCGGGACAGTTCACCCGCGTTCAAATCGGCGACACGCGAAAAGATCGCCTGTCGCTGACCGCGTCCTATCACCTGCTGGCCGGTGGCACGCAAGACTGCGAGGCAAGCCTGCAATGCCGCCTGGCTCGCAATGATGAACGCCGGCTCCGGGTGCAGAGTCTCGTGGCGCGAGCTACGCAAGGCGCGCGTCGCTTTCTCCCACGTCATGATTACTTCTCTGTCCACGCGGGGCACCGTATCCAGATTCATCGGCGGCCTCGTCGTCGTTGAAGTCCGCGAAGGCGGCGCGAAGGCGGACTGTGTGCCGTTGTAGCCGCGACGCCGCGACTTCAGTCGCATTCTCCCACGAAGATATCAACCCGTTTTCGTGAGCGGCAGCGCCGCAAACGGTCGAAGCCCCTTCTCCCGCCGTGGGGAGAAGGGGCTTCTGCATGCCGTTGGGCGTCCGCCCGCCGCGGTTCGCCTCAGGCGTGCGCCAGGGCGGTGACGGGCTGCGGGGTGGGGGCGGCGGTTTCGCGGGCGTAGCGGCGGAAGAGACCGCCCACGCGGCCCAGCACGTGGAAATCGTCGTGCTCGGTCACCACGATCGGCGGGTATTCGGGGTTGGCGGGCTCCAGCACCACCTTCCCGTCGCGGGCATAGAACTGCTTGATCGCCGCCTCGCCGTCGATGCGCGCGGCCACGATGTCTCCGTTCCTCACGTCGTCCTGGTCCACCGGCTCCACCACCACCAGGTCGCCGTTCTCGATCCCGGCGCCGGTCATGCTGTCGCCCTTCACCTCCAGCAGGAAGCTGTCGGCGCTGGGGGCCAGCTTGCGGTCCAGCTCGTACACCTCGCGCACGTTGTCGCGCAGCAGCGCCGGCATCCCCGCGGCGATCCTGCCGTACAGCGGCGCCGAGAGCACGGCCGGGTACAGGTTCATCCCCACGATGCGCACCCCGCGCGACCGGCTGGCGTCGCGCTCGATGTGCCCCTTGTCGGCGAGCGCCTGCAGGTGCTCGGACACGGTCTTGGTAGACTTGATCCCGAACCGCTTGCCGATTTCGCGGATGCTGGGCTGGTAGGTGTTTTCCTTCAGGTAGTCGACCAGGTAGTTGAGGATCCTGCGCTCGATCTTGGTCAACGGCTCCGGCATGGCTGCCTCCTGTGACCGCTGGTGTATTCGTACGAGCCGCGGGACCGGCAGAAGCTTGCCCGGCCGCCGATTTGTGCCGTGGGGAAAGATCCGAAGAGCGGAAGGGGAGAGACCGTCCGGCTGAGCCCCCTCCTGAGCCCGCCACCGCTGAGAACGGCGCCTTCGCGTGCGCCGGGTGGGGACGAGGGCGCCGGAACACACGGTTTGTTTCCGTGCTATTCGGCGTAGGAACGCAACTTAGGAGCCGGTACAAACGTTGTCAACGATCTTGTTTTCGCACAAGACGTTTGCGCCGGCCGCCGCCCCGTCACGCCGGCGCGCCCAGCCGCGCCAGCGCCGCGTCGAGCCGCGCGAGCACCCGCCGCCGCCCCATCACCCACACCACCTGGTCGATCCCGGGGCTGGCCGCGCTGCCGGTGAGCGCCACCCGCAGCGGCTGCGCGATCTTCCCCAGCCCCACGCCCAGACGCTCGGCCTGCTCGCGCAGCGCCGCCTCCACCGCCTCGGGCGTCCACGGCTCCAGCGCCTCGAACACGGGGCGGAGCGCGGCCAGCCGCTCGGCGGTCTGCGGGTCCTTCCAGTGCTTGGCCGTGGCAGGCTCGTCGTATTCGATCGTCTCGGCCAGCAGCGGCTGGGCCTTCGGCGCGATCTCGAGCACGGTGCGCGAGCGCACCTTCAGCAGGTCGATCAGCGTCCGCAGCCACTCGGGCGCGGCGTCCACCTCCGCCTGCGAGGCGAGACCGAGCTCCACCAGCTGCGGACCGACGGTGGGCAGCAGCCGGTCGGCGGGGACGTGGGCCAGGTACTGGCCGTTCATCCACTCCAGCTTCTCGGTGTCGAAGATCGCCGCCTTCTTGTTGATGCGCTCCAGGGTGAAGGCCTCGACCAGCTCGTCCCGGGTCATCACCTCGCGCTCGTCGCCGGGGTTCCAGCCCAGGAACGCCAGGAAGTTGAAGAGCGCCTCGGGAAGGATCCCTATCCCGGCGTAGTCGCCCACGGCGGTGGCGCCGTGGCGCTTGGAGAGCTTCTTCCCGTCGGGCCCCAGGATCATGGGCACGTGCGCGAAGGTGGGCACCGCCGCGCCCAGCGCCTGGTAGAGCAGGATCTGCTTGGGCGTGTTGGGGACGTGGTCGTCGCCGCGGATCACGTGGGTGATGCGCATCTCGATGTCGTCGCTCACCACGGCCAGGTTGTAGATCGGCGTGCCGTCGGTGCGCAGGACGATGAAGTCCTCGATGCTGCCGTTGTCGAAGGTGGTCACGCCGTGCACCACGTCGTCCCACTCGGTGGTGCCCTCCGGAACGCGGAAGCGCACGGTGAACGGCGTGCCGGCGCCCGCGCGGCGGTCGCTCTCGTCGGCGGGGATGTGAAAGCAGGTGCGGTCGTAGCGGTACTCGTTCCCCGCGGCGTCGCGCTTGGCGGCCAGCTCCTCCTGCGTGCAGAAGCAGCGGTACGCCTTCCCCTGGGCCAGCAGGCGCTCGGCGTCGGCCTTGTGGCGGGGAAAGCCGTCGGCCTGGTGGAACGGGCCCTCGTCCCAGCTCAGGCCCAGCCAGGTCATCCCGTCCAGGATGGTGCGGGTGCTGGCGTCGCTGCTGCGCTCGCGGTCGGTGTCTTCCACGCGCAGCACGAACACGCCCCCGGTCTTGCGGGCGTACAGGTAGTTGAACAGCGCCGTGCGGGCGCCGCCCACGTGCAGGTACCCGGTGGGGCTGGGGGCGAAGCGGACGCGGACCTGGTCGGGCATGTTGGACGTTCCTCTATGTGTGTGCGGCGGCCGGGATGAACGGGTGCGCCAGTGCGCGAGTGCGTGGGCGCCTGCGCGGCCGGCGGGCCGGTGCTTGCGGCGGAGTCTGGAAAGCTAAGGCACGGCCCCGGTCTACAACAACCAGGAATCGGTGCGTGCCGCCGGGGCGGGCACTCTCCGCCTGGCTCCCCTGTCGAGAAGCTGCCTGGGGGAGAGGAAAAACAACGTCCGTGCTTCCGCCCTATGGGCACGAAACCCGGCAAAACCGTCGTCGATGAAGCCCCCGAAGGCGGACTGCGTGCCGTTGTAGCCGCGAGTTTGCTAGCATTCTCCAACGTCCGAATCCGAACCGCTCTCCACCCGCAACGCGGAGGCACGGAGACCGGGTGCGGCCTCCGTGCCTCGTCGGGACACGTCCGTCCCTGCCGCGATCGTTCAGGCCCTTGGCGCCACCTCGGGCTCGCCTTCGGGCATCACGGGGGCCGGGTTGGGGACGGCGACGGGGGCGACACGCGGCTCGGGGTGCTGGATGAAGTACACCGGCGCCGCCAGCGCGCCGCCCAGCAGCGGGCCCACCAGGTAGATCCAGATGTGGCCCACCGGCACGCCGCTCAGCAGCGCGGCCGCCAGCGCGGGACCGATCCCCACGGCGGGGTTGAAGGCGCCGCCCGAGATCGGGCCGCCCGCGAACGCGCCCGCCATCACCGTGAAGCCGATCGCCAGGCCGTAGAAGGAGTTCCCCTCGGTCTCGGGCGCGGTGGCCACGTTCAGCACCACCAGCGCCAGCGCGAAGGTGAAGAGCGCCTCCACCAGGATGGCCACCGCGGCGGACGTCCCCTCGGCCGGCGTGACCACGAAGGTCTGGCCGGTGACGGCGTAGACGGCGAGCGCCGCCAGCACCGCGCCCGCCAGCTGCGCCAGCACGTACGCCCCCGCCTCGCTCCCGGTGATGCGGCGGCGCAGCAGCACCGCCAGCGTGACCGCCGGGTTGTAGTGCGCGCCCGAGACGTGGCCGCCCATGTACACCATCACCATCAGCACCGCGCCGATGGGGAGCGGCGCCACCGGGAGCTGGGCCGTGACCACCAGCCCGATGGTGAGCACCAGGAAGAAGGTGCCGATCACTTCCGTCGTCAGCTTGCGGGTCATCGGTGCGCTCGCGGATGGGTGAGGCGGTTGGCGGGACCACGCCGGGGATCTGCAAGGGATTGCGGCGGAATCTACGTGCCGGGCCGTGCACATGCCAACATCGGCGTGCGGACGGCCGCCGGGAGAGCCGATCGACGCGACGCCGATCCACCGCCCGACCGCCGGACGGCTCCACGATGCGAGGAAATCCCCACGCTTCCCGGGGCCCCCTGCCGACGCACGCGCACCCCCCGGCGAGGCATCGTGGATGGCGGGTGGATGGTGGCCGAACCAGG
>Ga0207706_10000222_pt1 | contig 62279 bp, 63 predicted proteins | sample KBSC53metaG_FD_184318 | JGI IMG/M metagenome (GOLD analysis project Ga0207706, IMG submission 184318) | Corn rhizosphere microbial communities from Kellogg Biological Station, Michigan, USA - KBS C5-3 metaG (SPAdes) (version 2) | ecosystem: Host-associated > Plants > Roots > Rhizosphere > Soil ... | reverse complement strand
GCCGGTGCCGCCGATCCTTGCCGAGCTTCGCGACAAGTCAGGCAAGCTGCTCTACTCCTGGACCATCGCGCCGCCCGCTCGGACGCTTCCGCCCGGCGGTAGCGCGACCTTCAACAGCGCCGAAATGAACGTCCCGCCGAGCGGGCTGGAGTCGACTGTTACCCTGACCCTAAAGGGCTGATTTTTCAGGGAAATTCGATGAGCTTGGTGGCGTGGAGATCGCCTTGCGCGTCGCGGATGATCGCCTGCCTGACCATTGCCGTTTCCGGTGGCTTGTCGTGCTCAACCCGAACTCCGGCAACGATATGCACGGTGGCCGTCGCCTGCTCGAATATACGAGGATGAGGCGGATGAGGCGGATGAGGCGGGGGCCCGCCATGGGCCGCGCTGGCCGCAAGTCCGAAAAGGGCCGTCAGGACCGCCATAGGCCAATCTAACGCTCCGCACGGCGAATGGTAAACAAAGCGTAAAGCAATGTCCCGTTGCGGGATTGCTCGACCGGCATTGCGCGGTCGGAACGGCTTTGATAGAGGCGCGGGCCTTGCCAGTCGGGCGGCCAAGCCGTCCATCTTCATGAACGTGCGGTCGTGGCGGAACTGGTAGACGCGCAGCGTTGAGGTCGCTGTGGCCGAAAGGCCGTGGAAGTTCGAGTCTTCTCGACCGCACCATTGAACGCACGCCGACAGGCCGAGGGCTTGTCGAACCGTGTGATCCTCGAATGGTCTAACGCGCTCGGCTCCGCTGCTCCGAACGCTTCGCAACCGATGTGAAACGAAGTCGTCTAAGACGATTAGCTGGACGAAGCGACTTTGGGCCGCGCGTCGATGGAGATGGATCCCGTCCGGGCCACGGGCTGCTCGTCGGTCACGGTCGCCTGGATGTTGAGATCGGGAGCAACTCCGACAATGCCAGCGGACGCCTTCGAGATTCGGATCCGGTAGGTCCCATAGGGAACTCGCTCGAACAGGAAATAGCCGTCGTAGTCGGTCTGGGTCGTCGAGGCCACGGCGCCTTGCGAATCCACCAGCTCCAAATCGAGGCCTTCGAAGCCGAGCCCGCCATTCTTGAGTAGCGCTCCTTCGATGTCGCCGGCGCCCACCAGCCCGATATCGACGCTCGCAGGGACGCCCGGCCTCGGCACGACGACCTGAAGCGCCTTTTTCGGTGCGAGCATCGGGTCAGGGAGGCTCGTACGGTCGATCCCGACGGTGATCGGGCTGAAGGTTTGGAGGCCGGCGATCACCACCTGGCCATGTTCGTCAGTCGGCCGCTCCGCGACTGCATGGCCGGCGGTGATGAGGGCGCCTCTCTCGAACGGCTCGCCGGGATCGGCGAGGCCGTTATCGTTCAGGTCGCGATAGACGCGCGCTCGAACCGAACCGCCGCCAGCGAGCGGACGCCGTGAAAACTCGAACCCATGGCCCGAATCGAGCGAAAAATTGAGGTTGAATCCGAGCGCGACCGAGCCGTCCGTCGCCGCTTCGCCCGTAATCGCCAGGGCAAGCCCACTGAACCTGCGGATATGGCTGACGCGCATGCGGCCGCGATGCAGCCCGCCGTCGTACGCAAGCGTGCCTTCCCAGTCGACATTGTCGGACGCGGACCAATAGCCGGTCAGCTCTGCGGAGCGGAACCGGCTTTCGGGGCTTATTTCGAAGCTGGCGGAGCCGCGGACCCTGATCGGACCGATTCGCCCGGTCCCGATGAGGTCCGCAATGACATTCGGAGGCGGAGCAGGCCCCTTGGCCAGATATTGCTGGGTATATTTTACGTCCCCCGCCAGATTGAAACGGCCGATCGAAGTTGCCAGCCGCCCAGCGGCGTCCAGCTGGCCGCTTCCGTCGGCCCTGCTCGTGTAGTGAAGGTCGCCGTGCGCCGGCACGATCGTCCGTCCGATGTGGATCGGAGCGTCGAGCGCCAGCCGCGCCTCACGGACGGTCTCGGGCGGGCCGCCGTTGATATGGAAATCCTTTGCAGTGATCGCTTCGGCGCTGACGTTTAGCGAGCCGAGCTTAGCGAGGAGTTGAGCGCGGACTGCCATTCCGCCGGTGCTCTCGCGCGAGGCGCCGACCTCGAGAAGAGCCGGGCCCAGCGAGCGCCGGACGGAGCCTTCGACGAAGGTAACCCTTTGATCTTCCAGAAGCATTGTCCGAGCCAGCAGGCCGATGGACGTTCGCTCGTTGATGCCGTGCTCAAGCGCCACCGCCGCCTGCATCTTCGGTTCCGTCGGGCTGACGGGATCGTCGCTAAGCGATACGAGATCGCGGCTCGGTTGATTGATGCCGGCCCAGTACCAGGTCTTGCCGGGCGGAACATTATCCTCGCCAACGTTGATCAGCTCGTCCCGGGTCCGGACCTGCCCTTGCGGCCCGTAGAGGACGATGCTGATCTGGTTTTCGCCATACATCAGCTGGACGTCGTCGAAGACATAGCGCTGGCGATCGTCCGACCGGGCGAAGGCCAGCAGCTCCCCGTTCCGGTAAAGCTCCGCGTCCCATCCGGAGGGAAGGTCGCCTTCGAAACGCGTGCGATCGAAGTTCGTCGGATTGACCACCGGCCGGTTGGTGACGACGGCGCCGCGGCCGCTCGTCGCGCTTCCGCTGAGCCTGGTCGCTAGCCCGGCAACGTCGCCGAAGCCGAAGTGAGTCGCATGGATCGGGCCCAGGAGCCCCCCTTCGGGATCCGAGCGGTAGGCGCGCAGCCGGAGCGATGCGGGAATTCCCTTTTCGTCCGTCGCCACCTGCGCATCGTAGGAGAGGCGCGCAATTTCACCGGCCGCATAGACGGAGGTCCGGCGATCGACCTTCATGCCGTTGTCGGCCCGATAGGTCATTCCGGCGCTAACCACGAAGTCGAGGGCTGGAGCGCGCCACATCCGGTAGGGCAGCCTTACCTGCGGCAGGGTCGAAAGGTCGAACTTGGCCTTGTGGAGATAGGCCGCGCGCTTTTCCCGCTCGATGGCGAGCTCGACCGGAAGCTTGGCGTCCGATTCGAGGACGAGAACGGATCCGTTGGTAAGCGCCTTGACCCCGATACCGAACCAGCGCCCGAGAGCCGCGCTGTCTACGCACCAGCCTTCCGGAGTCTCGCGAACAGCGGTCGCAGCGAGCTTTTCGCTCTTACCCGAATATTCGACCGTTCCGGATCCGACGTCGATCGCAATCCGGTTGCTTTCCTTGAACGCCCAGCCGCTCGCCCTCTTCGCAGTGAGGTCGATCTTCATCGGCACATCGAGCGTGGTCAGGAAGTCGCCGAAAACGAGGCAGGCGCCCTCGGGCGTGCCGTAGGCGCGAACCCCGTCGCCGAGCCGATACTGGTGGAGCTTTACGTCAAGGAGATATTGCTCATCGGGGTTGGCAGCCCACTGATCCGTCACGGGCACAGCGGCGACGGCTCCCACTGCCGTCAGCCAGGCGGTGGCGAGCATTGCGCCCGCCTTGCCGAGCCAATTGCCGGTGCCGATCATGATTTGTCACCGCGCCCGGCGCAGACGGCCTAGCGCAGAACCGCCTGCGTTTCGGCGATCGTCTGCGACCCGTCGAGGTACGTCTCGACATATTGGACCGTTACCGGCCCGCTGAGTGCGCCGGTGTAGTCATCGGCGACGGGAACCACGACCTCGCGCTCGTTCAGCTCGGTGTAGACGGCGACGGCCTTCGAGACCGCGATGGGGTCCTTCACGCCGGCCTTGAGCACGCGAACCTCCCCGAACGTGGAGCGGTCCCCGCTGCGATCGAGCTCGAGCGCCACGACCGGCTTGCCGTCACGCTTTTCCGCGCGAACGTTCGAAATCCCGGCTTTCACGCTCAGGTTGCCAAGACGGACGATGACGGGGATTGTCACGCCGTAGACGGGCGTCAGCTTGAAGCTGAGCCCGTTGGCGGGCGCGCTGGCCGGCTGCGCGACCGGAGTCGATGGCGGGATCGCCCGGAACAGCAGGTGGACTCGATATTCGCCGTCCGGCAGGCCCTGCGGCGGGCGCGCGGCGATCCGGATCGACTGCGGCTCGTTCGGAGCGAGGGTCACTCGGCGAGGAGCGAAGATCAGCATGTCGCGCGCCGCCTTCTCGGCCGCATTGGGATCGGAAACCTCCTCGAGCATCCCGTCGGCCTTCATACGGCGGAATTCCGCCGAGATGCGGTAAGTCGCCGGCTCCTCGCCGATATTGTTCAGGATGATCTCGGCGCTGCGCCCACCGTTGAGGATCAGCCTGGTCGGGGCGACCAGCAGGTCGCCGACGCCGGCGCTAGCGGGCTGGGTCGGAAGGAGAATTGGCGCGGCGACGAGCGCGGCCGCGGCAACGGCTCTGGTACACAGGTTCATTTCTACGGTCCCCACTTGGCTCCGTTTTGGAGTAATTGGGGTCTAGGCCGCGAATGGTTGATTTTCCGTTCACCATTCGCGTTCACTGCATGAAAAAAGAGGCCGCCGATGCATGCCCGGCGGCCTCCCCTCAGCGGCCCTCTCGAGCCGCATTCGTCAAACGCGATTACTGATAGTCGGCGCTGACGTCGAACGTGCCCTGATAGACACCGTCCGCGGTCGTGTCGCTGACCTGGATCGAACCGCCGAGGTCGAACGTGACATTACCGGTATTGTCGAGAACGACAGAGCCCGCCGTCGGAGCGTCGACGGTGAGGACCAGGTTCGGCGAAACCTGCGTCTGGTTGACGAGGTTGATCGTCGGCGAAACGGTAACCGTCAGAGTCTGGTCCGGAGTGCCGGTGGCGGCATATTGTGCCGTCGTCGTCGTGCCGGAGCAGGTCAGGTTGGCGCCGCCGCAGCTGAAAACGCCAGCCTTGGTAATCCCGACGGTCTGGGTGTACGGAGCCGTACCGCTCAGGACGATCGTGCCGAGGTCGAGGTTCTGCGTCGAATCGAGCGTGAGCGGAACGACGATGCGAGCATTTGCAGTCGCCTGCGTGGTCGGCGTGACCGCAGCCGCGGGAGCCGAGGTAAGGGCCAGGGCGGAGGCCGCGCCGGCAACAATCAGGACCTTCTTCATTTCAACTTCCCCACTGGTTCAAGAATAGGCCGGCTGCCCGACCTCTGGTCCGGTCACCCGTGAGCACCCCATTAACCTCGCTGGCTTACCCCTTCCCTCAAGGGCATGGTTACCGCGGCATTAAGGATTACTCCGGCGTGGAGGAAAGCTCCTAAAGATAGTCGACCGTGATCGGGATATCGCCGCGATATTCGCCTTCCGAATCGCCGCGCAGGTCAAGCCGCCCGCCGAACCGGAACGTCAGGTTCCCCGCCGAATCGAGGGTTGGAAGCCCGGAGAGATCCGTCTCGATGCGCTCGACGACGATCCGACCGCCACCCACCGAGTACAGCTCGATTCGGCCCGGGAGCTCGATGCGGAGTGCCCGGCCCGGCTCGCCATGGACGCTGACCGATCCGACCATGGCCGCGGCGCTCACCGTCGCGACGCTTCCGCTGGCGCTTCTTTCGCCATTGGGATGCAAAGTCACCGCACCGGCCCCGCCGCCAAGCATCACCAGCCGGTCGAAATCGAGAGTCGCGTCGACCTGGAGCTGGATGGGGCCGGAGGAATCGCCCTCGTCCAGCTGCGTCGTCGGGTCCGCACACAGCCTGCATTGCGCATGCGCGGCCGCGCTCGCGCCGGCCAGGAGGGCGGCGGCGGCAAGGCTTCTTACAAGGGCGATACTTCGGCCCATTGGGCTACTGCTATTGGGCAGAGGCTAAAACAGGGTTAATGCTCACGTAACCTGCGGAGCCTGATGGAGGGAAAATGGCCGTAAGGATCGAGCGCAGAGCAGGTGGGGAGCCAAAGACGAGCTTGCCGGAACCAACTGCGCTTTCTATCGCCTAGGTCCAGATGGCCCGATCCCCAACCGGCACCGCACGGCGTCCGTTCGTAACTGCCTTCAAGATCCTGGTGTATGCAGCGCTTCTCGGCGTGATCGCGCTTGGGGTGGCCGTTGCGGTCGCCGTGGCGTCGCTTCCAAGCTATCAGCAGCTGTCCAAGCGGTCGGACCTGGGGCAGATGATCCGGGTCCATGCGTCGAACGGCGCGGTTCTCGTCTCGCTTGGCCCGAGCTTCGGCCAGTGGCTCACCTACGACCAGATACCGCCGCAAATGCGCTCGGCGATGATCGCGATCGAAGACCGCCGCTTCCGGAGCCATTTCGGAATCGACCCGATCGGCATCGTGCGAGCGGTCGGATCCGCGCTCATCCAGGGACACCGGGTACGCGCGACCTCGACCATCACCCAGCAGCTCGCGCGCAACATCTTCCTGACCAACAACCGCAGCATGGGGCGCAAGATCAAGGAAGCGGTGCTAGCGCTCGCACTCGAGCGCAAGTTCAGCAAGGACCAGGTCCTCGAGCTCTACCTCAATCGCGTCTATTTCGGGGGCGGCGCCTACGGGATCGATGCCGCGTCCAGGCGATTCTTCGGCCACAGCGCCGACCACCTGACCCTGGGTGAGGCGACGATCATCGCCGGGCTCGTCAAGGCTCCGTCCAACTATGCGCCCACGGCCGACGTCGAGGCCGCGCGAAACCGCTCCGAAGTCGTTCTGAAGGCGATGATCGACAACGGCTTCATCTCAGCCGAGCAGGCCGGGTCGATCGATCCGGCAAAGATCCGCATCCAGTCTAACACCAACCAGACGGCTGTACGCTACTTCACCGATTGGGCGCTTCCCCAGCTCGACACGCTCATCGACGAGACATCGGAGCCGATTGACGTCTGGACGACGCTGGACCCGCGGATGGAGGACGCCGCCGACCGCGCCATAAACGCCAACGCTCCGGGCGGAGCGCAGGGCGCGCTTGTTGCGATCGACCGCGACGGTGCGGTTCGTGCGATGATCGGCGGCAAAAGCTACCCCAACTCGATCTACAACCGCGCCACTCAGGCGGAGCGACAGCCAGGCTCTTCCTTCAAGCTGTTCGTCTATCTCGCCGCGCTCGAATCCGGAATGAAGCCGACCGACATCATGGTCGACCAGCCGGTGACCATCAGCGGCTGGACGCCCCGCAACGACACTCGCGATTTCGCTGGCCCGGTGACTCTTCGCGAAGCCTTCGCGAGGTCGATCAACACGATCAGCGCCCAGATCGGCCAGCAGCTGGGATTCTCGACCATCGCCGACATGGCGCATCGCTTCGGCCTGACGACGGATATCTCAACCTATCCCGCGATGGTGCTTGGATCGAGCGAGGTCCGCCTCGTCGAGATGACGCAAGCCTTCGCGTCGGTCGCCAATCGCGGGGTCGCGGTGAGGCCCTATGCGATCAGCAAAGTGGTTACGGTCAACGGCCGTGAGCTCTACCGGCACGACTCGCCAGAACAGCGCGTGCTTGTGGCCCCGTGGGTAGCGGCCGAAATGACCGATCTTCTCCAGTCGGCCGTTCTTACCGGAACCGGCCGCGCAGCCCAGATCGGACGGCCCGTCGCCGGCAAGACCGGAACGACGACGTCGAACAAGGACGGCTGGTTCATCGGCTTTTCGAGCGGGCTGACCACCGGCGTGTGGATGGGCCGCGACGACGCCAAGCCGGTCCGGGGACTTTACGGGGGCACTGCTCCGGCTCGAGCCTTCCACGATTTCATGGTGACCGCTGTTGCCAATCGGCCCGTCGAGCAATTCGAGACCCAGGTGCCGATGCCGGACTGGCAGCTCGAGCCCGAGGAGCAATATGTCGGCGATGACTATGTCGACATGAACACGATGCCCCTGGTCGATGAGAACGGCAATCCGATCCCCGGAACGCCGGCCTACCCGCAGGGGTATCCGCAGCAGCAGCAACTCCCGCCCGGGCAGCAGCCTCAAGGCGCGTTGACCCAGCAATGGCTCGACAGCGTGCTTGGCGGCAATCGGCAGCCGCCGCGGCAGCCCGTGCAGCAGGTTCCGCCCGGGACGGCCCAGCGCCAACCGCAGCCTCAAGGCCAGCAGCCGGCACCGCCGCCGCGGCAGCCAGGCACCCAGCCGCGGCAGCCCGACAGGCCCTTACCGGATGAGACCGATCCGCCTCAGCCTCGGATTGTGACTCCGCAATAAGCTCTGGGCGGCGGCGACGTCGCCTCCGAATAGCTCGCTTTCCAGGGCCTTGAACTTTCTGCCGTGGTCGAGATGCCGCAGATGCGCCACCTCATGCGCGACGACGAAGCGCCGCGCTTCGGGCGGAGCGAGGATGAGCCGCCAGCTGTAGCGGATCGCGCCGCCACTGCTGCAGCTGCCCCATCGCGTCCGCGCGTCCCCGACAGCGACGGAGCTCGCCTTCACGCCGGCGACGGCCGCCATCTCCTCGGTCTCTTTCGACAGGGTCTCGAGAGCGAGCCGCTTCAGGAACTGTTCGACCCGGCGACCGAAGCCCCCTTCCGGGCCGCCGCAGACAAGCCGGTCGCCTTCGAACACCGGCGTGCGCGGCGCAACTTCGGACCAGTCCAACTCGACGTCCCGGCCCTCTATCGGGATGATCGCGCCGGGGATGAAAGGCTCCGCCGGGAGTGTCCGGCCCAATTGCTGGTCGACCCAGCTCTTCTGGCTCGCGGCCCAGGCAAGCGCCGCGGACGGGCGTACGTGCCTCGGGTGAGTGACCTTCAGAAGCCGCTCGCGCTCGTCGAACCGAAGCCGCATGCGCCGGGCGCTGCGGATGGAGCACAGGAGAACCGGCAATGGGAGGTCGGGGTGACTTGCCAGCCGCCTAGAGGGCACGCTCGACCACGTGGAATTCAAGGTCGCCGGCGTCGGCCTCGCTGATCGTCCATCCTCGCGTGGAGGCTCCCGCCTCGTGAACCGTCTCCCGGCTTCCCGAGATCAGGTAATGCCACTCCGGAAGCGGTTGGCCGGCGGCCCGGAGGCGATAGGCGCAGGTGGCCGGCAGCCAGTCGAGCGACTTGAGATTGCGGCGATCGAGGACAACGCAGTCGGCAACGTGCGCCTTGCGGTTCGAATAATCGCTGCAGCGCCCGTTGCGCCGGTCGAGAAGGCTGCACGCGACGTTGGTCGGATAGAGCTCGCCCGTATCCTCGTCCTCGAGCTTGTGGACGCAGCAACGCCCGCATCCATCGCACAACGCCTCCCATTCGCCGCGGTCGAGCTTCGACAAGGGCTTTTCCCAGAAAGGTTTGCGCGCGTTCATGACAAAGCCAGCCATGCTCTGCTAACCCTCTCCAATCAAGCTAGCTGCGGGGGAATAGGGATGCATGCGCTGAAGCGCGCCTTGGTTGCGATTGCGGCACTTTCGGTCACGGCCCCGGCTGCCGCCCAGCAAGGAGCTTATGACGGGCAGCAGTTCGTCAAGGCCATCGAGGACGGCAAGAATGACGACGCCTTCAAGCTGATCCAGGAGAAGCCGACCCTCGTCAACGCACGCGACTTCAACGGTCAGACCGCCCTTATCGCTGCGATCGACAATCATGACCGGGAATGGGCGGGCTATCTTCTTCAACAGGGGGCGGACCCCGAACTGGCGGGGCGCAACGGCGAGACCCCGCTGATGGCGGCCGCTAGAGTTGGGCTGACCGAGGCCGTCGACTGGATCATCGGGCTTGGCGCCCGCGTCGATGCGGAAAACCGGATGGGCGAAACGGCGCTGATCATTGCCGTACAGCAGCGGCAGGTGCCGATCGTGAAAGCGCTGATCAACGCCGGGGCAAATCCTGACAAGCCGGATGCAGCCCAGGGATATTCCGCGCGCGATTATGCGAAGCGCGACACTCGGACGCCCGAAATCCTTCGGATCATCGAAGCCGGCAAGAAGAAGCCCTAGCGGCCCTCGCCCAGAGTCGGATCGAGCTGCACCGACAGGCGCCGCGCTGCCCTTCGGGCGAAACGCAACAGCTCGGCCTTGCGGCGCGCCGGCGCGAGGGGCCGGTGGACTGCAGCGCGCGCCAGGACCGCGTCATAGCGGTCGGCGACGATGAGTCCCGCCTCGCCGGGCAGATATTCGTCGCCGTCCAGGATTGCCGCCAATTCCGGCGGAACCGCCCAGTAGAAATGATCGCAGAAATCCAGGTAATCGGCCCACTTGCAATCGCCGAGCAAGTCAGCCTTGGCGACCTTGATCTCCACGATGGTGAGATTGCCCTTGGAATCGATGCCCATCATGTCGGCGCGGCGACCGTTCGGCAGCGGCACCTCGCAGATCGCGAACAGCTCCTGCCGGCAGAAAAGCCGCGTGACCCCTCGCGCCACTTCCGCGGCAACGGGCGGCGAGTCAGCGAAGCAAGGCTGGAGGATCGATTCGACGGCGGTGCTCACGCCCCAAGGCTAGAACATCGCGAGAACACAGGCAATCCGCGAGGCGGGATCTACCTGAAGAAGACGTGGTTCCCGATCGACGCGACCTGTTGCCTGTGCCAAGCCGGATGAACCCGGCGCGCGTGGAAGTAGAGGGCGCCCTCCGCGGCGGAATCCTTGAGGTCCTGGTCGACGATCCTGGCGATCGCTACCGCCGTCTTCCACTGGCGGCTCTCCTTGCGGATGTTCGGCCAGGAATGGCCGTGGACGAAGGAAAACTGTCCGCGCTGGAAAAGGACGCCGCAATAGGTGTCGGCGAAGCGGCCGCTTTCGGCGCGGTTCGCAATGACGTCCCCGACGGCAAGCTGGCCGGCAAGCGGTTCGCTCTTCGATTCGAAATAGATGCCGGCGGCAAGGCACTCGAGCTGGCGACTGCCCGGCTCGGAGCTGCTCAATTGCGCCACCAAAGTGGGAAGGTCGGCCTCGGGGTCGACCGCCGGCGTATCGGCCTGATCCTTTGCCTGCTGGTCACTCGCCAGCGGAATCGCAAGCTCGTCGGCCTTGCGCAGAAGCTCCTGAGCGATGTCGGGAGTGGTGACGGACGTTGCGACAGGGATGACCTGATCGCCGGTAGAACCGACCTCAGCAGGTGCAACCGAGCTGGCGCTCATCGCAGCGCAGATAAGCAGCGCCGAACGGAGACTACCGACCATATTGTACGCTTGTAATTGCGGTGAACCCCCAAGCCCCCGACCAGAGCGCCGAACAGTCTGCGCAGTGGCCGCCGGGTGGTACCCCGTCTCGCGTGGTCCTTCCTGCCGGCTACCGGCGAGAAGTACCCCCCGCTCTCACTTTCGATAACGGAACGTTCCCCGCAGGTGCCGCCGCGGTCAAGTCGCCAAAGTCGTTTCAGCGATGAATCGTTCCGGCTGCGCGACGTCCAGTTCAATTAACCATGAATCGGGGTCGAAATCGGTTCGCCGACTCAGGAATTGGCCCAATTTATCGCCGGAATCGCCGGGTTCGGGGCCCGCTTTCGTCCAGCGATACACCCCGTCGAGCGTTAACGCCCGTTCAAGGCAGGCCATATATTTTCCCTTGCTTCGAACGACGATCAGCAGCGCTCCGCGCTCTGCATCGCCCTTGTGCAGCACGGCTGCGAAATCGCCGGCCGCTTCGATCCGGCGGATCAGTCCCGTCGCCTCCACAGATGCGCTTAGCCCGCCGCTCATCGCCGGTCGCCCACTAAAAGGCTCAGGCTGCGTCGCGTTCGTCCGCTCCCATGATCACTGCCGCGAGCGCATCGCGGCTTCGTGCCCCGCGCATCTTCTCGAGCGTCGGTCCATGGCGGATGACTCGGCTGATCGCAGCGAGCGCCTTCAGATGCTCGGCGCCGGCATCCGGCGGCGAAAGCAAAAGGAAAACAAGGTCAACTGGCTGACGGTCGACGGCCTTGTAGCCGACCGGTTCCGACAGGCGGACGAACAGGCAATAGACCTTCGCCAGATCCTCGACCTTGCCGTGCGGGATCGCGACTCCCTGGCCGAATCCCGTCGAGCCGAGCTTCTCGCGTTCGGTGATCGTCGCCAGAATATCCGCCGCCGGAATTCCGAGACGGCCGGCGGCGAGATTCGCGAGCTGGTTGAGCAAGGAGCGCTTGTTCCCGGCCGACAGCCCGGGCTTGATCGCGTCGAAATCGAGGAATTCGGTCAAATGCATGTCGCGAAACTTCTGGCAGACGGACGCCGCCCCGTCGCGGCTGTTGTTAAGTCAGGCTTGGCAGATCAGCTCTCATTCGGCTCGACCCAGCCGATATTCCCGTCCTCGCGCCGATAGACCATGTTGAGCTCGCCCGTGTTGGAATTCCTGAACATGAGCGCGGTCGTGTTCCTGAGGTCCAACAGCATCACCGCATCGGCGACATTCACCTGAGGGATATCGAGCTTCGTCTCGGCGACGATCGTCGGATTATCCGGCGCAAGGTCCTGTTCCGCAGTGGAAGCGAACACCCGATAGGCGGCGTTCGCCTCGAGCATTGGAGCGACGTCGGGGCCGGGCTTATGCTCCTTCAGCCGCTTCGTGTAGCGGCGAAGCTGCTTTTCGATCTTGTCGGCCGCGCACTCGAACGCGACCTGCGCGGTCGGCGCCCGGTGCGACGCCTTGAGGACCACGCCTTGAGCGACCGGAGCGACGATGTCGCAGGTAAAGTCCTCGTACGGGCCCTTGCCGAACGTGACGTCGGCGCCGACGGCCCGCGAATAATATTTCTCGGTGATCTCCTCGATCCGCTGGATCGCATGTTCCTTGATGGATTCGCCGGTTTCGACCTGATGGTCCGCGACACGAACATCCACTGGCGAGGCTCCTTTCCTGGCTTGGCCGCCGCTTAGGGCGGCGCGCGACGCTGCGTCAACTCGCGGCGCTGAAGCGTGCCCACAGCGGGTTGACCAGTCTCGAGATAAACGCCCGATGGCGCTCAAGCTCCTCAACTGCCGCTGAATGCGGCCGGGCCGGGCGTGGCTCCCTGGCCTTCACGTCACCGGCAATGTCGGCGATCTCGATGATCGCTGTCTCTTCCGCGAGGCCAAGCCCGATCTGGCGTCCGCCCGTCAGCTCGACATAGACCTGGGCGAGCAATTGCGCGTCCAGCAGAGCGCCGTGCTTCACCCGGCGGCTCCGGTCGACGCCAAACCGCGTGCACAAGGCATCGAGGCTATGCTTGGCGCCGGGATGCTTGCTCCGAGCGAGAGTAAGCGTGTCGACCATCCGGCTCATGCACACGACGCCCCGGCCGCAACTCCCGAGCTCGTGGTTCAAAAAGCCGAAGTCGAAGCTCGCATTGTGGGCGACGAGCGGCGAATCCTCGATGAATTCGAGAAGCTCCTCGGCGCGCTCCGAAAAGCGAGGCTTGTCGGAAAGGAAGATGTCGCTGAGCCCGTGGACCGCTTCGGCTCCCGCAGGCATCGGCCGCTCGGGATTGAAATAAGCGTGGAAGTGCCGGCCGGTCTCCGCGCGGTTGATCATCTCGACGCAGCCGATCTCGACGATCCTGTCGCCGCCGGCCGGGTCGAGCCCGGTCGTTTCCGTGTCGAAGACGATTTCCCGCATGACCCTGTTTAACCACCTTGCCCAAGGCCAAGACAAGACAGAATGTCGCGGACCTGGCTTTCTGTTGTGGACAGCTCGCCGCCCGTGTCGATGACGAAATCCGCTCGCCTCCGTTTCTCCTCGTCCGGGGTCTGGCGGGCCAGGAGGGCCTGGAATTTTTCCTCCGTCATTCCCGGTCGAGTCATTACGCGGTCTCGCTGTGTCCCAACCGGAGCGGAAACTACCAACACCTTGTCGAAAGCCTCTTCGCCGCCGGTCTCGAACAGCAAGGGAATCTCGAACAGCAAGGCCTGGGCATCGCCATTCTCGACAATGAACCGAGTGCGCTCGTGGTGCACGGCGGGGTGAACGATGGCCTCAAGTGCGGCCAGCTCGCCCGGGTCGCCGAGCACCCGTTGCGACAATGCGTCGCGGTCAACGCCCTGCTTTCCAGTCGTCCCGGGAAAGCGTTCCTCGATCCTGGCGACGAGCGCTCCGTCCGGTCCCTGCAGCCGCCGAACCACGGCATCGGCATCGAAAACCGGTACGCCTGCACGTCTGAACATGTCGGCGACCGTCGACTTGCCCATTCCGATTGAACCCGTCAGCGCCAGGCGGATCATACCGGCAGCAGCCCCCGCCCGCGTAGAGCTTCCAGAAGTGGCAGAAGCGGCATTCCCAGGATGGTGAAGAAACTTCCTTCGATGGAGTCGAACAATTGCACCCCGCGGGCTTCGAGCCTGAACACGCCCACGCAATAGCCAACCTCAGGCCATTCTAAATCGAGATACTCCTCGATGAAGGCATCCGACAAATCCCGGACCTTCAGCGTTGCGGAATCGCTGGCACTCCAGTCGACAAACCCGGCGAAAGCGAGCGCGACCGCACTGGTCAGCCGCATTTCCTTACCCGAGAAGAACCGCAGGTGTTCTGCCGCCTGGTTACGGTCCCGGGGCTTGTCGAAGAGCCGGCCGTCAACGCTCACCACGGAATCGCTGCCGATCACCCAGTCGCTCGGACGCCTAGCGCTAACCTCCACTGCCTTGCACGCGGACAAAGCGGTCGCGATCGCCTCCGCATCTCTGAACCGCGCCTTCTCTTTCGCCTCGTCCAGGTTCGCAGGTACGACCGCGCATTCGACGCCCGCTTGTTCGAGCATTGAGCGCCGGACCGTGCTCGCGGAGGCAAGAACTAGAGCCATTTGAACAACCTTGTGGAAAAGCCCGTTGGCGGTCCTACTCGGTCATCGGGGACCATCACAACGCGGCTTCGGTCCAGACTCCGAAACGGACAATTCGAGATTCCATCCACGGGAGGTCGATTCGGCCCCCAGCCTGTGAATCACGGGAGAGTCCCAGCCCGAATCGTGGGATTCCCTAGCGGCGGCCTTAGCCGGAGCTGTTGGCAATTTCGGAACCCGCGCCTATTTCCCACGTCCCTCGGGACAACTACACCATCAATTTTTCTATTAAGAATCTAAATAGGGAGAGAAGAGGTGGCTCTTTCGCCGCGTGAGCCCGTGCCGGCGGAGGCCCCGGAGAAGCCGTTGCTCACCGTGCTCGGCGGCCAGCGGTGCGACCCTCCGCCTTTATGGATGATGCGCCAGGCGGGGCGCTACCTTCCCGAATATCGGCGCCTGCGCGAGGAGAAGGGTAGCTTTCTCGACCTCGTCTATGACAGCGCTACCGCCGCCGATGTCACTCTTCAGCCGCTCGAGCGCTTCGACCTCGATGCCGCGATCCTGTTTTCCGACATTCTGATTGTTCCCTTCGCGATCGGCCAGAATTTGAGCTTCATCGCCGGGGAGGGGCCGCGTCTCAGCCCAACGCTCGATTCGACCAATCTCGATGCGCTGAGCGGCTTTTCGGCGCGGCTGGACCCGATCTACGAGACCGTCCGCAAGGTGAAGGCGAAGCTCGATCCGTCAGTGACCCTGATCGGCTTCGCGGGCGCTCCCTGGACGGTTGCGACCTACATGATTGCCGGCCAGGGAAGCCGCGACCAGTCGGAATCGCGCCGACTCGCTTATTCGGACCCGGCGCGCGTCGATTCGATCGTCGGGCGAATCGAGCAGGTGACCTTCGACTATCTCTCCGGCCAGATCGAGGCGGGCGCCGAGGCGGTCCAGCTGTTCGACAGCTGGGCTGGAAGCCTTGCCCCGGCGCAGTTCGAGCGTTGGGTCATCGCTCCCACGGCTCGGCTCGTTCGCAGGCTGGCGGCCGACCATCCGGACGTGCCCGTGATCGGCTTTCCGAAAGGCGCCGGCGGCAAGCTTCGAGCCTATGCGATCGAGACGGGCGTCGACTGCGTCGGAGTCGACGAGACCGTCGATCCCGAATGGGCGCACCGCGAGCTTCCGGACGGCCTTCCCGTGCAGGGCAATCTCGATCCGCTAGCACTCCTCGCCGGCGGTGAGCAGCTGAAGTCCGCGACGGCGCGTGTCCTTGACGCCTTCCGCGGGCGCCCGCACATCTTCAATCTCGGCCATGGAATCCTCCAGGACACGCCGATCGACCATGTCGGCCAGCTCATTGCTCAGGTGAAAGGGAACGAATGACGGATGTGACGGGATTCCTCGGCGCCGCTTATCCCTGGGTGAAGGCGGCCCATGTCACCTTCGTCATCTTCTGGATCGCCGGGCTCCTGCTTGTCCCGCGCTTCTACGTTTATCATCACGAGACGGCGCCCGGTTCGTCGGAGGACCGGGCCTGGATCGAGCGCGAGCGGCGCGCCCGGAACATCATCCTCACACCAGCGATGATCGTCGTCTGGATCCTCGGGCTTCTCCTCGCTTTCAACATCCATGCCTGGGGAGAAGGCTGGTTCAGCGCCAAGCTCGCGATGGTCGTCGGCCTGACCGCCTACCAGGGCTGGCTCGGCTCCTTCGGCAAGCGTCTCGCCGCAGGGACGCGGTCGCCTGACAGCCGGACACTCAGAATAATGAACGAAATTCCGGGCATCGCAGCCGCGATCATCGTCGTTCTTGTGATCGTCCGGCCGTTCTGAATCTCGCTTAGACCCGATTGACTTGGCCAAGGCTGCTCCCTAACTCGCGAGCCAGGGCTGTACCGGCCTGTTTTCTCTGCTCTGCCGATTCAGCCTTTCGTCCATCCAAGCGGCGTCCTGCCGCGAGGCGTTGAACAGCTGAGCCGTCCCAGACGTCCGAAAAGCGGATATCCATGCATCTCAAAGACTTGAAACAAAAAACGCCGGCCGATCTGGTCACGATGGCCGAGGAGCTCGGCGTCGAAGGCGCATCCACGCTGCGCAAGCAGGACCTCATGTTCTCGATCCTCAAGGTCGAGGCGGAAGACGGTGCGCAGATCATCGGCAACGGAACGATCGAGGTCCTGAACGACGGGTTCGGCTTCCTCCGCTCGCCCGAGGCCAATTATCTCGCCGGGCCCGACGACATCTACGTCGCACCGTCCGTCGTCCGCCGCTTCGGTCTTCGCACCGGCGATACGGTCGAGGGCGAGATCCGCGCACCAAAGGACGGAGAGCGCTATTTTGCGCTGACGCGCGTGAACCTGATCAACTTCGACGATCCGGAAACCGTTCGTCACCGCGTCAATTTCGACAACCTCACGCCGCTATATCCCGACGAGAAGCTCAAGCTCGATACGCTCGACCCGACGATCAAGGACAAGTCGGCGCGGGTCATCGACATCGTCGCTCCGATCGGCAAGGGCCAGCGCGCGCTGATCGTCTCGCCGCCGCGGACCGGCAAGACGGTCCTTCTCCAGAACATTGCTCGGGCGATCACCGACAATAATCCGGAAGTCATCCTGATCGTGCTCCTCATCGACGAGCGGCCGGAGGAAGTCACCGACATGCAGCGCTCGGTCAACGGCGAAGTCATCTCCTCGACCTTCGACGAGCCCGCGAGCCGTCACGTGCAGGTCGCAGAGATGGTCATCGAGAAGGCCAAGCGCCTGGTCGAGCACAAGAAGGACGTGGTCATTCTCCTGGACTCGATCACGAGGCTTGGGCGTGCCTACAACACGGTCGTTCCGAGCTCGGGCAAGGTCCTGACCGGCGGCGTCGACGCCAATGCGCTACAGCGTCCGAAGCGCTTCTTCGGCGCCGCCCGCAACATCGAGGAAGGCGGCTCGCTATCCATCATCGCGACCGCGCTCATCGACACCGGATCGAAGATGGACGAGGTCATCTTCGAAGAGTTTAAGGGCACCGGCAACAGCGAGGTCATTCTCGACCGCAAGGTCGCCGACAAGCGCATCTTCCCGGCGCTCGACGTCGGCAAGTCGGGAACCCGCAAGGAAGAGCTGCTGGTGGACCAGGGCACGCTCACCAAGATGTGGGTGCTTCGCCGGATTCTCATGCAAATGGGCACTGTCGACGCCATGCAGTTCCTTCTCGACAAGATGAAGGATGCCAAGTCCAACGAGGACTTCTTCGCCTCGATGAACCAGTGAGCTGAGCCAGCGCAGAGGCAGGCTTGAGGCGGTCGCTGCGTGGCCCTTAACCAGACCGGGGACGTTTAGAGCCTTCGTATGCTTTCCGGGTTCAGCTTCTCGAGCATCTTCACCGCCGCCGGGATGGCGAAGCTCGGCCAGATCATCATCGGCGACCTGACGATGGCGGGCGACAATGTCGTGATCATGGGCTCGCTCGCGTCGGGCCTTCCGGAGCGCGACCGCCGCAAGGTCCTCATGTTCGGCGTCGCAATGGCGCTTTTCTTCCTGATCACGTTCGCGGTCATCGCAACACAGCTTTTAAAGGTGACGGGCCTCGTTTTCGCAGGCGGGCTGCTGCTCCTGTGGGTCGCGTACAATATGGTTCGCGAACTTCACCCCGCTCCAATGGTCGTCGCGGACGATCCGGAAACCCCGCAGGTCGAAGGCCCTCCGCGGACGAAGACGTTCCTCCAGGCGGCCATTCAAATCACCATCGCCGACCTCAGCATGAGCCTCGACAATGTGCTTCTCGTCGCCTCGATCGCGCGCGAGAACCCAGCCTTGCTGGTGGTCGGTCTTACCTTCTCGGTGCTGTTCATGGGATTTGCCGCTAATTACGTCGCCAAGCTCATCCAGCGCTACCACTGGATCAATTACGTCGGCCTTGCAGTCATCCTCTACGTGGGACTCACGATGATCTACGAGGGATGGATGGGCGGTGAGCACGTGCTCGGCTTGAGGCACGTCCTTGGGCTCGACTAGGGAGCTTCCATGGACCCCGCCTCACTGATCACCCCGGACGCGGTTGCCTCGTTTTTCGAAATCCTGGTGATCGACATCGTTCTTGCCGGCGACAATGCGATCATCGTCGGCGCGCTCGCGGCAGGGTTGCCCTCCGCAGAGCGCCGGAAGGTCATTATCGTCGGCGTCGCTGCTGCGCTCGTGCTGCGGATCGCGTTCGCGCTCATCGTCACGCAGTTGATGCAGCTGGTAGGCCTCGTCTTCGCCGGCGGCCTTCTTTTGCTGTGGGTGGCTTTCAAGATGTGGCGCGAGCTTCATCACGCGGGCGAAAGCAAAGGCTCGGCGGAAGTTGGCGGAGACGAGCATAGCGGCCTTCGCGCGCCGCGCAGCTTTGCTCGCGCCGCCTGGGCCGTGGCGATCGCGGATGTCAGCATGAGCCTCGACAATGTGCTCGCGGTCGCTGGGGCGGCGCGCGACCACCCTGAAATCCTTGTCTTCGGTCTTGTGCTTTCCGTGATCCTTATGGGCGTTGCTGCAAATCTGATCGCCCGTTACATCGACCGCTATCGCTGGATTGCCTACGTCGGCCTGGCCGTGATCGTCTGGGTGGCGGGCAAGATGATCTACGACGGCTGGGTGCATCCCGAAGTCGGCGTCGGACAACTATTCGCCTGAGCTTTCCCTTCGCGGACGCACGGCGGTAAGGCCCGGATCATGTCGGCCGACACGATCTTCGCGCTTTCGAGCGGCAGCCCGCCCGCCGCGATTTCCGTGATCCGGATGAGCGGCCCTGGAGCACATCGAGCCGGGCAATCGCTCGCCGGCAGGCTGCCACCAGCGCGACGGGCCGCGGTTCGGGTGCTTCGCGCCGGGGACGGTGCGCTTCTAGACGAGGCGCTCGTGCTTCGGTTCGACGGACCGGCGAGCTCCACCGGCGAGGACCTGGTCGAATTCCATTGTCACGGCGGACGAGCGGTGGTGGCCTCCGTCCTAGCCGCGCTCGGCACGATGGAAGGACTGCGCGAGGCCCGGCCCGGCGAATTCACTCGCCGTGCCTTCGAAAACGGCCGCATCGATCTCACCGAGGCGGAAGGCCTTGCGGATCTTATCGAGGCCGAGACCGAGAGCCAGCGCCGGGCGGCGCTGATGATGGCCGAAGGCGGGTTCCGGCAGATGATCGAGAGTTGGCAAACGCGGCTGCTTGGGCTTTCCGCCCGGGCAGAAGCGGCGATCGACTATGTCGACGAAGACTCGCTGGACGCTGATCCGGAGCTCTCACGCGAATCCGGCGCATTAGCAGAAGACCTTTCGCAATGGCTCGACAGGCCGCGCGCGGAGCCTCTGCGCGACGGCATTCGAGTCGTCATCGCGGGCCCGCCGAACGCTGGAAAATCCAGCCTTCTCAATGCGATAGTTGGGCATGAGCGGGCAATCGTCACTGATGTTCCAGGAACGACCCGCGATCATATCGACGTCCCGCTCGCGGTTTCGGGAGTTCCGCTTCGGCTGACCGATACCGCGGGACTTCGCGATTCTGGCGAGCTGGTCGAACAATTGGGCGTTGATCGGGCGCGCTCGCTGATCGAGACCGCGGACGTGCTGCTCTGGCTTGGCGATCCGCAGCATGCGCCGGCGCATCCGCGCGTCATCGAAGTGCATCCGCGCGCCGACCTGCCCGACCGCGCGACCGCGCCCGACGGATCGATTGCCGTATCGTCCCGCAGCGGCCGGGGCCTATCCGAGTTGGGCGTGGCCCTTGTCCGGCAGGCACGGACTCTGCTCCCCGCGGAAGGTGAAATCGCGCTCAACCGCCGCCAGGCCGCTTGTGTTCAGGAAGCGCGCGACTCGCTGGCCGGCGCCGGCAAAGTGGACGATCTGGTTCTGCTGGCAGAGTCGCTTCGGCAGGCAAGGGGGGCGTTTGATCGCCTCACCGGGCGCGCTGGCGTCGAGGACGTGCTCGATTCGTTATTCGGCCGTTTCTGCCTTGGGAAATGAATAGACGCGGGTGTTTCACGTGAAACGCTCTTCCTGTAAGCGGCCCGGCATGTACGACGTCCTGGTCATCGGCGGAGGCCACGCGGGTTGCGAAGCCGCGACGGCTGCGGCACGCCGCGGCGCTCGAGTGGGTCTTGTAACCTTTCGAGCCCAGGATGTCGGCCAGATGTCCTGCAATCCGTCGATCGGCGGAGTCGGCAAGGGCCACCTCGTCCGTGAGCTCGATGTGTTCGATGGGCTTATGGCCCAGGCCGCGGACCGCGCGGCGATCCACCGGCGGATGCTCAATCGCAGCAAGGGGCCGGCGGTTCACGGGCCGCGGGTTCAGGCAGACCGGAGCTTATACAGGGAGGCCGTCACCCAACTCATTCGCCAGAGCGGCGTCGAGCTTCTCACTTGCGAGGCTTTGCGGGTGCAAATTCGCGGCGGTTGCGTCGAGGCACTTGACACGAGCGGTGGCCGAATTGGCTGCAAAGCGCTCGTGATCGCGACGGGCACATTTCTCGACGCGCGAATGTTCGTTGGAGAACGCGTCGTCGAGGGCGGACGCCGGGACGAGAGCCCGGCCATCGTTCTCGGCCGCCAGATCCGCGAGATCGGACTTGGCCAGGGATGGCTCAAAACCGGCACGCCTCCTCGCCTTGATGCGCGGACGATCGACTGGGCGCGGATCGAGCGCCAGCCGAGCGATGCTGACTCCTGGACCATGTCGGCGCTTACCAATGGCGCTTCATCCCCACAACTCCATTGCGCGATCACGCGCACGGGCGATCGGACCCACGAGATCATCGAAGCGAATCTGCATCGCTCTCCGCTGTTCGCGGGGGCGATCGAAGGGCGGGGCCCGCGCTATTGCCCGTCCATCGAGGACAAGGTGAAACGTTTCGGTGGCCGGGACGGCCATCAGATTTTTCTCGAGCCGGAGGGGCTCGTCAACCATCTCGTATATCCCAACGGAATTTCCACTTCCCTGCCGGAAGAGGTGCAGCGGAATTTCGTGCGGTCGATCGCTGGTCTCGAGCGAGCCGAAATCGTGCGCCCCGGCTATGCTGTCGAATATGAATTTGTCGATCCGCGCCGCCTCGGCAGCAGCTTGGAGGTGCAGGAAATCGGCGGGTTGTTCCTCGCCGGACAAATCAACGGGACGACCGGATATGAGGAAGCGGCGGCGCAGGGGCTGGTCGCGGGGCTGAACGCCGCCGCCCGGGCGCTCGAGCTGAAGCGGGTCCGGTTCGATCGCCGGACATCCTATATAGGGGTGATGGTCGACGACCTCACTCTCCAGGGCGTCACGGAACCCTATCGCATGATGACGGCCCGCGCCGAGTATCGGCTCGCACTGAGAGCGGACAATGCGACGACGCGTCTGGGGCAAGACGCCATCGATGCAGGCTGCCTTTCCGAGCGTCGCCGTGCGCATATCGAGCGGCATTTCGAGCTGCGCGAATCGGCGGCGTGGGCCGGCAGTGGCGAAGGGCGAGCCGACGCGCTCTATGCGCCGTATTTGGAGCGGCAACGCCGGGAGTTGGAGGCGCTGAGCCGCGACTTGCGAATTGGGCTCAATGCAGTGGACTTCGGCGCGGTGCCGGGACTTTCGACCGAAATGGTCGAACGGTTGTCCACAGCGCGGCCGGAGACCCTTGACCAGGCATCGCGCATCCCGGGAGTAACACCTGCCGCACTTTCCGCACTACATGTCGCTGCGGCCCGCGCGGCGGCATGATCGATCCGGCATCGAGCGCGCGGCTGGCCGAAACGGCAGGTCGCGACGTTTCACGTGAAACAGTCGAATCACTGGACCGCTACTGCAAAAGACTCAGCGAAGAAGCGGCACGCCAAAATCTCGTGTCGGCATCCACGCTGGACGCCCTCTGGGAGCGCCATGTCCTTGATAGTGCGCAGCTTGTGCGTTTCGAGCCAGTTCCTGGCTGTTCGTGGGTCGACATCGGTTCGGGCGCCGGGCTACCTGGAATCGTCATCGCTCTACTTGTTGCGGGACCGGTCACGCTCGTCGAGCCGCGCCGCCTGCGAGCGGATTTCCTGCTCAGGACGATCGCCGAACTCGGTCTCGAGAGACGCGTTTCCATCGTGCCGATGAAGGTCCAAAAACTCAGCGGAAATTTCGACGTGATCACCGCGCGGGCGGTCGCGAGCCTCGACAGGCTGCTTGAAATATCCACGCATTTGTCCACAAGAAAAAGTGTCTGGGCGCTCCCGAAAGGGCACAACTTCCAATCGGAACTGGCCCAAGCCGGGAGAAACTGGCAGTGTGCAGCGGAAACCGTTCCGAGCTGCACCAATCCGGATTCCCGGATCCTGGTGCTGCGGGACGTCAGAGCGAAGGGTGGGCGATGATTCGCGTAGCGGTCGCGAACCAGAAAGGCGGAGTCGGGAAGACGACGACTGCCATCAATCTGGCTACGGCGCTTGCGGCCATTGGGTGGAAGGTCCTGCTCGTGGACCTTGATCCCCAGGGCAACGCGTCGACTGGCCTGGGCGTCCCTCAATCCCGGCGCGAACGGTCAAGCTATGATGTGCTGATCGGCTCGGCGAGCGTCCTGCAAAGCGTGATCGCCACACGCGTGCCGCGTCTCGACCTTGTGCCGGCGACGATGGACCTGTCCGGCGCCGAGGTTGAGCTCGTCGGGCTTGAGGATCGCGCGCGGCGGCTCGATAAGGCGCTGTCAGCAACCCCGGCAGGCCGGTGGGATATTTGCCTGATCGACTGCCCGCCTTCGCTCGGGTTGCTGACGGTGAACGGCCTCGTCGCCGCCCGACACCTGCTCGTTCCGCTGCAGTCGGAATTTTTTGCGCTCGAAGGGCTTAGCCAGCTGTTGCAAACCGTCGAACGAATCCGTGTAGCTTACAATCCGAGCCTTGCGATCCTCGGGATTGCGCTGACAATGTTCGACCGGCGCAACCGCCTGTCGCAACAGGTCTCCGACGATGTGCGCGCCTGCCTCGGCGACGTCGTTTTCGACACGGTCGTTCCCCGCAACGTAAGATTGTCGGAAGCGCCGAGCTACGGCCTGCCGGCCCTGATTTACGACCTGAAGTGCCCGGGCTCCGAAGCTTATGTTCGCCTCGCTCGCGAGTTGATGACGCGGCTGCCGCGCAGGGCAGAGGCGGCATGAGCGACAAGAAAAGTTCGGGTCTCGGCCGCGGCCTTGCAGCACTGCTCGACGAAGCTGTTCGCACCGGCGAGACGACCACCAACGAGGGTTCGGAGCGTGAACTTCCACGGGGAATCCGCGAAATCGAAGTTGCTAGGATCCGGCCTAACCCGGCGCAGCCGCGAATGCATTTCGATGAGGAAACCATAGCCGAGCTTGCTGAATCTATCGCGCAGCGCGGGGTGCTCCAGCCCATTCTGCTCCGGCCCGACGGACAGGATTATCAGCTCGTTGCCGGCGAACGGCGGTGGCGGGCTGCGCAGCGGGCGCGCCTTCACACGATTCCGGCGATCGTTCGGGAAATAGACGATTCGGCCGCCGCCGAGATTGCGTTGATTGAGAACATCCAGCGCCAGGACCTGAACGCGATCGAGGAAGCCGAAGGATACCGTCAGCTCGTTCAGCGTTACGGCCATACGCAGGACGACATCGCCAAGCTGGTCCACAAGTCGCGCAGCCACATTGCCAACCTATTGAGATTGCTAGATCTTCCGGACGGAGTGAAGCAATCGCTATTGCGAGGCGATCTCAGCATGGGCCACGCGCGGGCTATTTTAACGGCCCCGGACCCAGAGGCTCTAGCAAGCGAGATCGTTCAGAAGGGGCTGTCTGTCCGGCAGGCTGAAGACCTTGCAAAGCGGTCGAGGCCGGACGCGCCCGAAGCAAGCAGCCGCCGAAGCGCAGCCTCCGAGCAACGCACCACGGATCCCGACCTGGCCGCCCTTGAACGTCAGCTGGGCGACATGCTGGGCCTCAACGTTAAGGTCGCCAACAACGGCACGCGCGGCACCGTTACCCTGCATTATTCGAGTCTCGACCAGCTCGACATGCTCTGCCAGCGCCTTTCCGGCGAGCCGATTTAAGACGCCGGCTAATTGCGCCGAGCCATCCTGGCGAGCGCGATCAACTCCTCTTCGAGCGCTTCGCAGGCCGGCGGCGAATCGGAAGACATGAGCCGCCGCTCGAGCGCTCCGGAGCGCTCCAGCGCTCTCGAAAGCGCAGCGGAATCCCATTGCGATACCATCCGGGTTACGAGCGCCTTTTCCTTCCAGAACACCGACTTGCCTGCTGACGCCACGGCGTCATGAGGCCGCTGCCCGGATTCGACCCGGGCGCGAATCGGAGCGAGCATCAGCAACCGCCGCTGAAGCGCGCGCACAACCGAAATCGGCTCGGCATCGGCCAGACTCGCGTCCAGCTCGTGCGACAGCTCATCGAGTTGACCGGCGAGCGCCAGGTCGCCGAGTCGCGTCCAGTCGCCGTCGGACCCCGCCCCAATCTCTTCAAGGGTATCGCGATCGACCTGCTTCGGACTTTCGGACGACGCGTCCACGTAGAGGGCGATCTTCGCCAGCTCCTGCGCCATGATTCCACGCTCGTTGCCCGCGGCGGCGGCTATTTGCGCCGCTACGCCCGATCCAAGCCGCAAACCTTCGCCTTGTGCGATCTCCTCGATCACCTGCACCGCATCGCCTTCGCTCAGCTCGTAGGAAACGTGCGCAAGCCCGCTCGGATGCGCTTCCGCCAGCTTAACCAGCGGCGACGTCTTGCGAAGTGCCCCCGCTATAGCGACCGCAGGGCTCTCAGCAGCTCCAGCCTCGAGAAGCGCTTCGACCGAGGCGAGGATCTCATCGCCCGCGGGCTCAATCCACAAGCACCGTTTGCCGCCGAAAAGGCCGATCGCCGCAGCTTCGTCGCCGAGGATCGCGGGGTCCGACTTGGCCGCCTGCGCCGGGATGACGAACTTTTCCGCGCCGAGGCCTTTCAGAAGACGTTCGGCGTGGGCGCGCGACTGCCCCTCGTCGGGCCCGTAGAAAAGGTAGAAGCGGATGTCCGGGCCAGGATAGTCGAGCGATCGGCCGAGATTTCCCTTCGCCGGAATCAACGCGAGCCGTCCGATCGCGTCACGTAAAGCGCCAGCCGGGCGACGATCTGGTCGGCGACCGCGTCGGCCAGGCGCTCTTCAGCGCTCTGCTCGGCAGCCACAGTCGCATATTCGGAGCTGACGACGTCGATGCCGGCGTCCGACCCAGCGGAGGCGTCGAGCACGACCTGGCCGTTCGACACCGACACCAGCTGGTAGCGTGCGCGCAACGTCCTGCGCTCGCGCGTCACGGCGCGGTCGCCCCGGATTCCGAGACCGATGATGTCGTCGTCGAGCTCGACCTCGAGCCGGTAGGCGGGCTCAGCTTCGCCCGCGGCGGCGAGGCGTTCCTTCAACTTGTTGTAGACGAGCCAGCCGTTGCGCCCCGGGATCGGGGCGACGGTGACCTGCCGAAGCGTCCCGGCGACCGCGCCCGACGACCCGCCGCCATAGAGCGGGTGGAGCGCGCAGGCCGATAGCAGGGCCGCGAAGGCTGCGATGGTGAGTCGGCGCATCACGCGACGATATTGACCAGCCTGTCGGGCACGACAATGACCTTGCGCGGGGTCGCGCCGGCAAGCTGTCGCTGCACCTTCTCCGACGAGAGCGCGAGCTGTTCCGCCCCCGCCCGGTCGAGGCCCCGGGGAGCGGTCAGGGTGTCGCGGAGCTTGCCGTTGACCTGCACCGCGAGGGTAACTTCTTCCTCGACCAACTGCGCCGCGTCGAATTCCGGCCACTTCGCATCCACGACCATGCCCTTGCCGCCGAGCGCTTCCCAGCATTCCTCGGCAAGATGCGGCGCCATCGGCGCAACGAGCTTCACCAGAGTTCGCACGGATTCCGAACGCGCGCTGGACGGCTTCGCCTTCTCGATCGCACTGACGAACTCATATAGCTGGGCCACCGCCTTGTTGAACTGCAATCCCTCGAGCGACTCGGTGACGCCGGCGATCGTGCGGTGCCGCTTGCGCTCAAGGTCCGCATCCTCGCCATTGCCCGGCGGGGACGAGGCCAGCCGCCACACTCGTTGAACGAATCTGGCAGCGCCCTCGATGCCCCCTTCAGACCATTCGAGGTCACGCTCGGGCGGGCTGTCCGAAAGGAGGAACCACCTCGCGGCATCCGCCCCATATCGGTCTGCAATCGTGTCCGAGTCGACGACGTTCCGCTTCGACTTGGACATTTTCTCGACCCGGCCGCGCTCGACGGGCGCGCCGGCAGCGTCGATCAGCCTGCCCCGATCGTCCTTTCGCACTTCCTCCGGAGCGAGCCACCTGCCGTCGACGCCCCTGTACGTCTCATGCGTGACCATTCCCTGCGTGAACAGGCCCTTGAATGGCTCGTCGACGGCGATCCGCCCGATGCGCTTGAGCGCCCGGGTCCAGAAGCGAGCATAGAGCAAGTGCAAAATCGCATGCTCGACCCCGCCGATATACTGATCGACCGGCAGCCATTGGTCAGCCTCGGCTCGGTCGAACGGCCGGTCGATCGGCTGGCTCGCGAAGCGGATGAAGTACCAGCTCGAATCGACGAAGGTGTCGAACGTATCGGTTTCGCGGAGCGCCGGGCCGCCACATTTCGGGCAGCTAGTCCGCCGCCATTCCTCGGCGCGGCCGAGGGGATTCCCGGGAACGTCGAACGTGACGTCCTGCGGAAGGACGACCGGCAGCTGCTCGCGCGGCACGCCGACCGGTCCGCACTTCTCGCAATGGATCATCGGGATCGGGGTTCCCCAGTAACGCTGGCGGGAAACGCCCCAGTCGCGCAGCCGATAGGCGATCTCGCGGCTGCCCCAGCCTTGCTCCTCGGCTCGCCGGATCACGGCGTCCCGCGCCTCCTCGACCGACAGCCCATCCAGGAAGAACGAATTGACGAGGACTCCTTCGCCCGGCTCCGACGAATCGCCGATCGGCGTATCCGCGCCCTGATCGGCGCGGGCTACGACCCTTCGGATCGGAAGCTCGTATTTGGTCGCGAACTCGAAGTCGCGCTGGTCGTGCGCCGGCACTCCGAAGATCGCGCCGGTGCCATATTCCATCAGCACGAAATTCGCGATCCACACGGGCAGCCGCCAATCGGAGATGAGCGGGTGAACCGCTTCGATCCCAGTGACGAACCCCCTCTTTTCCTGGCTTTCGATCGCCTCCTCACTCGTACCGACCGACCGGCAGTCGGCGATGAAGGCCGCCGCGTCGGGATTTTCGCCAGCAATCTTTTGTGCCAGCGGGTGATCGGGCGCGACTGCGACGAAGCTCGCTCCGAAGATCGTGTCCGGCCTGGTTGTGAAGACCTCGATCTCTCGCGAGTCGGCGAGTGCGGCCTTGACCCAGGGATAGTCGCTTTCCGCTCCTTGTCCGCCGAGCTTTAAGCGGAATCGAAGCCCGTCGGAGCGGCCGATCCAGTTTTCCTGCATCAGCTTCACCTTGTCCGGCCAGTTCTCCAGCGCCTCCAGCCCATCGAGAAGATCGTCAGCGAAATCGGTAATCTTCAGGAACCATTGGGACAGCTTCCGCCGTTCGACCGGCGCCCCCGAGCGCCAGCCTTTGCCGTCGATTACCTGCTCATTGGCAAGGACCGTATGATCGACCGGGTCCCAATTGACCTCGCTCTCCTTCCGGTAGACCAGCCCGGCGTCGTAAAGGTCGAGGAACAGAGCCTGCTCATGCCCGTAATATTCGGGATCGCAAGTGGCGATTTCGCGGCTCCAGTCGAACGCGAAGCCCAGCCTTTTGAGCTGGTCTCGCATCGCCGCGATGTTGGAGCGCGTCCAGCCGTCGGGGTGGACGCCACGTTCCATCGCCGCATTCTCGGCGGGCATTCCGAAGGCGTCCCAGCCCATCGGGTGGAGGACCTCGAAGCCCTGCATGCGCCGGTATCGGGCGAGAACGTCGCCCATCGTGTAGTTGCGGGCGTGGCCGACGTGGAGCCGTCCCGACGGATAGGGGAACATCTCCAGCACGTAGGCCTTCGGCTTCGCGCTGCCGGTGTCGGCGACGAAGCAGCGCTCGTCGTCCCATCGCCGCTGCCAGCGGACGTCCGCAACCGCCGGGTCGAAACGGGCGGTCATATCAAGCCTCGATTCTTAGCCGGGGACGGTGGTTCGGCGGATGTCACGGGCACGGGTGAGGATGATATCCTCCAGCTTCTGGACGGTTGCCGCAGTCACCGGCGCCGCCACCCAGGTGCCGTTCTGAATCACCTGACGAGACGCGGCCACTCGAAGTGCGTCGGCGCGCAGGTCCTGGTCCAGGATCGTCACCGTCAGTTTGACCCGCTCGCCCGGAGCCTTGGGGTTCGCATACCAATCGGTGATGATGACCCCGCTGTTCGCATCCGCCTGCAGGAGCGGCGCGAAGGAAACCGTGTCGAGCGCCGCCTGCCACAGATAGCCGTTGACTCCGATGCTCGTCATTCTCGACGGAGCGATCTGCGTCGTAGGAAGATTGCGGTTTCGGGCGCATCCCGACGCGGCCAGTGCGGCGAGGACCATGACTGCGGCGGTGAACTTTAGGCGGGACATCTGGGAACCTCGGCTATGAGACGAGCGCGCGTTATAGATGCTGCCCGCGAGCCCGCAAGCGCCGCGCGCGAGTTAACGCTTGTTGTCCAACTGCAACAGACTCGCGGCGAATCGATTCAGTCATGGAACCTTCAACTTCACGAGACTATATGACTCCGGCAACAGGGAGTTGGCCTACGTGAGTCTCCGGCGCTTCAGTGGAGCGAAAATGGCCGTCGCGCTTGGCGCGGCGGTGCTCCTGCTGTCGCCTGCGCTCGCGGCCAGTTCGTCTAGCAAAAAGCCGCCTGCTGTCTCTCTGAGCCTTAACCAGGGGTTTGAATTCACGCCGGCTTCGGCGGATCCCCGGCTCGCCGCCGCCTTCTCCGGTCGCGTTGCGCCGCTTGGCGACCTCAAGTTCACGCCAGCCGCAGCCAAGGGCCGGCCGTCCCAAGTCCGGATCGCGATCCGCGCCCGGGCGACGACTCCGCAGGAACTCGCGTCGAATGGTTCGGAATCGCCGGTCAGCGCGCTCGCTCCGGTCAGCTATAATCTGGGTGTGGCCGTCGGATGGCGGCGTTTTGCGGTTTCCGGCGACGTCGGGAAGGTGAAGCCCGCCGGCTCGCCGGTCGACGGTCGCGAGAGCGCCATTGTCGGAGTCAGCTACTCGCTCCCGCGCTTTACCGGGCGGGTCGCGGTCTCGGCGGATCGCTCGCAGGGGCAGGCGGCTCCAGCGCTTCGCGACCCCGACAATTATGCGGTCGACCTTGGTGGCTCCTACGCCTTGACCCGGCGGATCTCGGTCACCGGCGGCGTGCGCTACAAGATCCAGCGTGACCGCATCTCGACGCTCAGCGACGACCGGGTCGACAGCCAGGCCGTTTACGTAGGCACGGCATTCAAATTCTGAATCCAGGCGTCGATACCCGCCCAGCCTGAAAAGCCGAGACGTTCGATTCGTCGAAACCGGCGCTCATCCATTCCGCCCAGCGCGATCACCGGAACCCTCGCCAGTTTGACGATCCCCGCGGCCTTCAAACGCGGAACTGCGGTCCACTCGTGGTGGCTTCGCGTCGGATAGATCGGCGACAGGAAGAGAAGAGGGGTGTTGGCCATCCCCGCACGCCGAAGCTCGGCAAGATTATGGATTCGCGCAGCGCCGCCTTCCTGCTCATCGACTATGGTCAGACGCCGCTGGCCGGCCAGGATCCGCAACTTGGATAAAAGCCTCGAGCGCTCGCGCTTCGGCAGCTCTCGATAGAGGACGAGCACGCCGCTTCCCCGTGGCAGTCTTCGGACAGCGCGCCACAGAGCGTCGTCGATGCGATCATCGGCGACCAGCCATTGGGTTGGAACGCTGGTCTGGCGACGCTTCATCGGCCTTCCTATAGCCGAACGGATGAGCAGCGCCGAAGATCGACTTCAACAGGTACGCGATGGCATCGCATCGGCCTGCAAGGTCGCGCGGCGCGACGCCGCCAACGTCGCCATCATCGCGGTCAGCAAGACCAGAAGCGCCGAGGAGATCGAGGGATTGATCGAAGCGGGGCAACGGGATTTCGGCGAAAGCCGGGTGCAGGAGGCGCTGGCAAAATGGCCGGCGCTCCTGGCGAGTCATCCCGGCCTGCGCCTCCACTGCATCGGCCGGCTGCAGTCGAACAAAGCGCCAGAAGCGGTACGGCTGTTCGACTCTATCCACTCGCTCGACCGCAATTCGCTGCTCGACGCGCTGTCGAAGGAAGCGGCCAGGGCGGACCGCTTTCCGTCCGTCTACGTCCAGGTGAACATCGGCGAGGAGCCGCAAAAGGGCGGCTGTGCGATCGCTGAGGTGGGCGAACTCGTCGCCGCGGTGCGCCGGTCGGCGCTGCCGCTCGCCGGACTGATGTGCATTCCGCCATTCGGACCCGAGCCGTCGCCTTACTTCGCGCTGCTGGCGAAGCTCGCAGCCGAGCACCAAGTGGGCGGGCTCAGCATGGGGATGTCGGACGATTACAAGGCGGCCGTAATGCTTGGCTCGACCGCCGTGCGCGTCGGAACTGTGCTTTTCGAGACCGTCTAGGGCAGGTGCCCGCTCTTCTTGCGCTTGGCAGCCAGATAATCGGCATTGTGCGGGTTGGCCGGCATGTGGTGCCCGACCCGCTCCACAACTCGGATACTTGAGCGCTCTAGCCCTTCGACCTTCGCCGGATTGTTGGTGAGGAGCCGGATCTCATCAATCCCGAGCCCGCGAAGGATCGCGGCCGCCTGCTCATATTCGCGCTCGTCGTCGGAAAAGCCGAGCCGAAGGTTCGCCTGGACCGTGTCGAAGCCCCGGTCTTGAAGCGCATAGGCGCGGATCTTGTTGGCGATCCCAATGCCTCGGCCTTCCTGCCGAAGATAGAGCAGCACGCCGCCACCGCCTGCTCCGATCAGCCGCAGCGCCTCCTTCAACTGCGGCCCGCAATCGCACTTGAGCGAGCCGAACACGTCGCCGGTCAGACACTCGCTGTGAAGCCGGACCAAGGGTGGCTTGCCCCCGAACGCGCCGACCACGAGCGCGACATGCTCCTCGCCGTCGGTGGCACGGAAGACGGCGATTTGCGTATCGGGCATGCCGTCGAGCGGAAGCCGCGCACGCGCAACCAGCCGGGCTTCGGTCCCTGCTTCCAGGATCGTTGCCGTCCCGATGCCAAGCGAATTGGCTGCGGGCTCGATCACCCAGAGCGCCGGAAGCAGGCCGGCCAGCCGAGCCAGCTTCAGTGCCGCTTTTTCCGCCTTCCAATTGCCGGAAGCGATCGGCGTAAGCGGGCCGAGCGGCGCGCGGTAGGCATCTTGACCGGCGTCGGCGATGCCGCGCGCCGTTTCGGGATCGAGCCACAACGCCCGTTCAATCAGGACCGGCTGGGCAGGATCAGCGGCTTCACGCATGTTGGCGAGCGACAGTGCTGCGGCCCGCCAACCGGTGATCAGGAGCGGGGCGCACCTTTCGGCGTCGAACGTGGCGAGCGTTTCGGCATCCGCCGTTTCGACGGACAGGACCGTGATGTGTCCGTCGCCTTCGATGCGCACGGGGCGGCCGGTCTTGAGCGCGGCGATCGCCCGCCTGAGACCTGATCCGCCGCTCAAAAGGCGAGCTCGCAAATTAGCGGCACATGGTCTGACGGCCGCTCCCACTTGCGGCACGGCTCAAGGACCGAATGGGCCGCGAGATGGCCGGCGAGAGAAGGCGAGGCCCACATGTGATCGAGACGCCGGCCGCGGTCGTTCTTCGTCCAGTCGGGCGAGCGATAACTCCACCAGGTGAAGCAGCGTTCAGGCGCGGGCACGAAGCGCCGGCCGATGTCGATCCAGTCGTGCGCCTGCTGGAGCCGGCCCAGCGCTTCCACCTCCACCGGCGTGTGGCTGACAACCGACAGCAGCGCCTTGTGGCTCCAGACGTCGCATTCAAGCGGAGCGACGTTGAAATCGCCGACGATGAGCGTCGGCTCGTCGAGCGATTCCGACCAGCGCGTCATCCGTTCGATAAAGTCGAGCTTCTGGCCGAACTTGGGATTCACCTTGCGGTCGGGCGTGTCGCCGCCGGCCGGCACATAGACGTTCTCCAGCCGGATCCCGCATTCGAGGCGGACGCCGATGTGGCGCGCCTCGCCATTGTCCTGCCAGTCGTGCCTTCCGGGGTCATCCAGCGGCACGCGGCTCAGGATCGCAACGCCGTGGTGCATCCGCTGCCCGTTGAGGGCGAAATGCCGGTAGCCGTGCCGTTCGAACAGCTCCGCGGGGAAGATGCTGTCGAGCACTTTGGTTTCCTGCAGGCAGAGGATGTCGGGCTGCTCTTGCGTGATGAGTTGCTCGACGAGCGCAGTTCGAGCCCGCACGGAGTTGATGTTCCAGGAGGCGATCTTCAGGCGCTTGGTCACAGGTGCCGCTTATCCGCCGGGGCGCGAAAGAAAAAGGAGTGCCTTGTCATAGCCTACCCCCGGCAGCCTGTGAAAAGGCCCTCGCTCCGGGGGCATGGAGCGAGGGCCGACCAAGCGTTCGTCACGCAAGGGATGCTGCGGGCCCGGGTAACAGGGGGAAACCCCAAGCCTGTTGCGGCATCCGTACTACTTTTACGCGCGCGTATCTGACGCCGAGATGAACAAGTTTCGATCTGCTACGCTTTTCAACGCGCTTTTTTCTTCGGCTCGACGTAGGTGAACGCACTTGCGGGGACCGCGACATTATAGTGCTGATTGGATAGCTTCACGACCGTCTGCTTCCCCTGCGCATCGACCGCGGTCCAGCCGTAGAGCCGGAGGCCGCCCGGCGCTCCCGCCTCGCGGATGAAGGCAAGGATCAGCTTGCCATATTCGTTGTGCGACGGGTCCACCGCGCGAACGACGACCAGCCTGGGATCCTTGTCGGGGACGATCCGGGCGATCCGGTCGAGATCAGGGTTTGACGACAGCAGGACGCCCAGAGGTGTCTTGTTGAGGTCCCAGCTCGATTTCTGGCCGACGTCATAATCGATGAAGGTCAGCTTCCGTCCGTCCGCCACGAGAAGAACGTTGACGCCATGTCCATACTGGAAGCGGATCTTACCAGGGCGCTTAAGCTGAAGCGTTCCCGACAGCGTCTGCCCTTTCTGATCGGTCTGGACGAAATTGGCCGTCATCGAATTCGTCGCGCCCAAGTGGGCTTTGACCAAGTCCAGCTCGGGCGATTTCTTGGCCGCCGCTGCAACCGGCGCAACCATGACCGCAGCGGGAATGAGGACGCGCGCGAAACGGGTGGCAAAGGACATTCGAAGCTCCTGAAGATTTTGGCCGGAAACTGGCCTTTTGCTATTGAATGCGGTCTGAACCTTGTGGTTCCGCCGCGTTCAGGCTCAGACGGGCTGCCCGTCGGTATCGATGAGCACCTCGCGACGGCCGACGTGGTCGGGCATCCCGACCTTGCCGTCCTTCTCCATCCGCTCGATCAGCCGCGCAGCACTGTTGTAGCCCACACGGAGCTGACGCTGGAGGTAGGACACCGACGCCTTCTGGCTTTCGGCGACGATCTGCACCGCCTTGCGGTAAAGCTGGGTCTCCGGATCGTCCTCGCCGGTCGGCTCGCCGTCGAACAGATAGTCGCCGTCCTCGGGCTCTTCGGTGACTGCGGACACATATTCGGGGACGCCCTGCCTGCGCCAATGCTCGGTTACGGCGCGCACTTCCTCGTCGGACACGAACGGTCCGTGGACCCGGATGATCTGCTTGCCGCCGGGCATGTAGAGCATGTCGCCCTTGCCCAGCAGCTGCTCTGCGCCCTGCTCGCCCAGGATCGTGCGGCTGTCGATCTTGCTCGTGACCTGGAAGCTGATCCGAGTCGGCAGGTTCGCCTTGATGACGCCGGTGATCACGTCCACCGATGGCCGCTGGGTCGCCATGATGAGGTGGATTCCCGCTGCTCGCGCCTTCTGCGCAAGCCGCTGGATCAGGAACTCGACCTCCTTGCCCGCGGTCATCATCAGGTCGGCCAGCTCGTCTACGACCACGACGATCTGCGGCAGTACCTCGTAATCGAGCTGCTCCATCTCATAGATCGGCTGGCCGGTCTCCGCGTTGTAGCCGGTCTGAACCCTGCGCCCGAGCTGGGCGCCCTTCGCCTTCGCGTCGCGTACCTTCTGGTTGAAGCTCGGAAGCGCCCGGACTCCGAGGTTCGCCATCATGCGATAGCGTTCCTCCATCTGCTCGACGGTCCACTTCAGAGCACGGATCGCCTTTCCCGGTTCGGTCACGACGGGCGCGAGAAGGTGCGGGATATTCTCGTAGATGCTGAGTTCCAGCATCTTCGGGTCGATCAGGATCATCCGGCACTCGTCCGGATTCAGCCGGTAGAGCAGCGACAGGATCATGCAGTTGAGGCCGACCGACTTGCCCGAGCCGGTCGTGCCCGCAACAAGCAGGTGCGGCATGGGCGCCAAATCGGCGATGACCGCGTCGCCGGCGATATTCTTTCCCAGGATGAGCGGAAGCGCGAGATCGTCGTCGGCGAAGCTGTCGCTTCCGATCAGCTGCGACAAGGTCACGCTCTCGCGGCGTGCATTGGGAAGCTCGATACCGATCACGCTCCGGCCGGGAATGATCGCGACCCTCGCGGAAATTGCCTGCATGTTGCGGGCAATGTCGTCGGCAAGGGCGATGACCCGGCTCGCCTTGATCCCGCTCGCCGGCTCCAGCTCGTACATCGTGACGACGGGCCCCGGCCTGACTTCGACGATATTGCCGCGGACGTTGAAGTCCTCCAGCACAGCCTCGAGGATCTTCGCATTGCGCTCGAGCGCCGCCCGGTCGATTTGTGAGCGTCCTTTTTCCGGCGGAGCAGCGAGCAGCCCCACGTCCGGCAGCGCGTAGCTGTCGCCTAGCGCGAGTCCCGGCTGGGCCAGCTTGCGCGATGCGGGGGTTCTCGAACGCGCCGGGGATGACGCCGGCTCGGCGACCGCAACCGAGGGACGCGGCCTGGGCGGCGATGCCATCGAAGCGCGTTCGTCGCGCTCCTCCTCCGTCTTGCGGGGCGCAGCCCGCGGCCTGTCCGATCGCCTGAACAGGCCGCCGAACCAGGCGCGTTCCTCGCCGGAAATGCCGAGCGCGAACCAGGCAACCGCCAGGCCGGCAGCCGCGAACAGCACGAGCAACCCGATCCGCGTCGGCTGGACGAAACGCGGGTCGGGGATCAGCGATGCAAGCGCGTCGAGGCCGTTGGCCGCGGCCAGGGCGATCGCTCCGCCCCACCCTCCCGGAAGTCCCGAAACTGCCGAACCGCTGGTGAGGCTCAGCGCGATTCCGACGAGGATTGCCGCAATGGCGGTCAGTGCCAGGGCGCGTCCGATGCGTCCGCTCGGCGCCAGGCGCGCCATCCTGAGGCCGGCAATGGCGATCACCGGCAGGAAAAGCGCGGAGCCGATTCCGAAGAGGAGGAAAGCGAGGTCGCTTACATAGGCTCCGACGGAGCCGAACCAGTTCTCCGCCGGGCCCCCGGACGCGGTGGTGAACGACGGGTCCGTGCTACTGTGCGAAGCGAGCGCGACCACGCCCGCGGCGGCGGCCACCAGCAGGACAACGCCCCAGCTACGCCGCGCAAGGCGTCGCATCGACTCGCGCAGTTTGTCGCGCCAGTCCGGTCCCAGATCCTTGCCTGGCCGCGCCGCAGCCGTTGCCATTGTCCCACCCCCACAAATCTCGCACTCTTAAAATGCCTTGTCCGGGACTCGCCGGTCAAACGCTTTCTTGACGTCATGCATCGGCGGCCGGGTCGCATTGGCCGATCGAAACGCCTAGGAGGCCGCCATGGACAGGGCGGATGTGATCATCCTCGGCGGCGGCCTCGTCGGAATGGCGCTGGCCGCGGCGGTGGATTCGAGCGGTCTATCCGCGATCGTGGTCGACCCCGCCGACCCGGACCAGCGGCTGGACGCCGCGTTCGACGGCAGGACGAGCGCGGTGTCGTCGAGCTCAACGCGAATGCTCCAAGCGACGGGAGTCGCGGATCATTTCCCGGTGCCCGGTTGCCCAATCCTGAAGATCCAGGTCGCCGACGGGCTCGATCCGGGCGGTCTCGCCTTCGAGCCGGGCGAGGATGACGAGCCACTGGGCTGGATGCACGAGAACCGCCACTTGCGCGCAGCCCTCCGCGCCCGCGCCGAGGCCGGAAAGAATCTCTGGCTGCTATGGAAGTCTCGGATCGCCAGCGTCGAGCGCGGCGACAACCAGGCCGTAGTCCGCCTGGAGGATGGGCGGACGCTTTGCGCCCCGCTGCTTGTCGGCGCCGAAGGCCGCAATTCACCGATGCGCGAGCAGGCCGGCATCCGCATGGCGCGCTGGCGCTACGATCATACGGCGATCGTCTCGGTGCTTGCTCACCAACACCCGCATGACAATGTCGCCTACGAGATCTTCTATCCCGGCGGGCCGTTCGCGCTGCTGCCGATGACCGACGACACGAAGCGCCATCGCTCGGCAATCGTCTGGTCGCTCAAGAAGGACGACGCGGCGGGGCTGTTGTCGCTGAGCGACGAGGATTTCGCCGCCGAGGCGAAGGCGGCCATGGGCGGCTTTCTTGGAAAGCTTGCTCTCGCCGCCCCGCGATCGACCTATCCTCTGGGCTTTCACCATGCCGCGCAGATCACGGCGCAAAGGCTTGCGCTGATCGGGGACTCGGCCCACGCGATCCACCCGATCGCCGGCCAGGGGCTCAACCTCGGCTTCCGCGATGCAGCCGCGCTCGCCCAGGTGTTGGTGGAAGGCGCCCGTCTCGGGCTCGACCTCGGCGACCGGCAATTGCTCAACCGCTACCAGCGCTGGCGCTCGCTCGACTCGCTGATGGTGGCGATGGCGACCGACAGCCTCACTCGAATCTACGGAATCCCCGGTCGGACGGCCTCGGCGGTGCGCCGCTTCGGAATGGGCCTGATCGACCGCATCGGCCCGGTCAAAAACCGGCTGATGAGCGAAGCGCGCGGCACGAGCGGCGACCTGCCGATCCTGCTCCGGGGCTTGCCGATTTAATCGACGAGTCGCACCCGCTAGCGCCGAGGTGCAGTCACTGCAGCGTTGGTTGAAGCTCGGCACCGCCCTGGCTCAGCCGAAGGAACTGCATCAGCTGCACCAGCAAGTCGGCGCGTCCGTCGAGAGTCTCGGATTCAAGCAGCGCCTGCTTGGCGGAGACGTCGAACGGCGCGACCTGGGCAATCGCGTTGACCAGCATCTCGTCGTCGAGGCGGCTGACCGCCGACCAGTCCACCGCGAGACCGAGCGAATCGCCGAGCCGGCGCGCTTCGCGCTCGACCTCGGCCCGCTGCGCCATTGCCAGCGCGTCGGGCTCGCGGTCGTCGAAGGCGCCGACGTCCAGGTCGGCATTGCGGTAGGCCGTGTCGAGATCGACTTCGTTGATGATCCGGAAGCGGTTCGATCCGTTCAGGACGATGTTGAACCGCCCGTCCTCGAGCTCCTCGACCCCGACGATCTCCCCCACGCACCCGACCGAATACAGCGGCTGCTTCCGGTCGTCCGCGACCTCGACGAGCTGCGGCTGGACCACTCCGATCATGCCGTCTCCGTCGACGGCGTCGCGGACCATGTCGCGATAGCGCGGCTCGAAAATATGGAGCGGAAGCTGCGCGCGCGGAAACAGGATCGCGCCTGCAATCGGGAACAGGGGCGCCCGCAGCGGAAGCGCGCCGCTCATGTGAACAATAGTGCCGACAGGCGGCGGCGCTGGCCCCGCGCCCATTCCTGCTCGAGACCCTGCGCCTCGAGCAGCTGGAGAAGCCGCTTGCGGGCGGCGCCCTCGTTCCACTCCTTGTCGCGCTCGATGATGGCGAGAAGCTCGTCGGCGGCGCGGTCGCGATTCCCGCCAGCCATGCTCGCGCCGGCGAGGTCGTATCGCGCCTGCAAATTGTCGGGGTCGGCAGCGACCGCCTTTTCAAGCTCGGACGCATCGACACCCGCTCCCGCCTCGGCAGTCTCCAGTGCGGCCTTCGCCCGGGCAATTGCAGGATCACCCGAATGCGCCGGAGGCAGTCCGTCCAGAATGTTGCGGGCCTCACCGGTATCGCCGCTCGCTATTAGCGATCGCACCAGGCCGCCGACTGCCGATAAGTCCTCGGGAGACATGTCGCGGACCTGGCGGAAGATGTTCGCTGCCCGGGCGGCGTCGCCGGCGCCAAGCACCTCTTCGCCCATCGCAATTAGGGGACCGATGTCCGCCTTTGCCGGCTCAGCTTCTGGACTCATTCCGAGCTGCGCGATTAGCTGATCAAGGATTTGCGTCAGCTGGCCTTCGGTGCGGTAGTTGGTGAGATCGGCGACAAGGTGGCCTTGGTAAAAGGCATAGACGGTCGGGATCGTTTGCACCGGAAATTGCGCAGCGATCAGCTTGTCTGCATCGACGTCGATCTTGACCAGCTTGACTCCCTTGCCGGCATAATCCGCGGCAAGCTTGTCGAGCACCGGCGAAAGCTGCTTGGACGCCCCGGACCGCTCCGCCCGGAAATCGAGCAGGACGAGGCTCGTCATCGACGGCTCGAGAATGTCGCGCTCCAGGCGCGCCGCAGCCTCGCGCTCCGCTTCGCTCAATCCCAAGGTCGCCACGCCAGTCCTTTCGCAACTCGCATTCGCCGCCCATATGGGCCGCTCCGGCGCGGCTCACAAGGCGACCGCCGGAAGCTTGCAGCGGGGGCTCCGGCCATGCTAGGCGCCCGCCACCCTGCCGCCGGACCCGGCGGCTTCGCGCCAGTTGAGCGGGCGTAGCTCAGGGGTAGAGCACAACCTTGCCAAGGTTGGGGTCGAGGGTTCGAATCCCTTCGCCCGCTCCATTATTCCCGCCTTTTCTCCAGGCCTGCTCTAGGTCAAGCGCGGACGCTCGCGGTACCACTTGGTCACGATATACTTGGTTCCTCGGCGGACCTTCATCCCCTGGTGGATGGTTGCATCGTTCGGCTGTCCGTCGCGAAGGTTGTTCCAGGCGAGCAGCTTGCCGGTTTCGGGCCGGACCGTCTTCCCGATCGCCTTGAAGCGGGTTCCACCGCCCTCTTCGGGCTCGTTGAGGTAGACCATCGCCGTCCACGTCCTCTGCCCGCCTTTGGCGGTATGGACGTAAAAGTCGTAGCCGCCGGGATTGAAGGTGTCGGTGTGCGCCCGGAATTCCTGGCCCTCGGCATAGCGCTGCCCCTGGAGAGGCTCTCCGAGCTCCGGCGGAATTCCCAGCAGCGCGAAGAGCCTTGAGTCGACCTCTCGAACAAACGGATCCCTTGGATCGAGATCGCAGGTCTCGCTCGTCCGGTACTTTGCGATGCCGGTATCGTCGGCGATGGTGGATGCTCGCCGCCCGGCATCGATCCGCTCGATCAATCCGGTGCATGTCTCCTCGTCCAGGAAGTCCCTGACGATGAACAAGTCGAGCCGGGGATTGGGAACTCGCTGGACGCCGGCAGCGCCGGCCAGCCGCGTCCTCGGGCCGTCCATCTTAGAGCGCGTAGCCGCTTCCTTTGGACATATCGTGCTGCTGGATGACGGCTTTGACGACATTGTTCATCAGGGTCATCCGGACGCTCAGTGGGGTCGATGTCTTCTTGATCATCACCGCCACCGAATAGCTGCGGCCGTCGGGCGCGGTGAGGATTCCGATGTCGTTATAGCCGGCCTGGATGCCGTCCAGCTGCTGGCCCGTCCCGGTCTTGTGACTCAGCGTCCATCCGGGCTGGAGTCCGCCTTTCAGGCGGTTCGGTCCGGTGTGCGTATTGCCCATGATGTTGAGAAGGCGCGCAGTCGAAGACGGAGAGAGCAGCTCGCCGCGCTTGAGCCGGGCGAGGGCGCTGACGATCGCACTGGGCGCAGCACCGTCATACGGATCGTCGATATAGCGGTTGAAGGCCGCTCGGCGCACGGACATCGGAAGCGAGTCGCGCGCTTCGAAGAAGGCGTTCCCGATAGAGTAGCTTTGCGACCAGATGAGGCCCGCGATCTTGCTCTGGAGCGCGCGTTCGCCGTTGTAGAAGCGGATCGCTCCCAAATGCTTGTCCGCGATCATCCTGCGGACGGCGCTCGCGCCGCCGACGGACCGCATCAGCTTGTCGTTCGCCGTATTGTCGCTGGTCGTGATCGCCTTGACCATCAGGTCTTCGAGCGTCGTCGTATAGCCTCCGCCGAGGATTTGCGCCCGGATCGGCTGGTGGAACAGGGTCAGGTCGGACCGGTCGAGGGTGGCCCGGTCGTCGAGCCTCACTCGACCATTGTCGACCGCATCGAGCGCCGTGATCGACACCCAAAGCTTGGAGACGCTCTGCTGGGGATAGAGGTCGTCGTCCTTCCATCCGGTCTCCCAACCCTCGCCGACGGACTTCACGGCGATCCCGACCTTGCCGTTGAAGGCTTTGCCGAGGGAATCGATTCGGTCGCGGAGCCAGGCGGGCGCGGGGACCGGCTTGGGGGCAGGGCGTTGCGGCGTGGCCTGCGCGATCCGGATTTCAGGCTTGCCGCGAACCGGCGCCGGCTTGTGCGCCTGCTCGACGGGCTTGATCGCTGCTGCGCCGACCTGGGTCAGTGCGGCCAGCACGATGGCCAGCCCGGCACGGCTCCAAACTGACGTCATGAGCTCAATTCCCCACCTTATTCCACCGATTAGCCAATGGCTTGGCACGGCCGTTCTGAACCGGCGCTGTGCGACGCAAGCGAGATTCGCATAACAGATTCGCCATGCCAACCCTCCTGGCCGGCGAATTGGCTCAGGAGGGCTGCGCCTTGCCGATCAAAGCCGCCGATTCGACCTCGTCGAGCGCACGGTGGGCAGCGACGTACCGGCGCGTGGAGTCAATCCATTCGCGGCCACGCGGCGCCCCAGGCAGGCGCATCGTCTCGGCAAGCGCCGCGTCAACTTCTCCCGACATGAGATGCGATAGCGCGCGATCGTATCGCGCCTGCGGGTCATTCGAGGGGCGATCGGAGCGATGAACCGTGACCAGCGAGGACAGCCCGCGCTTGATTCCGGTCCAGACCCCCTCGTTCGGCGGCGGACCGACGAGCATGGGCTCAAGATCCTGGAACTGGGCGATAAGCTCCGTCAAGCGAACCGGCGAGCGTGAGGCGGTGATGATCGTCGCGACCGCCTGCGGATGATCCGTGCCGAAACGGTCGACGAGCAGCGGCTCGAGATACCCGAGAGTCACGCCTCGCTCGATCGCACGGCGGGCAGCGAAGGCGATCAGCAGCGCATCGGCGCGTCCGGCGGAGCCCTGGACCTGCTCATTCTCGCTTTCGACGCGCTGGATGCGCATCTGCAGCTGGCCGATTTGCTCGGCGATGGCGGGATTGAGCGTGCCCGTTGGCTGGGCGGATGCGGCCTGCTGTTGCGATACGAACTGCTGTGCAGTGCGTTGCGGCGCAGCCGGTGCCGCCGGAACGACTCCGAGCAGGCGCGCCGCCGGAGCATAATGGGCGAGGCCCCAGGTCGCTGCTGCGGCGCCCGCGAGCAGCAGGACGGCCGCGATGAGAAGCCGCGCTCCCCAGCCCATTGCGCTTGTCCCCGCCCGCTCCATCAGCCGGGCTTGTTGCACAGGCGCGCGGCGATGGCGAGAAGTGCTGCATCGGAGGGCTCCGGAGCGGCCACGACCGTCTCCCAGCCGCCGCCCGCTGATGCAGCCGCGTCCGGACTGATCGCAGCGATGGCAATCGTGTCGCGATGTATGCCGGCCGCGTCGACGTGCTGTGCGAACCGGGATGCGGCGCGTGCCGAGTGAAGTGCGGCGACCGCGCCATTCGCTTCGGCGAACCGCTCAGGGAGCGGCAATTCGATGGACTCATAGACCGTAACGTGCCGGATGGATTGGCGGGGCTTCGTCGGCTCGCGCCAATGCGCTCCCGTCAGATGGAGGAGCTTCAAATCCGCCGGCAGCGACTCCAGAAGCCCATCGACTCCGCCGTTGCCGACAAAGGCGACTTGAACGCCAGCTTCGCGCACTGCCGAAGCGGTCCGTTCGCCGACGCAATAAGCAGGCAAGTCCCGAAGCCTCTCCAAGTCGCTGCCGCCGTGACGAAGCGCGTTCGCGCTGGTCAGGAGGAGTCCGTCGAATTGACCCGGATTTGGAGCCTTCCAGGGCACCGGCCCGACCCGGAATAGCGGCATGACGATAGGCGTCAGCCCTATCTCCTCCGCCGCCTTTGCAGTCGCACTCGCGCCGGGTTCGGGGCGCAGGATCGCCAGCGGCCTCATGCGGCTGCGAAAAGCCTCCGAATCTCTTCGGGTGCCCGGGCCAGCATGTCACGGGCGAGCTTCTCCGCGGCGGCTTCCTTTCCGCAGGGGAATTCGGCTGCGTCACGGATTCGCGCTCTGCCGTCCTCCGAGAGGATCTCTGCGGTCAGCCGAACCTGCGTGTTCCCCACGGTGGCGAGGGCGGCGACCGGTGAGTGGCACGATCCGCCCAGGGCGCGCGCAAAGGCCCGCTCGGCCATCACCGCCGCCCGGCTGGTCGCATCGTCAAGGAGCTTGAGCAACTGCATGCAGTCCGTATCTTCCGCCCGGCACTCGATCCCGAGCGCGCCCTGTCCCGGCGCGGGCAGCATGATGTCGAAGGGAATCGGCGTGCCGACATGGTCGAGCCCCAGCCGGTGAAGTCCCGCCGCTGACAGGATTGTGGCGTCGACTTCGCCGGCCTCCAGCTTCTTCAGCCTCGTATCGACATTGCCGCGAAGCGTGACGATCTTCAGGTCGGGACGGGCCGCGAGGAGTTGCGCTGCCCGCCTCGGCGACGAGGTTCCGACGACGGCCCCTTCCTTCAGCTCATCGACGGCTTGAGCGCCGATCAGCTTGTCCTGAACGTAGATCCGCGGCCGGATTGCGGCTAGCCGGATCTCTTTCGGCCGAACAACCTCGACGTCCTTCATCGAATGGACCGCGAAGTCGATCTCGCCCGCAAGCAACGCGGCATCGAGCTCCTTCGTCCACAGCGACTTCCCGCCGACCTCGGCAAGCGGCCGGTCGGCGATCTTGTCGCCGCTGGTCTTGATCGGCACGATCTCGACATGCCCCGCGGGCCAGCGCTCCACCACTTCGAGCGCGGACGCGATCTTGCGCGCCTGGATCAGCGCCAGGGGCGATCCGCGCGTGCCGAGTTTCAACGTCGCTGCCATCGGCTTTCACTAGTCCATCGCTTCGGGCAAAGGAAACAACGCATGGCGCTTATCCTCGGTCTCGAATCCAGTTGCGACGACACGGCTGCCGCGCTCGTCACCGGCGAGCGCCGGATTCTGGCGCAGGCCGTCGTCTCGCAGAACGACGCTCACCGGCCGTTCGGCGGAGTCGTCCCGGAGATCGCGGCGCGTGCCCATGTGCAGATCCTCCCCGATCTCGTCCGCCGGGTTCTCGGCGAGGCAAAAATCGACGTAGGCAATGTCGACGCAATCGCTGCCACCGCCGGCCCGGGGCTGATCGGCGGCGTGATGGTGGCGCTTCTGACCGCGAAGGGGTTGGCCCTCGCGATCCGCAAGCCGCTCATCGCGGTCAATCATCTCGAAGCCCACGCTTTATCGCCGCGGCTGGTCGATCCCCATCTCGACTTCCCGTACCTCCTGCTTCTCGTCTCGGGCGGTCATTGCCAGCTTCTCGAAGTGGTCGGAGTCGGGGACTACCGCCGCCTCGCGACGACGATTGACGACGCAGCCGGCGAGGCGTTCGACAAGGCGGCGAAGCTCCTCGGCCTGCCCTTTCCCGGCGGGCCTGCGATCGAGCTGCTGGCCAGGGATGGGAATCCCGCCGCGGTTCCGCTCCCACGGCCGCTGGTCGGATCGGGCGAGCCGCATTTCTCCTTCGCGGGCCTCAAGAGCGCTGTGCAGCGGGCAGTCGCGAGCGACACCTTCACTCCCGCCGACATCGCCGCCAGCTTCCAGCAGGCCGTCGTTGACTGCCTCGTCGACAGGACCCGGATCGCGCTCGAATCCAGCGATGCCCCAGCCTTGGTCGTCGCCGGGGGAGTTGCCGCCAACCAGGCGATCCGGGACGCTCTTGAGCAGTTGGCGAGCGAGAGCGGCCGCCGGTTCAGCGTTCCTCCGGCGTGGCTGTGCACCGACAATGCGGCGATGATCGCCTGGGCCGGAATCGAACGCTTCGATGCAGGCAAGCTCGACGATCTCTCCGCTCCGGCCCGCGCGCGTTGGCCGCTAGATCCTCATGCCGAGAAGGTTCGCGGCGCGGGGGTGAAGGCGTGAATCGCATCGCGGTGATCGGCGGCGGCGCCTGGGGAACCGCGCTCGCCCAGGTCGCAGCGAAAGCCGGTCGCGATGTCCTGCTTTGGGCGATGGAAGAGGAAGTCGCCGAGGCAATCAACGCGACTCACGAGAACCCAGTTTTCCTTGCCGGAATCCCGCTCGACCCAGCGATTCGCGCAACCACCGAAATCGGCGACATCGAAAATTGCGACGCCTGGCTGGTGGTGACTCCCGCGCAGCACATGCGTTCTGTGCTGGAGCGGGCGCCGCGATGCGACGTTCCGCGAATCCTTTGCTCGAAGGGGATCGAGGAGCATCGCCGGGAGCTTCTCCACCAGGTCGCCGCCGAAGCCTGCCCGGGCGCTCCGGTCGCGGTGCTGTCGGGTCCGACATTCGCCCATGAAGTCGCCCGCGGTCTTCCCACCGCCGTGACGCTCGCCGCCGAGGACGGCTCGGTGGCGAAACGCCTTCGCGATTCGCTCGCCTTGCCGACCTTCCGAATCTACCTCAGCGACGATGTCGCGGGGGCTGAGATCGGCGGAGCGGTGAAGAACGTCCTCGCCATAGCCTGCGGCGTCGTGGAAGGCCGCGGCCTCGGCCAGAACGCCCGCGCGGCGCTGATCGCCCGCGGGTTCGCTGAGATGACCCGGTTCGGGCTGGCCTTCGGCGCGCGCCGCGAAACGCTTGCGGGCCTGTCCGGCCTCGGCGACCTCGTCCTCACCTGTTCGTCGACCAGCTCGCGCAATTACTCGCTGGGCAAGGGCATGGGCGAGGGGCGCTCCGCCAGCGAGCTGATGGCCGACCGGCGAACCGTAGCCGAGGGCGCCTTCACCGCGCCGGTGCTGGCCGACCTGGCGCGAGAACGCGGCATTGACATGCCGATCGTCGATTCGGTCGCGCGCCTGCTTCGGGGCGCGAGCGTCGAGTCCGTTCTCGAGGCGCTTCTATCCAGACCGCCGCGAGCCGAGGGCGACTAGAAATCGATCGCAATGCCCTTCTTCTCCCAGTCCCCGTAGCGGGTGGGGTCGAGCCTTTCCTCCTCGCCCGCGGGAAGGTCCGCCTTCGTCGCCGGCCCGGGCCTGGGGACCGGCGGAGAGGGGGACAAGTGCTTCGGCGGGTCGAGATGCTTCGGGCGTTTCACGCGCCCAAGATGAGAGCTGCATAAGGCGATGCCAAGCGTTGAAGGACTCCCGGCACGTCGAGCAGCCCTGCAGATACTCGACTCCGTGCTCCGGCGCGGCCGCACGTTGGACTCGGCCGCACAAGCGGAGCGGACGCTCTCCCCAAGCGACCATCGTCTGGCCGTCGCCATCGCCGGAGAAGCGCTCCGCCGAATTCCCGACCTGGATTTGCTGATCGACAGCGCGACGAAGCAACGGCTTCCCGACGATTCGAAGGCGCGTATCGTGCTTCGGCTCGCCCTCGCGCAGAAAATCGGGCTCGACACTCCCGACCACGCGGTCGTCGCAACGGCTCTTCCGCTCGTGGACGGCGGACCTCGGCGGCTGGTTCACGGTGTCCTCGGAACATTGCTTCGGCGCGGACTTCCCGAAATCGACGCCCCGCGCTTACCGGCCGAAGTCGAGCAGCGCTGGGCCAGCGCCTGGGGTGATGCGGTTGTCGAAGCCGCACGCCGGCAGATCGTCGCTCGCCCGCCACTCGATCTCAGCTTCAAGGACCCACAATTTGCGAAGGATTTCGTCGACGAGCACGATCACTCCTTCGCGCTCGCTCCACGCCATGTGCGGCTCCGCCTAAGCGAGCCGGTGACCGATATCTCTGCCTACGAGGCCGGCGACTGGTGGGTCCAGGACTTCGCCGCGTCGCTCCCGGCGCGCCTTGTGCCGGGCAACGCCGCGACGGTCCTCGACCTCTGCTCGGCTCCGGGTGGCAAGGCGATGCAGCTGGCCGCAGCGGGTCATGACGTCACCGCGGTCGACCGCTCCGAGAGCCGCCTGGCTCGCCTCAAGGACAACTTAGCGAGGACGCAGCTTCGAGCGCGCCTAGTCACGGCCGATGCGCTGCAATGGAGAGCGGATCGTCAATTCGACGCTATCCTGCTCGACGCGCCCTGCTCGGCCACCGGCACCTTCCGCCGTCACCCCGAGGTTCTCTACCGCGCGCGCCCCCGAATCATCGCCGAGGCCGCCGAGTTGCAGGCAAAGCTTCTCGCGCGCTCCGCCGACTGGGTCAGGAAAGGCGGCGTACTTGTCTATTCCGTCTGCTCGCTGGAACCGGCAGAGGGCGAGGAGACCGTGACCGCGTTCCTACGCGAGCGCGGCGACTTCCGAATCGAACCCCCGAATCCAGGCGAACTCCCGGGCTTCGTGACGCCGTCCGCCGAGGGCTGGACCCGAATCCTCCCCGGTCTTCTCGAAAGCGAAGGCGGCCTGGACGGCTTCTTCGCCGCGCGCCTTGTCCGCCGCGATTAATATCGTCTAATCGGGCCGATGGCCGGCCCACTCATCGCTCCTTCCATATTGTCCGCGGATTTCGCGAAGCTGGGCGAGGAAGTCCGCGCGATCGACGAAGCGGGTGCGGACTGGGTTCACGTCGACGTTATGGACGGCCATTTCGTTCCAAACATCACCATCGGCCCGGCAGTGGTGAAGGCGCTTCGCCCGCACAGCAGCAAGCCCTTCGACGTCCACCTGATGATATCGCCCGTGGACCCGTTCCTCGACGCCTTCGCGGAGGCGGGGGCCGACATCATCACCGTTCATCCCGAAGCCGGACCGCACCTTCACCGAACGCTCCAGCGCATCAGGGCCCTCGGCAAGAAAGCGGGCGTCTCGCTCAATCCGGCAACCCCTGCCAAGACGCTCGATTACGTGCTCGAAGAGGTGGACCTCGTGCTGGTTATGAGCGTCAATCCGGGCTTTGGCGGGCAGAAGTTCATCTCCAGCCAGCTTCGCAAGATCGAGGCCGTCGCCACGCGCATTTCGAAGGAAAATTTCGACATCCTGGTCGAAGTCGACGGTGGGATCGATGCCGAGACAGCTCCACTGGCGGTCAGCGCCGGGGCGAACGTCCTTGTCGCCGGCTCCGCAACCTTCCGGGGCGGACCCGGGGAGTATGCAGCCAATATCCGGACGCTTCGGGGAGACGAATGAGCGCCGACACGGCCGAAAGCGCCGTCGTTCGAAAGCTTGCCAAGGGCTCTTTGCTGTCGAGGCTGACGGGGTCGCGTCGACACCCTCTCCGACTCGTCGCGGTCCCCCGCGATCATGTCCATGGGGATCGGGCGAGAGGCGACGCTCTCCTGTCCGGCCAGTTCGTGTGCGGACGCGAAACCCTCGATCTTTCCGACCTGCAATTCGCGGAAGTCGGCGCCGAAGGCCCGTTCGCCGAGTGCCTCCAGGGCTTCTCGTGGCTTCGCGACCTCGCCGCTGCGGCCTCGCGCGAGCGAGGATCGAGGATCGCCGAGGCCATCGTCGGGCGCTGGCTGATCGCCCACGGCACGCGCATCGACGCGGCATGGCGCCCGGACCTCTGGGGAGAGCGGATCCTCTTCTGGACCGCATACGCGCCTTACATATTGTCGAGCGGGGACGCCGGCTACCGCTCAGCGCTGTTAAACACGCTGGCTCGCGGCGCTCGCCATCTCGAAGCCAATGCCGACCGCGCGCCCTCGGGTGTCAGGCGTGTTACCGCCTGGGCCGGGGTCGTCGCCGCAGCCCTACTCGTTCAGAGCGGAGTCGCGCGGGTCGCCCGCGGCGAGTCCGGCCTCGGCCGAGCCCTCTCCTCGGCCCAGTCGGACGACGGCGGACTGATCAGCCGGACTCCGTATGAGCAGGTCCAGCTCGTCGACCGGCTCGGCCTTCTTCGCTCCGCCTATTTTGCCGCCAGGCATGACCCGCCGGAAAGCCTCGAAGCCGCCGCCGCCGCCGCGCTGTCCGCACTCCAGGGGGTGATCCTTGGAGATGGCGGACTGTCCAGTTGGGAAGGCGGAAACGCCGGCGACGCGGCACGGCTGACCGCCGTCGTCGAGGGCTGCGGGATACGCGCCCGCGCTCTTCGCCAGCCGCGGGGCTGGGGCTTCCACCGGCTTTCGGCGCTCGGGACGGTCGTCGTCGTCGACGCGGCTCCGCCGCCCCAGCCCAAGGCTGCTCCATCCGGCTGCGCTTCGACCCTGGCGTTCGAGCTATCGGATGGTCCGCAGCGCCTCGTCGTCAATTGCGGCGGGCCCGGCTCACAGCCATCGGCCATTCCCGGCGAGCTCGCGAAGGCGCTTCGGACCACAGCCGCGCACAGCACGGTCACCGTTGCGGATACGAACTCGACCGCCATCCTCGCCGATGGGACGCTCGGCAAAGGTGTCAGCGACATCATCGTGGAGCGCACGGAAGATAATGATTCCAGCCGGCTCGACGCCAACCATGACGGCTATCTGCGCGCTTTCGGGTTCATTCACCGCCGTGTCCTGACACTCGGCAACGACGGCAAGGAGCTTCGCGGGACTGACGAGATCGTTCCGAAAAGCCGGCGCAAGGCGAAGGACGGGACAGCCTTCGCCGTGCGGTTCCACCTCGCGCATGGAATCGAACCCACGATCACCGCCGATGGGATGGGCGCCATCCTTCGCTCGCCCGGCGCGCCGCCGTGGAACTTCCGCGCACGCGGCTCGGCAATCGGTGTCGAGGAGAGCCTGATGGTCGACGGACGGGGCGTTCCGCACAGGACCATGCAGTTGGTGATAAACGGCGAGGCCGCGGCGTCGGGCGCCGAAGTGCACTGGCAGTTCCGCCGCTCGAGCTGACAAAGGAGAGACATGTGACCGACCTCGTGCCCGTGAAGCGGGCGCTGATTTCCGTTTCCGACAAATCGGGCCTGGACTCGCTGGCATCGACCCTGGCCAAGCGGGGCGCCGAATTGATCTCGACCGGCGGCACCGCCTCGAAGCTCCGCGAGAGCGGCGCAAACGTGCGCGACATCAGCGACCTCACTGGCTTTCCGGAGATGATGGACGGCCGGGTGAAGACGCTCCACCCGAGGGTTCACGGCGGCCTCCTCTCGATCCGTGACAATCCCGACCATGCGGCCGCGATGGACGAGCACCAGATTCCCCCGATCGACCTCGTCGTGGTCAATCTCTACCCGTTCGAAGCAACGCTGATGCGCGGCGCGGCACGCGAGGAGATCATCGAGAATATCGACATCGGCGGGCCGTCGATGGTTCGCTCTGCTGCCAAGAACCACGCTTTTGTCGCGATCGTCACCGACCCTGCCGACTATGACGAACTGCTGGCGGAGCTCGACAAGAATGACGGCGCGACGTCACTCGATTTCCGCAAACGCATGGCCGCCAAGGCCTTCGCTCTGACCGCAGCCTATGATTCGATGATTTCGCAGTGGTTCGCCTTTGGCGACCAGGGGAAGCGCTGGCCCGAGAGCTGGACCTTCTCCTCGGAGCTCAAGATGGAGCTCCGCTACGGCGAGAACCCTCACCAGAAGGCAGCGCTCTACATTCCCGCCGGCCCGCACGCGCGCGGGATCGCCCAGGCGGAGCAGGTCCAGGGCAAGGAGCTCAGCTACAACAACCTCAATGACGCCAATGCTGCGCTGGAGCTGGTCTCCGAGTTCCGCGGGGGCGAGCCGACCGTGGTCATCGTCAAGCACGCCAACCCTTGCGGGGTCGCCACTCGCCGATCGCTGATCGATGCGTGGGGAGAGGCCCTCGCCTGCGACAGCGTGTCGGCGTTCGGAGGAATCGTCGCGACCAACCTCCCGCTCGACGCGAAGACGGCGGAAGCCATCACCCGAATCTTCACCGAAGTGGTCGTCGCGCCGGACGCCGACGAAGACGCTCGCGCGATTTTCGCGAAGAAGAAGAACCTCCGCCTTCTTCTTACCGGCGACCTGCCCGATCCGGCGCGCGCCGGCCAGACGCTCGCGATCATCACCGGCGGAATGCTGGTTCAGGACCGCGACAATGGGACGGTCACGCGCGACCAGCTCAAATGCGTCACGAAGCGCCAGCCGACCGAACGGGAGCTAAAGGATTGCCTGTTCGCCTGGAGCGTCGCCAAGCACGTCAAGTCGAACGCGATCGTCTATGCGAAGGACGGTGTGACCGCAGGCGTCGGCGCAGGCCAGATGAACCGACGCGACAGCGCCCGGATCGCCGCAATCCGCGCCCGCGAGGCCGCCGAGGCGAACGGCTGGACCGAACCACGCACCGTCGGCTCGGCGGTCGCCTCCGACGCCTTCTTCCCCTTCGCCGACGGCCTGCTGTCAGCCGCCGAGGCGGGCGCGACCGCGGTCATCCAGCCGGGCGGCTCCATCCGCGATGAGGAAGTAATCGCCGCCGCCGACGAGGCCGGACTCGCGATGTTGTTCACGGGGATGCGGCACTTTCGCCACTGATCAGCGCGGCGCAGTGCCTCCGCTGCCTTCGGGCACGGCAAGCTCCTCGATGTCGGCCTTGCTCATCCGGAACAGCTCGCGGTCGTCGGGCTTGAAGCCCTTGGTCCAGAGCACTGCCCCGAAGACGACCAGGATCGCGGGCACACCGAAGGCCAGCTCCGCCCATTCGGGCAGCAGGATCGCCAGCTCGCCAATCGCGATCCCCGCCGCTGCAGACCACACCAGCGGCCACCGCCAGCCCGAAACGGGAGCCTGAAGCAGCCGGCGAAGCAGCCGCGACTTCGCCACGGCGGCAAAACCAAGCGACAGCAGCAGCGCAATCGCCGGTCCTGTCGCCTGCCACATCGGCGGGAAACCCATGTTCCGCATCATGACGATGAGAACGACCGACAGCGCCGCCTCGAGGACGATCATCGTCAGGCTGATCCACATGTTGCGGTGGCTTGCCATGTAGATGAGCGCGGCCTCGCTGACCGCAGCCATTGATGCCACGACTTCGGCCGCCAGCAGGAAGCCGAGCGCTGCCGTTCCGGAAACGAAGTTGGGGCCGACCAGCCCCATCACCGCCTCGCCCGGAATGCCGAGCGCGAGCGCAACTCCCGTCTGCGCAGCAATCACCCAGAAGCCGACCTGCCGGACCTGGCGGGCGATCGCCTGCATGTTCCCGGCGCGAAGGTTCTGCGCGATCACCGGCCCGAGGATCGGGTCGAAGCTGCTCTTTAGCTTGGAGGGAAGCGAAGCAACTTGCTGCGCGACATAATAGACCCCGACGATGGTGGGCGAGAAGAACAGGCCCAGCACGGCAATGTCGACGCGCCGAGACCCCCACTCCACCGCATCCGCCGCCGCGACCGGCACGTTCTTGCGCGCCATTCGCCATAGCGTTCCCGGCTCCGGCCGCCATCCGTGCGGCACTCCATAGCTCCTCAGGAACGGAACCGCGGATGCGACGAGCGCGCCGACCATCGACATCACGTAGGCGATGATTAGCCCATCGCGCTTGTCGAGGAAGGCGAGCACCAGCGCGGCGATGCTGATCGTCCACGGCTCGACAATCGCCCGGGCGCGGACCGTCGCGCCGACGTCATGGCGATAGGCCAGCGCCGCCAGCATGATGTCGGACCATGCGAGCGCGATGACGGTGATCGGGAGCAGCCGGTCCAGCCCCGCGATCGCGCTATTCGGATACATCGCTTCCGGAAAGGCGATGAGGATGGCGATCGTCACCAGCGATCCCAGCAGCGCCACGATCAGGGCATCCCACGCGACGGAGGCATGCGGCTTGTCGGTGTGCGCCAGCTGCTGCGCCAGCCCGCGCTTGAGGCCGAGCGTCGCAAGTTGCGCCGCGAACTCCACGATCAGGATCGCATAAGCGAAGCGTCCCAGCGCCGCGGCTCCATACATCCGCCCCGCGATGAACAGGAACGGCAGCCTCGCGGCAAGCCGAAGAACGAAGCCGAAGAAGTTGATTCGGCCTCCGCGAGCAAGCGCGGCGAGGTCGGCTGTCGCCGCGTCCGATGACTGCGCTTGCGGATCGCTCAATGGGCGGCGCCCCAATGCTCGCCCCAACCTACCTCGACGTCGAGCGGAACGTCGAGCTTCAGCGATGGCTCGGCGGCGGACGACATGACCTTGCGGACGACGGCCGCAGTGTCTTCCTCGCGGCCTTCGGGCACTTCGAACACCAGCTCGTCGTGTACCTGCAGGAGCATCTTCACGCCTTCGAGATCTGCTGCCGCAAGCGCGTCGTCCATCCGCGCCATCGCCCGCTTGATGAGGTCGGCGCTGGTTCCCTGGATCGGCGCGTTTATCGCCGCCCGCTCGGCCCCGCCGCGGATCGACGGATTGCCGGCCCGAATGTTCGGAAAGTGCGTCTTGCGCCCGAACAGGGTTCGGCTGAAGCCGTTCTCGCGGACGAATTGCAGCGTTTGCTCGATGTAAAGACGGATCCCCGGGAAGCGTTCGAAATAGCGGTCGATGATGAGCTTTCCTTCCTCCTTGGAAATGCCCAGCCGGCCGGCGAGGCCCCAGGAGGAGATGCCGTAGAGGATCGCGAAATTGACCGTCTTGGCCTTATTGCGATTGTCCCGGTCGGCCGTCCCGAACAACTCCTCCGCGGTCATGTTATGGATGTCGGCTCCGTCGCGGAACGCGGCCTTGAGCTGTGGCACGTCTGCCATGTGCGCAGCGAGCCGAAGCTCGATCTGGCTATAGTCGGCGCTCATCAGGACATTGCCCGGCTCGGCGACGAAGGCGTCGCGGATCTTGCGGCCGATCTCGGTCCGGATCGGGATGTTCTGGAGGTTCGGGTCATTCGAAGCGAGACGACCCGTCTGTGCTCCGGCGAGCGAGAAACTGGTGTGGACCCGCCCCGTTTCCGGGTTGATCTGCGCCTGCAGCGCGTCGGTGTAGGTGCTTTTGAGCTTCGACAGCTGCCGCCAGTCGAGCACCAGCCGCGCGCACTCCACACCCTCGCCGGCGAGCCGCTCGAGCTCGTTGACGTCGGTCGAATATTGCCCGCTCTTACCCTTGCGCCCGCCCTTCAGGCCGAGCCGCCCGTACAGGACCTCGCCGAGCTGCTGCGGCGATCCGATCGTGAACGGCCCGCAGGCGGATTCGTAGATCCGCTCCTCCAGCTTCACGATTTCTTCGGCGAAGTCGCGGCTGAGCTTCGCCAGATAGTCGCGGTCGACCTTGATCCCTCGCCGTTCCATCCGGCTGATCACCGGCACAAGCGGCCGGTCGACGCGCTCATAGACCCGCATCACATTGTCCTCGGCGAGCCTCGGCTTCAGCCGCTGCCACAGCCGCAAGGTGACGTCCGCGTCCTCGGCCGCATATTCGGTCGCTTCCTTCAGCGGCACCTTGTCGAACGTGATCTGGCTCTTCCCCGTCCCGCACAGCTGCTTGAAGGGGATGCATTCGTGGTCGAAATATTGTTTCGCCAGCTCGTCGAGCCCGTGCCCGCCGAGGTTGCGGCCGGCATCGAGGTCGAAGCTCATCACCATCGTATCGTCGACCGGCGCGGTCTCGATCCCGGCCTTGTCGAACATCACCCAGTCGTACTTGAAATTGTGCCCGATCTTCAGCACCGCCGGGTCCTCCATCAGCGGCTTCAATTTCTCAATGACGAGCGCCGTGGGCAGCTGGTTGGGGGCGTCGGAATAGAGGTCCGCGCCGCTATGGCCGACGGGGATGTAGCAGGCCCGGTTGGGCCCGGTCGCGAGGCTGATCCCCGCAAGCCGCGCGATGATGCAGTCGATGCAGTCGGTCTCTGTATCGACCGCAACGACGCCACGCGCCGTCGCATCGGCAATCCAGCGATCGAGTGTCTCGCCGTCAGTCACGGTCTCGTACTTCGATCGGTCTACCGTGATTGCTTCCGGCTCCGGAGCCGCCGGCGAAGACGCGATCGTCGCCGCCGTAAGGTCGAGCCCGCCGCCGCTGCTGCTCCGGCCCGACGTCGGCCCGCCGCCCCCGGTCAGCCGGTTGAGCAGCGACTTGAACCCCTGGTCCTCAAGGAACTCGGCCAGCGGCTCGGGCGGAATGCCTTTTAGGGCCAGCTCCTCGAGCGGCTGCGGAAGCTTCGCATCGCACACTAGCTCGACCAGCTTGCGCGACAGCCGGGCAGCGTCGGCGTGCTCGATCAGCGATTGCTTCAGCTTGGGCTTGGTGATCGTCTCGGCATTGGCCAGCACCGCCTCCAGCGACCCGAAATCGGCGATCAGTTGCGACGCCGTCTTCGGCCCGATTCCGGGAACGCCGGGGACATTGTCGACCTTGTCACCCATCAACGCCAACACGTCGCCGAGTTCGCCGGGGCCGACGCCGAACTTTTCGCGCACGTAGGCGCTGTCGATCCGCCGGTCGTTCATCGTATCGAGCATGTCGACCTGGCCATCCTCGACCAGCTGCATCAGATCCTTGTCGGAGCTGACGATCGTCACCCTCCAGCCCGAGCGCTTCGCCTCGTGGACGTAACAGGCGATGATGTCGTCGGCCTCCAGCCCGGCTTCCTCGATGCACGGGATGGAAAAGGCGCGGGTGGCGACCCGGATTAGCGGGAATTGCGGGACCAGATCCTCGGGCGGCGGAGGACGGTGCGCCTTGTACTGGTCATACATCTCGTTGCGGAACGTATGTTCCGACGCATCGAGGATGACGGCCATGTGCGTCGGCCCGTCGGCCTTCGACAGGCCGTCCGCGAGCTTCCACAGCATGGTCGTATAGCCATAGACCGCGCCCGCCGGCTGACCGTGCCGGTTGGTGAGCGGCGGCAGCCGGTGATAGGCGCGGAAGATGTAGCTCGACCCGTCGACCAGGTAGAGGTGCGGGCTCGCGGAAGGCGTGGAAACGTCAGGCATGAAGCGAAGGGATTTAGCAGGGTCCGGGCCGGAAGGAAGCTAGGCCGGACATGGGGTCTGCAATGCACGCTTTCGACCCATTGCAGACGTTGGAACGAGCATGCGACATCGCTTGGCGGGGGGAACGGCAATGGATACCCTCGATTATATCACGGTGCTTGTGGCCGTGGTCGTCGGACTGCTCATCGGCAATCAGGCCGTGAGTTTGCACAGACTCCTGCGCGATGACTTGCGTGAAGCCACGCTGGGTCAGCGGGGCCGCCATGCTCCTGACCCTAGCTTGGTTCGTCTGGGGCTGGCACTGGCTCGGTCGGCGCTTGGCATTGTCCTACGGTGCCCTCGCGTTGTGTCCGCGTTCCGCCTGAAACGGGACATTAGATATTGCCGCGAGGTAGCACTCGTGCTTGAGTCCGGGTTGCCGGAACTCGGAGGGCGCAGCGTGAAACTCTATCGGATCAACAAGTTGACTCGGCCGGGGGGTGCGGTCGTGAAAAAGAAGGACGTCCTTGCGGCGTCTGACGGGGAAGCGGTGCAAAGAGCTGCCGACAGTGAAGACTGTCCAATCTGCGACGTCCTCAGAGACGGTCAGACCGTCGGATCGGTGCTCTAGGCGTCATCTCCCTCGCATTCGTTGCGATGGCGGCGCAGCATCTCCTCTGATTCTCCCACGAGGCGTTCCGTTTCAGCAATGCTATTCCGCAGGCCTTCTTGGCTTGCCTCAATCTCTGCTGTGTGCTGCTTTCGCCGCTCAGCGCGATTTTTGGGATCCGACACAGCGCATCAACAATCCACGTACGGGATCGGGCCCGCGCATTTGTGAGAGCCGCCGCCTTGAGAAACGGGATATTCTCTTGCTCCTAGGATTGAGCGTCCACTTTCCACCCTTTCCGCCGCGCCAAAGCAGGCACGGCTCTGTCCCACAAGTCGACGGTTGTGCAATGATGACGAACATGCACTTTCGTCGCGCCATGCTTTCCAATTCGCACGACGCGGCCCGTCCGCTAAAGGGCATGAAAACGGGCGCTCATCGCGTGACTTTAGGGACCATGAGCGGGTGTTCGGCATGAGAATCGCCTGCATGGACGGCAGTCAGGCCATTATTTCGCCCCTTCCATGAAGATTCTGGAACAGGCTGGCGAAATCGCGCGCTCCGGGCGCCCGCAGGACGCGGTGCGGCTCATCGAGCAGGCGGCTGAGGCCGGCGATCCGGACGGCAATTTCCTCGTCGCCCACTGGCTGCTTTACGGGTCCGATCGTCCCCGCGACGCGCAAGGTGCGTGCCGACATCTCGAGCAGGCAGCTGAAGGCGGGAAGCCCGAAGCCGCGCGTGTTCTTGCCCACCTGACGGCGAGCGGAACTGGCTGCGCAGCGGACCGGGACAAGGCGCTGGCCTTGCTTGCAGAGGCCGCCAACGCGGACCCGGTCGCCACCGCTGAGCTCGCCATGCTCCCGCAGCTTTCGGACGGCGACGGGACGCGCGAGCGAGTGTCTGCCGACCCACATGTCGAGATCGTCCGCGGCCTCTTCTCCCCCGACGAATGCGCCTACCTCATCCACCGCGCCGGGCCGCTGCTCAAGCCGAGCTTCGTCGACGACGGGAAAACCGGAATCGGCCGTCCCGACCCGATCCGCACGTCGCACGGCGCTCCCTTCCTGCCCCACGAGGAGGATCTCGTCGTTCAGGCCCTCAACTGCCGCATCGCCGCGGCGACCGGTACCGAAACCCGCAACGCCGAAGCGCTTTACGTGATGCGCTACACGTCGGGGCAGGAATACCGGCCCCACCTCGACGCCTTGCCTGGCCTCGCAAATCAGCGCGAATGGACGGCCATCGCCTATCTGAACGACGCGTTCGAAGGCGGAGCGACGGCTTTTCCCGATCTCGGCCTGTCGCTTCGTCTCGGCCCAGGCGACCTGCTTGTGTTCAGGGACAGCGGCCCAGACCAGCAGCCGGATCTCCGCATGCGTCACGCCGGCGAGCCGGTGACCGCGGGCGAGAAATGGATTGCGACCCGGTGGATCCGTCACGGCCCGCACGACCCCTATGACCGGGGCTGAGCGCGTTCAGCTACGGATTTGGCCCGATATCGCCGTTTCGCGGGCGCCGGTATCGCGCTTCCTTTGCGCGACGGGAGGAGGAGCGGAATGACCAGGAAGCTAGCAGCGGAGTTCCTCGGGACGTTCTGGCTGGTGTTCGGAGGCTGCGGGAGCGCGGTGCTCGCCGCCAAATTCCCAGAGGTGGGGATCGGTCTCGTCGGAGTTGCGTTCGCGTTCGGTCTGACCGTCCTCACCATGGCCTACGCGATCGGTCATATCTCTGGCTGCCATCTCAATCCCGCGGTGACGCTCGGACTATGGGCGGGCAACCGGTTCGAGGGCCGCGGAATTTTGCCTTACTGGGTGGCGCAAGTGACTGGAGCGATCGTCGCGGCGGCCGTCCTGATGTTCATCGCGGCGGGAGCCCCCGGGTTCGACATTGGCGCGAACGGCCTGGCGCAAAACGGCTACGCAGATGCGTCCCCGGGTCACTATTCGCTGGCGGCCGGCTTCGTCACCGAGGTGGTCCTGACCGCAGCGTTCCTGATGATCATTCTCGGGTCGACGGACGCTCGCGCTCCGGCCGGTTTCGCGCCGATCGCCATCGGCCTCGGGCTGACGCTCATCCACCTCATCAGCATTCCCGTCACCAATACGTCGGTGAACCCCGCGCGAAGCACGGGTCCGGCGCTGATGGTCGGCGGTCTGGCGCTTCAGCAACTGTGGCTGTTCTGGGCAGCGCCGCTTCTCGGAGGCGTCGTCGGCGGCTTCGGCTACCGGGCGCTTTTCGCCGAGGAGCCCAAGCGCCCCGACATCGAAGGCGAGCGCGTTCAGCGCGACGAAGCGCCGGTCTGACGGGGTGCTAGAGCGGGAATCTGTCCCAAAATTGGACAGTTTCGCCGTTTTGGTTCATAAAATGAAGGCGTTGGGTGCGGGAGGAGTCTCGATGCTCGAACATATGACCCTGCTCGACGCGCTGGAACGCTTCGGAAACGACCAGCGCAGGCCCGAGCCCCCCGAACGCCCGCAAGCCGGCTGTGTAACCACCGTGCACGCGGTGGACGGTGTGATCATCGCCTCGCCTGACGCCTTGCTTTCGCTTCGGCCAGCCTCTGCCTTCGCTGCGGTTCATGGTGTCGCTTCCGCTGAAGCCGGCCCAATCGAACGGTACGAAGGAATCAAGCCCGATCCCACCTGGTGAGCGATGCGGCCCGATGGCCGCGGCCGGTCAGTGCGAGTCCCGGGCCTTTGGAAGCGGGTCGTCGTCCGCCGGGTCCGGGTCGATTTCATGTGCCGGCGCGCTCGCCGAGAATTTTTCGAATCCGAGCGTCAAGAGGAGCGCGACGGCGACGACCACGGCCGGCGTCACCCACAGCAGAAGCACAAATATCAGCCAGGAGATCATTTGATAGAGGCCTTTGACACCCCGCGCTTATTTGCCTTTCAGTGCAGGTTATGAAAGCTTAGTGAGAGGCCTGTCCCGCATCGGGACATGCGACCTGCTCGTCATTTCGGTTTGTCTCCAGCTTCAAGGCCGAATTGGAGATTGGACATGCCAACGGATTATCGCGGGGTCTCGCGGGTCTTGATCGGGATCGCGGCCGCACTCGCGATCAGTCTCGTCCTGTGGTTCCTCATTGCGGGAGTCCTCTGGACGGTCCTGTCGTAGGAAGCGGCCTTCACGGAACGAGGACGGTGTCCTTCGCCTCGGCAAGCGTCTCCGGAAAATCGAGAGTATAGTGAAGCCCGCGGCTCTCGTGCCGGCTGAGCGCGCTCCGGATGATGAGGTCGGCGACCTCGAGCAGGTTGCGAAGCTCGATGAGGTCGGGCGTGACCCGGAAGTTCTTGTAATATTCGGTCACTTCCTGCCGGATCATGTCGATCCGCCGCTTGGCGCGCTCGAGCCGCTTTGTGGTCCGGACGATACCGACATAGTTCCACATCAGCCGCCGGATCTCGCCCCAGATCTGGTGGATGACGACTTCCTCGTCGCTGTCCGTGACTCGGCTTTCGTCCCAGGCCCGGATGGCGGGCGGCTCGGGAAGCTCGCCCCAGCGCTCGAGGATGTCCCTTGCCGCCGCCTCTCCGAACACAAGGCATTCCAGGAGGCTGTTGGACGCGAGCCGGTTGGCGCCGTGGAGTCCCGACTGCGTGACCTCGCCGGCGGCGTAGAGTCCCGGCGCGTCGGTGCGCCCGGACAGGTCCACCAGCACTCCGCCGCAGGTGTAATGCTGCGCGGGAACGACGGGGATCGGCTCCTTCATCATGTCGATCCCGAGCGGAAGCAGCCGCTCGTAGATCGTCGGGAAGTGCTGGCGTACGAACTCGGGCTCGCGGTGCGAGATATCGAGATGGACATAGTCGAGGCCCAGCCGCTTGATCTCATGGTCGATGGCCCGGGCGACGATGTCGCGCGGCGCAAGCTCGGCGCGACGATCGAACTGCGGCATGAACCTCTTGCCGGTGGTCGGCAGCTTGAGCTGCCCGCCTTCGCCGCGAACCGCCTCGGTGATCAGGAAGTTCTTGACCTCCAGGTTGTAGAGGCAGGTCGGGTGGAACTGCATGAACTCCATGTTCGAAACTCGGCACCCGGCGCGCCACGCCATCGCGATCCCGTCACCGGTTGCGCCGCGCGGGGCGGTCGAGAAGAGATAGGCCCGTCCCGCCCCGCCGCTGGCGAGGATCGTCGCTCGTCCGATCAGAGTCTCGACCCGCTTCCTCTTGCGATTGTAAGCATAGAGTCCGTGGACCGCGCCTTCGGTCGAGAACTGGCTGGCATGGCGCCCGGTCACCAGGTCGATCGCGACCATGTCCGGGATCAGGGTGATGTTCGGCTGCTTCCCTGCTGCGGCTTCCAGTGCTTGCTGCACGGCGCGCCCCGTTGCATCGGCGACGTGCACGATGCGGCGGTGACTGTGTCCGCCCTCGCGGGTGAGATGGAGCGCGCCGTTCTCGCTCGCGAAGGGGACACCGAGCTCGATCAGCCGGGCGATCGCTTCGGGAGCTTCGCCGACGACATATTCGACCACCTCGCGGTCGTTGAGGCCGGCTCCGGCGATCATCGTATCGTTGACGTGCGCTTCGAAGGTGTCGCCTTCCTCCAAGACGGCGGCGATCCCGCCCTGGGCCCAATTGGTCGCGCCTTCGCCGATCGCCCCCTTGGCGATCACTCCGACCTTCTTGTCCGGGGCGAGGTTGAGCGCAGCCGTCAGACCGGCTGCACCGGAGCCGACGATCAGGACATCGAAATCATCGCTCATCCTTCCGCCACGAGGCTTAGGAACACGTCCTCGAGATCAGGGTCTCGCGTCGACACGTCGACGATTCCAAGGCCGTCGGCGGTCAGCGCGCCGAGCACCTGCCCGGCGTTCACCTGGTCCTTGCGATAGGTAATCTGCAGCGTCCGCTCGTCGACGAGCACGATATTGTCGAAGCAGCTGTTCGCGGGGACATGGTCCAGATCGCGGTCGATGGTGACGACGACCGCTTTCTCCTGCGCCTTCGCGAGGAGGTCACGGGTCGGTTCGTTGGCGATCACCTTGCCGTGGTTGATGATTGCGATGCGGTCGCAAAGCTCCTCGGCTTCCTCGAGATAATGAGTCGTCAGGACGACCGTCACGCCCTGCGCGTTGAGCGAGCGCACATAGTCCCAAAGCTGGCGGCGAAGCTCGACGTCGACGCCGGCCGTCGGCTCGTCGAGCACCAGGATCGGCGGGGAGTGCACCATGGCCTTGGCGACGAGCAGCCGCCGCTTCATGCCCCCTGACAGGGTCCGCGAATAGGCGTTCGCCTTGTCCGTGAGGTGCATTGCGGCAAGCAGCGCATCGCTCTGCCGGTCGGCTGGCGCGATCCCGTACAGGCCCGCCTGGATTTCCAGCGTTTCCCGAGGCGTGAAAAAGGGATCGAAGATGATCTCCTGCGGGACGACGCCGATGGAGCGCTTGGCGTTGCGGGGATGCTCGTCGATGTCGAAGCCCCAGATACAGGCCTTCCCGCCGGTCTTGGTGACCAGCCCGGCTAGGATGTTGATCAGCGTCGACTTGCCCGCGCCATTGGGGCCGAGAAGGCCGAAGATCTGCCCGCGCGGCACGCCGAAGCTGACCTCGTCGAGCGCGAGCTTGCCGCCCTCATACGTCTTGCTCAGCGATTCGATTCGGATTGCGGGGTCTGCGGTCGTCATCGCCTTGTCGCATAGCCGCCGGGCGGGCCCTAAGAAAGCAGGACAGGGTAAAGCCGGCATTAACCCTAAGCGGCAGCGTGATCTTGACGTTAACCCTTTAACCGCGGCGGCGAATGAACCGGGTCACGATTCTCGCCGCCGCCATTGCATCGGCGCTGCTCGTCGCGGCGCCTGCGCAGCTGCTCGCCGCCACTCCGGCAACGGAATCGAGCGGAAGCGCGATCGTGCTCAAGCCGCTGTCGCTGATCAGGAAGACGAACATGGACTTCGGCACGCTGATCGCGTCGGCGACGGCGGGCACGGCGACGATCGATCCCGTCACCGGGAGGCTGACGACGACCGGCGGAGTGACTCCGGTGCCCGGAGGCGTCTCCCCCGGAGTCTTCCTCGGCGCGGGGTCCCGCAACGCACCCTATCAGATCCGCCTCCCGAAGAATCCGATCACTCTGACGCGGGCGGGGGGAACCGAAACGATGACGGTGTCCAATTGGACTCTCGACGGACCAACCAACCGCAAGATCGGTGCGAACGAGGCCTTCTCGTTCAATGTCGGGGCGCGACTTGCGGTCGCCGCGAACCAGAGGGACGGCACCTATGTCGGCACCTTCGAAGTAACCGTCCACTATCCGTGAACTTAACGC
>Ga0207706_10000220_pt1 | contig 62430 bp, 60 predicted proteins | sample KBSC53metaG_FD_184318 | JGI IMG/M metagenome (GOLD analysis project Ga0207706, IMG submission 184318) | Corn rhizosphere microbial communities from Kellogg Biological Station, Michigan, USA - KBS C5-3 metaG (SPAdes) (version 2) | ecosystem: Host-associated > Plants > Roots > Rhizosphere > Soil ... | reverse complement strand
CGCAGTCAGTCTCCTCACTCCTTGAGAGCGTTTTCGGGCTTGATGAAGAGCCAGAGCAGTGCCGCGACGATTGCGAATACCGATCCGGTGGCGAGAGCCACGGGCCACCCCAAGTACTTGACCGTGAGCGGCACTGTCAAGGCAACAATGCCACCGACGACATTCCCGCCGGTATTCAGGACGCCGCAGCCGGTCGACGCGTGCGGCCCCGACGCCGAAATCGTCGCCGCCCAGAAGGCCCCTTCGGCGAACTGCTGGCCCGCGAGACATAAGGAAAGGAAGGTCACGGCGGTAACGGGGTCCCGGGCCATGGCGGCGACGACGATCGACACCGCTGAAAGCAGCAGTCCAGCGATCGCCGTTGTCCGAGTTCCCCGCCGGATTCCCCAGCGTTTGGACCAGACGTCGGCAAGGATACCGCCAGCAGTCGCTCCCACCGCACCGGTAATCCACGGCGCGGCGGCGTAGAATCCCCCTTCCAGAACCTTGAATCCCCGACTGTCCACCAGATAGATGAACAGCCAGTTGAAGAAGAAGTAGAAGACGTAGTTGCTGGAGAAATAGCTCGCCGTGAGCAGCACGACTTCGCGATGCCGTATGACCTGTTTCCAGGCGCCGGGACGGATCACGCAGGTCTGATCCGCCGAGCGTCCGGCGTTGATCAGCTCGAGTTCGCTCTCGCTCACCTTGGGGTGTTCGGAAGGGCGGTCTCTCGCGTACCACCACCAGATCGCCGCAATGAGGAAGCCCAGCGGGGCGGTCAACAGGAACGAAGCGCGCCATCCTCCCAACTGGATCAGCCAGACAATCAACGGACCAGTCGCAGCGGCGCCGAGCGTCAGTCCGGTATTGCTCAGTCCATTCGGGAGGGCCCAGCCGTTGACCGGGAACCAGTTGCAGGTCGTCCCGCCGCCGGTCACTGGATAGACCGGGGCCTGAGCCGCACCCATGAGGAAACGCAGCAGCATCAGGATGCTGAGTATCGCCGTAACGCTGAGGAACTCAGGTCCCGGAACCAGCCCAATGAGGATGTTCAGGACGCTCCAGGCAATCGCCATGATGGTAAGCGCCCGTCGCCCACCGATCCGGTCGCCGAAGACGCCGCCCGGGAACTGGAAGATCGCGTAGCCCCACGCGAAGGCGGCCAGCACAAATCCCAGCTGGATCTGGGAGAAGCCCAGATCCTTCATCATGGTCTCGCCGGCGACCGACATGTTGGTGCGCAGCACGTAGGCCACGAAGCTGGCGAGGAAGAGCAGGCTGAGAATGACCCACCGGACGGACGAACGGCGGGCAAGGTGCGAGACGGGCGCCTGGGTCACCGCGGACGCTTCCTGGTTCGTCGTGAACCGTTAAACGGGGGCGTGCCAGCAAGCAGCATCGGGAGGGAGACTCCAAGGTAGTCCAGCCTGGCGGCACCGGAAGTCCGGGATGCCAGTCGGCGGGCGGGGTACTTATCATTTGAGGGGGCCGTCAGCCGTTTGCCTTCAGCCGTCAGACTGGCCGATGGGCGAGCAGCCGGCTTACAGCCTACTGATCCTGACTTAGGCTAACGGCTAACTGCTTTTGGCTGACGGCTGACGGCTGACGCCTGATGGCTGACGGCTGATGGTTGATGGCTGCTGAACCCGCAATCATTCTCTTCGAGTCCGAAATGCGCCGCACTCGCCGATCCCGTGCATCCGGCCGGGAACAGGTGGTTGACGATTTATTCAGCACCCGGGGACTGGAGGCCGATCCCATTCCCGAGGGTGCGGACCAGCAGTTCTCGCTGCGCCCCTTCGCCGCGGCGGTTCCGCAGGACGATCTGGTCAACACCGAGCCGGAGTCCAACGAACCGACGACCGACCGGCTGTACCGTCGAGCGGCGGATGCAGCCACCAAGGGCCGGGTGGCCGAGGCGATCCAGCGCTACCGGGAAATCCTGTCGCTGGAGCCGGAGCATCTCGCCGCGCGCAATAACCTCTCACTGTTGCTTGAGTCAGCCGGCAACCCGGACGAGGCCTTCGAGCAGCTGACCGCGGCACTCCGCGCCCGCCCGGACGAGCCCGCGCTTCTGGTTTCCCGCGGTGCCATCCTCGGCCGGCTCAAACGGTACCCCGAGGCGGAGACCGACCTGCGTCGCGCCATCAAGCTTCAGCCGGGACACTTCACGGCTCATCTCACGCTGGGCCTCGTCCTCTGGCGGAAGGGGCTCCCCGGCGACGCGGCACTCTCTCTCCGGCGGGCGATCGACCTCGAGCCCGCTGACGCCGAGGCGCACTACTATCTCGGAGAGGCGCTCAACCAGGCTGGAGACTTCGCGGGAGCAAGAACAGCACTCGAGCAGTCAGCCGGACTGGATCCCGATTCGGCAAAGACCTACCGCCTGCTCGGCCGTGTGCTGGATCGGCTGGGCCGCCCGGACGAGGCCAAGGAGATGTACAGCCGCGCCCGGGAGGCCCGTGACCAGTGATCCGGGTCGTCGTTGCTGATCTCGCCGCCGTTTCGGTGGATGCTGTCGTCCGCCCTGCCAACGAGCTTCTCGACCCGATAACTCCCGCCACCGGCAAGCTCGATGAACGGGCCGGAGAGCGGTTCTCCTCACTGCGCCGGGTCCAGGCTCCGCTGGATGTGGGTGCGGCCGTTGTTACAGGGGCGGGAGACCTTGCCGCCGAATTTGTACTCCACGTGGTGATTCAGAGCGAGGAGCGCGCGGTGGAACGGGACACGGTACGACGCGCACTGGTGTCCGCCTGGCAGCGGGCGGGCGACTGGCAGCTGGGCCGGGTGGCCACTCCGCTCGTGGGTGCGAGCGCGGGAGCGCTGACGATCGAAGAGGCAGCGGCACTGCTCGCCGAAACTTTCCGGGACCGGCCGGCGGCTCCCCTCTATCCGGCGGAGCTTCAGATCGTGGTCGAGCGGGCCGATGACGTTCCCGTAGTCGAGGCTGTCGTAGGAAAGGCCTCATGAGTCGAAAGGCAGTCGCCATACTGATCATGGTGGTCTGGTTCGGCGCCCTCGGGTGGCTGGCTCAGCGCCGGACGGTTGGAATCCACTCCGGCGTCATCGTCCGCACCTGGCCGGTGTCTCCAGGTGCCAGCTTCTTCGGAGTGTATCGCGGCGATAAGCAAGTCGGAATCGCCACGCTCTCCATCGATACGCTCATTGAAGGGCTCCGCACCGACGAGATCGTCACCCTCGACCTGCCTCACCAAAGCCATTCGGTACGCCGTTCTACCTTGCGGACCGAAGCGCTCTATTCGAAATCGCTGCGGCTGTTGCGCTGGGAGACCAATCTTCTCACCGACGACGGCAGAAGTGTGGTTCAGGGCGTTCTGGGCGAGGACGGAGTCATCACCATCTACAACGGTCTTCGAGGCCCGATAGAGACGCTCACGGTAGCTTCTCCCGCGGAGCCGTTGCTGCTGCCGGGGGCGGTGCCCTTCCTGCTGGCCAACGCGGAGAACCGCACGATCGGCCGGATCCTGACTCCCACGGTGTTCGATCCGGCCACGACAGAGATTTCTTCCACGCGGTTCCGGGTCGCGGCGGAATCAACCTTCATCGTGCCGGACAGCGCGGAGTTCGATTCGACCACGTCGCGCTGGGTCGCGGTACACGCAGACACGACTCCGGCATGGCGACTCGATGGCCTGGAAGGCGGGCTCCCCTCGCGACGCTGGGTGGATGCCCACGGGATTACCGTGCGCATCGAGCGGCCGATCGGGCTGCTGGTGGAGCAGGACGCCTTTGAAGTCGTGAGCACCAATTACCGCGCCCATGGCGGAACTCCAGGGTGGGACACGGCCGGCGCCGTCAGAATCAGCGAGACTGCGCCGCCCGTCGCAACGACCACCCAAACCAATCGGATGCGCATTGCGCTGCTTGGAGCCGATCTGTCGGGATTCGCACCTGGCGTTGACGGCGGGACCCAGCAGCGGGAAGCGGATACCATCACCGTGATTCGGGCCGACACGGCGAACCGCGGAGCCCAGGTCGGAGATTCCGCGGCCCTGGCTCCGTGGCTCCGCGCGACTCCTTTGATCCGCTCCGATGATCCCCGAGTAAGACAGCGTGCCGCGGACATTGTCCGGGATGCACCCAGCTCCGCCCGAAAAGCCCGACTGCTGGGGCAGTGGGTGAGTCGTGCCGTGCGAGTCGAGCGTCGTCCCGGTTCCCAGAGTGCAGTGCGAACCCTGGCACGGCGAACCGGGACTCGGGATGACAAACTCCTCCTGCTCGTCTCCATGCTCCGGGCCCAGGGGGTTCCGGCCCGGCTGGCGGCTGGCCTGAGGGAAGAATCAGGTCATTTCTACCCCAATGGCTGGGTCGAGTTCTTCGACGGGGACTGGATTCCGATCGACCCCGAAAACGGCACAGTGCCTGCAGACGCTTCGCGGCTCCGACTGCTGATCGAGCGCCCAGCCCGGCCCCTCGACCTCATGCTTCTGGCCGGGCGTACCGAGTTGACCGTTCTGGACACGGCCGCGGTACAACCTTGAACCCGACTTACGGCGGATGATTCGACTCACCCACCTGACCAAACGTTATGGTTCGTTCACCGCGGTGGACGACGTGACGCTCGAAGTGTCCCGTGGCGAACTCTTCGGTTTCCTCGGGCCCAACGGCGCGGGGAAGACCACGACCATGCGGATGATCGCCGGAATCCTCCAGCCCTCCGAGGGGAAAATCGAAATCGGCGGCGACGATCTCGCCGAACATCCGATCAAGGCCAAACACCGGCTCGGCTTCATCCCCGACCGTCCTTATGTCTATGAGAAACTCACCGGGGCCGAGTTCCTGCGCTTCGTCGCCGCCCTCTACGGACAGAGCGGAGAGACCATCGAGCGGCGGATGGACGAGCTGCTCGAGCTGTTCGAGCTATCCGATTGGAAGGACGAGCTGGTCGAGTCCTACAGCCACGGCATGCGGCAGAAGCTGATCATCTCGAGCGCGCTGCTGCACCGTCCCGAGGCCATCGTGGTGGATGAACCGATGGTCGGCCTCGATCCCAAGGGCGCTCGCTTCCTCAAGGATCTCTTCCGCGCCTTCGTCGATCGGGGCGGCACAGTGCTGATGAGCACCCACACGCTGGAGGTCGCCGAGGCGATGTGCGACCGGATCGGGATCATCCAGCAGGGCAAGATTGTGGCCTGCGGAACAATGGCGGAGCTGCGCCAGCAAACCGCCTCGGGAGACATGAGTCTCGAGGAGCTGTTCTTGAAACTCACCGGCGGAATTCACGAGCGGGAGCTGGATGCCATCCTCGATCAGTAGCACGACGAAACCGGCGCCGGTGCAGCCGACGCTCCGGACGGTGCTCCGCCCGAAGTGGCAGGCCACCTTCGCGCGGCTCAGGGAACAGAAGTCGGAAGGGACCGGAAAGGTTGTGCTCCTGGTCCTGCTCGGCCTCGGCTTCTGGAGCGCTGTGTTCGGGGTGTTCTATCGCGTGCTACGCTACATCCACTCCGAGCAGGAAATCGGCACCATCCTGGCCGCCAAACTGCTGGGCGTCACCCTTCTCGCCTTCGCGTCGCTGTTGCTGCTGTCCAATCTCATCACCGCACTGTCCAGCTACTTCCTGGCGCGGGATCTCGACATGCTGGTGGCAGCACCGGTGGATTGGCTGCGCCTCTATCTGGCCAAGCTGGGCGAGACACTGGTGCACTCCTCCTGGATGGTGGTGCTGATGGCGGTGCCGATCTTCACCGCCTATGGGATCGTGTACAAGGGCGGGCCGTTCTTCCCGATCGTGGTACTGGCGGCGCTGGTGCCGTACTTCCTGCTGCCCTGTGTTGTTGGAACCGGGGTGACACTCGTCCTGGTCAACGTCTTCCCCGCTCGCCGCGCGCGCGATCTGCTGAGCCTGGTCGCGATCGGGGCTGCCGGTGGACTCGTGCTGCTCCTCCGGCTGGTGCGGCCGGAGCAGCTGGCGCGTCCCGAAGGAATGAACAACCTGCTCGACTACCTGGGCGCCCTTCGCACCCCAACCAGTCCGTTTCTCCCGAGCGAATGGGCAACGGCGACCATCATGAACTGGCTCACCCGGGTGGCCGACCCGCTTCCGGTCGTCCTGTTGTGGACCACGGCCCCGGCGTTCGTGGTGCTCGGAGCCCTCCTGCATTGGAAACTGTACTCCAACGGTTTCTCGAAGGCGCAGGAGAGTCCGGAGCGGTTCGTGCGCGGACGCCGGTGGCCGAGTGTGTTGTATACGATTGCAGGAGCGATGCCGCCGGCCCGCCGGGAATTCATCCTGAAGGATGTCAGGGTCTTCTTCCGCGACCCTACGCAGTGGAGCCAGCTGATTCTCCTTGGCGTGCTACTCGTCGTCTACATCTTCAATATCAAATCGCTACCGCTCTTCTCCGGCGAGCGAGTGTCATTTTTCCTGGTGAGCCTGGTGGTTTTCCTCAACCTGGGCCTCGCGGGTTTCGTCCTCGCCGCGGTTGCGGCACGATTCGTATTCCCCGCGGTGTCCCTGGAAGGGAAGCAGATGTGGTTGCTGCGCTCGAGCCCGCTCGATCTTTCCGCACTGCTGTGGAGCAAGTACTGGACGGGCACCGTGCCGCTTCTCGTTCTCGCCGTCGCCATCACCTTCACCACCAACCTGCTGCTCCAGGCTTCGCAGTTCATGATGATGGTGAGTCTGGGCACCATGGTGCTGCTGACGCTCGCGATCAGCTCGCTTGCCCTGGGTCTCGGCGCCCTCTATCCCAAGTTCGACACCGAGAACGCGGCACAGATCCCGACCGGATTCGGTGGATTGGTGTTCATGATGTCCGCGATTGTCCTGCTGGGCGTCGTGATCGTAATCGAGGCGGTGCCGGTGATGTCCTACCTCCGCGCGCAGCTCGCGGGTGAACCGGTCGCTATCACCCCAACGATGGTGGGCGCCCTGGGCGCCGTCGCGGTGATCTGCATCGTCACCACGCTGGTTCCGCTGAGAATCGGTCTGCGGCGGATGGAACGGATGGAGTTCTAACCCCTGAGACTCGCCCTCCGATGCGGTCTCGCCGTGGGATTCCTCCTGTCGCCCGCTTCGGCGTTCGCTCAGCGGTATGTACCGGTACGGGTTCATGAAGGAACCTGGTTCGGTGTCACCGGATCGTACGCCCAGGCCCATCGCACCTGCGACCAATGCAGTCTCCCGATCGACACCTGGGGCCCTTCCCTCACACTGGCCGTCGGAGGGACCGTCAACCAGAAGCTGCTCGTGGGCGGGGAGTTTGGCGCCTGGTACCGTGATGCCGAGGGCATCAAGACACTGATCGGGAATGGTTCGCTCACCGCACGCTGGTTCCCGCTTTATCGCAAGGGACTGTTTCTCAAGGGTGGGGTCGGGTTTTCGGTCTACCAATACCGGCAAAGCGGGACCACCCTCAAGGGGGTCGGGCCCGGCGTCGTCGGTGCGGTGGGATACGACTTGATGGTGGGCGAACGAACCGGGCTCGCACCGATTGCTGGTGTGTGGTGGGGCGCTCCCGGCCAGCTCAAGGTGACATCGGGAGCCGGTGGTGTAGCGCCGGCGAGCGGGCTGAACTACACAGTGGTCGAGTTCGGGCTCGCTCTGACGTTCTACTGAGCTGCGACTACTCCGCAGGAACACTCTTCCGTCGGTCGCTCTCCCCAATCGTTTCGTCAGGATCATCGCCCGCTTGATCCTTGCTTGACCCTCCCCCGGCATGGTTCGGTCGCCTCGCTGTCCCGCGGCCCGGACGGCAGGCCCCCGTCATACCAGTGGCCGTCAGGGAGGACGAACCATGCGTATCACGTATCTCGCGCTGGCGGCGCTCTTCGCCAGTGCAACGGGGGGCTGGGCTCAGGACGAAGCCCAGGCCCCAGAGGAACACCGGGTGCACCAGGGTTTCTGGATCGGCGGTGGCCTGGGTTATGGCTCGGTACATCCGAGCTGCGACGGCTGCGGAAGTACAAGCTCCGAAGGTGGCATCAGCGGCCTCCTTCGACTGGGCGGGACCCTGAGTGAACAAGTGCTGCTCGGTGTCGAGTCAAACGGCTGGTTCAAGAACATGGACGGCGTCGACAACACCGTGGGGAATTTCTCCGCGGCCCTCTACGTCTATCCCAGCCGGAAGACGGGGGTGTTCCTTAAGGGAGGTGTCGGGGTCGCAGGATACGAGGCCAGCGACGGGGGTAACAAGCTGGAGGGTTATGGTCTTGGCCTCATGGGCGGGGCCGGATACGACATCCCGATCGGGAGCCACACGGCAATCACGCCAGTGGTGACGCTCACCTACGGCGATGTGGGCGACCTGAGCTTCGAGAACCAAAGCTTCCCGGCTAAATGGAAGCAGACTCTGGTTCAGTTTGCACTTAGCATCAGTGCATACTGATCTGGTATCTAAGTACCTAGTACCTAGTACCTAGTACGGAGCGCCCTCTGTACTAGGTACTCGGTACTAGGTACTCGGTACTATTAGTATTGGTTTCTGTCACATACACGGAGATAATATGCGGTCGTTGCCACGGATTCTCTGCCTCACGCTCCTGCTCGCCCTTGCGGCGAGCCGGATCACCCTCGCGCAGGAAGAGGAGTCTCGCCACAAGGGATTCTGGTTCGGATTTGGCGGCGGCTACGGCTCGGCGGACGTGAACTGTGACGGATGCGGTTCCAGCGACCGGGAAGGCGGCTTCTCCGGCTACTTCAAGCTGGGCGGGGTGCTGCGGCCGGACCTGCTGCTGGGCGTCGAAGGGGCCAGCTGGTTCAAACACGACAGCAACCTCGATACCGACGAGGCGTTGGGCAATCTCTCCGTGGCGCTCTACTGGTATCCCAAGAAGGAAGGGTTCTTCGTCAGGGGGGGCATTGGCGCGGCGGGGCTCCGGACTTCGGGCCCGCTACCGACCGTGGAGGGTTACGGCTTCGGAGCAACCATTGGTATAGGATATGACTTCCCGGTCGCGGCGACGATTTCCCTGACTCCGGTACTCAACTTCAACTACGGCAGCCTCGGCAACCTGACCGCAGACGGGGTCAAGACCGCCGACGGTGCCAGCTTCAACGTCATTCAGCTCGGCCTGGGAATTACGCTGCACTAACCCGGTGCTGCGGTGGGGATCTTCGGTAAGGCACCCGCCGGGGGTCCCCCCCGATTAAAGAAGATCGTCCGATTCCTGCGGTAGTGGTAACCAGAAAGCCGCGGAACGGATCATTCTGCCGACGCATCCCGGGGCGAGCTTCAGCAGCCCTGCTAAGCCTCCGTTTTCGATCCCAGGATCGCTGCGTAGACCTCCCGGTCAACATTACCGCCGGAAAGTACCAGACCAACCCGCTTTCCCTTCATGGCCTCGCGCTCCTGCCTGAGAGCCGCCAAGCCGGCTGCGCCGGCGCCTTCCGCGACATTGTGCGTGTCGCTGAAATACCAGCGCATCGCATCCATGATCTCCTCTTCCGATACCGTCACGATCCGATCGGCGCCCGCGAGAATCAGGGCGAGAGCATCCTGGTGTGGCACCCGGGTCGCGATCCCATCGGCGAGAGTGTTGGACGTCTCCGTGCTCACCACGGATCGCTTTGCGAAGGACATCGCATACGCGGGCGCCAGCTCGGCCACTACTCCAACGATCGTGGTGCTCAGTCCCAGGGCATCACGAGCCGCGATCACACCGCATATACCGGAGCCCATCCCGATCGGCACATACACCGTGTCCAGATCGTCGACCGCGCGGAACCATTCCAGCGCGTAGGTCGCGACACCGCGGACCAGAAGGGGATCCCAGGCCGGGACCAGGTGAAGCCCGCTTCGTTCGGCCAGTTCGATCGAGTGCTCCCGCGCCGCCTGGAAGTCATCCCCGTGTTCGATCAGGGTCACGCCTAATGCACGCATCGCCAGGTTCTTCTCCCGGTCATTGCCGTGGGGGACCACGATTGTGGCGCTCAATCCCGCGAGCCGGGCGGCGAAGCCAATGCTCTGGCCGTGATTGCCCCGCGTTGCCCCGATCACACCCGGTACCGCAGGATCGGTTCTCCGCAGGTGGTCCAGGTACACCAGGCCGCCCCTGACCTTGAATGCCCCGGTGGGGAGATGATTCTCGTGTTTGACCCACACCTCGGCGCCGACCCGCTCGGAGAGGAGTGGCCAGCAGATCTGCGGCGTCGGCGCCAGGGTGGCATGAACCAGTCGCGCGGCCGACTCGAGGTCGGTTCGGGTGAGTCCGCTTGTGGAGAGCGTCATAGCGAGGCAATCTACTTCCGCCCTCTCGCCTGCAGGAGATCCCATGCGCTCGCCGATTCTCTGCCTCTCGGTTCTCGGACTGGGGATCCTCGCCTGTCAAACCCGGCCGACCCCGGACCGACTTACGACTGGACGCTGGGTGGACTTGAGCTGGGATTTCTCCAGTGAGACGATCTATTGGCCCACCGCGAAGCCCTTCACCCTGGAAGTGGTATCCGACGAAGTAACCCCAGGCGGCTACTACTACGCAGCGAACAACTTCTCGGCCGCGGAGCATGGCGGTACTCATCTCGATGCCCCGATCCATTTCGCGGCGGGACATCATACCACCGACCAGATTCCCCTGGATCAGCTGGTCGGTCCCGCGGTGGTGATCGACGTGTCGGCCAAGGCGGCAGCGTCGGCCGATTACCGGTTTGAGCCAGCGGATATCACCGGATGGGAAAAGGAGCACGGACAGATTCCGGCTGGAACCATCGTGCTCGTGCGGACCGGGTGGGGATCCCGCTGGCCAGACCGGCTCAAATACCTGGGTACGAACAAGACTGGGCCCGAGGCTGTTCCAGAGCTGCATTTCCCGGGAATAGATCCGGAGGCGGCACGGCTATTTGTGGAGCGCAAGGTAGACGCGGTTGGAATCGACACGCCGAGTATTGATTACGGTCAGTCGAAGACGTTCGACACTCACCAGACTCTCTTCGCCGCGAACATTCCCGGATTCGAGAATGTGGCACACCTGGATCAGGTGCCGGTCACTGGAGCGTTTGTGATTGCGCTGCCGATGAAGATCAAGGGAGGCAGCGGCGGACCGCTCAGGATTGTCGCGGTGTTGCCGGGGCAGTGAGACCGGCGGACCGGCGGACGGAAAGCGGCGGACCGGCGGACGAAAAGCCCGGACCGGCGGAGGAACAGCGCGGACCGGCGGACGGTTGATGGTTGTTTGAGCGTCCTGCGGAATCTTCCGCGGTATGATGCCTTACGAAAAGCGGGATGCCTGGAAGCGTTGCCACGAACTAGTCCTGGCGGTTTACGCCGCCACCCGGGATTGGCCCCGCTTCGAGGTTTACGGCCTCACCTCGCAGGTCCGCCGGGCAGCCGTCTCTGCCGCAGCCAATATTGCTGAGGGTGCGGCGAAACGAGGACCACGTGAGTTCCGTCGGTATCTCGACATTTCACTCGGATCCCTCTCAGAGGCCAGCTACCTGCTTCGCCTCGGTCACGATCTCGAGTACCTGACCGAGGAAGCCTACAAGGCACTCGACGTCATTCGCACCAGAGCCAGTCAGATCACTTGGAAACTCTATTCGTCGATGAAACGGTCCGACGATCCCTAGGTAAGGCTGTTGTCCGCCGGTCCGCGCTTTTCGTCCGCCGCTTTAGGTCCGCCTGTCCGCCGGTCCGCCGCTTTTCGTCCGCCTGGTTCACCGTCCGCCGGTCCGCCGCTTTTCGTCCGCCGTATACAGCCCCTGCCGCACGATCTCCATCATGTTCTCGGGATGCGCGAGGCGATCGAAGCCGAATTTCTGGTAGAGACCATGGGCGCCCCGGGTCGCAAGCAGCCAGCGCCGAAAGCCTTGCAGCTCCGGATGGGCCATGATCACTTCCATGAGCCATTTGGAGAGTCCCCTGCCCCGGTACTCCTCGAGCACGAAGACGTCGGCCAGGTAGCCGAAGGTGGCCTTGTCGGTGATCACCCGGGCGAAGCCGACCTGTTTCTCCCCATGGTAAATGCCAAAGCATAGCGAGTTGGCGATGGAGTGGGCGACGAGCTCACGAGAGATCCCTTCGGCCCAGTAGGAGCGCGACAAGTAACCGTGAATGACGTCGAGATCGAACCGGGCCGGGTCGGTCAAGATGGCGTAGTCGTCGCGTTTTGCTTCCATCGCTCGGTGCTCCTCCCTCATCGCGTAGTTCCAACACTCACCGCGTTTCCCGGATCCCGGGCTCAGTAGAGCCGCTTCCTACGTTGGCCACGCCGCCGGCAGTCCGCCGAGTCGGCGTTACCCCAACGATGGAGGTCGGCCATGTCCCGCGTCCCTCAAACGGCCGTGCTGCTCACGGTACTCTGCTCCGCCGCCTGTAACGATCGTGAGTCCCCACCCACCGCACCACCCGAGCCCACGGTCTCCGCGGCGGCCGACATCTCGCCGGACACCCGCCAGTTGGAGGGTCTCGCCCGCCGCTTCGCACTCGCGCTCAAGAATCCTGGTTTCCGCGCCGAGGTCAAAGCCCGGCTCGATGCTTCGCCTTACCCTGAAGGGAAAATCCATCTCCAGCGCTTTCTCTCGGAAAAGAGCCGAGCGGCGACGAGGATCGTGGCCCGGGAAAACGGGGAGAGCGAAGAACGCACCGATTCGGTCGCCCGCGCCACCCGTCAACTGGAAGTCTACCTGCCGGTGCCAGACCACCGCCGCCGCTGGAACGGAGACGCCCATCTGCTCGTCGCCACCCAGGCCAAGGATGGCGAGATCCCAGTCGCTTTCGATCTGAACGGCGGCCGCCACTTCCTCGACCCCGGGAAGCCGCCGCTGACACCGGTCCTCGCGGTGGTGCCCGTGGAAACCGATTTCGACCATCCGCCCGGTCCGGCAGGCGCCACCTGCGTTCCGCCCAACTGCGGCAGCGGCGGGGGCGGCGGTTCGGTCCAGGCGCCTCCGGGATTGTGGATGACCCAAGCTTGGATACCCGGTGACTTTGAGGGTTGGTTGAAGGGCGATCCCGAATATGAGATCCATGTAATGGGCCAGCTGGGTACCTCAGACTCGCTCACCGACTACCAGTGTGCGGGAGAGCATAGCGGCGACCCTTACGCCTACGACCAGAACGGAACGGTGTGGAACGGAAACGTGCTCCTCTTCAGCCAGTCGCAGATCAACAGCTACAAGGCCGCCCATCCCGGCGCGGCGTTGCGGCTCGTGGCGCTCGAGGACGATGACACGGCCTGCCAGATCAAGATTGACCAGGGGCGCTGGAACAACATGATCGCCGGGTTCACAACGACATATAAGGACTTCACCGGCGCCATCGACAGCGGCACGGTGGCAAAGAAGATCAAGGCGGCGAAGAGCCTTTACAACCTGCTGGCCGCGGTCGCCAGCTGGATCAAGAGCAATGACGACCTGATCGGCAATGCCATCGAGGACAAGGTCGCCCTCCAGACCCAGGCGCCGTACAACTGGGTGCTCAAGGACGGCAGCGCTACCACGGGTTGGCTACTACTCCAGATGAAGTGAAGCGCACGAGGCCAGCCGGGTGTCCCTGGCTGGCCTCGAGACCCCGACCGGAAGGAGCCGCGAATGCGCACCGCACCCATCCTCGCCCTGACTCTCGGCCTCGTCGCTGCAACGGCTCAGGCACAGGAGAAGAGCTCCGTGGATCGTCCCTGGCAGCTGCGGCTCGCCGCGGGATGGCAGGATTTCAATGGTGGAGCGGAGGATACCACCGGCCCCACCGACGTCGAACTTCGTCCCAGCAACAGTATTGGCTTCGAACTTGGCCTCGCGCGCCGCTGGGATGACTGGGAGGGCCGGGTCGATCTTGGCTATGCGCAAGGAAACTTTTGGGGCGAGAGCGATGAGCTGGCGATCAAAGACAAAACCACGCACAGCAGCCGGTTTCGCGCCGCATTCACGATTGCCCGGCGCATCGTCAGCTTCGAGGGGAGCCGGCTCCAGCTCGAAGCCGGCCCGACCTTCGACTACTGGGACACGGAGACGCTCAGCGAGCGCGGCAGCGTAGGCGGCCGGTTCGGATTGAGCCTGCTGATGCCGTTGGCAGGGTTGATTCTGGAGAACAACGTGAGCTTCGGGATATCGTCCAGCCCGTTCAGCGACAACGATATTCCTGCCGGAGCCAAAGCGAAGACGTTTACCACCTTCACGGTGGGTGCCGGGCTCCGGCTTCCGCTCTGAGACAGTTCTGCGCGGGCAAGCTCCAGGTAAGCGCGCTGCTTACGACCTTGAGAGCCGTTTCCTTACATGAAAGGTGACGTGTGCCTTGGCGTCCCCAAGCGTCGTCGCCTTAGGTTAGTTGTCTTGCCGGACTGCTCTTGCCGCGCGAGAGCGGTCCAACGCGCTGGAGGATCTATGAAACTCGTTCAACTCTTAGGTATCGCGGCCTTAGCCGGCTCGCTGAACTGCAGCAGCAGCAACAGCGGATCGAATCCGACCGGTCCTGGCAATCCAGGGGGACCTGGTACCTCCAATGTGACCATCGAGAATTTCTCATTCTCCCCGGCCAACCTCAGCATCAAGGTCGGTGGCACGGTTCGGTGGACCAACCAGGGCCCGTCGGCGCATACCACAACCAGCGACCAAGCCGTCTGGGCCAGCAGCCAGCTCAACCCGCCAGTTGGTGGGGGAGGGGGTTACGGGGGAGGGGGAGGCATGCCGGGCGGGGCGTTCCAGATGACGTTCCACACCGCAGGCACGTACGGCTATCACTGCTCGCTTCACCCGCCCGCGATGTATCCGGGTTTCACCGGGACCGTGGTGGTCAGCCCATAACGAGCCGCCCAGGCTGAGTCAGGCCGCTACAGCCGCACCACAGGATTCGCAGAACCGGCCGTCGGGGTGGAGTGCGGCGCCGCAGGCCACACACCGGCTGGTTCCACCCAAGCGGTCGCCGCAGTTGGAGCAGAAGATCGCGTCTGCCTCGGGTCGAGGACCGCATCGGGGGCAGGCTGAAGGTCCCGCCCCGCGAAGCGCTCGGAGCCGCGCCTCGACCATCGCTTCGACTCTATCCGGACCCGCATCAGCGGCCTGGGCATTCTCTTCGGCCCGGAGCAACGCCAACGCTTCCTCCGAGTACTTCGCCTTCAATGCGGCGTAATCCTCATCGGAGAGTTTGCCGGTCGCCCGGTCGAACTCGATTTCCCTGAGAGCAGCGAGCGCAATGCCCTTGGGAGTTTCCTCCAGATCCTCGGGCTCGATGACGGGTTGGGCCGGGGGTGCCGCATTACGGAGAAGCGGATCCAGTACGACTGCGAGCACCGCGAGCCCGACCAGAATTGCTGCGATGACTTCGAGAGTCATTCGCGCTCCGAGTCGGCCAGCTCACGGTTGAGCCGAGCCAGTTCCTCCGGCGTGGCAACGGGCATCGAGTCCGCCGGCACGGTCACCCGTTCGGCGGCAGCGATCCGCATCCGGCGCCGCAAGAGAACAGTCAGCAGCCCCCCGCCCATCAGCAGCAGGATTCCGGGAACCAGATAGCCCGCCAGGTTGAAGCCTTCCGGCTTGGGCGCCATCAGGACCTGCTCCCCATACTGCGTCACGAACGCGGCGACGATCTGGTCGGCGTTCTTCCCTTGATCCTGGAGAGCCAGGACCTCGCGGTGCATCCGGGGAGAGGTGCTGCAAGTGAAGTCGGTCGTACGGCAGGTGTAGACATCGAGGTTGCAGCCGCACGTGCAGCGGATCCGATGCTCGACCGACTGGATGAACGGCTCGTTGTCTCGCGCGGTGGCTGGTGTCTTGGGAGGACCGGCCGCCGCAGGATCCCGAAGCGTCCCCACCTCTCCCTGGCCTGCCTGCGGCTGCTGCTGTGAGCGGACTGGGCGGCCTGGAGCAGCCAGGCCTCCTAGCGCAACCGAGAGACTCGCTAGAAAAGACCGTCGAGTAACCACGCTCATTGGGTGCCCGCCGTAGTGAGTTGCACCCCGTAACCCGCCTGCGCGCGACGCGGCGCACCATGGGCTGTGGGACCGCCCGGCCACATCGTGATCAACCCGCCGGCCACCAGCACCATGCCCCCCAGCCACACCCAGAGCACCAGGGGATTGATGGTGAAGCGGTACACCGCCTCTTCACTGCCCTGCACCGAGCCGGCGTAAACGATGTACAGGTCTTCCTGGAGATTGCTGCGGATGGCAACCTCGGTAGAAGGCTCGAAGGTTGGCCGGCCGAAACTGTCCACGTGCTGGCGCTTCTCCGAGGTCATGATACCCACCGCTTTGCCGTCCTTCTTGACCTCGACCGACGCCGCAGTGACCACCCGATTGAGGGCTTCGAACTGCGAGACGCCCACGTGGGTGAACTGATACTGGTGGCCGAATGGGCTCATCATGGTGATCGAGTCGCCCGGCTTGAGCGTGGCCTCCATGTCGCGCTTGAAGGCCATCCCGGTGAAGGCGACGAAATAGATCAGCATGCCGGCATGCACCAGGTAGCCGCCGTAGCGCCGCCGGTTACGCGCGACCAGATGCGCGAGCGCGCGCGGATAGCTCTCGTTGTACATGCGGTGCCGGGCGCGGGTGCCGCGGGCGAACTCCTGGACCAGCGTTCCCGCCACGAAGCCGCCCAGCGCGAGCGCCATGATGGAATAGAAGTGCCGCATGCCGGAGGCGAGCGCGATTCCCAGCACGACGACTCCGGTGACGACGGGCCAGGTGAACTGGCGCTTGAGATTCGCGGTCGACGCCTTGCGCCAGGCGATGAGCGGCCCGATTCCCGTCAGGGCGAGCAGCAACAACCCCATCGGGACGTTGACCTTATTGAAGAACGGCGGCCCCACGGTGATCTTGGTGCCCCGCACCGCCTCCGACAGGATGGGGAACAGCGTTCCCCACAAGACTGAGAAGGCGACACCGACGAACAGCAGATTATTGAAGAGGAACGCCGCTTCCCGGCTCACCATCGATTCCAGGTTCACTTCCGCTTCCAACCGGTCCCAGCGGGTGTAGAGCAGGGTGAACGAAAGCACCGCCGCACCTACCAGGAACGCCAGGAAGAAGTAGCCCACGTTCGACTGGGTGAAGCTGTGCACGCTGGCGATCACCCCGGACCTGGTGATGAAGGTGCCAAAGATGCTGAGCAGGAACGAGCCCACGATCAGCATCATGTTCCAGCGTTTCAGCATCCCCCGCTTTTCCTGGATCATCACCGAGTGCAGGAAGGCCGACATCGTGAGCCAGGGAAGCAGGCTCGCGTTCTCGACCGGATCCCACGCCCAGTAGCCACCCCAGCCCAGCTCGACGTAGGCCCACCACATGCCCAGGGTGATACCGATCGAGAGAAACAGCCAGCTCATCAGGGTCCATTTGCGGATGGCATGAATCCAGCCTGTATCCAGCCGGTTGGAAAGCAGGGCCGCGATGGCAAAGGCGAATGGAATGGCGATGCTGATGTAGCCCAGGTAGAGCATCGGCGGGTGGATCACCATGCCGATGTTCTGCAGTTGCGGATTGAGTCCCCGACCATCCGAAGGCGTGAAGGGAAGTCGCTCGAAGGGATTGGCGGCGAAGACCATCACCGTGACGAAGAAGGTCACCACACTCAGGGTGGTGGCGGCCACGTAAGGCATCATCGCGCGGTAACGCGCCGAGGTGAGCCACTGCGCCAGGCTGGAGAAGAGGGAGAGAACGACCGCCCAGAACAGCAGCGAACCCTTCTGACCAGCCCACAAGGCCGAGACGATGAAATAGGTCGGCAGGTTGCGGCTGGTGTATCCCGCTACGTACTCGATGTTGAAGTCGTGGCTGATCAGCCCCTGCCACAGACAAATCGCCGCCACCACCATCAACCCGAATACCGCGTAGACCGAGCGGGTCACCGCCTCGGCCAGGGCCGGCCTGCCCTGCCAGCGGCCCGAGAAGCCAACAATCGCCCCCCATGTCCCAATCAGGAGCGCGATCCAGAGGCAGAATTGGCCGAGCAATGTCATGCGGGTGACCTCGCTGCTTCCGCGGCCTTCTTGAAGTCGGTAATCGACCGTGCGTGGTCGGAGTACTCGGCGCGGCCGGCTTTCATTTCGGTGCCGTAATGACTGAGGAACCCGGAGTACGCCTTGCTCAAACCCGCGTCGTCCTTGCGGAACCGGGCCACGGTGCCAAGCACGATATAGCCGAAGAGATGACCCGGGTTGTTGGCAAGGATGGTATCGCCCAGTGCGGTGGCACCGTCGATGTCCCCGGTGTGTAGCTTGATCAGCGCGGCATGATAGCGCGCATCGGCATCGACTGTATCAAGCATGCCATACGCCGAGAGCGCCATGGGCGAGAAATTGCTCACCGTGGCCTCATCACCATTCTCGGCGGCCGTCATGACCCGGTTGTACAGACGATCAAACCGTTCGCGGGGAGACATGTTGCTGATGTCCGGCGGCGGGCCGCCGGCGGCGGCACCGCCGGCAAACGGCGCATTCGCCGCCACCTCCGCCGCAGGGGCCCGAGCCCCGCGAGTGAGGAAAATCAGCAGGCCCGCAATGAGGGCGCTACCCAGCGCGCCGGTGAGCACCCACCGCACTCGTTCTCCGGTTCTGCTGGGAACACCCGCCGGCCTACCGCAGCTCGAGCAGAACTGGGTCCCGGCGCCAAGGGGGGTTCCACAGCCGGCGCAGGTACGGGCCACGAGATTCGCGCCGCAGGAACCACAGAATTTTCCCGACGCGAGAGCGCCGCAGGCGGCACAGACACTACCGGATGACGAGGTCATGGATGCAATAAGCTCGGATGGGCGAGGGCCCTGATTCCAGGCAGGAAATGTAGCCCAGATCGGGCTCCGGTGCCCGGCGCCACATGAGACACCAATGAACGATGTCTGAGACTCTTCTCACAATCGGAGATTGCCCTCAGGGACACTTGTCCCACCCACCGATTTACCGTATTGTAACCATCGTCAACTCCGCAAAACTACGGTACAGCACCAGAGGTGGCGTACCATGCGTCTCGCCTCTCTTCTCCATCAGACTGCGTTCGCCATCGCGACCGCCGGATGCCTTGCAGCCGTGTCTGGGTGCACCGACACGGTCTACAAGGACCGACCGCCTTTCAACCCGCCACCTGACGCCAACAGTGGCTTCCTCGGCTATTTCACAACAGCCGAGCAACAGACCACCTGCGGCAACTGTCACGTAGGCCAGCAGGCCGACTGGATCCAGACTCGCCACGCGACCGCCTGGGCAACACTGCAAGCCGATCCGGCGGCCGATCCCTCCTGCCAAGGCTGCCACACGGTAAACTCCCGCGGGAACCAGGCAACCGCGGCGGTGGGCTACGACGCGGTGAAGGACGCGGCCTATCAGGACGTTCAGTGCGAAAGTTGTCATGGACCCGGGTTTGATCACGTTCAGAATCCGACGACCTTGGCGACCCGTCCCATTCCGAGCATCATGGTCTTCCCCCCTGAACCCCCTAATACCCCTCCCCCGACCGCGGCGGATACTGCGGCCATCGTGAACTCGGGTTGCGGCGGTTGCCACCAGGGAGCCGGGCCTTCGCGGAACCACAATTACCTGAAGGAATGGAAGCTGTCCCGGCACGGGATCCTCAACAGCTACGCGGCCAGCAATCCCAGCTGCCAGGCGTGCCACGAGGCGAAGGGAGCCTTGGCCGCGTTCGGAGTTAATACCGTCTACAAGGAGCTGGGGACTACTACACTGCTGCCGCAGACCTGTGCCGTCTGCCACGATCCACACGGCACGGCCAGGGATCCGGCCACCAATCTCCCCTGGCCGGGGCAGCTACGCTTCCCGATCAACTCGCCCGTCTTTGAGCAGAACCTCTGCACGCGCTGCCACAACAGGACGCCTGATCCCACCCCCAGCAATTCCAGGGGACCGCACGGCGCACAGGGACCAGTGTTATTCGGGAACGCGGGGTATTTCCCGCCGGGGACCTCGTACGACACCAGTGCAATCCTTGCGACGCACGGATCGGATAAAAACCCGCGGCTCTGCGCCGGCTGCCATGTGAACGCGCTAACCGGGGTGGACGCCGGCGGTAACCCTGTCGCGTACAGCGGCCACAACTTCGAAGCGATTCCCTGTTTCATGCCCGGCAGCCCGGGGGTGGTGGATACGACGTTTACCAACGCGTGCGCCTATGACGAACCCAGCCGGTCGTGGGGCGCCTGCACCGCGTCGGGGTGCCATGCTCAACCCGTCGCAGTCCAGCTGCTGAACAGCATCAGGAACGAGAAGGAGAGCTACCTCGACGTCCTGTGGGTTGATCTCGACGGCGATAAGGCCGTGGATGCCTACCCGGCGGACACCGGATACCTGGCGAAGATCCAGCTCAACGCGCCAACGGAGCTCATCTTCGACACGTTGATTGATCCGATCAACGCCCCGAGGGCCACGCCGGCGAAGGGTGCGCTCTTCAACGCTCAGCTCACCGGCGAGGACCTGGCCAGCCACCCCGATGGATCGCACGGCGTCCACAATCCGTTCCTGTACCGGGCACTGCTGTTGTCATCCATTGCAGACCTGGAAGCCAATTACGGAGGATTCCTGCCCGCGCCGCCAGCGTCGGTGCAGCGGGCGATCCAGCGGGCGATCCGAACCGGGCAGCTCCGGGTGCCACCGGCGACCGAAAAGGCCGTCATGAGAGGGACCGCGCACTGACAGGGCGTCCGATCGAGCCCGACGTATCCGGCCCCGGTGGGCTTGTGCCAACCGGGGCCGGTGCCATTATGAGGCATTCCCAAGACGGTCGGTGAGGCGGGGTCGATGAACTCCATGGTCCAGGACTCCGTGCGCACGGTCCACGGCGCTGCCGTGGACTCTGTCGTGGACAAGACCCTCCTGCCCGACCCGGTCATTCCCATCATTCAGTGGATTTTCCAGCGACCGCCCTGGGTCATGTGGGGCGGAGTCGTGCTGGCTGTCGCGATTCTGGCCCTCATCCTCCGCTGGCTTTGGCCTAAACGGCAAAAAATCTTCGGATGGATTGGGAGCCGGAGTCGCGGCCTTAAGACCGCGATGGTGGGTTGCATCCTGCTCATCGTCCTGCTGGCGGTGGGCCTTGGCTACAAGAGCTACCACTTCGTCGAGACCGACCGTCGGTTCTGCAACGGCTGCCACATCTTCATCTCGAGCGGGCAGGCCTGGGAACAACCGGACACCGGGTACTACTCACTGGTGCCTCAGTTGGAAGGCAAGCATGACACTCTGAGCTGCCACGCCTGCCACGAGCTCAAGCCGGTCAAGGAAGCTGTGAAGATGGTCTTGTGGATGTCCGGCGTCCGCGGCGAAGAGATTCCTGCCCACGCCAAGGTTCCGCGCACCACCTGCGAGCGCTGCCACGTCACCGGGGCCGCCAAGGAAACCTGGCAGGCCATCGCGGCGACTGCGGGCCATCGGACTCACCTGGAATCGGATTCCACGGCACTCAAGGGCAAGGTGGAGTGCCTGACCTGTCATGCCCGTACCGCGCATCGTTTCCTTCCCGCGGACACGACGTGCGTCCAGAAAGGCTGTCACCTCACCGAGGCCACGCGCATCAAGCTCGGGCGGATGTCGGGACAGTCGGAGCTGCACTGCACCGTCTGCCACAAGTTCACCAAACCGGTCGCCGCGCTAGCCACACGAGACTCGGCGGCGGGTGCGTTACGTCCCGACTTCAAGCAGTGCCTGTCATGTCATCAGATGACGGCGCAGCTCACCCAATTCTCGCTCAATCGTGATCCGCATAGCGGGTCCTGCGGGATGTGTCATGATCCACACGCTCAGGCCAAACCGGCTGACGCGATGCGGTCCTGTACTGACGCGCAGTGCCATGCGCAAACGCGTGATGTTGCATTTCACGCCGGAGCGGCCCACCGGCGAGTGGCCCAGAACTGCATCCTGTGCCATCAGCCTCATGCGGCACGGGTAGACGCCAGCGATTGCCGCGGCTGCCACGAGCGGGTTCGGGGGAGCGTCACCGGCCCGGGCCGCAAGGCCAATCCGCCGGTCCCATTCGACACGACCAAGGCATTAAAGCAATCGGTCGGCCCGCACCCTCCTGATCGAGAGCCGCGCGGGAAGGGCGATGCGCCGCCGGAAATATCAGGTTCGGCGGCGCTCCCTCCACCAGTCGCCGTCGATAGCTTCAACCACGATCGCCATAACAAACTCCCCTGCACCACCTGTCACGACCCGGCATCCAAGAAGAGCAAACTCACTTTCGAGCCGCCACGCGGCTGTCAGATCTGCCATCACCAGGCGCCCTCGAAGAGCGATTGCGCGTCCTGCCACGAAGCGGCGGAAATGGCGTCGCCGCACCAGATCGAAGTGTCGATATCACCGGCGGGGCGGGCACCTCGGGTGCGGACCATCGGCTTCAACCATGACCGGCACCAGCTTCCCTGCACCACTTGCCACGTGGCGCCGGTGACGATGACCCTTGCCGACAGCGTTGCGACCTGCCGCGGCTGCCACGCGCAGCATCACCAGGTCGAGCGGGATTGTGCCGGATGCCACCGGGCAGCCGTGCAGGTCTCCAAGGCACACGGCCTGGCGGACCACGAGGGATGCGCCGCCTGTCATACCGCATCCCCGGTCCGTGATCTGCAGCCCACCCGGAATTTCTGTCTCGCTTGCCACGGGGTAGATCAGGACCATTACCAAGGCGCAGAGTGCTCGACCTGCCATCTCCAGAGCGATCCTGCAGCCTTCAAGCCGCGGCTCGCGGCTGCGGTGGAGCGACCGTGACGCGAAGCGGGCGGGTCGCGACCCTGCTGCTCGCCCTGCCATTCGGCACTGCGAGCGCCCAGGGCTACACTGCGCGCGTCGACGTGCGGGGCCAGGCGGTGGATTTCCGCGGCGTGCAACTCGACAGCGTCCCTGCTGGCTCGGTCATCACAGGTCCAACTGGAGGACCCATTTCCCCCGACAGCATCGCGGTCACCTGTCTCGCCGGCGCAACCTTCTGCCAGTTCTATCGCCCGGGTCCCCGGCGCGAAGCGGTTCCGGTGACGACTGGGATCGATCTCACCATGTGGGGACTCGGCATGAGCGGCCTCAGCCTCCACGGTAACGGACGATTGTTCGCGGACTTTGGTGATAACAACGCCTGGCCCGGAAGCGTCCCTGGCGGCCAGTTGCTCGAGGCATACGCGCAGTACGATACCAAGGGTCTCATCGGACGCCTCGGTCGCCAGACCTTCTCGTCTCGTCTCGGATTTACCGGCTTCGATGGTGCCTGGCTCCTACTCGAGCGGTTGCCGGCAAATCTCCAGCTGGGGGGATATGTGGGTCTCGGCCTGGCGGACGGAGTGGCCCTACCGGTGACCAGCGCCGCACTCAATCCGTTCAACGAATTCCAGCCCAGCGAGCGGCAACTGGTGGCCGGTGGCAACCTGAATTGGATCACACCCGTCGCCGAGGCGAGACTGGACTACCAGCGAGAGGTTGACCGGGACACGAGGAATTTCGTCTCGGAGCGAGCCGCTCTGTCTGCGACCGTTCGCCCCTGGCGGCGAGTCTCGATTTCCGGCGGCACCGAATACGACTTCTCGTACGACTGGTGGGGCACGTCGGACATTACCGCCAGCTACACGGAACCACGCCTCGGCCTCTCCGCGGGTGCGCGGCATTATCGGCCCTATTTCAACCTGTGGACCATTTGGGGCGCGTTCAGTCCGGTCCCCTACAACGCGGTGAACGGATCAGTGTCGCTGCGGCCGATCCCCAAGCTCGAAGTTCGCGCTCGAGGTGAACGGTACTGGTTCGAGGACACCGAGACCGAGACGCCACTGGTGAACGAGCAGGACGATGGCTGGCGGTGGTCGGCTGGCGCCACCTACCAGTTAGCCGCCCGGCTGCAGGTGGACGGTGGGTTCGCCACCGACTTTGGTCCCGGAGCCTCATCGCAAACCTGGAGCGGAAGAGTGGGCTACGACCCGCGGGAGAACCTGCGGCTCTCCCTCGATCTCGGGACACTCAAGCGGCCATTGGAGTTTCGTTTCAGCGACGCAAACCTCGACTGGGTTGGCGTTCGGGCTGACTGGCAAATCATGGGGAACTTGCAGATCGGTGCCGGAGCGATCCGCTACAACGAGGACCGGAACCGCCCGGACAATGCGGCCTTCAGCTGGGACCAGACCAGGATCGACTTCCGGGTCACCTACAGGATGAGTTCCGGAACGGAGTGGGCCCCTCTGCCGCCGGCCCGCCGCCTCAAGACTGATCGATGATGCTCACGGCTCTCCTCGTCGCGGCGAGCATCATCGCGCTACCGGATACCGGATTCGATCACCAGGTCCACGCCAGGTTCTTTCCGCTCTGCTCCACCTGCCACGCCGGTGTTACAGAGTCGCGAGCGTCGCTTTGGCCCGCGCCGGCGTCCTGCGCGCAGTGCCACGATGGCAAGATCCAACCCGCCGTCCGTTGGCAACCGCCCATGGGACTCAGTCCTACCAACCTGAGGTTTTCTCACAGCGACCACCTTGCGGTCTATCGCAGGACAAAGCCGGGGACCAACCGCCCCTCGTGCAGCGATTGTCATAGTCCGGCCGGTGCGTCGTGGATGACCGTGCGACGGACGGTATCCCGGCAATGCCTCGAGTGCCATGGGATTACCGCCGATCACTTTGCGGCGCCCGACACGGCCTGCGCTACCTGTCACATACCGCTCGCGACAGTCGCGGGCTTTACCCGGGAGGACGTCGCCCGCTTCAAGGCGCCGCCGTCGCATCAGGATCCAGAGTTTGCGTCAGGGGGACACGGTAAGCTGGCGCAGCCACCCTCGGAGAACTCGCGCAGCTTCGCGATCGCTCCGTCGTGCGCCACCTGTCACGCGCGAGACTTTTGCATCACCTGTCACGTGAACGCGCCCGAGACTCGGACGATTCAGGGACTCGGTCTCGACGCGAGGTCTCTCGCGATTCCTGCGACTCTCGAAGCGCCGGCGAGCCATACCGCAACGGATTTCCTGACGACTCACGGCAAGGCGTCGCACAGATCTACCCAGTCTTGCCAGACCTGTCACACGCGCGAGAGTTGCCTCACCTGTCACAACGGCCAGCCCGACCTCGCGAAAGCGATGTTCAACGCCGGGCCGGGCCGCGGGCCGGGCGCTCAGCTCGCGAGGCACGCGCCCATTACTCACACGGCCTACTGGGACGAGCAACACGCCGACATGGCAAGGAGTCGCGCGAGGAATTGTCTCGGCTGCCATACCCGAACCCAGTGCCTCGACTGTCACCGGCCTAATCCGGGGGATGCCACCGGCTATCACGCAGCGGGATTTCTCACCCGGCATCCCGCGGCGGCGTACGCGCGAGAGGCCGATTGCAGCAACTGCCACAACAACCAGCAATTCTGTGCCAGCTGCCACCAGCAATCAGGTCTGGTATCGAATGGACCGCTGAATCCCGGTTACCACGATGCCAATCGCTTCTTCGGGGCCGGGCACGGGCAGGCCGCTCGGCAAAGTCTCGAGACCTGCGTCGCGTGTCATTCGGAGCGTGACTGCCTGCAATGCCATTCCGCGGTCGCCGGAAGATCATTCGATCCCCACGGTCCGGGCTTTGACGCGGACAAGTTGCGGAAGCGTAATCCCCAGATGTGCAGCGGGTGCCACGGGCAAGCCATCCCGGGGAAATGATCCGTTACGAGCCTCCGGCCGGCAGCCGCGGAGCAGCTAGACCTTCTGGCCGTCCTTGTAGGTCCCGGAGTAACGCGAACCGCACTTGGCGAGAAGAGTCGTTGCGCGGAAGACACCATCCCGTCCCAGCCGGCCCTCCACGACGACTTCGATATCCTGCTGGTCGGTGAAGGTGTCGGGTGCCAGCCCGTGATAACTCACGGGATAGGTGTGACTGCCATCGGTCACCTGGAAATCGATGGTCTGAGACGCCGGATCCCGCTTGATCGTTCCAGGGACCACTTTGGCGTTCATCTTGAGGCCGAGGTTGTAGAACGAGGAATCGGCGGCCGTCTTGGCGGCAAGTTCGGTAGGTGTGAGGGAATACTGACCGAACTCCTTGACCCCTTCGATCATCAGCAGGGCGACGCTGCCCACGATCACGGCAGCACCCAACAGGAATTTGTGTCCCGGTTTCATCATGACTCCACGTGGTTCCTTTGCCCAATATACTCCGCGAGAGGGGCCTTCGCAGCGCTTCAGGCGACCCGGAGCGCCTCGGCTGCCGCCTCGGCCGTCAGGTCTCGTGCCCCAAGGATGACCCCGGCGTTCTCCAGGAAGCGATTGGGGGGCGTGCCCCCTATGAAGATCCAGACATAATCGGCTGAGATCCGGCGGGTAGCCTCGCCGATCCGAAGCACCACCGCATCGCGGCCGATCTCGGTCGGCAGAGAATTCAGCACTACCTCGAGTCGGCCTGATTTCACGGCTTCCTGCAGCGCTCGCGCATTGCGCTCCTTGAGCCGCGTGAACTCCGCAGCCCGATAGGAGAGGACGACCCGGTTTCCCCGCTGGTGTGCCAGACCCATAGAGGCCTCCACCGCGCTGTCGCCTCCACCCACCACCAGAATCCTTTTGTCGGTATACGCCTCCGCATCGATCAGGCTGTACATGACATGGGAGAGTTCCTCGCCGGGAACACCGAGTTTGCGGGGCGTGCCCCGACGACCCAGCGCCAGGATTACGTTGCGAGCACGGTAACGTCCCTTCGAGGTCTCGATGCGGAAGGTGCTGTCCTGCTCTCGAACCACGTGGTCCACCCGCTCTCGGGTGTTGACGACCAAGCCCACCTTGTCAGAGAGCTCCGCCCAGACCTCCAGCAGGTCCTCTTTCGAGATCTCGAGTTTCTTGAACTTCCCATAGAGCGGGAATTCGACCGGGCTCGTCAGGACCAGTTTCTGTCGAGGGTACTTGGCCACTGTCCCGCCCAATTCGTCCTGTTCCAGCGTGACATAGGAAAGCTTGCGTTCAATGGCGCGGAGCGAAGCGCTGATCCCTCCCGGACCGGCTCCGACGATGCAGACATCGTGAACTTCGACCGAGCGAGGGCCGCGGGTCTGGGCCACGCGCCGCGCGATCGTGTCCACGCAGTCACGACCCTGATTGATCGCGTTTTTGATCAGGGCGAGCCCGCCCAACTCTCCGGCGATGAACAGACCGGTAACGTTGGTTTCATACTCGGCGCTGAGTTGCGGCAGGTCTGCGCTGATGCTCGCTGCTGCCATGACGATCTCGATCGCGCCGACGGGGCAAGCCTCGGCGCAGAGCCCGTGACCGATGCATTTGTGTCCATTGGCGATCGCGGCCTTCCCCCCGATGACCGCGAGCACGTCTCCCTCAGGGCAAACATCAACGCAGGCTCCGCAGCCTATGCAGTGATCAACATCGATGTGCGGATGTTGGGCCCGGGGTCCTTCAGTGACCAAACCACCACGCGATGCCGCGGCTAGAGCTTCTCGCTCCCGCCGGCGCATTCGGCGGACTTGAGCCAGGATCGCGCTCGCTAGAACGATCCCCAGCGCCAAATAGATGATCATTGGATCATTTCGTTACGAATGGTCCGGAGCAATACAGCAATGAAGAGAATTTTCAAGTCGGTCTCGCCGGTATAACTCTGCGATACAAGAGGTTATGCACGTCATTACGTCATGATCCTGACGGTTCCGCACTTGCAGGCTGCAGGGCTCATACCGCACCAGCGATGCTGCAACATGTCAAGATTCTTACAAGCTGAGAAACCACGGCTACGGCCGGTGAGCGCCAAGGATCCTCCACCGACTCTCACCTTGGAGAAAAACGCTCCGGCGAGGGCCGCTCCTGGGGCTCCCGCGGATCGTCGGCCGGCCACGCCACGTGGTCTCACCCTGCTGCTGCTCTCCCTGCTGGTGATCAGCGCCATCGGCGCACCCTACTACCTCGCACCCTCCGCCCAGCGAGTGCGCTCGCCGTGGCACCCGTGGCTGCGTCCCTCCGGGTATCTCGGACAGACCGCGGGGATCCTGGCGCTCCTGATCTTCGTCTTCCTATGGCTCTACCCGTTCCGCAAGAAGTACCGCTGGCTGGCCTGGACCGGATCGATGTCGCGCTGGATGGATGCCCACGTGCTGGTGGCGTTGGCGCTCCCTCTCATCGCCGCGATTCATGCGAGCTGGCGGTTCGATGGACTCATCGGGTTGGGATACCTCTCGATGCTTGTCGTATGCGCCAGCGGCATCGCCGGGCGATACCTCTATGTGCGGATTCCACGGGGCCAGAGCGGCCTCGAGCTGAGCGCCGAGGATACGGCCGCGCAACGCAACGAACTCATCCTGCAGATCGCGACCGAAACCGGACTGCCGAGAGAGGAAATCGAGCGCACCCTCCGCTCTGACCCCAGTCCGACTGAAGGGATCGGCCTGGTTCGCAGCGTCGGCTTGATGCTGAAGGATGACCTGGACCGTCGCCGCGCCGCCCGAGTCCTGCAACGGCAAGTGGAGGCAAGGAACGGCACTGCACGGCGCCTGGACCGACGAGCACTCCGAACGGTGCTTCGCCTGGCCAACCGGGAAATGGCCCTCACTCAACAAGCCCGGATGCTCGGGGTGACGCAGCGACTCTTTCGCTACTGGCATGTGGCTCACCGGCCGTTTGCCATCACAGCGCTCGTGGCCGTGCTTATCCATGTGGGGGTCGTGGTCGCGCTCGGGGCGACGTGGTTCTGGTGAACGCCGCGCGAGCCGTGCGAGTCACGGCTCTGGTGGTCGGCGTTCTCCTCGCAGGTGCTCCACGATCGCAGGCTCAGATCTCACCTGGCCCGTTGGCGAGGGCACACCGGGAGCTTGAAGGAACGCTGAACTGTACCCGGTGCCATGGAGGACGGCAGGAAGCCATGGATACACTCTGCGTGGACTGTCACAAGGACATCGGCTGGCTCGCCGCACGACGCGAAGGCCCCCATGGCGCTCTCAGGGGAGCGACTTGCGCGTCCTGCCACCCGGAGCACGCAGGCCGTGACTTCGCCCTCATCAAGTGGCCGGATGGAACTCCAGAAGGCTTTGATCACGCGCGAGCGGGCTGGGCCCTGGAGCAAAGTCACCGACGAGCGAAGTGCGCCGACTGTCACACCACGAAATTCCGGATCTCACCGGCCGCGAAGCTCGCGGTGCAGCGCACCGTCCAAAGCTGGACCGGATTGTCCCGGGAGTGCGTGTCGTGCCACGAGGACGTTCATCGAAGCGCCTTGGGACAGGACTGTGTCAGGTGCCATGATGCCGGGCAGTGGAAGGTCACCCCCGGATTCTCTCACGACTCGACGGCCTACCCCCTCACCGGAAAGCATGACGGGGTGACCTGTCGCCAGTGTCACCTCGATCCCAGGCTGGGCCTCAAGGCTGACGCTCAGGGTCACGTCGTGCCGCGATACCGCCCGATTCCCCACGATCAATGTTCCGCGTGTCACGCCGACCCTCATGCCGGCCGTCTCGGCGCTGTCTGCTCCAGCTGCCACTCCACGCGGAGTTTCGGGACCATCGAGAAACAGACCTTCGATCACGATCGCACCCGGTATCCCCTTCGCGGCCGCCACGTCTCCCTCCCCTGCGCCAAGTGCCACGATTTCCGGACCGAGCAAGGCAAGCGGCCCCCGTTCGCCACCTGCGCCACGTGTCATAGCGATCCGCACGCTGGCACCGCGACACTGGCGGGAGTCGCGGTGGACTGTGCCTCGTGCCACGATGTCACCGGTTTCACCCCCGGTCAGTTGAGCGTGGCGCAGCACGGAAAGACGAAGTTTCCGCTCGAGGGAGGGCACCAGGACGTGCCCTGCGCTCAGTGTCATCGCAAGGACCTCTCGGCACCGGTCGCACGTTATGGCAGCGCCCGAGTAATCCTCCGACCCTCAGGCGCCAAGTGCCTCGACTGTCACGCCGACGAGCACGGCGGACAGCTGGCGACCCGCCCCGACAAGGGCGAGTGCAGCGCCTGCCACGTCGCGACCGGCTGGAAGCCCAGCCGGTATGACCTCCGAGACCACGCGAACCTGCGGGTGACTCTCGCGGGGAAACACGGCGCTGTGTCGTGCTCGGCTTGCCATGGCTCGAAGCGCCCCGGACTCAGGGTGCTGAGTGCCTCGGTTGCCCTGGGCAAAGGCGAGTTCCTTTTCCGACCCCCAGAAACGAATTGCACCGACTGTCATCTGGATCCGCATCAGGGGCGATTTGCGCCGGGTGGTGAGCAACCCCAGCCGGAAGGATGCCCCGCGTGTCACGATCAGCAGAGCTTTCGCCCCTCGACGATCACCATCGATACCCACAACCGCTTCGCGCTACCGCTCCAGGGTGCCCACCGGGCAGTCCCCTGTGCCGCGTGTCATGCAGACCTCCAGCACAGGGTGCGAGTGGGTTCCAGCCTGGCCGCCTCGGGCACGGCGTTAGCACCGCTCAAGCTGGCGGCCAAGACGGGGTGTGCAGAGTGTCACCAAGGCCCGCACGGTGATCAGTTCGCCACCCGCGCGGATCGCGGCCAGTGCGACGCCTGTCACGGTCTCGACGGATTCACGCCGGCGTCCCGATTCGACCACAACCGTGATACACACTTCTCCCTGAAGGGTGCGCACGAGGCGGTCCCTTGCAGCGGATGCCACGCGAGGGACCGCTCGGGAGCGACGATCTACCGGCCCGTTTCGACCAAGTGTGAAAGCTGCCACGGCGAACCGAGAGGCACATGACTCGGGACCGGCGTGTCGGCCCAGCCGTCGGACTCGCGTTACTTGCCTGCCTCCTGGCCAGTGAGGGATGGGCTCAGGAGGCGACGCGCTCCCCTCATGGCGAACTTAAGGAAGAATGCAGCACCTGCCATGCCCCGGAGGGCTGGACACCGGCCCGGATCAGCCGTTCGTTCGACCATGCGAAGAAGGGCTTTGCCCTGACCGGAGCGCACGCCTCGACCACCTGCCGGGCCTGCCACGCGTCGCTCGCCTTCAGTGACGCGAACCCGGCCTGCGTGTCCTGCCACGAGGATCTCCACCGCGGAGAGCTCGGTACCGTCTGCTCCAGCTGCCACACGACCAGAAGCTTCGTCGATCGCGCGGCCATGACCCGAGGTCACCAGCTCACCCGATTCCCGCTGGATGGCGCCCATCTGGTGACCGATTGCCGGTCTTGCCACGTCGCTCAGGCCCAGGGACAGATGGTCTTCCTCGCGGTCCCGAACGACTGCGTGAGCTGCCATCAAAGCGCCTACCAATCGGCGTCCAATCCGAATCACCTGACCGGCGGATTCCCCACGACCTGCAACCAGTGCCACGGCACGGTGGCGTGGAACCCGGCCCGGTTCAATCACGACGGCAGTGGTTTCCCGCTTACCGGCGCGCACCGCGCGGTGGCCTGCGACCGGTGTCACGTCGGAAACAATTTCACCGGCGCAGCGACGCAATGTGTCGCCTGTCACCAGAACGACTACAACCAAACCTCGCAACCCAATCATGCCCAGGCCGCGTTCCCCACAGACTGCGTGAGCTGCCACACGACCACGTCGTGGACCGCCCCGTTTAATCACTCGCGGACTCAATTCCCGCTCACGGGGACGCACAAGGCGGCAACCTGCCAGCAGTGTCACAACGATGGCGTCTACATCGGGAAGAGCACCCAGTGCGTCAGCTGCCACCTCGTGGACTACAATGCGACTACCAATCCGCCTCACCAGGGGGCTGGCTTCCCCACTGATTGTGCCTCCTGCCACAACACTACCCGGTGGCCCGGCGCCGTCTTCTCACATGATGGACCATTCTTCCCGATCTACAGCGGGAGCCACCGTGGCACCTGGAGCAGTTGCTCCACTTGCCACCAGATAGCGAACGACTTCCGCCAGTTCACCTGTCTCGTGTGTCACGAACACAATCAGGCCTCGATGGACAACAAACACCACGGGCGGCCCGGCTATTCGTACGTCAGCACCGCCTGCCTCAGCTGCCATCCGAACGGCCGAGGTGGCGATTGATGCAACGGATCACCGGAGTTCTACTTTTGGCCCTGTGGGCCACTACTCTCGCCGCCCAGGATTCGGCGAGCACGGGTCCCGCGCGGATTACTTACGTGGTGGGGGGATCCTACTACATCAATAAGGGCCGTCAGGATGGGCTGGTGGAGGGTAGCGAAGTTTTCATCCTTCACGGCGATTCCACCGTAGCACAGCTTCGGGTGCAGTACCTCTCGTCCCACCAGTCTGTCTGCCAGCTGGTCGAAGGTAATCCGGCCATCCAGGTAGGAGATCAAGTGAGATTCACGCCTGCCGTCGCAGCGGCGCCTGTCACTCACGACTCGGTGCGGGGCACCGCACCGACCAGCCGCCCGGAAGCGGGGTTGGTCCACGGCAGGATTGGAGCGCGCTACCTCGTGGTCAAGGATGGCGCAGGAAATGTCGGATACGGACAGCCGGCGGCAGATCTACGGTTGGCGGGTCAGAACCTGTGGGACTCCGGGCTGGGCATCGATCTGGATTTTCGGGCGTTTCGGACTACGAGCACCCTGAGTGACGGCTCCACTCTGGTCGACGACCGAGCACGTGCCTACGAGGCGAACCTTTTCTGGCAGCGGACCACCTCGCCGTGGCGGGCCACCATCGGCCGGCAGTTTTCTCAGAGTCTCTCGGCGCTCAGTCTGTTCGACGGCGCGCTCGTCGAGCTGGATAAGCAACGCTGGGGGGCTGGGGTCTTCGCAGGGACACAGCCCGACCCAGACCTCGGTTTCTCCACCGACATGAAACAGATTGGTGGCTTCGTGGGAGTCCATCACCGCCAAGCCACGGAGGCATGGGCCGTCACGACGGGTGTGATCGGCTCCTACTTCACAGGCAAGGCGAACCGGGAGTTCGCGTATGTGCAGGCCTCATTTTATAGCCCACGGCTCTCGCTCTTCGGATCCCAGGAGCTGGACTACTATCGGCCCTGGAAAGTTGATGCCGGAGAGAAGGCGCCTGTATCGCTCACCAGTACCTACCTCACCGCGAACCTGCGATTGAATCGCCTCGTCTCTCTATACGGCGGCTACGACACACGCCGCAATGTGCGGCTCTACGAGGATGTGGTGAACCCGGTGACTCAGTTCGACGACGAGTACCGACAGGGAGCCTGGGGGGGGATTGCGTTCAACGGTCCTCGCTGGCGAATCGGTGCCGATGGGCGATCGAGCTTCGGCGGCCCGGCCGGCACGGCGACGTCCATCACCGCAACGGGTGGCCTCTATCAGCTCACGTCTTTCGGTCTGGGAGTAAACGGCCGAGTGACCCGCTACACCAATCCGCGATTGGACGGCTGGCTCTATGCATTGAGTGCTGGGGCCCAGCTTGCGGGGCCGCTGCATCTCGAGCTGAATGGGGGAGTGCAACAGGAAAATGAGCCGCTGGCATTTCCAACCCACCGCTCAATTTCCTGGCTGGGTGCGGATCTGGACGTTTCGCTGGGACGGTCGTGGTACGTCCTGCTCTCGGGTAGTCGGGAAAACGCTTCCGGCAGCCATACCGATCAGCTCTACAGCTCGCTCACCTGGAGGTTCTGATGCCGCAGGGCTAGGGCACCCCGCGCGCCCAGGCGAGCGTGGCGTGCACCGCCCGCTGCCAGCCCGCCACCAGCCGCTCTCTCTCGGCATCGTTGAGAGCTGGTTCGAAACGCCGGAATTTTCGACCAGCAAGGAAATCGTCCACCGTACGCCAAGTGCCTAGTGCGAGTCCCGCCAATGCGGCGGCTCCAAGCGCTGTGGTCTCGATATTGTCGGGCCGCTCGACTGGTACACCCAGCAGGTCGGCCTGAAATTGCATCATCCAATCATTGGCGGCGGCGCCACCGTCCACCCGGAGCGCCTCTAGAGTCAGGTTGGCGTCCGAAATCATGGCACCGAGCAGATCTCGGGTACTGTGAGCCATGGCTTCGAGGGCTGCGCGTACCAGGTGTGCCCTCGCGGTCCCCCTGGTAAGCCCAACGATCGTCCCTCTGGCCTCTGCCTCCCAGTGTGGGGATCCCAATCCGACGAACGCCGGAACCATGTGAACCCCGCCAGTGTCCGGAACGCTGCGGGCGAGCGCCTCGGTTTCCCCCGCCGCTCCGATCAATCCCAGGCCATCGCGGAGCCACTGGATCGCCGCCCCCGCAATGAAGACACTGCCCTCAAGGGCGTAGGCCGGCTCACCCCGAGGCCCACAAGCGCATGTGGTCAGGAGACCGCTCTGCGAAAGTGGCTTGGATTGTCCGGTGTAAGCGAGCAGAAAAGCTCCAGTACCGTAGGTGTTTTTCGCCAGTCCGGGGTGGACGCATCCCTGGCCGAACAACGCGGCCTGTTGGTCGCCCGCGATGCCTGCGATGGAAAGCGGAGCGCCGAACAAGGCGGGGTCGGTCTCACTCAAAACTTGAGAGGAGCGGACGATCGAAGGGAGCAGAACGCGGGGCACACTGAAGAGCCCCAGCAGCGTATCGTCCCAGTCTCGCGAGGCGAGATCGTACAGCAGCGTGCGCGACGCGTTGGTGTGATCGGTGACGTGAACCCGCCCACCGGTAAGCTTCGCGATGAGCCAGCTGTCGATGGTGCCAGCGGCGATTTCTCCCCGCTCCGCCCGGCGCCGGAGACCCGGGTCGCGCAAGAGCCACTCGAGCTTGGTGCCGGAGAAATACGGGTCGAGCACCAATCCGGTCTTCTGCCGAATCAGGTTCTCCTTCCCCTCGGCCTTCAGCTCACGGCACCGCTCCGCGGTGCGCCGGTCCTGCCAGACGATGGCCGGAGCAACCGGAGTGAGGGTCTTCCTATCCCACAGGGCGACGGTCTCCCGCTGATTGGTGATTCCAATCCCAACGGGCGTCTCACCAGCCTGTCTCAGCGCCTCCCGGGCCGCATCCAGGGTGATGCGAAAGATTTCTTCCGGATCGTGCTCGACCCAACCCGGCTGCGGGAAATACTGAGTGAACTCACGATAACCGCGCCCCAGTACCCGGCCGTCCTGGTGCACGACCATGGCAGTGCTGCCAGTCGTTCCCTGGTCGAGGGCGAGGATGGAGGGCAATTGTTGATTGGTAATTGGTAATTGCTAATTGCTCGGAACTCGGAACTCGGAACTACCTCCGTCCTCAGTCCTCAGCACTTTTAACTCGTCCCTCCCCTTCAGCCCCCTGTCCGTGATGTAGCCCGCCACCAGCTCCGCAGGCGTGACGTCGAACGCGGGATTCCATACCGCGGCTCCGGCCGGGGCGATGGCCTGACCCCCTATCGCTCGGATCTCCTCCGCTCCCCGCTCTTCGATGGGAATTCGGCTGCCGTCCGCCGAGTTGAAGTCGAAGGTCGAAGTGGGCGCAGCGACATAAAAGGGGACGCCATGCTCCCGGGCGGCGAGAGCCACCCCATAAGTCCCGATCTTGTTGGCGACGTCTCCGTTCGCCGCGATCCGATCGGCTCCGACGATGACACAGGTGATGCCACCGCGGCGCAGCCGGCTCGCGGCCATGTTGTCGGCGATAACGGTGCAGCTGATCCCTGCCCTGCCCAGCTCCCAGGCGGTGAGCCGGCTTCCCTGCATCAGGGGCCGCGTCTCATCAGCAATCACCGAGACTCGCCGTCCGGCCTGGTGTGCCAGGTAGACCGGGGCGAGTGCAGTTCCGATCCCGGAGCAGCAAAGCGCGCCGGCGTTGCAGTGGGTATGAACAACGGCGCCATCGGGGATGAGCGCGAGTCCCGCTTCGCCAATCCTGCGGCACATGGCGCGGTCCTCTTCCCGGATCGCATTTGCCTCGGCGACGAGGGCAGTGTGAAGACCGTCGCCCGCAGCGACGGACCGTGCCACCTTCCTCATGCGCGCGATGGCCCAGGCGAGATTGACCGCCGTAGGCCGCGTCCGCTGCAGCAACTCACAGGCTTCGAGGACTTGGTCCAGTCCACCCGCCTTCCCGCCCTCGCGCCGTGCCGCCAGAGCCACCCCCATTGCCGCGGCAACGCCGATGAGCGGGGCACCCCGCACCCTCAAAGTGCGAATGGCCTCGCCCATGTCCGCGGGCTGGCTCAGCTCGCGATAGGTCTCTTCGCCGGGAAGCCTGGTTTGATCGAGGATGCGAATCGTCCCCGACTCGGTCCAGGCGATCTGATTGAATTCTGGCACGCCGGGAAGATATCCCGTCTCAGGCCGCGGAGTGAGTCAGCTGGCCCAGTCGAGCTCGAAACGGCGGAGTAACCCGCTGGCGATTCGGCCAGCCGCGAGATACTCGGCTTCAGGGGTAGGTGTGGACCAGTTCGCTCAGCAATTCGAGATCGTCAACAACCCTGGTCGGAAGGAGTCCTTCGGGTTTCATGCCGCGGCGGCGATGCCCACCGAACGCATGAAGGCATCGAGCACGTCAGGCCTCCACCACTGCGGAGTCTCCCGCATGGCGGACAACGCCTCCTGATGGGACAAGGCCGGGCGGTAGCTGCGAGTCGTGGTGAGAGCGTCATAGACATCCACGATGCAGATGATCTGTGCCGCGAGCGGAATCTCGTCGCCCCGAAGCCGGTCGGGATATCCCGTGCCGTCGTACTTCTCGTGGTGCCACCGGATGATCGGCTTGATATCCCAGGGAAACTCGATTGCCGAAAGGAGGTCGACACCCCAGACGGGGTGCTGCTTGATGATTTCGAATTCGGTTTCGGTAAGTTTGCCCGGCTTGTTCAGAATCTCGTGGGGCACCTTCACCTTCCCGACGTCGTGCAGGTAGGCGCCCAGCCGCAGGGTGGTGAGGGCGTCCTCCGTCAGCCCGAGCGAACGTCCCACTGCCTCGGCATACTCGGCGACCCGGCCGCAGTGGCCGAAGGTATAGCTGTCCGCCGATTCGATCGACTGACCCCAGTCCTGTACCACCGCCAGGAAGGTTCCCTCCAGCTCTTCCACCTTGGCCTGGACGTCCACCAGGTCCAGCGCCGCGTCGAGCCGGCGGAACAGGCGATAGGACGCGTTGAGCAGCCCGAGTGCATCCTGATTTCTCCCCTGGGCCTGGTAGAGCCAGGCCAGCTCGCGCGAGGCCTCAGCCTCGCTCAGGATCGAACCGGTGCTCACCGCGAGATCAATCGCACTCCGCAGGCGGGATTCCGCCAGCTGCATGCGTCCCGTATCCCGATAGACCATCCCGATGACTCGGTACGCATCGGACTTGTCCAGTCGGGAGCCGAGCCGGTCGAAGATGGCCAATGCAGCCTCCGCGTCGCGCCGGGCTAGTTCATACGCCTGGCGGGCAATGTGGACTTCCGAATGGTTCAGGAGACACAGGCCCTGCAAGTGCACATCGCCGATCCGTTCGGCCAGGGTCCGGCTTTGCTCGTAATAGCGCTCGGCGTCGGCCCACTGCTTACGATCCGCGCTGATCATTCCGAGATTGTGATAGGCGATAGCGCAACCCTTGTCGTCGCCCATCGCCTGAAAAGCCTCGAGTGACGCTCCGTAGTGCCGCAGTGCCGCCGCGTGGTCGCCGCGAATCGTGGCGAGGATGCCGAGGTTCTGTTCGATCCGGCAGCGCAGGCGGGGATTGGCCCCTCCGAGCTTAAGCGCGCGCTCGAAGTACTCCTCGGCGCTTCGCATCGCGCCGTGCTCGATCTCATACCCACCCAGAGTGTTCAACGCCTCGGCTGCCAGCCCCGATTCCCCCATCGCGAGCGCCGTTTCGTAGCTCCGCTGGCACAGCGCCCGGGCTCGATCGCCATCGTTTTGGTGATGGTGGACTATGCTCAGGCGACGGAGTGCTTCCGCCAGTACAGCATTCTCTGCCGAGCGCTCGGCGGAGGCGATGGCGACATGGTAAGCATCGAGTGCTTCGCTGATCCGGCCCGATCTTTCGTGGGCCTGGGCTTCGGCGAGAAGTTCGCTGGCGCGCGGCTTCGCCCCCGGGCCGGAGGCCCACGCGTCGGAAATCGAGTTATCCCGGGACGGCATCGCTACCAGGCCACCGCGTACCGGGAGAAGTGCTCTACATCGCCGCTGACCCGCTGGAGCAGGAGATTATCCCGCGAGAGCAGGTAGCTGAGGATGTTGAACCGCTCGGTGGTGTAAGCAATGCGCTTGAGAAGCTGCAACCGGCCGAGCGGGCAGTTCGAGTAGTCCAGCGTTAGGCGGGCCGGACGTCCCTCCTTGAAGTGCAGGCCTTCAGGAGAGAAGCGAACCGAGGCCACCGGATCGCTGGGTGCTTCGGCGGTGATCAGAGTCGGGGCAGACAGTGCGCCGGCAGGGATCACCAGAACGTGCCGGCCGACCTCGATTCGGCCACCGGCAGGACCGATGGTCTTGGTTGTCACCTGATACGGTTCAACCCGGCAGGCCAGGAGTCCGGTGCCGAGCAGGCCCTTCGCCGGATCCAGCAACTCGAGATTCGAGTTGGGTGAGACGACCGACTGAGTGGAGGGGTCCGCAGTCGGAAGGTCGCTGCTGCCGCAACTGATGGCGGCAAGCGCGAGAGTCAGACCGACGCCGAGCGCGATGAGGCTGCGCGGACGAAACATGAGGTGCTCCTCGTTGGCGTTAGAACCCATGGCGGAAATCAGACACTTTCTACTGCATGGAGGAGGAGCAACTCAGGTGCCGTCGGCTTCACTAAGTGTCAATAAAATGTATAGCCGATATTTCATTGTCATGTAATACTATTAATAACAATAGTTTGCACAGAGTTACTTGCACAGCAGATGTTACTATTTTTGTCGCCATTGGACGGCATCGGACAACATTTCTCAGCCTTTCGTGGCACGCGTCACCCTCCATCTCCTCAGGTCTGTAGGACCCCAACCACAGTCCTGCCCCGCCGCCCTCGACCGGACTAAAATTCGCCCGCCCCCTCCCGCCGAGAGCCCATGTCGTACTCGACCCTGTTACTCGAGATCCGCGAAGGCGTCGCCTTCATCACCATCAACCGTCCCGACAAGCTCAACGCGCTGAACGACGCCGTCATCGCCGAGTTGGGACAGGCATTCAGGGCGATCGAGTCGGACGCGGCGGTCAGGGGTGTGATCCTGACCGGGGCCGGCTCTAAGGCCTTCGTGGCTGGAGCCGACATTGGGGACCTGTCACGGCAAGGCCCATTCGATGGCAAGGCCCGCGCGATGGATGGACAGGCGGTGTTTCGTCGGATCGAACGGCTGGGCAAGCCCGTCATCGCCGCGGTAAACGGTTTCGCCCTGGGCGGGGGTTGTGAACTGGCGATGGCGTGCCACCTAAGGCTCGCCAGCGAGAACGCGAAATTCGGCCAGCCCGAGGTGAAGCTGGGAATCGGCCCCGGTTATGGTGGAACGGTCCGGTTGCCGCGACTGGTCGGAAAAGGTCGCGCGCTGGAACTGTTGTTGACCGGGCAGATGATCGACGCCCAGGAGGCCTGGCGCATCGGACTGGTCAACAAGGTGTTCCCGGCTGACCAGCTTCTGGCCGAGGCCGAGAAGCTGGTTCGGAACATTCTCGATAACGGCCCCCTGGCAGTCCGCTTGGTCCTGGAGGCGGTGGATGCCGGTCTGGGAATGACCGCGGAGGACGCTCATTTGCTCGAGGCGAACCATTTCGGCCTGCTTGCCTCGACCGAGGATATGCGGGAGGGGATGGCCGCGTTTCTGGAGAAGCGCAAAGCCAGTTTCAGAGGGAAATGAGCCCCCGAAAAAGGGGGCTTCCAACCCTGCAATTCCCACTGTCTACCGACTAAATTTGAGCCTTATGAAGAGGGGTCGTCCCGGGTTGCCGGAGTTGGCCGCAGGCCTCGTTATAACAGTGCTTAGCACGGGCCTGCTCGGGTGCAACGAGCGGGATCGAATCTTCTTCCCGACCCCACCCACCGGGCCTTCCGCCGGCGGCCCAACCAGCACGATTGACCGTCCGTCTGTAGACACCACGATTACCGCGGGTCCGGTGTATTTCGTGGCTGGGCGAGTCGGGGACGCCGACGGGGTGGACACGGTCTACTTCGAGACCGAGGGTGGGGTATCGGGGTTTCCACCGTTCATCGCGAGCTCGGACACAGTGCGCTTCGGGTTGCCGATTACGACCGGCGGCCTCTCGGGGGCAGTGATCACGGTGCGGGTGTTCGGGGTGGATGTGCTCGGTACTCACGGTGACACGGCGATCCGTCACCTGACGATTCAGTAGTGCGGTTCCAGCAGCTATCAATCCGGAGTTTCCGGAACCTGAAGGACACCACGCTGGAAGCAGGGCCCGAGGGCGCGGTACTGCTCGGCGCCAACGGCGAGGGCAAGACGAGCCTGCTCGAGGCGATCTACTTCCCCGTGCTGTTTCGCTCGCTGCGCGGGGCCTCGGACCAGGAAATCGTCCGGTTTGGAGAGCCGGGTTTTCACCTGGGTCTCCGCTTCGAAGCTCGCGACCAGTCCCACCACGCGGCCGTCACCTACCGCGCCGCGGGCCGCAAGAAAGAGCATGTCCTGGATGGCGAGCCGCTGAGGCGACTGGCTGATGGCGCCGGGATCTGGGTAGCGGTGGCGTTTCTCCCCGAGGACGTACGCCTCGCGTCGGGACCCGCAGCCGGGAGGCGATTGTTCCTCGATCGCACGCTGGCGCTGGCCGACCGGCAGTACTTCACGGCGCTTGCGACATATCGCCACGCGCTCGGCCAACGGAACGCGGCACTCCGCGCCGGACGACTGGATCTTGCCCGAGCATTCGACGCGCCGCTGACACGCGCTGGAGCGCGAGTGGTCGCCGGCCGCCTCGCGTGGGTGGAGCAGGCGCAGGCAGGATTTCGCGACGAGTTGCTGGCTCTGGGCGAACCTCGCGCCACGGCGGATCTCGGATATGCGGGACCAGTTGAGCTCGCGGACCCCGAGGCATGGCCTGCCGCCCTCGACGTGGCGGCGGCGCGGGATCAGGCGAGAGGCGCCACCACTGTGGGACCGCATCGCGACGATCTGCGTCTCTGCCTCGAGGGGCACGGTGTCCGGGAATTCGGTTCCACCGGCCAGCAGCGGAGTGCGGCGATCGCGCTGAAGCTGCTGGAGCTGGAAACGCTGCGACAGGCAGCGGGAGAAGCGCCGGCATTACTGCTGGACGATGTCTTCGCCGAGCTGGACCAGGAGCGGCAGGAACGGCTCGCGACTCGGCTGCGGCGAGTAGGACAGGCTCAGGTGTTCATCACCTCGCCTCGGGCAGACGAGCTGGGCCCCGGCATGGAGCTGCCGGTGTGGAGGGTCAGGGGTGGAGGAGTGAGTGTCGAGGACTGAGAGTTCCGAGTTCCGAGCGGCTAAAGCGTAAGGCTCACAGCTTATGGCTGAGTCCAGAAAAACAAGGCGTCTGACGTCTGCTCCCACCGGACCGACGGTGCTCAAAGATGCGTTGGACAAGTATCTCAAGTCCGCGGGCCTCTCGCGCCGAGTGCAGCAGGCGAGTGTGCTGGACGATTGGGCGCGCCTGGTGGGACCGCAGATCGCTCGGGTGACGGAGCCTGATTCAGTGACAGCAGACGGCGTGCTCCGCGTACGCGTAGCGAGCGCACCGTGGGCGAGTGAGCTGGGCCTGATGACTCCGACCATTCTGGCCCGGATCAATACGGGCAGGACCGGTCGGATCAAGTCAATACGATGGATGCCCGGCGGGTTCCGCCGGCGCGATGGCGTTACCCCCTGATTCTGGCGAGACATGGCGAAGGAATCCGCGGTACGGGCGCAGGACAGTACGCAGTACGATGCCGGGTCGATCACGGTCCTCAAGGGACTGGAGGCGGTCCGCAAACGGCCGGGTATGTACATCGGCTCCACCAGCGAAAACGGGTTGCACCACCTGGTCTACGAGGTGGTGGACAACTCGATCGACGAGGCGCTGGCGGGCTACTGCGACAACATCAGCGTCACGATTCACAAGGACAACTCGATCACCGTCGCCGACAACGGCCGCGGGATCCCGGTGGACATCCATCCTACGGAGAAGATCCCCGGGGTGGAGCTCGCCCTTACTGTGCTCCACGCGGGCGGCAAGTTTGACAAGTCGAACTACAAGGTCTCCGGCGGACTCCACGGTGTCGGCGTATCCGTCGTTAACGCGCTTTCCGAACGTCTCGAGGTGCTGGTAGACCGGGACGGCCAGCGGCACCACATGCAGTTCGTCCGCGGCATCACCACGAAGCGGCTCACCGTCCTGGGTAAGGCCAAAGGGACAGGCACGACGGTCCGGTTCAAGCCGGACCCCGAGATCTTCACCGTGCTGGAATTCAACTGGACGACCCTCGCCGACCGGCTGCGGCAGCTTGCTTTCCTCAACAAGGGCGTCACCATCACGCTCAAGGACGAGCGACCCGAGGAGGAGGCCAAGCTCGAGACCTTCTTCGCCAAGGGCGGCCTGATCCAGTTCGTGGAATGGCTCAACCGGAACAAGAAGCCGCTGCATCCCAAGCCGATCGCCTTCAGCCTGACGAAGGACGAGGTGGACGTGGATGTCGCCATCCAGTACGAGGACGGCTACAACGAGAACGTCTTTACCTTCGTCAACAACATCAACACGCACGAAGGCGGCACGCACCTCACCGGCCTGCGCTCCGCGCTGACCCGGGCCATCAACGAGTTCGCCAAGAAGAGCGGCGCGCTCAAGAAAGAGGATTTCACCCTGTCCGGCGAGGACATCCGGGAAGGGCTCACCTGCGTCCTCCACGTGAAGGTGAAGGAGCCGCAGTTCGAGGGACAGACCAAGACCAAGCTGGGCAACTCCGAAGTCGAGGGCATCGTCAAGCAGGTGGTGTACGAGCAGCTCGGCACCCAGCTGGACGAGAAGCCGCAGATCGGGCGGGTGGTCATCGAGAAGGCGGTGAGCGCGGCCCGGGCCCGGGAGGCGGCACGCAAGGCGCGAGACCTGGTCCGCAAGAAGTCGGGTCTCGAAGGCTCCGTGCTCCCTGGCAAGCTGGCCGATTGCTCACTCAGTGATCCGGCTCTCACCGAGTTGTATCTGGTCGAGGGAGACTCAGCCGGCGGGAGCGCCAAGCAGGGACGCGACCGGCAGTTCCAGGCCATTCTGCCGCTCCGCGGCAAGATCCTGAATGTCGAGAAGGCCCGGATCGACAAGATCCTGAGCAACGAGGAAATCCGGGCGATGATCACCGCGATCGGCGCCGGAGTGCGGGAAGACTTCACATTGGAGGATGCCCGCTACCAGAAGATCATCCTCATGACGGACGCCGACGTGGACGGGGCCCACATCCGGACCCTGTTGCTCACGTTCTTCTTCCGCCAGATGCATGAGCTGATCGAGGCGGGATACATCTACATCGCGCAGCCGCCGCTCTATCGCGTGGCCAAGGGCAAGGAAGAGTTCTGGGCCTACTCGGAGCAGGAGCGGGACGAGTACGTGAAGCGTCTGGGCAACGGCGAGGGGCGCGGAAGCGTAAACATCCAGCGCTACAAGGGTCTGGGAGAAATGAATCCGGACCAGCTCTGGCGCACCACGATGGATCCCGCGAAGCGGACCATCCTCAGGGTGACGCTGGAGGACGCGGTCGAGGCGTCGAAGCTGTTCGACGAGTTGATGGGAGACGAGGTCGAGCCGCGGCGTCTGTTCATCGAGAAGAACGCCAAGTACGTGAGCAATCTCGACGTGTAGACCGGTCTATCGCAGCATCTGTTCCGGAGACTGAAACGAGAGAAACGCTTCAGTCACCTGAGGGTCGAAATGCGCGCCGCTCCGGCGGCCGATTTCGACCCTCACTGTTTCCACCGGTCGCGCGCTGCGATACGGGCGGTCGTGAGTCAGCGCGTCGAAGAAGTCCGCGATCGCTACGATGCGAGCTTCGAGCGGGATCGCCTCCCCGGCCAGCCCGTAGGGATATCCTTTCCCATCCCACCGCTCGTGGTGGCTCTGCGCGATTCGCTGCGCCATCTGGATCATCGCGGACTTGCCTCCGCCCAGGATCCGGGCACCGATCGTCGTATGAGTCCGCATCACCCCCAGCTCACGGGGGGTAAGCCTCCCGGGTTTGAGCAGGATGCGGTCAGGCACTCCGATCTTCCCCACATCATGCAGTGGCGCCGCCCGCCGGATCAGGCTGGAGACGGTCTCCCCCACGCCCAGATCGACTGCGAGGGCACCCGCCAGCGCGGCCACCCGCTGGGTGTGCCGTCCAGTCGCGTCGTCGCGGAACTCCGCAGCGGCCGCCAGGCGCTCCAGGACTTCGACCTGAGTCCGCTCCAGCGCGGAGGTGCGCTCCGCCACCCGGCGCTCCAGACTCTGGTTCTGGGCCTGCAGGGCGAGGTGCAACGAGCGGGTCTCGATCAGGTTGCGGATCCGGAGGAGGACTTCGGGGACGTCGAACGGCTTGCCGAGGAAATCCTTGGCTCCCATCGAAAGCGCCCGTTGTCTCATCTGAGCGCTGTCGTCGGTGGTGAGCATGAGGATCGGCAGATAGCAATCGGACGGGATCGCGGCACGGAGCTGGGTCAGCACCGCGAAACCGTCCATGCTGGGCATGTGAAGGTCGAGCAGGATCAGATCGGGATTGTGATCTTCGAGCAGCTGGAGAACGGAGCGTGAATCAGTCGTGCCCTTCACATGACGGAATCCGGCGCGATTGAGAATCCGGATCAGCGTTTCGACATTGGGCGCCTCATCATCAACCACGAGAATTCGGGCCGACGTGTTGCCGGCGTGGCTACCGTTCAGTCCGTTCCCGTACCGCGTCCGCGGAGCAAGCCTCCGCGTCTCTTCGCGCGTGACCCCCACGTCCTACCTCCCCGTCACAGATCGGTGCCCGTGTCGGCCCGCATCGCGGGTCCCGAATTGTCGTCTAATCCTGGATCGCTACCATACTGCTTTGAGTGGACCAGCTAAGTCATTGTCAGCATTTGGCGTACCAACGACCATCAGGCTCATCCTGGAGCCGCCTTCGGCATCCATGAAAATCCGCTGTAAAGAGAGTGATCAGGGCGGCCAACTTGCGGCGGGACTCGCGAGTAGCTCGCGGCGAGTGTCAGGCAATTCAACACTGCCGCTCGAGAAGGCGGGCCTTCCTGCAGTGAAGGAGAGACGAGCAGCGCGTTTCTAAACGCGCGGATCGGAAGTGGCGGACTTCCTGAGGCCTCGCTTTCGGCGCTACCGGACGCCAGGGTTCCCGGCGCCTGGGCCCCAGTCGTCTCCCTCGAAGCCATCTTCCGGCCGCTGTTGAACGCCAAGGTCGCGGACCTCCCGCTCGGCGGCATTCAGCTCATCGTGGTCGGGCGCCTCCAGATCTGACGGATCCCGGGAGCGACGGCCGGGCCGAATCAACCAGGCGAGGAAGACGGCGATCGCGAGCAACAGCAGAAGCTCTCCGCTCATAGGTATCCTGGTTCGAGAGTTTCGACCCCGTCGGCGGTAATTCGGTGTGACACGAGTGGAAGTGGATCGAGTGTACCGGTGAATTTGATCGCGCGCGCGAGCGCGGCGAGCCCGATCTGGACTCCGGTCTTGTCGCTGGCGAAAACCGAAGCGATCGGTTCCCCGGCGATCACCTTGCTGCCGGGCTTCACAGTCACTACAAACCCGACCGAGTGATCCACCGTGTCTCCCAGAGCGCGACGGCCACCACCCATCTCCACGACGGCCTCGCCCAGCATTCGTGGCTCGATCTGCCGAATCGTGCCACCGATAGGGGCTGGAAAGAGCTCTACCTCCTCGGCCTGAGGCAGCACGCCGGGATCATCAACTACCGCCGGATTGCCGCCCTGCGCTTCGATGATTTTCCGGAAGGTGTCGAGAGCCTTACCGGAACTCAGGGCTTCTTCGATCCTGGCTTCTCCCTCTTTGCGATTCTTCACCACGCCCCCGGCCAGCAGCATCTCGATGGCAAGAGTTCGAGTGAGACGGGACAGGTCTTCGGGACCCTCGCCAGCGAGGGCGTGGAGCGCTTCCTCCACTTCGAGAGCGTTTCCGATCGCCCGGCCGAGCGGCTGATCCATCGCGGTCAGGTACGCGACGGTCCGGCAACCGTGAGCCTCGCCCAAGCCGACCATGGTGCGTGCGAGTTCGACACCTCGCTCCGCTTCCGGAAGAAAAGCACCGCTTCCAGTCTTCACATCCAGCACCAGCGCATTCAGCCCCTCGGCGAGCTTCTTGGCCATGATGCTCGCGGCGATGAGAGGGACAGACGGCACGGTTCCCGTCACATCGCGCAGCGGGTAGAGCCGGCCGTCGGCGGGGGCAATCTCCGCGGTCTGACCGACCATCGCGGCGCCGATCCGCTGGACCTGGTCTCGCGTCTCCGCGAGCGAAAGATCGGTTCGAAATCCGGGAATCGATTCCATCTTGTCGGTGGTCCCGCCGGTGTGTCCCAGGCCGCGGCCGGAAATCATGGGGACCGCAACACCGCAGCTCGCGACCAGGGGTGCCAGTACCAGGGAAACCTTGTCGCCGACACCGCCAGTCGAATGTTTATCTACCCGGGGAACCGCCCAGGCACCGAAGTCGAGGCTCAGGCCCGAGTGGAGCATGCTTTCGCAGAGAGTGTTGAGCTCGGCCGCGCTCATGCCCCGAAGCGTAACCGCCATGAGCAGTGCCGACATCTGGTAGTCCGGCACCGCTCCTGCGGTGAACCCCTCGACCAGAGCGGTCCATTCGGCGGCGGTCAGCTCTCCCCCGTCGCGCTTGCGTTCGATTAGAGGCTGGATCACCATTCAGCCGCCCGTTCCTCACTCTGGTCCAAAACGCGGAGCGAACTCGTCGTGACACGGCGCAGCCAGTTGTTGATCGCCGCTCTCTTGATGGGGTCAGGCTCGAAGCTGCTGGGCCAGTCGGTGGAAGACCACCTCGCCGCAGGCCGCGAATTCTCGACCAAGAACCCACCCGCGGCTCTGACCGAATTCGAAGCGGTGCTGGCAGTCGATTCCGCCAACTACGAAGCGAACTGGGGCGCGGCTCAGGCGCTGGTGGATATCGGCAAACGGACTCCGGATAGCGTGAAGTCGCGAGAACGGGATTCACTCTACGCCCGGGCCGAGACCCTGGCGCGAGCCGCGGTCAAGGCCGATTCAACCGGCGCCGATGGGCACTTTATCCTCGCCGCGGCAATCGGGCGCGCCTCCCTGACCAAGAGCAAGAAGGAGCGGATCAAGCGCGCGGCCGAGATCCGGAGTGAGGCGCTCAAGGCTCTCGCGCTGGACCCCAACCATGACAAGGCCTACCATCTGCTGGGCCGGTGGAACGCCGAAATCATGCGGCTTTCCGGGCTGACTCGCTTCTTCGCGAAGAATTTTCTGGGCGGCGCGGTATTCAACTCCGCGTCCTGGCAGGGAGCGATCGATAACATGCAGAAGGCGGTGGCGCTCAATCCCGAAAGCGTGTACCACCGCCTTGACCTGGCCGAGATCTATGTGGACGTCGATCGCTACAGCGACGCCAGGCAACAGCTCACCGAGATCGCCGAACTGCCGGTCTTCGATGCCGCCGACCCCGAGTATCAAGCGGAGGCGGCGGCACTGCTGAAACGGATCGCCAACAAGAAGGACAAGGACTAGCGGTCTCAGCCGCGCAGCCGGTCCTTCACGTCTCCCAGCCGGTCCTTCACGTCTCCCAGAACCTCGTCCGCCCTCGAAGCGGCGGACTCGAGTGTCTCCCGGAGCTGCTTACGGCGCCGTCGCATTGCATGACGCGCCGCGTCCCGTTCTGCGACCCACGCCGAGGCGGCCTTCTTCTCGATCGCCTTGGCGCGTTTCCGCACCAACCGCCGGGTTTCCTCCCCGCTGGCGGGGGCAAAGAGCAGGGCCACGACCGCGCCCACGGCTGCCCCGAGGATCAATCCGGTCAGAAAGCCGCCACCCTCACGGCCCCCCTTGTCTTCTTCGTCAAGCATCTGTCTGCCTCCGTGTACCGTACCGTCAGAAAATTACCGTCAAGAACCTGAGCAAGCTACTCACGCTTGACCCCCTCCACTCCCCCGGCGAAACTTCGCCATCCCATACCGGATGAGTCCATGACCGTGACTTCGGCAGCGGCTGTCACCGCTGAGGACGCCGAACGCCTTCAGGCCCAGATTCGGGACCTGGAGCACGAACGGAAGCACCTCCTGGCCATCATCGAGATTCTCCAGGAAATCGCGGGGTCGCTCCACTTCGTGGACATCATGCAGTCTATCACGCGGCGGCTGGGAGAGGCATTCGGGCTGGATCGCTGCTCGATCTTCCTGGCGGAGCGGGACGGGAGGACCGTTCGACTCGTGGCCAGCTACGAGGATCCGGGCATCCGGAACTACATGGTGGACCTGGACCGCTATCCGGAGCTGGCTCAGGCCATCAAGACCGGTCGCACGGTATTCATCCCGGACGTCGAGAAGGATCAATCGCTGGAGCACGTGCGGAGCGCCCTGCAGCTCCGCCGGGTCAAGGCCATCACCGTCGTACCGATCACGTGGCGGGGTGCGGCCATCGGGGCCATCTTCCTGCGAACCTTCCGGGACGGGCCCAATTTCTCCGAGAGCGACGTGGCCTTCTGCCAGGTTGTGGCAAGCCTCACGGCCAAGTCGCTCCGGAACGCTCACCGTTTCGAACGGCTGCAGCAGCGAGTGGGCGAGTCTTCGTCTCCGGCACACCGGGCCACCGAGCGGGAGCGGGCCGCGCTGATCGGCTTCCTCCGCCGGCTGCTCGACGAGTTCGCCGCCCGGGAGGGGCCCTGGAGCGAAGGGATCCTGGCCAAGGCCAGCGCCGAGGAGATCGAGCGTTTGGTCGGGGTCGCGCTCACGGTGCTGGGGCAGGAAGCCGCGGCGAGGTAGAAAATCGGTGGTGGGTTGTAGGTGGTGGGTGGTAGGGAGCTGAGAACCGACGCCCCAACAACCCACCACCTACTACCCACCACCTACCAACCAATCCCCTCTGGCTCGCTTGGTCCGCACTCCTCTCCAATGACGCCCGCCGCCCGCGCCGACGAACTTCGCCAAGCCCTCGATCGCGCCAACCAAGCCTACTACGTCCTCGACGCGCCGGAAATCAGCGACGCCGAGTACGATCGAATGCTCCGCGAGCTGCAGGAGCTGGAGCAGACCCACCCCGAGCTGCGCAGCGCGGACAGTCCGACCCAGCGAGTGGGGGCCGAACCGGCCTCTGCGCTCGCCAAGCACACCCACCACCGGCCCATGTTCTCCCTCGCCAATGCGTTCACCAACGAGGAGATCGAGGCCTGGGAGGCCAGAAACGCCCGGATCACGCCCGAAGTAAAAGCCAGCGGATACACCACCGAGATCAAGATCGACGGCGCCGCGGTCAGCCTGACCTACGAGCGAGGCCGTTTCGTGAGCGGGGCAACCCGGGGTAACGGCCTGGTGGGAGAGGTGATCACGGAGAACCTCAAAACCATCCCCGAGGTGCCGCTCATCCTGAAGGGATCCGGTCACCCGGCGTTAATGGAAGTTCGTGGCGAGGTCTACATGTCCCGCCAGGCGTTCGAGCGCCTGAACCGGGAGCAGGAGGAAGCTGGGGAGCCGCTCTACGCGAACCCGCGCAACACGGCAGCGGGCACGCTCAAGTTGCTCGATTCCCGGATTACCAAGCGACGCCGCCTCCGGATGTTCGCTTTCCATGTCGAGGTTATCGAAGGAAAATTTGCGGCCACGTCTCAATGGGAAATTCTCGGGGCGCTCGAGTCCTGGGGGTTCCCGGTCGAAAACCATCGCAAGCGCCATGCAACCCTCCAGGAGGCGCAGCACGAAGCCGACAGCAAGGAGCAGTTGCTGCGCTCGCTGCCGTTCGAAGCCGATGGCATTGTAGTGAAAGTGGACCGCCTGGCTCTGCACCAGGAGCTTGGTATCGTGGGGGGACGCGAACCGCGCTGGGCCATCGCCCGCAAGTTCGCCCCCGAGGTTGTGGTGACCCGACTGCTCGACATCGGGATCAACGTGGGCCGGACCGGGGCGCTGAATCCCTATGCCAGACTCGAACCGGTCGAAGTGAGCGGAGTGACCGTCTCGAACGCGACCCTCCACAACGAGGATTTGATCGAGCAAAAAGACATCCGGATTGGCGACTGGGTAGAAGTCATGCGGGCCGGGGAGGTGATTCCGCAAATCATCGGACCGATCCGCGAGCGACGGGACGGATCGGAACAGCCCTTCAAGATGCCGGATAAGTGCCCGGCCTGCGGGACGCCGGTGGAGCGGCCTCCGGACGAGGCGATGCGCTACTGTCCCAATGCCACCTGTCCGGGCAGAGTCCTCGAAGGAATCGTGCACTTCGCTTCCCGCGACGCGATGGATATCCGGGGGCTGGGATACGAGCGGGTTCGCCAGCTGCTCGATACCAGGCTGATCCAGGATGTCTCGGATCTCTACCAGCTCAGCGCGGAACGACTGGTCGAGCTGGACCGCTTTGCCAAACAATCGGCCAACCAACTGGTCACCGCGATCGCCGCATCACGCGACCGTCCTCTCTCCATCGTTCTGTTCGGCATTGGAATCCGCCACGTCGGGAAGAACGTGGCCCAGCTTCTCGCGCGACGCTTCGGCAGCATGGAAGCGTTGATGAACGCGTCGGCGGACCAGGTCAACAGCGTCCCCGGAGCCGGCCCGACCATCGCCGAGGCGGTCGTCAGCTTCTTTGCCGAGCCGCGCAATCGCTCGCTCATCGAGCGGCTGCAGCGGGCGGGGCTCCCGATGGTCGAGGCCGGCGCCGTCGCAACGGATGGCCCGTTGAGCGGCAAGTCCTATGTGTTGACTGGGACCTTGCCCACCCTGAGCCGCCAGAAGGCCGCGCTCCTGATCGAACAGGCCGGGGGACACGTGACCGGCAGCGTGAGCAAGAAGACCGATGTCCTCGTCGCGGGAGAAGAGGCGGGGAGCAAGCTGGAGAAGGCCAGAAGTCTGGGGATCGAGGTGATTGATGAGGCGGAGCTGCTGAGGAGGGTTGGGATTGAGGGATTGAGGGATTGAAGATTTCAGATTGAAGATTTGTTCAGGGGATACCGACCTTGCGGCAGGGGCCCTCACATTCATACCTTGCGCCAACCCTAATCGCGGCTTCTCCAATGACCGCCACCGCTCTCCTCGTCTCGCCCAACTGTCTCGCCCTGAGTCGGCGGAGCCTGCACCAGCTTCGCGCCAGCCTGGAGCGTGACACCGGGCTTCAGACAGCGGCATACCTCCAAGAGGCCGGATTCGCCGGTGGAGAGGCGGTCTATCAGGCCTATCGCGGCTGGCTCGCGGGTCGCTACGGCATCGACTCGCCGGCCGGGCTGGATGTGCGCCACTTGGGCGAGACCCTCTCGGGATTTTTCCGGGAAACCGGTTGGGGCACCCTCACCGTGGCTCCGATCGCCCAGGCGGTCATCGCTCTTGACTCCTCCGACTGGTCCGAGGCAGACGCGTCAGCCGGAACCCAGTACCCTTCGTGTCATCTCTCCAGCGGCATGCTGGCCGACGTCCTGGGCCGGGTCTCCAATTCCACGCTTGGCGTCATGGAAGTCGAGTGTCTCTCCAGGGGTGACGACCGTTGCCGCTTCCTCGCGGGAGCGCCGGAGACCCTGCAGGTGCTCTACGATCGGATGGCCGAGGGACATTCCTACCATGAGGCCCTGGGAATCGGGGGCTGAGCGAGGGGCCGTAGTGCGCGGAAGCGCTCGATGTGCGCGTACAACATTCGCAGCAATAGACAAGTCGATCACGACCCCGCGGCAGGGACTCGGAGGTTTCTGAACCTGTTGCGGGAAATTGTGATCGTGCTGATCGGTCTGGCGACGTTGTACGGAGTCTACCGGTTGGTCAGGATCTATCTCTTCTGATCAGGAGACCGTCACTCCCTCCACCAGCATCGCCGGCACCGAGGTACTCCCCCGCCACGGGGCATCTCGTCCCATGGTCGTGATCCGTCCCAGCAGTTCATAGGCGTTCCCTGCCACGGTGCCGCTCGCAATCCGGCCCACTACTTCGCCGTTCTCAACCCGATACGCCGTGGCGATCGCGTGCGCAAAAGTGCCGCTCACGAGGTTGCCCTGCCCCACTCCGTGAAGCCGGTCCACCAGCACGCCACTGGAGATCAGGCCGAGCAGATTGGGGAGCGAATACTCGCCCGGCGTCACGACGAGATTGCTGAACGCGGCCTGAGGCTTTCCGAAGATCGTTCTCCGGCCGTGGCCGGTAGGCTGAGTGCCTGCTCGGCCGGCCGATTCGAGGTCGTAAATGAACTCCTGCACGTTCCCCTGCTGGACCAGGGGCGTGCGGCGGCTCACCACTCCTTCATCGTCTATTGGCCTCGAGCCCGGCCTTCCGTCCAGCAGCGGATCGTCGGTCAGTGAGAAGCTCGAGGCGAAGGTAATGGCGCGGCCCCGGACCATGAGCGGGGAGACACCGTGCAGGAGCGCCTTGCCCTGGAGGGCCGCGTGCAGCGGAAGCAGAAGTGCCTCGGCGCCGGTCGGCGTGAAGCAGACCGTTAGGGCACCATGTAGCGCCTCAGCCGTCCGCTCGGCCCATTTCAATCGCTGGAGAATCCCGCCGACCAGCCACTCGACATCCGCAACGCCCGGAAGGTCCCCGCCGGCCCAATACTCACGAATAGTGAGCACATCATCCCCGCGAATCCGGACCAGTTCCGCGCCGAGGCTGACCGACGAAACGTCGTAACCGGCATCTACTCCCGCCGTATTCGCCACTCTGACCGAGCCGACCGATCGCTCGACCGAGACCCGGACGTGGCACCCATCCCGGACGAGCCGATCGTGAATGCCTTGTCCCAATTGGGCGAGTTCCTCGAGCGTCGCTACAGCCGCGCGAGGGTAGTGAGTGACAACTTGTGGGAGCGGTTGCGGACGCGGCAACTCGATCTTCACTTCTTCTCCCACCGCCGCCGACGCGAGCGCCATCTCCAGTAGCGGCTCCGGCTCGGTGTCTGTGGTACCGGCAAAACCCATCCGGCCGCCGGCCACCACGCGAAGATTCACCCCGCGCTCCTGCAGTCTCCCAGCCGACTTCAATCGGCCGCCGTCGAAGCCGAGGGTGAGAGTCTCGTCGGATTTGAAGGTGAGATCGGCGGCCTGCGTCCGGCGCGCGGCGCGCTCCAGAAGCGGCCCGATCAATGGCCACCACCTACAGCGACTTCAGACAGCCGGATGTGGGGCGCACCCTCGGCTACCGGAAGCGGCACCTGGCCTCCCTTTCCACAGCCTCCCCCGAGCTGGTTCCAACGGAAGTCCCCGGCTACCGAATCCACCTTTGCCAGCGTCTCAAACAGATTCCCAGCCAGGACGACCGGTTTGACCAGCTCGGCCAGCTTGCCATCCCGGATCATGTGGCCGTAGCCCGAAGTGAAGGAAAAGTTTTCGAGGTGGCTCCGACCGCCCAGCGCGTCGCAGCAGTAGATCCCGAACCGGATACCCTTGAGCAGATCATCCAGGCTTCCGCGGCCGTTCGCGATGTACGTGTTGGTGAGCCGGACGATCGGCGCATGGCGGAAGGAAACCGCGCGGGCATTCCCGGTGGGCCGTTCGTTCATCCTTGCGGCGGTCTCCCGGGAGTGGAGCCGGCCTACCAGCACGCCGTTCTGGATGAGAAGGGTGTTCTGCGTCGGCGTGCCCTCGTCGTCATAGGGGAGTGAACCACGAAGCCCAGCCGCGCTGCCATCGTCTCCCACGGTCAGCAGCTCGGAGCCGAATCGCCGTCCCAGGGTCATCATCGCCCGGGCCTCGGCATTGTCGGCGATCATGTCGGCTTCGCTCATGTGCCCGATGGCTTCGTGAACCAGAATGGCAGCCAGGCGCGGATCCAGCACCACCGGGTAGGTGCCGCTGCGGACTCGTGGAGCGGTGAGCAGCTGGATTGCGCGGCGGGCGGCGGTACGGAAGAGCTGATCGCATTCCTGGACCGAGTGCCAGCCACCGCGCACTCCGATGGATTCGAGGCCACGCTCGATGATTCCTTCGTCCCGAGCCAGAGCCACGGCCGAGAGCGTCACGTCGGGCCGAAGCTCGTAGAGCATGGTTCCGTCCGAATTGGCAAACCAGTACTCAGTGACTTCATCGCGGTAGGCAGCCTGGGTGTCCACAATCCGGCGGTCCACCGCGAGCATTTCCTGGTTCAGTCGCTCCAGCAGTTGCTGCTTCTCCGCCAGGCTGATTCCGCGGACATCGCCGTCCAGCTCGGCCCGCACGTCATCACGCCGGGCAGGCAGCTCGGCCAGCCGAATGGGCTGATCCAGCCGAACCGCGAGCGAAAGTTCGTGGGCCCGGGCTACCATGGCGTCGAGATGGTCCAGGCCGTTGAAGGACACGGCACCCCATCCGTACCCCCTCGACATGCAGCGGACGAATCCACCCAGGTCGAGGCTGCTGTTGGCTCCCTCCAGGCGGCTGCCGCGGTAGGCGACGGCAGTGAGCCAGGAGCGCTCGAGACGGATTTCGGTGTAGTCGGCGCGCGAAGACGTAATGGCGTCGGCGAGGCGATTATGCATTCTAGAGATCGTGATCGGAGGCAGGTGACACAAAGCCCCAAGCCATCCGCCTCAGACGCCGTAAAATCACCCGGACCGGAGGCGGAGACTCGAGGCTCGACGCGTTATCGACCTTCCCGAAGCTTTCCCACGTATTCCGGCCGCACTACCAGCTCACCTCCCTGAATGATTTCGCGATCCCAGGGCAGGATGATGAAGTTTTCGGATTCGAAGGCATAGTAGTCAGGCTGGTAAGGCCCGGTCTTGAAAGAGACTGCCGTCTTGACCGTTGCCGGCTTGAGCGCGCGGACTTCGCTCAGCGCCAGCTTCATGGTGCTTCCGGTATCGCAGGTCTCATCCACGATGAGGACCCGCCGGCCCCGGATGGTGGAAGGAGGCCCGGCGATGAGCACCGGCTCTTCCCCTTCGTCCTTGCGGGTCACCACCATCGAGGTGAACTCACGCTGGAGGATCGAGGCGACAACCACACCGGGAATCACCCCAGCCTTGGCCACCCCCAGTACCACCTCGGGATCGAACTCCCGTGCCACCTTGAGAGCGAGGGCGCGGCAGATTTCCCCGAAGAAGGCCCAATCAACCTCGAGAACTCCGCGAGGGACCGGTGAGCTGGGTGGCTTCATGAGCAGATCGTCTTTCGCTTCGTAGTGCCGCCGTGGACCAGTAACCTACTGGTGCACTACCGAGCCATCAACCGCGTTGCGGCACTTTTCTGCGGGGACTATCTTAGGGACGCAGGCCCAACTCCTTTCTCCTCACCGCTTTCCTCAAGGATCCGTCTGACGCGATGAGCTTCTGGCGGCGGTTGTTCGGCAGCGGGAAGTCGGAGGCTCTCAGGCCCCAACGTCTGGACTACCTCAATGAGGCAATGGCGCTCGAGCGTCAGGGCGACTTCGAGGCCGCGTTGACGTCCTATCGGCTTGCCCTCCGTGACAACCCCAACGATCCTCGCATTCTCCAGAGCATGGCCATCGCCTTCACCAAGACGGGCCAGCCGGAGGAAGCGATCCGTTTTTATCGCCGGGCTCTGCAGCTCGATGGGAGCCTCTCGGGCGCCCACTATGGGCTCGCGTTCCGCCTGAAGGCCAGAGGCGACCTTCCCGAGGCCGCCCAGCATCTCCGGGCCTTTCTAGCCCGGCCGCCCAAGGGACCCGATGCCGATCGGTGGGTCCAGCACGCGGAAGGGGCGTTACGGGAAATCGAGACGGAAGCGGCATCGGAGTCTTCGTGAGACAATTGCGCCACGTCGCGGCGGTGCTCGGCGTGCTGGCCTGCAGCGATGTGACGAGCACCGGGAATGGGGTGATCGCGATCCAGGTGCAGGCGCCGGCCGATGCCGCGGTAGAGCCGGGCGACACTCTCACCCTGGTCGCCCGAGCTTTGGACCAGAACGGCGATGTGGTCAATGTGCCGGTCTACTGGCGCACACCGGACCCGAATCTGTTGACGATGGTGGACTCGATCGGGCTGCTCACCACCGACAGCCTTACCGGGACGGGCGAAGTACAGGCATACGAGGGGAGCCTGATTTCACCGCTCATTTCGATCACCGTCCATCCCCCATCTGACACGCTGGCGGTCCTCGGCCCCGACACGATGACGGTACCCGACGCCGACACCGCTTCGGCTGCCCTCGATGCCGCCGTGCAGACCTTGAATCCCCCCGGCGGCGTACCCTTTACCTCGATCAGCTACGTGGTCTTCGACAGTCTCACGAGCCTCGGGCTGGTGCACTTCCAGGGCGGTGGAATGTCGCTCCGCGCCGAGACCGGCGCCGACGGAAGGCCGCTGGTTCCCGTGACCCTGAGGCGCACCAATGGCGCGGTGCAACCCGATAGCGCCATCGTGGAGGTATCTGCCTTCCGCCCCAGCCAGGCCACCGTCCCAGGTTCCGGGCAGCGATTCATTGTGAGGTTCCAATGACCGCTCCGGGAACCCTCAACGAGATCTTCTTCGGTGCGATAGACCGCTATCCGGCCACTTCGGTCGCGATGCGGGCCAAGCTCGGCGGGACGTGGACCGACTTCGACTACCGATTCGTGCTGGACCAGGTTCAGTGCCTCGCCGCCGGCCTGCGCGAGCTGGGCCTCAACCCCGGCGATCGAGTTGCGTTGTTGTCGGAGAATCGGCCCGAATGGGCCTGGGCCGATTACGCCTGCCTCGCGTTGCGCTGCGCGGACGTCCCGATCTATCCCACTCTCCCGCCCCAGCACATCGGATACATCCTGCGCGACTCGGGCGCCGCGGCCATCATCGTGTCGAGCCGCGCCCAGCTCGAGAAGGTCCTCGCGATCAGGTACCCCGACGTTGCCCCCGCGCTGCGGCACGTGATCGCCATCGACCAGGATGCGACGGGGCGGGATGTCCTCTCCTTCAACGATGTGGTCGCCAGGGGACGAGCGGCGCTGGCCAAGTATCCCCGCTGGCGCGCGGAGGCGCTGGAGGTGGGTCCCGACGATCTCGCCACCCTGATCTACACCTCCGGCACGACAGGAGACCCCAAGGGCGTAATGCTCAGCCACGGGAACATCACGTCCAACGTGGTTGCCTCGATGAGCATTGTGCAGCTCAACGCCCAGTCGGATGAATGCCTGTCGTTCCTGCCGCTCTCTCATGTATTCGAGCGGATGCTGGGCCACTACTGCATGTTCCATTGCGGCGTGATCATCAACTACGCCTCGAGCGTTGACGCGGTCTCGGCCGAGATGAAGGAGCGTCGGCCGACGATCGTCGCCTCGGTGCCGCGGTTGTACGAAAAGATCTATGCCCGGGTGCTGGAGGGCGCGCTCGCCGGCTCCTCGGTGAAGCGCAGGATCTTCTTCTGGGCCAAGCGGACCGCGGAACGCTGGGCGGAGTACACGCTGGCGCACCGGCCGGTCGCGGGGGGCTTGAGCTTCAGGAAGCGGATCGCCGACCGCCTCGTGTTCTCCAAGCTGAAAGCGGCGACGGGGGGACGACTCAGAATCTTCGTGTCAGGAGGAGCCCCGTTGTCGGCCGAGATCGCGAAGTTTTTCTACGCGGCGGGGCTACCGATTCTCGAGGGATACGGTCTGACCGAGACGTCGCCGGTCATCGCCGTCAACACCTTCGAACAACTCAAACTCGGCACGGTGGGCCGGCCGATTCCGGGGGTCCAGGTCAAAATCGCCTCGGATGGCGAGATCCTGACCCGCGGTCCACACATCATGAAAGGGTATTACAACAAGCCGGATGCGACGAAAGAAGTTATCGACGCCGAGGGCTGGTTCCATACTGGAGACATCGGACTGCTCGACGCCGACGGGTTTCTCAAGATCACCGACCGCAAGAAGGACATCATCGTGACCGCCGGGGGCAAGAACATCGCCCCGCAGCCGATCGAGAACCGGGTCAAGAGCAACAAGTTCGTGTCGAACGCGGTAATGATCGGAGACAAGCGCAAGTTCCCGATCATGCTCGTCGTCCCCAACATGGACAACCTGAAGGCCTGGGCGCACGCCAGGAATCTGGCCTTCGCCGACGAGGCGAGCCTCATCGAGCTTCCGCAGTCGGGAGACAAGATCGAGCGGGAGATGAAAAAGGAGTTGCGCGACCTGGCCCACTTCGAAATGCCGAAGAAGGTCATGCTGCTGTCCCGCGACTTTAGTATCGAAGGGGGAGAGCTGACGCCGACACTCAAGGTCAAGCGGAGAGTCGTGGAGCGGAACTATCAGAGCCAGATCGAAGCGCTCTATTCGGAGCCGGTCGGCGGCTCACACGACGTGTAGCGGCCCGGTTCGTTAGCCCTTTCGCGCCACCCACCAACCGCCTGCTTCGCCCAGCGACTCCAGTTCCGGCAATCGCGGCGGCGTTCCCTCTCCGACCACTCTGAGGCCAGGCAGCACGCACCGGCCCGCTTCTTTCTGCCACTCCGGGCTGGACCCGATATCACCGCCCAGCACCACCCCACGCAGCGACCGGGACTTGATCGGTGCCGTCGGTCCACGGAGAACGCTCACGGAAGGGGAACCGGTCCATCCGTCAGGCGGATTGAGCGCCACCAGATGAACGCCTGGCAGAGCGGTCTCCAAGCTGGCTCCGAGCCCCGACGCGCCCCCGAAGAGTCCCAGGTAGCCTCCCGGTCCCTCGAGGCCGAGGAAGGCCACGATTGCGTCTGCCGGGATCGAGTCCGTCAGAGTCGGAGCCGCATCACCGGTACGCCCGTTCAGCTCGAACACCGCGACACCGCGATTGATTCGGAACTCACGCTGGCAAATCGGACAACCCAGCACACCTCGAACGACCATGCGCCCGTCCATCTCATAGGGCACGAGCACGAGGTAAGCCTCCTCGTGCGGGGCGGGACACCGAAGGTGGTCGGTGAGTTCGATGAACACGGAGGGTTCGCTACGGTTTGAAAACCACCCAACTGAGTTTCCCCGCCTCCACTGTCACCCTTCGAAAGACCTTCTTCCCCTCGATCTCCGTTCCCATGATATAGACCCCGGGCGGAACGTCGCCCACCGCGAAGTGCTCTCCATACAACGGATGGGGATGGGCCTTGTCACCATATGTCTCGGCATAGGAGAACGGTGTTTCGATCGGTTCGAGCTTTACCAAGCCGTAGATCCGGGCTTGGGGAATAGGATTGCCAGCGGCGTCGAAGACCTGTCCCGCCACGATGCCGGTGCCCGGCAGCGGCTCGATCCAGAGTTCGGGATTGGTGGTATAGGGTGGGAACCGCTGTAGCGAGTCCACGATAGCGGGCACCGAGTCGGTCGGCGACGCGTGCACTTCGAGGTGAAGGTGATCATTCGTCGCGCGGCCGGTATTGCCGACGTGGGCGATCACGGCGCCCGCGGCGACCCGCTGTCCCACCTTCACCGCGAGTGAGGAGTTGTGGTAGTAGACCGAGAAGATGCGCAGCTTCCCGTCTGCGCCGGTCACCGTGGTGTCATGTCGAATGGCGACGGTGAGCGCACCCGCTTCGGCCGGTCCGGCATAGACCACCTTGCCGGCGCCGATCGCGTGCACCGGTGTCCCGTCGGGATTGTTGAATTCCACGCCTTGATGCTGCTGGAAGTTCCCTCCCATCGTCGAGCCGTACCGATAAGTCTGGTCGATATAGGGGTTGTCTGACCGGTCGATGGGGCGGGCGAACCAGGTCGTCAGCAAAGTGCGCGGCGGGTCGGCGGCCTTGGAGGCGCGGGTGTAGCACGGCATGGTGTCGGTCGCGAGCCGGAGTCCGCAGGGTGTGCCGCGCACGGCCTGCCCATCGATCACGATGCGGTTCAAGGGAGCGAACGCGGCCGTGGCGATGCCCTGGCTCACCCAGCCTTCGGTGGTGGACGTGATCAGCTCGTTGCCCTTGGGTGTCGTGACCAGGACGCCCCGGCGATCGAGCCCCAGCCGCTTCACATACTCGTTGTTGAGAATCGCGAACGCGGTATCGGCCGGCCCCTTCGCGGCCGGGCCGGTCTTGTCGCCGAGCGCGATCCAATGGTGGCCGCCGTCGCTGGTGACCTGAATGCCGTCGGCGGTCCCGATCCATACGGTATCACCCCGGGTAGCGATGCCATTGGGGGCCACGTACTGCCATTCGGGGCCGAGCTGTTTCAGCGTCCAGTTGGTCCAGGTGGCGCCGTCATCGGTCGAGACTCCCCAGCCATTCCCCACCGTACCGTACCAGATCTCGCCCCGGCTCCCGAAGCCGAACGCGTGAACGAAATCCCAGGACAGACTCGTCGGTGTAGTGTCGCTCCGGATCCGTTCCCAAGCGTTTGCGCCGGGACGGAGGCGCAGGATGCCCTGGCCGTAGGTGCCGAGCCAGAGGCCGCCGTGCGGGTCTCGCGCGACGGTGAGGACGTGCACTCCCCACCCCGTCGAATCGGGGATGGGTGGAAGCTTGACCTGCGCCGAAAGGACTGAGGTGCGCAGTGTTGCTGCCAGAAGAGCTGCGCGCAACATGCTGCGACAAACGAGTCGACTCATGGAGTCCAGGTGAAAGAAGTGCGCGATTCGATTCGGCAACGGCTCAGCGCCCGACTGCCGGCGTGGGCATGAGACGGATCCATTCTACAGTGGCGCGCGACGGCCGGGTCGCCGCGAACAGCACCGCGGCTCCAACGTCTTCCGGGTGCAGCATCTCGCTGCGTCGGGGAAGCCCGGGCCGGTGATCGGGATCTATGGGATCCCAGATCCCGGTGTTCGTCGGACCCGGCGAGATCAGAGTGAACCGGACGCCGGTGCCACGATATTCCGCGGCGAGCGTCTCGTGCAGGCCCCGAAGCCCGTACTTGCTCGCAGCATATGCTGCATTCTCCGGGTAGGCATGATGATCCGAGACGCTGCCGATCGTGACCACCAAACCGTCACCGGCGCCCGACATGGCGGGAAGAAATCCCTGAGCCACGAGGAACGGGGCCTTGAGGTTCGCCGCAAGCTGCTGATCGAGCTCGGCGGGATCGGTGGCATCAAATGCCTTGAGCAGGAATGCGCCCGCGTTGTTCACCAGGATGTGGGGCGTACCCCAATCTCCCAGGATTCGCGTGCTGGCCCGAACGACTTCGGCGGTTTGAGTCAGATCGCAGGCCACATCCCGGAAGCGGTCGCGACTGCCGTCCTTGAGACTCCGTGCCAGCCGCACGACGGTGGCGCCCTCGGCGGCAAGCGCCTGCGCGGCCGCGAGACCGATCCCGCGCGAGGCGCCTGTCACCACCGCCAGCCGTCCTGCCAGACCACTCATTCGAGAGGACGTCCATGCACCAGGCGGAGGAACTCGTCGCGAGAACGAATGTCGCTGCGAAAGATGCCCCGCACGGCGCTGGTAACGGTGCGAGAGTTCTGCTTTTCGACGCCCCGCATGGCCATGCAGAGATGGGTCGCTTCGATGAGCACACCCACGCCGTGAGGCTGAAGGATATCCATGATCGCGTCGGCGATCTGATCGCTCAGCCTTTCCTGCACCTGCAGCCTCCGGGCGAACACCTCCACGATGCGGGGGAGCTTGGAGAGGCCCAGGATACGCCGATCCGGGATGTAGGCGACATGGGCTCGGCCGAAAAACGGCAGCAGATGGTGTTCGCAGAGAGAATACATCTCGATGTCGCGCACCAGGATCATGCTCTGGTGATTCTCCTCGAACACCGCGTCTCCCACCGCGTCGGCCACCGACATCTCATACCCTCGGGTCAGCCAGCGCAACGAGTTTTCGACTCGCACCGGGGTCTTGAGCAACCCCGGCCGCTCAGGATCCTCGCCCAGGGCCGTCAGGATGGTGCGGACCTCGGCCTGGAACGACTTGGTCCTGGCCCGCTTACCGACCTTCGTATTCGACATAGTTCCTCGGCGTTTCCCACAGACGGATGCGCAGCAGGCGGCCGGCAGGGAGCTCCGGAGCCAGCACCTTCCAGCAGACGGCGGCGATGTTCTCGGCGGTGGGGATCAACTCCTGGAACCAGCTGACATCGAGGTTCAGGTTCTTGTGATCGAGCTGGTTGAGCAACTTCTCCTCGACCAGATTCTTCAGTACGTTGATGTCGATGACATAGCCGGTTTCGGGGTCGATCGGCCCCTCGACGGTCACATCCATCTCGTAGTTATGGCCGTGGTAATTGGGGTTGCTGCAGACACCGAAGATCTGCTGATTCCATTCGTCGGAGCGAGACGGATTATAGAGACGGTGCGCCGCATTGAAATGGACGCGCCGGGTGACGGCCGCGAGAGGCATCGGTCAATCCAGCCAAAGAAGTGGTGGAAGATGCCAGCGACCTACCGGGAGTCAAGCCTGAGCGACCCGACCATAAACAACGAAGCGCCGACCAGGGGCCGGCGCCTCGAAGCAACTACGGCGACATCGGAGAGGGTTTATTGAAGCCCGACGAGAATGCTTGGCGCCCTCACCATAGCGTCTGTCTTCCCCCGGGGGGCCTGACATCAGTCACGGTATTTGGGCCCTTCATCGGACCTGTTGGCTCAATAACGGGTCTCCCCGATGCCGTCGGTGATCAAGATAGGAATTCGATGCGTCATCGTCAATCACGACTGTGGAGGTCATGATGGCCCTCTTGCCCCTGGCCGCTGTGCTGTCGCTCACGCTGTGGATATGCTTGACTTTTCTCTTTCCGCTGGGTCCCGCCGGCAGCGCCGTCCACCTCCTCCTGGGGCTGGCAGGAGCGCTGTTTGTAAGGTGGTGGGCGCTGCGGCCTGCGGGAGACGGCAGAAGAGAGACAGGAGACGGGAGACAGGAAAAGCAAGAACGTGAGATGTAAGAGGTGAGGAAGTGAGACGGGAGCCACATCTGGCAACCCTCTCACTTCTTACTTCTCACTTCTCACCTTCTTGCTTT